>ENA-OQED01000505-OQED01000505.1-human-gut-metagenome-genome-assembly--contig:-NODE-505-length-15230-cov-1.176455_pt1 | contig 15230 bp, 16 predicted proteins | sample MGYA00242790_ERZ504625 | MGnify/ENA primary metagenome ERZ504625 (study PRJEB26092, sample SAMD00036345) | human gut metagenome | host: Homo sapiens | study: EMG produced TPA metagenomics assembly of...
GGCGATGATGGCTTCCTTGGTGGACTTGGCGGAATTACGCTCTTCGTCACGGTTCTGCACCCACTTGCGGCGGGCGAAATTTGAACTTGGTGCGGGCCGCGGAGAAACGAGCCCACAGGGCGTCCGCATCTTCCTTGTCGATGCGGACGTTGTTGCGCTGATGCTCCTGCCACTGCTGGAAGAGCGAACGGAACTTGTCTGCGGTGGAACGCCAGTTGGTGTTCTCGTCGAGGGAATCAGCCAGCGCCTCGGCCTTCTCCACAATGGCGGTGCGCTCCTCGACGGCCTTGGCGATAGCGGCCTTGCGTGCCTCGGTCAACGCGGTTTTCTTGGCTGCGCCTTCCTCCTTCAGCGCCTCGAACTGGGCCTTGAGAGCGGCCAGATCACCCACCACTGCCGGCTGTTCGGTTTCCGGTTCAGCCGGTTCTTCCGTTTCTGCCGGTGCAGTTTCCTGCTGCGGTGTTTCTGTTTTCTCCGGTGCAGATGCTGCTGCCGGTTCACTCTTTTTGGCGGCGGACAGCTTTACGCCCTCGCCCATAGTGATCTTCAGGAACGCATCCTCCAGCGTCATTACGCCCAGATCCATCTTATAAATGTACCATCCGTGGGACTCGACCATCTGGTTCAGCGCCGGGCGAATGTCTGCGTCCGGCTTTGCCTCGATCTCGAATTCAAAGATGCCCGGTTCCCGTTCCATGTCGGCACGCACCTTGGTGACATCTTCTAGCCCACGAATCGCCTGCAGAACCTCGTTTTTCGGTCCGTTGATGCGAACCACCAGACGATTGACACCGGAAACTGCCTTGGACAGGTTGTCAATGGTGTCATTCGCAGCGATCTGACCATGGTTGATGATGACCACACGATCGCAGACTTCCTGCACCTCGGTCAGAATGTGAGACGACAGGATCACGGTGTGCTTTTTGCCCAGCTTTTTCACCAGGGTACGGATCTCGATGATCTGTTTCGGGTCGAGACCAACGGTAGGTTCGTCCAGGATCAGAATCGGCGGATTGTTGATGAGCGCCTGTGCCAGACCCACACGCTGCCGGTAACCTTTGGACAGGTGCTTGATGACTCTGCCGGAAACATCGCTGATCCGGCAAAGATTGCAGACGTCCTTCAAATGCGAGCGCCGTGGCAGCTTGCACTTTTTCAAGTCATAGACAAAGTTCAGATAGCCCATGACGGTCATATCCAGGTACAGCGGCGGCAGCTCCGGCAGATAGCCGATCTGTGCCTTTGCCTTGATCGGATCTTCCAGAATGTCGATGCCGTTAATCAGTGCCTGTCCGGATGTGGAGCTGATATAGCCGGTGAGCATATTCATGGTGGTGGACTTTCCGGCGCCGTTCGGTCCCAGAAGTCCCAGGATCTCACCGTCCTCTACGGTAAAGCTGATGTCGTTGACCGCCAGCTTGTCCCCGTATTGTTTCGTCAGATGTTTGACTTCAATCATCCCTGTGATTGCCTCCTTCTGCTGTATGCCGAGCCTGCGGTCTCTCCGAAACGGAAAATCCCCGGCGCTCCGGCACACAAAAACTAGCTATAGTTTATCATCCAATTGTGATAATGACGTGATAGTCTTACGAAAGATGGCAATCTTATGCGGAGAGCGCATCAATTGCCTTGCGGATACGAGCCAGTGTGTCCTCCTTGCCCAGGATCGCACACAGTTCTACGCCGCCGCCCGGTGTAAACTGCTTACCGGAAACGGCGGTACGCAGCGGCCACAGCATCCAGCCGTTCTTTACGCCCAGATCTGCGATCTTTGCGAACAGTGCCTCGTGGATATGCTCCACATCCCACTCGCTTACGCCTTCCAGCACTGGCAGCGTTTCCTTCAGTGCATCCAGTGCAGTTTCCGGCGTGGTCTTCATCTTCTTGTGACGGTACATCTCCAGATCATACTCCGGCATTGCGTCAATGAAGTCTACCTGCTCCGGAATATCCGAAAACACTTCGGTACGGTTCTGCAGAACGCTGCACAGCAGTGCCATGTCGATATCCGTGCGCTTTACGGTCTCACGGATATACGGCTCAGCTGCCTTGGCGAACTCTGCCGGATCCATCTTGTGAACATATGCGCCGTTGATGGCACGGGAGCTTCTTGTCGTCAAAGATTGCCGGCGACTTGCTGATGCCGCTGATTTCGAACGCCTTTTTCAGCTCGTCCATGGAGAAGATCTCCTGCTCGTTATACTCGCCGGACGGCGCCCATCCCAGCAGTGCGATAAAGTTGATGACTGCCTGGGGCAGATAGCCCTTTGCCATCAGATCCTGGAAGGATGCGTCGCCGTTTCGCTTGGACAGCTTGTGGGTCTTGTCCTTCATGACCGGTGCGCAGTGTACATATTCCGGCACATCCCAGCCGAATGCCTGGTACAGCAGGTTGTACTTCGGTGCAGAGGACAGATACTCGTTGCCTCGTACCACGTGTGTAATACCCATCAGATGGTCGTCTACCACGTTTGCAAAGTTGTAGGTGGGCATTCCGTCTGTCTTGATGAGAATCTGGTCGTCCAGGGTGCTGTTTTCTACGGTAACATCACCATAGATGTCATCGTGGAAGGTGGTCGTGCCGTCCAGCGGCATCTTCTGGCGGATGACATACGGCACGCCTGCGTCCAGCTTTGCCTGTACCTCTTCCGGAGACAGGTTACGGCAGTGGCGGTCGTACATCGGTGCAATGTGCGATGCCTCCTGGATCTTGCGCACTTCGTCCAGACGTTCCTTGTCACAGAAACAGTAGTATGCGTGGCCGCTCTTGACCAGTTCTTCCGCATAGGACTTGAACATTCCCATGCGCTCAGACTGCACATACGGACCAACCGGACCGCCGATGTCCGGGCCTTCGTCCCAATTCAGACCGGCAACACGCAGGGTGTCGTAGATCACGTCAACTGCGCCTTCCACATAGCGCTCCTGGTCGGTATCCTCAATTCGCAGAATAAAATCGCCGTCCTGTTTCTTGGCAATCAGATAGGCATACAGTGCCGTCCGCAGATTGCCGATGTGCATATAGCCCGTCGGACTGGGCGCAAATCTGGTTCTTACTCGCTTGTTCATTGCTTTGAACTTCCTTTCGCATTTTTGTCTTGACAGCACCGCTGTCTCTATTCAGAAAAGAGTTGTCTGCTCTTATAGGTTTTTATGATTCTTCAGCCATTCCCGGCACTGCTCCTGATCCCGTGCGATCTGCCCGTACAGGCTTTCCACATCCGGAAACTTTCGTTCGTCACGCAGAAAATGCAGCAGCTCCACCCGGCAGGGCTGTTCGTACAGATCACCGGAAAAATCCAGCAGAAATGTCTCCGCCGCCGGTGCCTGGGCATCTGCCACCGTAGGCTTTACGCCCACATCGGTGATGGAATCAAAACTGCCCTGGGGCGTGTGCGTCCGGGAAACATAAACCCCGTACCTGGGGACAAGCTGTCCCGGTGCAAAGGGAATATTGATGGTGGGGACTGCCCTGGTGCGTCCCAGCGCTGCCCCGTGGACAACGCTGCCGCTGATGCGGTACGCCGTCCCCAGCATTCCGGCTGCGGTCTCCGGCTCGCCCCGACGGATCGCATCACGGATCGCCGTAGACGAAATTTTCTCGCCGCCGCAAAACACCGGGTCGATCTGATGCACGGCAAAGCCCATCTGCCTGCCGAATTCCCGCAGGCTGTCGATATTCCACGCCGCCTTTGCGCCAAACCGAAAATCGCCGCCGCAGAACACCTCTCTGGCGTGGAGCAGCTCCACCAGCACCTGCCGGCAGAACGATTCGCCGTCCAGGGCGCAGAGTTCCGAAAACGCCGGGCAGTATACGCCGTGGATGCCGCAGTCCTGCATCAGTTCCGCTTTCTGGGCATCGGTATAAAGGTAGGTCAGCGGCACGCCCTGCTTGACCGGGACGGAATCTGCCGCAAAGGTGAATGCACACGCCATCAGCCCCTGCGCCGCCGCACATTGTGCCGCAGCACCCAGCACAGCACGGTGTCCCAGATGAACACCGTCAAAAAATCCCAGCGCCACGGCACTTTCCTGTGCCAGCGGTGCAGTGATGCGCCTCAGCTTTTCCAAGCCCGTTTCCGCCTTTCTACTTCATATTCTTTCCCACACGCAGTTCGTCGCTTTTCCGGTCGGTCTGCGCCGTGCCGAAAAAGCAGCCGTCTGCGCCGTAGACCCGGTATTGTTCCTGATCCGGCAGGATGCCCTCCACACGGCTCAGCGCCAGTTTCACGCCGTTGCCGTAAAGAGCGGTCTGCTGTTCTGTCAGATGCAGTGCCGGCAGCGCCGCAAACAGCCGGTCGGTGGGGATCAGATGCTCTACCAGTGTTCCCATCCGGCAGAACTCTGTCACCTGCTCAAACGTATAGCACTGTTCCAGTGTGAAACCATGCGCCATCGTCCGGCAGAGCGCCGTCATCACAGCGCCGCCGCCCAGCGCCCCTGCCGATATCCGACAGCAGGGTACGGATATACGTTCCCTTGCCGCAGGTCACCGACAGCACCGCCGTCTGCTTTTCCTCGTCCCATTCTTCCAGGGTGATGTCATCCACCTGCACCGTCCTCGCCGGGCAGTCGATCACGACACCCTTTCGTGCCAGCTCATAGAGCCGCTTTCCCTCGACGGAGACCGCCGAATACATGGGCGGGATCTGCTGGATCTCTCCCAGAAACCGGGGAATTACTTCGTCCAGCATTTCCTTTGTCACGTGCATCTCCGGATACGCCGCTGTCCGGATTCCCCACACATCTTCGGTGTCGGTCTCCCAGCCGAACTGTACCGCCGCACGATACGACTTGGTCTGATCCGGCAGGATATCGCAGGCACGTGTTGCCTTTCCCACCAGCACCGGCAGCACACCGGTCGCCATCGGGTCCAGCGTCCCCGTGTGTCCCAGCCGCCGCATATGCAGAATACCACGCAGCTTGCCGATCACGTCAAAGGAGGTGAATTCCGTGGGCTTATTCATGCAGAGTACACCCTGCACTGTGTCCAGATTCATGCGTTGCTCCATTCTTTTTGCACTGCATCCAGCAGGATGTTGCGCACTTCGTCAGCGGTGCCGCAGACCTGGCATCCGGCAGCCTTCACATGACCGCCGCCGCCCAGGCGCTGGCAGATGGCGGATACATTGACCTTATCCGCCGACCGCATGGAAATGCGAAACTTGCCGGGTTCTTTTTCCTTCATGGTAATGCCGATCTCAGCGCCTTCGACCTGGAGCGGAAATCCGGCGATGCCCTCCAGCTCTGCCTCATCCACCTGGAACTTCCGCAGAAACTCCTGGGAGACGCAGATCAGGATGCACTTGTCATTCAGATAGCGCTCCATATGGTCGATAAGCAGCTTATCCAGCTGGAGTCTGCCGAAACTCTTCACGGCAAACATCTCCCGGTTGATCCACGCATAGCGCACATCCGGACACATCTCCATCAGCGCAGCCACAGCCCGGTGGGTTTCCGGACCGGCATTGTCATACTGAAAACAGCCGGTGTCTGTCGCCATGCCGGTATACAGGCACAGCGCCATATGATCGGTCATTTTCACCGGAAGGATGCGGCTCAGCCGATAGAGGATCTCACACGTCGCCGATGCCGAGCCGTCCAGGAGACGTGCCTTGGCATAAGGGACGTTGGAAACGTGATGATCGATGCACAAGTCTACCCGGCTGCCGTAGTGTTCCTGGACGCTGCTGCCCAGCAGCTTGGCGTCTGCCACATCCACGGCAATGATGCACTGCGGTTCAAAATGCGCCGCTGTGCCGTCCTCTTCCGGCAGCATAAACTGATATCGCTTCGGGATCTCGTCATTGCACAGCACCACGGCACGCTTGCCCAGCTGGTGCAGCATCTCTGCCAGCGCATATCCGGCGCCGATGCAGTCTCCGTCCGGGCTGCGGTGAATCAGAATATACGCATCTTCGCATTCCTTGAGCCATGCGGCAGTCTTTGCCAATGTCAGTTCCTGCATCACGTTCACTCCTTTTCTGTGCTGTCATCCTCCGGGATGTCTTCCACTGCCGGCTGGATCTGGTGCAGCATCCGGTCGATCTCTGCGCTGTGTGCGATGGAATCATCTGCCACAAAGTGCAGCACCGGGCTGCGGCGGATCTTCAGACGGTGCAGCAGTTCACGCCGGATATAGCCGGCGGCGCTGTCCAGTCCCTTGCAGGATTCCTTGGCGGCATCCTTGCCGGAAAGACTGGAGACGAAGATCTTGCAGTCCGAAAGATCCCGGGACAGCTCTGCACGGACCACCGTCAGCATCGGGTCGATGCGTGGATCTTTGAGTTCCCGCAAAATCGCTGTCATTTCCCGCAGGATATCCTCTTCGGTGCGGTTTGCTTTGAAGTTTGCCATGCTGTACGGCTCCTTTCTGTAAACGATAAACAGCACATCCTCTGAATCCTCTTCCGAAGTGCTGTCTGTATCGGATTAGTCTCTGTATTCTTCCATGATGAACGCCTCGAAGATGTCGCCTTCCTTGAAGTCACGGAACTTCTCCAGGGTGATACCGCACTCGTAGCCTTCGCCGACTTCCTTGGCATCATCCTTGAACCGTTTCAGGCTGGACATCTTATCCTCAGCGATCACGATGCCGTCACGAACCACACGGATCTCGCACTGTCTGGTGACCTTGCCGCTGAGCACATAAGCACCGGCAACTGCACCGACATTGGAGATCTTATAAACCTGGCGCACCTCGATGCGTCCCATAACGACCTCACGGTATTTCGGTGCCAGCATACCCTTCATTGCGGTCTCGATCTCTTCGATCGCATCATAGATGACACGGTATGTGCGGATATCTACCTTATCCCGGGCTGCGATCTCTTCTGCGGTCTGATCCGGACGCACGTTAAAGCCGATGATGATCGCATTGGATGCACTCGCCAGCATAACGTCGCTCTCCTTGATGCCGCCGACGCCGCCGTGGATCACACGGACACGAACTTCCTCATTGGACAGCTTTTCCAGGGACTGAGTCACTGCCTCAACAGAACCCTGTACGTCTGCCTTTACGATCAGAGACAGTTCCTTCATTTCGCCCTGCTCGATCTGGCTGAACAGGTTATCCAGCGTTACCTTCTGGTATTCGTTGAACTTCGCCTGCTTTGCCTCGTGCTTTCTCTGCTCAACCAGTTCTCTTGCCAGACGCTCATCTTCAACAGCATTGAATACATCGCCTGCCTCCGGCACTTCTGCCAGACCGGTGATCTCTACCGGAACGGATGGGCCGGCAGTATGCACGGTCTTGCCCTTGTCGTTGGTCATAACACGAACACGGCCTACCGCAGTGCCTGCGATAATGACATCGCCGGTGTGGAGTGTGCCGTTCTGTACCAGCAGAGTTGCGATCGGGCCACGTCCCTTGTCCAGACGAGCCTCCACAACCGTACCCTTTGCACGGCGATCCGGATTGGCTTTCAGTTCGCTGGTCTCTGCAACCAGAAGGATGTTCTCCAGCAGTTCGTCGATGCCCTCGCCGGTCTTTGCAGAAACCGGAACGCAGATCACGTCGCCGCCCCACTCTTCGCATACCATGCCGTACTTGGTCAGTTCTTCCTTGACACGATCCGGGTTTGCGCCTTCCTTATCCATCTTGTTGATGGCAACGATCACAGTGATGCCGGCAGCCTTTGCATGGTTGATGGACTCAACGGTCTGCGGCATGATGCCGTCGTCTGCGGCAACGACCAGGATGGCAATATCGGTGATGTTTGCACCTCTTGCACGCATGGCAGTGAACGCTTCGTGTCCCGGCGTATCCAGGAATGTGATGTCCTTGCCCTCATATCTTACCTGGTATGCACCGATATGCTGTGTGATGCCGCCAGCCTCGCCTGCGGTAACGTGTGCATTCCGGATGCGGTCCAGGATAGAAGTCTTACCATGTCAACGTGACCCATAACTACAACAACTGGGCAGCGCTCTTCGGTATCCTCGGCGTCGTCATCCTCGTCGATCAGACGGTCTCGATGGTCACGATCACTTCGTGTTCTACCTTTGCGCCCAGTTCCTCTGCCACCAGAGATGCGGTGTCGAAGTCGATTTCCTCATTGATGGTAGCCATAACGCCCAGCATCATCAGCTTTTTGATGACCTCGGTCGCAGTAACTTTCAGACGGGTCGCCAGTTCACCCACAGAGATCACGTCCGGGATGCGGACACGCAGCTGTTGCTTTCTGGCACGCTCCAGCTCCAGACGGCGCAGCTTATCCTGCTCTGTCTCACGCTTGTTGGAATAGCGCTGCTTGTTGCGCTGTGCAGACTTCTGGTTGATCTTCTGCTTTTTGGTGGAATACTTGTCATTGGTGTATTTATTTGCCGGAGCGATCTGCTCATAGCGCTGGTTATACTTATCCAGATCTACATAAGAGCCACGGGTATCGACAGTGCGGCGCTTTTCTGTGGTAATGCTGTCCGCAGATGCCATCTCCACTTCTACATGGAGACGCTCGCCGTGTTTCTGTGCCTTTGCCTGCTGCTTTTTGGGCTTTTCATGCTTCGGCGCATTGTTCTGCTTGGGCTTAGCTGTTTCCGCAGCTGCCGGTTTCTTTTCTGCCGGCTTTTCGGATTTCTGTGCCTGGGGTTTCTTTTCCGCAGCCTGGGGTTTCTGCTGCTTTTTGTTATCCGGCTGTTTCTTTTCCGACTGCTTTTTCTCGGAAGATGCCTTCTTTTCTGCCGGTTTCTTCTCGCTCGGCTTTTTCTCCTGTTTCTGTTTCGGGGTGTCCTTGGATGCAAAATACGCATCCAGGCTCTCTACCTGAGATTTCTGAGAATAATACTCCAGTGCCAGGTTGATTTCTTCCGGTGTCAGACCGGTCACACCCTTCTTGGTGTTGCCGTTGGCATCCCGTTCCTGATAGAATCCGATCAGTTCCTGTGTTGAGATCTGTAAATCCCGTGCTACATCACTCAGTTTCACTTTCTTCGTCATAGGCGAAAATCCTCCTTTTCTCCAAGGAACGCCCGAAAGAACCGCCTGTTCTTCCGCTGCATTCCAAACCTGCGTCTGCACACGCCGCCCGTTTCCGGCAGCGCTGTCTATTTACCCGGATTGCTCCGGGAACAATTTTCACTTTTCCGGCGAGGCGTTTTCCTTTGCGGCGATGGTCTGCATCTTACGGAAAAATCCTTCATCGCACACCGCCAGCACGCCGCTGCCTCTGCCGATCATCTGGGCGAAATCTGCCTTGGTGAAGTCCAGCTGCAGGCAAGGCACTTCTGCCTGGCTGCAATAGAACGCCGCCTCTTTCTGCGTCTTGGGGGACGCATCCGACGCTACCAATACGCCAAAGACTTCGCCACGGTACATGGCATCCTTTGTGGGTTCCAGCCCCATGGCAAGCTTTCCTGCCTTACGACAGATGCTCAGAATCCCCTGCCAGTTCTGCCTGTAGTGCATTTTCCATCTCCTCGTACACTTCTTCCGGTACACGGCAGCCAAAAGAGCGCTCGATGCGGTGTCCCTTTCTGGCTGCTGCAAGACACTCCATGTTCTTACATAGATATGCGCCACGTCCGGACTGTTTTCCTGTAAAATCCAGTTTCATTTCACCGTCCGCATTTTTCAGCACCCGGATGAGATCTTTTTTCGGCTGCATGGTGCCGCATCCCACGCAAAGCCGCATGGGAATTTTTTTACTCTTCAACGCTGTTCGCCTCCGGTGCTGCTGCCTCTGTCTCTGCCGGCGCATCTGTCGGCTGTTCCACCGGAGTCTCCGCCTTTTCCTCTGCCGGAGCATCGTTCTGATGCAGCACATCAAATTCCGGCTTGATGTCGATCTTATAGCCGGTCAGCTTTGCTGCCAGCTTTGCGTTCTGACCCTTGTTGCCGATTGCCAGAGAAAGCTGGTTGTTCGGCACCTTAACGGTGCAGGTACGCTCTTCTTCGTCCAGGATCTGAACATCCAGCACGTTTGCCGGCGCCAGTGCCTTGGCGATGAATTCCTCCGGCTTTTCGCTGTAAGGAATAATGTCGATCTTCTCGCCGTTCAGCTCAGCCACAATGGCAGAGATACGGGAGCGCTTCGGACCGATGCAGGCGCCGATGGCATCTACATTGGGGTCGTTCGACCAGACAGCCACCTTTGTGCGGGAGCCTGCCTCACGGGAAATGGACTTGATCTCCACCGTGCCGTCGTAAATCTCCGGGATCTCCAGCTCAAACAGGCGCTTTACCAGTTCCTTGCGGACACGGGAGATCTTGATGATGGGCTTTTTCTGCTTGTTGGCGATGGTGGTGATGTAAACCTTGACACGCTGTCCCTCTTTCAGCACTTCGCCCGGGATCTGCTCGTTGCGGAACAGATACAGTTCGGTCTTGTGATACAGCAGGGTCGCTGTGCCGCCGGTCTCGACCTGAGACACCTCACAGGTGATGCAGTCGTTTTCCAGGGACTCGAACTCGCCCAGGATGCGTTCCCGGTTGATCTCACGCAGATCACCCTTGATGGACTGCTTTGCAGACTGTGCGGCTGCTCTGCCGAACTTGGCGATGTCCAGCCGTCTTTCAATAAATCCGCCCACACAGGCGTTGGGGTCGATGGTGCGTGCCACGTCGATGTTGACCTCATTGGCGTCGATCGGCTCATCGTCTACCACGGTCTGGCGCAGGTACATTTCAAATGTCTTGGTCGCCGGGTCGATCTCTACGCTGATGTTTTCTTCACACTCCGGATACGCCTTTCTGGCTGCTTTCAGCATGGCAGACTTTACTTTTTCCACCAGCAGAGCGGTATCCACATTTGCTTCGCTTCCCAGTGAGGAAAGCGCCTCAAAAAAACTGTTGTCCATTTTCTTCACTATGCCTCCGTTGATTAAAATTCTACTGTTACATACCGCCGCACATACGACAGATCCCGCAGCGCCAGAGTTATGGGCGCCTCACGATCCTCCGGCTGTATGGTGATTTGTTCTGTATCATACGCTGTCAATACGCCGATCCATTCCTTTTCGCCCTCGATGGGACGGATGGCTCTGGCACGGACCTCCATGCCCAGAGTTTCTTCAAAGTGCCAGGGCTGGTTCAGTTCCCGTTCCAGTCCTGCCGAGCCGACCTCCAGCACGTATGCCTGTGCGATGGGATCTGCGGCATCCACCGCCGCATTGACCGGACGTGTCATCTTTTCACAGTCCTCGATGTCGATCCCGTCCGGATGGTCGATGAAAACACGCAGGTACCAGTATGCACCCTCCTTTTCAAAGCTCACATCCCAGATGGAATAGCCCTGTTCATCGGCGATGGGCTTCACCAGGTCATAGACCACTTTTTCTGTCCCACCGAACTTCTTCATTTTCATGGCATCTGCTCCTTTTTCCAGCGTATTGCATTCTTTTTTCACTGCGCTCTGCAATCAAAAAAGTGCCAACATAAACGAAAGACCGGTGGGGTTCCGGTCTTTTGCTGCATGATTATCATTATTATAACACTGCCGGACGAAAAAATCAAGGGTTTTGAAGAAAAAAGTACGTTTTTTTCCAAAAAAATTTACGTTTTTCGCATCATATTTGTTTTTTCTCTGCTGCACACAAAAAACCGGTCTGCATCCGTTTCAATGCAAACCGGTTTCTTTCAGAGGGTTACGCCTCTTCTGTGTTGTTTTCGCATTCGTCAGAATGTGCCAGTTCCACCAAGGTCTTTGCCGAAACCAGGATGCCTGTGGTGTACATGACGATCTCCAGTACAGAGAGTATAACCTGTAGCGTCTTTTTCATCGGGAACACATTCCTTTCTCTGCAAGTGTCAGAAGAACTTATGCCTTGTTGACAGAACCAAACAGGTTCATCTTCTCTTCTACCTTAGCCATGATTGCCTCGTAGCCCGGCAGGAGCAGCTTTCTCGGGTCAAAGCCCTTGCCTACCTGATCCTTGCCTTCTTCGATGTACTTTCTGGTAGCCTCAGCAAATACCAGCTGGCACTCTGTGTTTACGTTGATCTTTGCAACGCCCAGGGAGATTGCCTTTGTGATCTGGTCGTCCGGGATACCGGTACCGCCGTGCAGTACCAGCGGCATAGCGCCGACAGCCTTCTTAACAGCTTCCAGTGTCTCGAAGCTCAGACCTTCCCAGTTTGCCGGATATACACCGTGGATGTTGCCGATGCCGGCAGCCAGGATGTCTACGCCCAGATCAGCGATGGTCTTGCATTCCTGCGGATCAGCGCATTCGCCCTTGCCGATAACGCCGTCTTCTTCGCCGCCGATTGCGCCGACCTCTGCCTCGATGGACAGACCCAGCTTATGCGCAACAGCAACCAGTTCCTTGGTCTTTGCCAGGTTTTCTTCGATCGGGAAGTGAGAACCATCGAACATGATGGAAGTAAAGCCTGCCTTGATGCAGTCATAGCACTGATCGTAAGTACCGTGGTCCAGGTGCAGTGCAACCGGAACTGTGATACCCAGAGATTCGTCCATAGCCTTTACCATATCTGCAACAACCTTGAAACCGGTCATATACTTGCCAGCGCCGCCGGAAACGCCCAGGATAACCGGGGAGTTCAGCTTCTGTGCTGTGTTCAGGATTGCCTTTGTCCATTCCAGATTGTTGATGTTGAACTGACCGACTGCATACTTGCCGTCTCTTGCCTTGTCCATCATATCCTTTGCCGATACTAACATAAAAAAGTGCCTCCTAATTCAATTTGGTGCAACAGATATTCCTGTTTCAGAATGTCCGCTACATTTATTATACCGCATTTCGGGTTCAAATGCAATGGGTTTCCGAAAATTTTTTCGTATTTTCTCAAAAAGTGTGCGGATGCCCTACAGAAAATAAACTTTTGTCTATAATACAACACTACATATTGATTTGGTGCTTGCAATACCGTATGCAGTTTTAGTATAATAGTACTAGAATCCTATGTATTTGCGTAAAATTTTACGTACAGTTGCGAAACAACATAGAGGAGTGAACAAACCCCATGGATATTCATCAGTTTTTTCTGGGCAATTCCTTTGATGCCCATACTTATTTCGGCGCACACGTCACAGAAGAGGGCGTTGTGTTCCGCACCCTTGCGCCAAATGCCGCAGCCGTCGATCTGATCTGGGAAGGCGGCGAGTGGGAGCCGATGCCGATGAAAAAGGTACATGACGGCGGTGTCTATGAGCTGACCGTTCCGGAGGCTGTTCCGGGACAGATGTATAAATACCGCATCACTCCCCAGAATCCGGACGGCGACGTCATCGACCACTGCGACCCCTACGGGTTCGGCATGGAGCTGCGTCCCAACAACGCCTCGATCATCCGTGACCTGTCCAGCTACACCTTTCACGACAAGAAATGGCTGGCACAGTGCGGCAACCACCGGCACAAGCCCGTCAACATCTACGAGGTACATCTGGGTTCCTGGCGCACCAACCCAAACGATCCCAACGGCTGGTACACCTATGAGGAGATCGCCCCGAAACTGGTGGACTATGTGAAAAAAGCCGGCTACAACTACATCGAGTTCATGCCGCTGAGCGAGCATCCGGCAGACTGTTCCTGGGGCTATCAGAACACCGGATTTTTCAGTCCCACCTCCCGGTACGGCACGGCGCACCAGCTGATGCAGCTCATCGACACCTGCCACCAGGCAGGCATCGGCGTAATCCTGGACTTTGTGCCGGTACACTTCGCCGTAGACGGCTATGCGCTGAACCACTACGACGGTACAACGCTGTACGAATACCCGGAAAAAGAGGACAACTACAGCGAATGGGGCAGCTGCAACTTTATCCATGCCCGTGGCGAGGTGTGCAGTTTTCTCCAGTCCTGCGCCAACTACTGGATGGACGTGTTCCACTTTGACGGACTGCGGATGGATGCGGTGAGCCGGCTCATCTACTGGGGCGGAGACCCGAACCGTGGCACGAATCCCTCAAGCATCAACTTCCTCAAGCGGATGAACCAGGGACTCCACCAGCTGCATCCGGAGGGAATGCTCATCGCCGAGGATTCCACCAACTATGAGGGCGTGACCTGTCCGGTGGAATACGGCGGACTGGGATTCGACTACAAGTGGGACATGGGCTGGATGAACGACACTCTGGACTATTTCCGGCAGTATCCCTGGGTGCGCCGGGACGAAGAGACCTATCACAAGCTGACATTTTCCATGATGTACTTCCCCAACGAGTACTACCTGCTGCCGCTGTCCCATGACGAAAACGTCCATGGAAAAGCCACGGTCATGCAGAAGATGTTCGGCGAATACGAGCAGAAATTCCCGCAGGCACGGCTGCTCTATTTATATATGTATGCGCACCCCGGCAAAAAGCTGCTGTTCATGGGCAGCGAGCTGGGACAGCTCCGGGAGTGGACCGAGGAGGAGCAGCAGGACTGGGACATTCTGAAATATCCCATCCACGATGCGTTCTACCACTTTATGTTGGAACTGAACAAGCTGTACCTCACCGAGCCGGCGCTGTACCGGGACGACTATGAGCGGAACGGATTCTGCTGGGTGGACTGCCACCAGGAGCAGAAAGGCATCTACGCCATGGAGCGCCGCTCCGGAGACAGCCGCATCCTGATCCTGCTCCATATGTCGGACGAGGCGACCCAGAACTACACCTTTACCCTGCCGGACTGCGGCGGACTGAAGCCGCTGCTGCACACGGACTGGGAGCGTTCCACGGCAGCGTCAAGGAGAGCAAGCGCACGATTACCGGTGACACCACACGCACCGGGATGCAGTTCACGCTGGAACTGCCGCCGTTCTCCGGCATCATGCTGCGAATCCTGCCGGAAAAGCCAAAGCAGACCACAGCAAAGCCTGCCGCAAAGCGGAAAACCGCCGCAGGCAGAAAAACTACAAAATAAGCAAAAACAGCTGTACGCCGGAAATATCCGGAATACAGCTGTTTTTTGATGCTGTTTTAATTTGCGGTATGTGCTTTACTTGATGATCTCTTCCCAGGTCTTGGGTGTACCGGCACCCTTGAGGGCAACGTAGTACATCACATAGAACACATCGGTAGAATCCACCTTGCCGTTCTTGTCCACGTCCGCAGCGGCGATCTGATCCGCAGTGAGACCGCCGTCCTTGCCGACAGCGCAGTAAGCCACGTAGAGCATGATGTCGAAGATGTCGCTGGAGTCGATCTTGCCGTCTCCGTCCGCATCGCCGACAGCATTCGCCGGGGCATCGGTGGTCGTAGTCGTGGTCACAGTTGTGGAAGTGGTCGCCGTGGTATTGGTCGTGTTGGTGGTTTGTGATGTGGTGGTTGTAGCGCTGGTTGCGG
>ENA-OQED01000506-OQED01000506.1-human-gut-metagenome-genome-assembly--contig:-NODE-506-length-15224-cov-1.087832_pt1 | contig 15224 bp, 16 predicted proteins | sample MGYA00242790_ERZ504625 | MGnify/ENA primary metagenome ERZ504625 (study PRJEB26092, sample SAMD00036345) | human gut metagenome | host: Homo sapiens | study: EMG produced TPA metagenomics assembly of...
CAAAAACTTTCTTAACGGACATCCAGTTTAATTGGATGATAGATGGTGTACTTTTATTGGTAATGTTTGCAGAAATATGGGTTATCTATGCTTCATTTGCATAGAAATACTTGCATAACAATTTACATTTGATTGAGCAGATAAAAATGATTTGAGGTGGTAGCAATGAAAAAGCGATTGGGAATCATAGCCGGAATTTTAGGAATTGTATTGGCAGTCATTGGCATTGTACTGAAGCAGAAAGAAAACACAGCCGTTTCTGTTATTGGTGGTGCGGATGGCCCGACTTCTATTTTCATAGCAGGGAGTTAATGGTGATAATTTTATTTTTATGATTGTAGTTGGAATTATTTTATTTGATTTTGGCAGGAGTTTATTTTTTACAAACGTAAGCATTAAGTTACAGTTTTTTAGACTGTGTATGGCGGAAGAACCGGGAAAGTGTAGATATATCATGGGGATTTTGGAAAAAAATAAAAAAAGTAAGGGTACAGCGTTTGTCTATGATGAGAATAATGATTACTATAAGATGGAAATAAACGGGATTGAATTTGTCTGTGACAGTATACATTCCGATTATGAGAAGCATGCAGTTGAACTGGCACAGGCGTATGAGAAAAGGCTGCCGGATATCGTGGATTATCTTATGCCGGATATAAAGGAGATGTTTGGAATTACAAATTCAGATGTAATAGCAAACTCACTAGGAAAGCCGAGTATAGATTTGGATAGAGGAACACTGACTTATCTGGAGCACACAATGGACAGCCTACATATTATTGAAATGGAATTTGACGGTATCTTCACGGCATTCTATAACTCCTGTATTGATGGATAGGACTTTAGTAACATAGAGCTGCAGTTGTCTACAGCTTTTATCCAGACTTCGGATGTTACAGAGAAGCAATCAGAAATGGATTGATCGATTTCTGAAGCAGTATCCGGTGAAATCCTTGAACATATGAAGGAAAAGTATGTATGTTAATTTTATTTTTATTGTAGACAAAAGATAGGACTGATATGATAAAAGAACAGGTTATTACAAATAGAGGTGGAGTATTTGATGCAGAAAATATTATTACTGGAGGATGACTTGAATCTAAATCGGGGAATTGCCCTGTTACTTTCACGGGAAGGGTATGAGGTTCGTCAGGTTTATACAATAAAGGAAGCAAAAGAAGCATTTCAAAAAGGAGATTATGCTCTTGTTATCAGCGATATTACATTGCCGGATGGTACAGGACTGGATTTTGGAAGGATGGTACGTGCAGGTGGAGATACATATCTTATCTATCTTACGGCTTTGGATCAGGAAATAGATATTGTAAATGGTTATGATACAGGGGCAGATGATTATATTACCAAACCATTTTCACTGATGGCTTTGGTGTCGAAGGTGAACGCATTGATGAGACGGCTTTCTAAGGTACAGGCACAGATTATGTCTTCCGGAGAGATTACGGTGCATATGAAAACGATGCAGGTGTATAAAGGGGATGAACCAGTTACTTTAAGTAAGAAAGAATTCTCTCTGTTGCTGTATCTCTGGGAGAATGCAGGACAGATTGTTTCAAAAGAAAGTATCCTGGAGCATGTATGGGATATAGACGGTCAATTTGTCGATGATAATACGGTTACTGTCAATATAAGCAGACTGAAGAATAAACTTGGAACAGAAGAGATAGCGAATGTGAGAGGACTGGGATATATATGGACCGGAAAGGTAAACAAAAATTAAAACGGTATTTTATCGTATATGTAATCTTTGCAGTATTTTTTACAGTAGGAATGTATCTGATAACAAAGTATGAGGAAAATGCGAAAGCAACGCAGATAGCACTGCTCCTTGCAGAACATCCTGAACTGGAAGGGGAAATAGTTGCAATCTGGGAAAAGTCAGGAACAGTAGATTTTATAAGAGACCGGGACGATCAGAAGATAGAAAGAGTCGTACAGATGCTGGAAGAAACTTATGGTTATCACTCAGGGAGTGGATCTTCAGATGTGGTTATAAGGATTATCTGGGGAATTGGATTACTAGTGGGAGTCATAGTATGTAGCCTGTTCTTGTACCTGGACCGAAGAAAAAACTGGAGCAGATACGGTGATGAGGAACAATTACAGCAATTATATGAATGTCTGCAGGAATTCAGAAAAGGAAAATTCCAAACATATCCTGAAGAAACATCAGAATCGGAACAATGGTTAAAGGTGTGGGAATCTGTAAAGGAGCTGGGGCAATATTTCGAAGATTTGAAGGAACGTCTGGAGCAGGAAGAAAATGGTACGAAGAGTCTGATTACAGATATTTCCCATCAGTTGAAGACTCCGCTTGCATCACTCCGGATGAGTCATGAGCTGGTGGCAGAAAATCGGGTTACAGGAGAAGAACAGAGGGAGTTTCTGGAGCAGGAATCACAGGAACTTACCAAACTGGAACAGCTCTTGAATGAACTGGTAAATCTTTCAAGGCTGGAAACACATATGATCCAGATACATTCGCTTCATGAAAGCCTGAAGAAAACGCTAACAGAGGCTGTCAGTCAGATTTATATGAAGGCAAGAGGAAAAGATATTTCCATTCAGGTGGAGATGGATGATGATATAGTTGTGAACCATGATTCAAAATGGACGGTAGAAGCATTAACGAATATCCTTGAGAATGCAGTCAAATATTCACCGGAACATACAACGATTACAGTGAGGACGCAGGAGCTAGCAAGCAATGTGCTTATTGAAGTAGAAGATGAAGGAATGGGCATTCCTGCGGAGGAACTGCATAAGATCTATCAGAGATTTTACCGGGGAAGGAAAGCAAAGGAACAGGTAAAAGACGGAGCGGGTGTCGGTCTGTATCTTGCCAGAAAGATCATAGAAGAACAGGGGGGGACAATAGCAGCCAAAAGAAAGGCTGAGAAAGGTATGATATTTAAAGTGACACTGCCGCTCATAATAGGAGAATAGTCGGAACCCTTACAAAACTGTTATGGTTGTTGTAAGGGTTTTGTAATGCAGGAATGTTATAGTAGGGGTATGAAATGGAAAGGGGACTTGAAGATATGAGTAGTATTTTAAAAGTAGAAGATCTAGTAAAGTATTATGGAGAAGGCGAGAATCAGGTGAGAGCGTGGATCATTACAAGTTACAGATAGAGAGAGGCAAGTTTACAGCTATCGTAGGACGTTCCGGCTCCGGAAAATATACACTTCTGCATCTGATTGGAGGGCTTGACAGACCGGATTCCGGCAAAGTATGGATTGATGGAACCGATATCTATTCTCGAAAAGATGATAAACTGGCACAGTTTCGAAGAAAGAAGATAGGATTTATCTTTCAGGATTTTAATCTGATTCCATCGCTGAATGTGTGGGAGAATATCGTTCTTCCGCTGGGACTTGATAATCGCAAGGTAAAGCCGCGGGAAGTGGAAGATATTCTCAAAAAAATCGGACTGCAGGATAAGAAAGATGCGATGCCGTCTGCTTTGTCTGGTGGACAGAAACAGAGAACTGCGATAGCCAGGGCATTGGTGACAAGACCGGCGATAATTTTGGCGGATGAGCCGACTGGAAACCTTGATTCCCAGACTGAGCTAGAGGTTATGAGCCTATTGAAAAGCTGCGTGTCGGATTTCGGGCAGACGCTTATCATGATTACCCATGATGAAACGATTGCCCAGATGGCGGATGAAATGATTATCATTGAAGATGGCAAGGCGGTGAGAAGATAATGAAGATGACGACCAGAGTTGCATATTGCAATATGCGGCATTATAAGAGCAAAAACATACTGATTGGAATTGCCATTATCCTGACAACATTACTGCTGTTCGTAATCCCATCAATCGGAAAAGATATGGTGGAAGTGAACTTTGCGGTAATCAATAAGATTTATCCAACATGGCATGCCCTTTATCGGAACGTGGACGAGAGTACAGTTATGAAACTGGCGGCACATCATGATGTGAAAACTTACGGACTCCGCAGCGATGCGGGGTACATGAATCTGGAAGATGCGACGGTTTCCATGATGTATATGGACAGAACAGGGATGGAACTTTATAAAGTGAAGCTGAAAGAGGGGCAACTTCCGCAGAAAGAAAATGATATTGTGGTTTCAAAAGGAATACTGGAAGCATTAGGACAGAATGGGAAAATCCGGTTGACACTATCACAGTACCTTATCAGATTCTGAAAGATGACGGACTGGATTATACGAAGGAGAAAGACTTTCGAATCTGTGGTTTTTTAGCAGATAATGAGAGCAGCAAAGAACAAAAACAATATACATCATTGGTTTCAGAGGCCTTTCTGAAAGCGGAGATACCGGTAGAACAGGTGAAATATCGGTTTTTACTTCAGGTGAATGGACAGAAAGGAAATACGACTGCAGATTATACAGAGACGATACAGAATATTGCCAGACAGTTCGGGATTTCCGAGGATGACATGAATATTAATAAAGAGTATCTTGCAGCAAATTATGTGGATCCGGCTACAATTCCGGTGATTGTAGGAATCATGCTTATTGTTGTATTGGCGGGCATTATCACAATTTATAGTGTTTATTATGTATCTATGAACCAGAGGGTTCGGGAATTTGGAAAGTTAAAGGCAATCGGGGCTACGAAACGGCAGCTTAGACAAATCGTACTAAGAGAGGGAATGGGAGTGGCGTTGTTTGCCATTCCGATAGGACTTTTGATCGGAACAGTTGCTGTGAAAGTTGTACTTCTCCAGTTTGTAGAACATGCAAAGGATTCAAACGTACTTATAACAGAGGCATACAAGGTTGTAGCTAAAGGAGAAGTCCAACTTTATTATTGGTGGATTTATCTGTTGGCAATTGCAGTGACTCTGTGTACAGTGTATCTGTCACTGATGAAGCCTATGCGTATGGCGGCGAAGGTATCAGAAATAGAAGCTATGCGTTACCAGGGAGGCAGTAAGCGACAGAAAAGCAGCAGGAAGGGATATCAATTTCTGAATATCGGACGACTGACCAAGAGAAATCTTGCAGAGAATAAAAAGAAGAGTACTATCACGATTGTATCTATGGCCGTTACCGGAATATTTGTCATGATGGTAGCAACGGTGCTGTCTTGTGCAAATCCGATGGAAAGTGCAAAGAGTTCGATTGTGGGGCAATATGAGATTTCTCCAATTGTGGAATCCGGGAATAAAGAGCATCCTGAATATGAATGGGCGGAGGTTCAAAAGAATAATCCATTAAATGAAGGACTAAAGCAGCAGATAGAGGAGCTTGACGGTGTTGAGCGGGTAGATGTGTTTACCGCGTTGAAGGTATCAGGAGGACCTTTTGAAGAAAAAATTGGAACCGAATTTATCAATGGAGTGCCGGAAGAATACGCAGAAGAGCTGAAAAAAGGAATCACTGAAGGCAATGTCACATACGAGGAATTGAAATCCGGGGATAAAGTGATTCTGGACCGCGCGCTACTTCACTGGTATCCAGATATTAAAGTGGGAGATAAGCTGAAACTCAATATTCATGATGGAGATAATACCTTTCAAAAAGAGATTGAAGTGGCAGCAATTGGTGAATATGGAACAGGTCTGACAAACTATAACTGTCTTATCATGGCAAAAGAAGGGGCAGAGAAACTTACCATAAATAATTCTTCCAGCTATTTTCAGGTGATTGCAGATAAGGATTATGATGAGGCACTGGAAGCATCTCTACAGGCTATTGTGGATGGATCAGGCAGACTGCAGATGCGTACCTGGAAGAATGAGTACGATACATGGGAAAATGCCATACAGATGACTAGAGGTGCATGTTATGCATTTATCATCATTCTGGCAGCAATCAGCATTATGAACTTGATTAACACAATGATCAATAGTGTCCATGTGCGAAAAAAGGAGCTTGGCATGATGCAGGCAATCGGAATGTCGGACCGTCAGTTGATGAAGATGCTCCAGTTGGAAGGTATATTCTATACAGTAGGCACTCTTATTATCAGTATCGGAGTGGGAAGTCTTGCAGGATATCCGTTGTTTTTATATGCAAAGCGTACAGGAATGTTTGATATCAGCACATACCATTATCCGGTAACAGCAGCTATTATTATAATTTTAACATTGTTTGTGATACAGATGTTATTGGCAATATTCATTGCAAAGTCAGTAAGGAAAGATTCATTGATAGAGAGAATTCGTTTCAGTGAGTAAGAATATAAATTTCTGATGTTTAATGCAGATACTAATCAATGTCATAATAAAAAGGGGGACTTGATTTCTCAAATCCCCCAGTGTATAATGAACTCAAGAAAGGTATTCAGATGCAAAATCTGATGCCCTCAGTTAAATTTTATATTCTATGTATAAGTCATAGCATCCAAAACTTTCCTAGGGTCGTGGATGCTATTTCTTATTATGTCGATCTATATAAGTCAAAGCCGCAAAAATTACCAATAGTAAAGTCAATACTTCCATTGTATTCATGGGCATCACCCTCCTTGGATACTAGAGGGCAAAATCGAAATGCATCCGTCTTTCCGGTTCAGTAATACCGAATCAGTATAACACGTTACCGTTTTCAGTACAATAAGGTAATGGTCTGAAAAATACTTTATTCTGTCACCTTATGTAGCTGTATCGTGAGTATTTGCTGGACTAATTGGTGCTGTATATGAAAAAAAGCTATTTAAAAATAAGGTGGAAGCCTTATATGGTCTGCTTGATGATGCGGGTGATGATGCCGAGGGCAACATTACGCTCTTCATCAATATGCGTCACCACAAAGGATACCTGATCCTTTTTCCCGACTGTCCGGCTGTCATAGCAGGAGTGGGCAATGGCATTGACACCGATGGAGAGCCGGACAAAGACGGTGCCTTTATGGATGTCTTCCACAGTTCCGGCGTATTTTCCCTGAATCTTACATTTTTTCATGTTTTCCTTGCTGGTGTTGCCTTCCACACTTTTGACATCTGCGTGGACAATGACCTGCTCCGGTGAGTCTGCCCGCACATCCAGGATGCGTACCAGGATGTGATCGCCTACCTGGAAGCGTTCTCTGGCATCACCCATCCAGTCGAAGGACAGGTCTCTGGCAAGAATGGAGGTTTCCACACCGAAAATTTCTGCCCGGACTACCTTTTCCGCAACAGCAATGACTCTTGCCTGCACGATACGGTCTTCATAAACTTTCGGCATTCCGGAAGCATCTTTATCCAGATAGAAGATCTGGCGTTTCTTCAGCATCGCTTCTTTCCGGCTGGCGACAATGCTGCGTGTCTTCGGATCTAATCCCTTAATCAGAAAATCAATCTCACATCCAAGCATATTGTTGAGGATTTTGTTCTGCCGCAGAGCAAGCTCCCCATAATCGTGTGCTTCATCCTGCATGAGATGGATCATCATCTCAGTTACTGGGATGACAGTACGGAAATCCTTGTAGTAAACCACGGCAATGAGGCTGCCGTTTTCTGTTTTCTCGATACCGCCAAGCATTCCGGTTAAGATCCGGCGGGTACGGTAGGCATTCTGGATCTCATGCCAGGTAAGGTCTGAAATGGACTGGGCTGTTTCCAGCTTCGCATCGGAATCCAGAGTTAAAATAGGTGTGTTGGTTGTTTCGTTTGGCATCATAGTGTCTCCTTTCAAATTATGACATGATAGAATCTTTATCTAAAGGAACCATGTCTGTGTGATCCGAATAGTTATCTGCTGAGAAGTCATCCGGGAAATCGTGATAGCCAGGTTCCTGATAAACGCTTTGCTGGTCAAAGTGCGGTTCAGCTTTTTTCTTTTTCTGCTTTCCATAAGAAGCGGTTTTTTTCGGGTGGGAAGCAGGAATAGTTGGAGTGTACGTATATTCTTCACTACATGCTCCTTTTCTCCATTCCGGAATATGTTCGGAAGCCTTCCGGGGAATGAGTTTTTGGGCATCCGGGTGCAGGGTGTAATCGTATTTTTCTACCTGCAGTACCTTCTGACCACGCAGGATAATCAGTGCAGTATCCAGCGGGAGCCGCAGGATCTCATCCGGAGTTAAGAGCTTTCGTTTCCCGATGGATCTGGTCTGGCGGTATTCCGGTGTATAATCGGATACCCTCCAGCTATTTAATTGTTTGGCTTCGCTGCTGACACCAACGGTCACATCACCGGAGCGGTTAGAGATAAATGTAGCAGTTACCTCATCCGTACAGCCTAAAAATAGCTGAGTGTCGCAGTTCCCGATGATTTCCTGCCATTGGTTTAAGGGATACCGGTTCTGCATCTGAGGCAGGTTTTGGAAAATGCAGGAAATACTGAGGTTTCGACTTCGGATCACGGAAATCTTTTTGTTGAGCGATAGGATTGCTCCCGTATTCGCCAGCTCATCAGCCAGGATATGTACCGGAACCGGCAGTTTTCCATCTTCCCCATAGGTGTCTGCATAACGGACCAGTTTGATAAATACGAGGTCATAAACAGGGAAGAAAGAAAATCAAAAGTGCTGTCTTGATCCGAAGTGATGCAGAAGTATGCACATTTTTCTTTTCCCGGCAGCGTCAGGTTGATCTCATCATAGGAAGTGATCTGGCGGATCAGCTTGTTCTGGAATACCTGAAGTCTGGAACCGAGTCCGATGATGACGCCGGAACGTACCGTGTCACTTGCCTGCTTATAGATGCAGTAGGGGACTTTTGCCGGATGGGAGACCGGAAGCAGGTCAAAGAGGCTGTTCAGTTCTTTTTCCGAACTCATGGTCAGGAGTTTGTATACCTGTCCGATATTCTTTGCCTCCGGTGGGAATCCCTGATCCACATAGAGAATCAGAGCTTTTAATAAGTTCATCTCGGCATTGTCCCAGAAGTGATCGCCTTTGGCAGAACCGGTATTCTGGATGATGACATCAGCAAATACCTGTGCCATGGTTTCCTGTCCGCCAATTTCACCCAGACAATTCCAACTATCCGAGTTTTCCGGGTTTACAAGATTAAAGGATTTCACGATATATCCGGCATTCTCAAGGTAAGTGGCTGTACTTTCGTACAATTCCGATTTTGGATCGGTGATGATGAGGCTTTCCCCGCGGGCAACACACTGGAAGATCATGTTGCGTGCAAAGGCCCGGCTTTTCATGGAACCGCTGGCACCGTAAACGGCAATATTCCGGTTCATGCGGGTATCCTTCGGGAGACAAACGGCTTTTCCGTTCAGTTTTCCAAGAATGGTTCCCTTGTGTTTCTTGACATCATTCGTAAGCTCCAGTACCTGATGCATTTCCTCCAAAGTCATAAAACCGGAAGTCCCATAGGTTCCCTTTGTGGAATAATTCAGGTTCCGGCCCCGGTCTGTTATTTCCCCGTTTCGGTCAAATCCCATACGCATGAGAAGGAAGGTCAGGAGTCCAAAAGCTGCCAGACATAGAAAAATCCCATACAGATTGTACGGGAAAGCAGTCAGGGCATCCAGACAGGCGAGCGGGTGCGGGGAGGGGATCTGCGGGGCAGTTCCGTTTCCGGCAAAATTGCCGGCAGATTCCCAGGTCTGATAGTTGCGGATAAATTGAGCAACATAGCCTCCTGCATAGAGGGTGCAGAAGGTGATCGGAAGCATATAAATGAGCTTCCACCATTTACGGTTCATGTAAAAACCCCCTTTTGAATTTGCAAAGGTCAATACTGGAGAAATGGATTGTGGCAGTTAAGTATTTTTTCAGGACCGGAATCTGAAAATCGAAACAGATCAGGTTCCCGGATCTGCCGTATACATTTAAGCCGGTATTGAACCGGTTGATTCGCTGCATGTCAAAATCATAAGCAAGAAGGATGGGGTTCCCGGAAGCATCCGTGGCATCATGTTCCAGTGGAATTGAATCGCTGCGGCAGCCCAGATCGGACAGCAGGAGGTTGTCCAGCTTTTCCATGATCTCAGGGTGAACCAGCAGTTTTAAAAGCACTTCCCCTTCCGGAGTATTGGGAAGGTAATGGAAATGCTCGAAGGAGGTGTCCAGCATAAACAGGCTCTTTTTGTAGCCTCCGGTACTGGTAAACAGCCGGAAAGCCATTTCCATGTCGGTTCCGGTCATGATTGCCCGGATCTGTGGATGTCCGTTGTAAGGGTAGCCTTGCAGGTAATGCTGCAGGAAGGCGTTTAAGCGGACTTCCGTTCGATATTCCCATTTCAGGACTCCGTTTCCCGTGTTATAAAGGACATAGACACATTGCGGTGCCATCAGGATGCCCATGCTGCGGGAGTTCCTAATCTTCGTGGTCTCCGGGCCCAATTCCTTAATTTCTCTGGAAGCGTAAAAAAGAGGAAGGCTTCGCATACCGATGGAACCAGCTTCGCGGTGATTACAGAAGATGTCAGGTTTTACATCCGGATAAAAGGGAATCCCGGCATGAAGGAGTGTCAGATACGTTTCGGCTTTCTGATGTAAGCGGATACGTCGGGATACTTCACTTCGGATGAGGTTCGTCTCGGTATTGCCGGTCAGATAGCACTGGAAGCGTAGCGGCGAGACAGATAACAGCATCTCTTTCGCAGCTTTTGTAAGACGGTAGCCTCTGAGAGCATCCCGGTAGTGGGTACGGATGAGGTGTTCCGCCTTCAAATCCGTAATGAGTTTTTCCGCATAGGAGGCACTTGGGATGAGTCTGTTTAGCTGGTCTGCGGGAAATTCCCCGCACATCCCTATCATTTCCAGTAAGCGGTATTTCGTAGTGTCAGGTCTTATCAAATAAGCATCACCTCAATTCAGTTCTTACCCATGCAAGCCTATACTTGGGTAAATCTCCGGTGGTTTGGAGATAAAAAAAGCAAGAAAACAAAGTTCCCTGCGGTGGTTCTTACCGATGTCGGATTTCTGCCTGAGAAGTCAGGAGATTTTCCGACATGCTTTCGTGATGATTTTTCTGGTTCTGCAGCCATTTCGGAAAGTCAGCTTTTTCCATAACCGATACCAGTGTACAGTCCTTTAAGCCAAGCTGTGTCGTGTAGTAGGAATCACAGAAAAAGCCGCTGTCATCTGTCAGAACATAAGTACAAAGTGTATCCAGAATCTGTTTAAACTCCAGATTGTCATAATCCCGGATACGTCTTTGAGGAAGTTCCCTGTCATATATTTGACTGAAACATATCACGCAGTCACGATAGAGGGGCAGGGCATTTTGTTTTACATACTCCCGAAGCATATAATTAAGCGGTTCATGGAGAAATGCAGTGTTTGTGTGGACTCTTCGTTTCGGAAGCAGTCCGGGAAGCGTAATGGTGAGAATCCCCTGCTGTTCTGCAATCCGCATTCCCTGTGCATCTGCCGCTTTGGGAAGATAAGCTGCTTGATTTGGGGAGAGAGCCGGACAGACAAGGTTACGCATCTGGCAGGCAATCCGCTCCGCCCGAAGAGCAGCACTGACGCTCAGTTCCTCAAAATTTTTTATCATAATTCTGGATATCAGTGACCTTCAGAGCGTAAACGGTATTCGTCAGTTTTTGCAGCTCCCCTTCCAGTTTTTCAAGCCGCTGGTAAATGGTTGGTGTATTTTGCGTCATAATAACCTACTTTCTCATGTAGTAACTGACAGCACCGGATTCATTTACAAGGCAGTAAGCGGCTACATCATCAATGGTGATTTTGGCAGCCTGGCTTTCGGATTCTAAGACAATCAGGCGTTTGGAACCATGTGATGGGATACTTTCCATCACATGATTGATCAGAGCCTCCTGTTCTTCACCGATATAGATGATTTCGTATTGTTCATCTTGCGAAAAGAAATTGAGCTTGATTGGAAATTCGCCACTGGTGTGGTATACAACACCTTTCTTAAAATCCAGCAGTACCCAGAAGCATGTAATTATAGCATAGTCAGGATTCTCAGCAGACTGCTGGCTGTCACAAAGAAGGTCATGCTCTTTATCGTAAATGATGCGCCCTTGTTTGATGAGGCTGGTAATCAATGACTTGATAGACTGCTCATGTCGGGAGAAAAGTTGTAAAACCTGGTCATACCTCAGAGTATGGTAAGTGGTAATGAACCGTAAGAGCTTGGCTCCCTCTCCTTGATAGATTTCGTTCCTTGTTTTCATGATTGACTCCCTTCTATATATAATAGGAAACTTTATACATATGGCTGTACGTACAGGATACGTTTGGTATTGTAAGTATAGTGTACGTACAAAGTACATAGAACCTGCTGTCAGCGATTGAATTTACAGGTACAAAAAAAGCACCATCTATGGGTGCTGGAAATAAGGAAAACTATAAGCAATACCTATTGTAGCATGGGTAATTTTACGCTTCAATCGCAGAAGCAGGTCATTTCTGTGCCATTTTCACTGGTTGGCATAAAAAAGCAGGAAACCATTTTGATTCCCTGCATGGTGTATTGTTGTGCTTTTGTGTAGTTCTAATGATTACTTGTCTTTATAAAATGCTTCGAAAGCTTGTGCGAAGAATTCGGCTGTACCATTGCCGTATTTTTCATCTATCATAGGTTTGATTTTTTCATTACGGTAATATTGAGCCTGTGCAACCATCAGACCGTGTTCTTTCTTTATCTGTGAAAGTTGTTTCATAAGAAAACCGTATTCGGAAACAAGTTCTCTTACTTCAGAAGAATCTGGTGAACATACTTTTTTAGCTGCTAATTTGTATAAAAGATTGTCAAATTGTTGGTTGTAACTTTCTGCAGCCTCTTTGCTAATAGGATTGTTGGCAACAGACAGGAATTGCTCTTTTCCTCCATACCACTCAACAACTTTAGCATAGCCTTTCTGCATTTCTTCTGATGAAACTGTCTTAATATAATGCTTTTTCCATTCTTCAATGCTTCCAAACTCTTTTACAGCAAGTTCTTTCATATTGTCAGGCATATGTTCAAACATAGTTTGGAACATTTCTTCAACTTCCGTTTTACTAAAAATCGCAAAATCCATTTTATTCTCTCCTTTCAGGATATCATCAATGCTGGCAATCAGATGTTCCATACGTTCTTTCTTTGCTACCAACATTTTTCTCTGCATTTGCAAGATCTGGTTCCTTTCAAGAGCAGGATTCTCCAGAACAGCTTGATTTCTTTCAAAGGAATGTCAAACTCACGGAAAAACAGAATCTGCTGTAATATTTCCAATGCCCTATCGTCATAAAGCCGGTATCCCGCATCACTTTTTTGTGTTGGTTTTAAAAGCCCGATTTCATCGTAATAGTGAAGCGTGCGAACGCTGATACCTGTAAGTTCTGATATTTCTTTGACTGTCCTCATAGTTGCTGACCTCCTGTTCCTGATAAGATAACTGTACGCTATGACGTTCCGTGAGAGTCAATATATATTTTGCATTTTTTAGTATAACATTTTTATGATATTACGAAAAGCCGAGGAGATAGGCGATATGTATTACTCTGGAAAGAACTTGTTGAGCGTATCCAATGTCTCTTTTGCAGTAAATCCCCAAAGGATGGTACTGAGTGCTTCAATCGCAGCCCTGCGTTTCCGGTAATAGGTGCGGTAGGAAATATTGGTGATGTGGTGAGCCAGCTTATCCAATATCTCATCTGTATTTTTCATTTCCTGTGGAGAGAGAAAAGCGTAGTAGAGAATCCAGTAATACTGTTCCCCATGCTTGTGATTGTTCCGGAGGAGATCGATGGATGATTCCAAAAGCTTCAGCATCTGGTTGCTTCTGGCAATACTTTTTGCCCGTTGTTCGATGTCGCTTCCGGTAAGATCAGCCCCGGCAGCATAGATGGAGTCCAGAAATTTGTCGATGTCATTGTCGTATTGGAGCTTAAACTGGTGCTCCATCTGGTGTACGACTACCTTCAGGCTGTAGGTTGCATCCCGGTATCTGCGTAAAAACTGATAGGTGTCGTGAAAACGTGGATCTTCTTCGGGTGAAGGAAATCCCTGTGTATTGCGGTTTGCCATGTCTATTCCCCCCCTTTCAGTGCAGAAGGCTCTGCCACGGCAGGCATCTTTTGGGCAGACTCATCCCCTGGACTTACGGACAACTCAAACCGATAAGCGGCATTTCCGTAGGGACAGATAATATTTAGAGTAAATGTATTAAATATATCTTTGCAGGCTGATAATGGAGATAATATATAGCGGGTTTTGGAGCAGTGGCAACATGGAATCCCTTGTGAATCCAATAGTTCTGCGACTTTTTGCACGATAAATTTCATGTGTGAATCTGGAACGCAGGAATCATTTTTTGTAACGGTGATTTGTGAGTCTGTGACAGTTTCTGAAACGCTAACAGAAGCAGAATCCTCAATAGTGATTTCTTCAGGTACATGGATTGGTAATTGCATCTTCATAGCGATCTCCTCCTTGTCAATCATAACGTCGCTGATATTAAACATCACGGACAGGTAATTGTTGAGATAAATTACGCTTCCGTGTTTTCCTGTAAATGAGATAAGTGTAATGTATTCTTTTTCCTCCAGTTTCTTCAAGAGTCGTGATACCGATGCCTTTGACAGACTCCACCTTTCACCCAGTTCATTAAAGCTGGTAAGGGGATTTCCGGTATTATCCCGGTAATAGACAATGGGACCGGAATCAGATCCCAGGACAGAGGAATCGTTGTAAACTGCATGAATCCACAGATCCAGAATAACATCCATTTCCGAGCATTTTCCAATGCCAATTAGTTCGTGAACTTTGGCAATCGGGAAAAAGAAAAACCCTGTATCTTTTTTACAGGGATAGTTGTATTCCAATACGGTATTGTCTTTGGGCCAGTCTGATATTTTGAATTTGACCAGGCGGTTTTTGCCGAGAAGAGAGTAGGTAATGTAATTCTGCTCTTCAAAAAATCGAAGGATGGACAACGCTTGATGTTGGAAACGGCAGCGAAACCATTCCTGAAGATCTGTGACTGTGCAGATCCACTCTCCTGGACCAATGGTATAGGTAATGTGTTCCATCCGGCGGTAGGATGTGCGGTAATTTGCATAGGAGCATAATACCAGATAATAAAAAAGAAAAGAGCCCCCGGTAGTTCGGATGCTCTTGGTAGTGATTAAAGTTTGTATGAAGTCACGGTAAATGCGACAGCGTGGAAATTCCACGATTTGTTTGAGTTCTAATTTGTAATTCATGGTGATCTTCCTTTCAAAGTATATTTAATTGTAATCGGACTTTTCATAGTGTTGGTATCAAGAAGAAGCCGATGGAAGTATAGCAAGTAGTCGTGTCACTCATTGCATTTTTATTGCATTTTTAAAATTTAGATTATGTGGCTATGTTGCTCTTAACTGGTTAA
>ENA-OQED01000509-OQED01000509.1-human-gut-metagenome-genome-assembly--contig:-NODE-509-length-15141-cov-3.319968_pt1 | contig 15141 bp, 15 predicted proteins | sample MGYA00242790_ERZ504625 | MGnify/ENA primary metagenome ERZ504625 (study PRJEB26092, sample SAMD00036345) | human gut metagenome | host: Homo sapiens | study: EMG produced TPA metagenomics assembly of...
CGTCCGTTTACATCCCGATAAAACAGCTTAGTTATTGTAGCACATGAATCTGTCAATTGCAAGACATTTTTTATAAAATTCTGTTTTTCTTTACAAGATTAACAAATTCCTTGTTGCTCTTTGTGTGTGCAAACATGTTGAGTACGTTCTCAACAGCCTCATCAGAGCGCATACCGTTGAAGGCTTTACGCATATTATCGACTGCTGCCTGCTCATCCTCATCAAGGAGCAGATCCTCACGCCTTGTTCCTGATTTTACTATATCTATAGCAGGGAAGATTCTCTTCTCGGAAAGCTTTCTGTCGAGCACAAGCTCCATATTTCCTGTTCCCTTGAACTCCTCAAATACTACATCATCCATCTTGCTTCCAGTATCAACAAGAGCTGTTGCAAGTATTGTCAGGCTGCCGCCGTTTCTCATATTACGTGCTGCTCCGAAAAATCTCTTTGGCATATGAAGCGCTACAGGATCAAGTCCTCCTGAAAGTGTACGGCCTGATGGTGGAACTGTCACATTGTAAGCTCTTGCAAGCCTTGTTATGCTGTCAAGGAGTATCATGACATCATTACCATGCTCTACAAGGCGCTTTGCTCTCTCTATTACCATCTCTGACACTCTCTTGTGATGCTCAGGAAGTTCATCAAATGTAGAGTAGATTACCTCGACATTGTCCCCCTCTATAGCCTCCTTGATATCTGTAACCTCCTCCGGTCTCTCATCAATAAGGAGAATAATAAGATGCATCTCAGGATTGTTTATAGTGACAGACTTTGCAACCTCTTTAAGTAATGTGGTCTTTCCGGCCTTAGGCTGTGAAACGATCATGCCTCGCTGTCCCTTTCCTATTGGAGAGATGAGATCTACAACCCTCATCGCAACACTTGCTCCGGGTCTCTCGAGACGCAGTCTCTCATTCGGGAATATAGGCACAAGATCCTCAAAGCTTGTACGCTTCTGTGCTACATCCGGTGTATATCCGTTGACAGTGGTCAGGTATAAAAGAGCCTGGAATTTCTCACGCTCAGACTTCACCTTCATATTACCCTTTATGATATCACCTGTCTTTAAATTGAAGCGGCGTATCTGCGCAGGTGCCACATAGATATCATGATCTCCCGGCATATAATTATCACAGCGGATAAATCCAAAGCCCTCCGGCATTACCTCAAGTATGCCTTCTGCCTCTTCTCCACTGTCGAGTGCTGCATAATCATCTTTAAAAGAGTTGGCGCGCTCCTCGGCTGTACCGTTTTTCTCAGCCTCCTCAGCCTCTTTTGCATCCTCCTCGAGCATTCTTTCAATAATCTGTCCCTTTTTCAGTGATGAAACGCCCTTAATTCCTCTTGCCTTCGCCAGATCCTTAAGCACAAATGCCGACAAACTTTCATATTTTTCTCTCATCTGTTCCATTTCGTCTTCTCCTTAAATTTGATAACAGTATTTATTCAATTCGTCTAAACAATATTATTTAACAAATATATCTGTGTAGCTATTGGGAAATAACGCCTGAATTGACTTTTGAATTATTAATTATTGATTATACATCATTTCTTTAAAAATATAAAGCGATTTCTTATTTTTTATCATATTTTTATATAATCGGTTATCTGCATAGTTACTTGATTTAAATCACCTGCAATGTTATGATTATTCAAAAGAATTTTTAGAGGGAGAATTACCATGGATAATAAAGAAAAAGCACTGAAATGCCACGAAGAGTGGAACGGAAAACTCGAAACCATCGCCAAATCAAAGGTTAATTCGAGAGAGGACCTTGCAATTGCATACACCCCAGGTGTTGCTGAGCCATGTAAGGTCATAGCCGAGGATAAGGAGGCTGCATACAAATACACCTGGAAGGCAAATACCGTTGCCGTAGTGTCAGACGGAAGTGCTGTGCTTGGTCTTGGAAACATCGGTCCTTACGCTGCCATGCCTGTCATGGAGGGTAAATGCGTACTTTTCAAGGAGTTTGGAAACGTAAACGCTGTTCCTATCTGTCTCGACACTCAGGACACTGAGGAGATTATTGCTGCAGTCAAAAATATCGCACCGGGCTTTGGCGGAATAAACTTAGAGGATATTTCTGCTCCGCGCTGCTTTGAGATTGAGGAAAGACTTAAAGAGATGCTCGATATTCCTGTATTCCACGATGACCAGCACGGAACTGCAATCGTCGTACTCGCCGGTATCATCAACTCTCTGCGCCTGACCGGCAAAAAGAAAGAGGACTGCAAGGTTGTTGTAAACGGTGCAGGCTCAGCAGGTGTTGCCATCACTAAACTTCTTCTGACATACGGCTTTACACATGTGACCATGTGTGACCGTCTAGGCATCATAGGAAAGGACTATCCAAACCTCAACTGGATGCAGCAGAAAATGACAGAGGTTACAAACCTTGAAAATGCAAAGGGTACTCTCGCAGATGCTTTAAAGGGTGCTGACATATTCGTAGGTGTTTCCGCTCCAAATATCGTCACAGCCGAGATGGTTTCTTCTATGAATAAGGACGCTATCCTTTTTGCCATGGCAAATCCTGTTCCTGAGATTATGCCTGACGTGGCAAAGGCTGCCGGTGCCAGAGTGGTCGGAACAGGAAGAAGTGATTTTCCTAACCAGATAAACAACGTGGTTGCTTTCCCCGGAATCTTCAAGGGTGCCTTAGAAGGACGCGCTGCACAGATCACTGAGGAAATGAAGCTTGCTGCCGCAGAAGCACTGGCCGGTCTTGTTTCTGACGAAGAATTAAATGATGATTTTATTATGCCTGAGGCATTTGACCCGCGTGTTGCCGCTGTTGTCAGTGAAGCTGTAAAGTCACATATTTAATATGAGATACTATTCACTCAACAGATACTGCCGCGATACATTCGGTGAAAAGCTCTACAAGCTCTCTTTAGATGGAGGCATGACCTGTCCAAACCGTGATGGCACACTCTCATCGCTTGGATGCCTGTACTGCAGCGCCGGTGGCTCCGGTGATTTTGCGGCGGACCGCAGCCTTTCCATAAAGGAACAGCTGTCTGCCGCTAAGGAAAAGATTGCTTCAAAGAGCAGCTGCGAGCACTTTATCGCATATTTTCAGGCTTTTACCAACACATATGCGCCGGTAGATTATCTGCGGCGCATATTTTATGAGGCTATAGAAGACCCATCTGTCGCTGTGCTGTCCATCGGCACAAGAACAGATTGTTTTTCTACCGAAATATATGATCTGCTCTCAGAATTAAACGAAATAAAGCCCGTCTGGGTTGAACTGGGCCTTCAGACCATTCACCGGGCTACTCTTGATGCAATGAATACACATACATGTGTTGAGGATTTCATCATTGCAACGGATGAGCTTAGACGCCGTGGCATAAAGGTTATTGCACATCTCATACTCGGGCTTCCTCATGAGACACGGGGAATGATGCTTGAATCAGTTGATTTTGTTGCCAAAAGCGGTATTTTCGGAGTTAAGCTTCAGCTGCTGCATGTGCTAAAGGGCACACCACTGGCTGATATGTATATTAAACAGCCATTTGAGCTTTTTACGCTGGATGATTACTGCGATTTTGTGGTAGACTGTATAGAAAGACTTCCAAAGGATATGGTTATCCACCGCATGACCGGTGATGGACACGTTCTTTACTTGTTGCACCTCTTTGGAGCACAGATAAAAAACGGGTTCTAAACACAATCAATAAAAGATTTGAAGTGCGAGACACATATCAGGGACGATTAAACTTATTTTAAAGGAGAAAATCATGGCTGAGCCATTTACCATATATAAGCTGACAATTTTATACATGCTCGACAAAGCGGGCTTTCCGCTGTCAAACACACAGATTTCCAATTTCTTTTTGGAAAAAGAATACACCGACTACTTCCGTGTACAGGAGGTCATCGGTGATTTAGTAAATGCTGATTTAATTAATTTTGAGTCTACTCATTCCAATACACAGTACACTCTGACTGCTGCCGGAAAAGAGACTCTCGGTTTCTTCAAAGACAAAATTACCGACGGTATTGAGTCCGATGTAAAGAGCTTCTTTACTGACAACAAGCTCGAGTTCAGGCAGGAAAACTCCATTCTTGCCGACTATTACAGGACAACTGACCGCAAATATGCAGTACGTTGTCAGGTGCGCTCAGAGAGCACCACCATCATCGACCTGACTCTCTCAGTCGGCACAAAGGAGCAGGCCGAGGCCATCTGCAGCAACTGGAAGAATCAGAACGAGGATGTGTACGCATACCTCATGGATATGCTGCTTCGATAGATTATTTTTTAGTTTTTCTTACAGAGTAGCCGAAGCTTCCGAGCTTATCCCCAAAGCCAAAATACTCTCCGTGCGAGTACATCACGAGGCCGGTATCATTGATATGAAATTTCCCGGTCCCGTCCATGTATTTATCATCCACTGTCACGCCGACGACGTCTGCTATAAACATTGTATGGCTGCCGAGCTCCTCGATTTTTCTTACCCTGCACTCAATATTTACCGGGCTTTGTGATATTCCCACTGCTGACACATGCTGCATCGCAAGCGGTGTCAGATGCAGTTCTTTAAATTTGTCCACATCCCTGCCGCTTTTCACTCCGCAGTAGTCGCAGGCTCTAAGCAGCTCCTCGGTGGTCAGATTAACCACAAACTCTCCCGTTTCTTTAATCATGTTATAAGAAAAGCGCTCAGGCCTTACAGATATTGAAAGCATAGGCGGATTGGTGCACACCGTCCCCGCCCATGCCACTGTTATTATATTGTTATTTCCGGCCTTGTCAGTGCACTCACCATCACAGCCGGCACCGGGTTTAGCATATTGCCCGGCTTCCAGTTTTGTTTTCCCATATGTTAATTTATCCTTTAATTTTTCTTTAATATCCTTTTATATCCACTAATTTTCCTTTAGGTTTTCCATGCTTTCTTTAAGCCTTGCACGGTTTGCATCCTCAAGCTCCGTGAGCGGCAGACGAAGTCTCCCACATCATATCCCAAAAGCTTCATAGCTGCCTTTACAGGAATCGGATTCACCTCACAAAACAGTGCCTCTATTAAATCCAGGTATTTAAGCTGGATATCAAGTGCTGATTTAATATTTCCATTCAGATATTTCGTTACCATATCGTGCACTGCAGCCGGCATTACATTAGACAGCACTGATATCACACCGATTCCACCGAGTGAGAGTATTGGGATGACCTGGTCATCATTTCCCGAATAAATATCGAGGTCATCTCCTGCCAGTTTTTTTAGCTTTGCAACCTGCGATATATTGCCACTTGCTTCCTTGATTCCTACTATATTTTCAAAATCCCTGCCAAGCCTTGCCGCAGTCTGTGGAAGTATATTGCAGCCTGTGCGCGACGGTACGTTGTACATAATGATTGGAAGCCCAACCGCCCCTGCTATCGCTGCATAGTGCGCATAAAGACCATTCTGTGTGGCTTTATTGTAGTAAGGTGTGACAACAAGCAGACCGTCTACACCAAGCTTTTCAACCTTCTGTGAGAAATCTATCACATTTTGTGTGCAGTTGGCACCGGTTCCCGCTATTACAGGAATCTGCCCGGCTGTCTCGTCTACCACACATTTTATTACCGAAAGCTTTTCTTCCTCTGTCATTGTGGCAGGCTCACCTGTCGTGCCACACACGATAATTGCATCAGTGCCACCGTCTATCTGCCTTCTCACCAGCGTCCTAAGCATTTCATAGTTTACACTGTTATCCTCATTGAAAGGAGTAATTAACGCTACTCCGGCGCCCTTAAACAGAGACATATATACCTCCCAAATACACTATTTTACTGAACTAGTTTATACTAAACTATTTAACCTATACTAAAATATTAAAGCCTGATGTCAGGATTTTCTTTTATTATATCAGCAATTAATTCTCTCTCATCCATGTGATGCTTCACACCCTTTATCTCCTGATAATCCTCATGTCCCTTTCCTGCAAGCACTATGATATCACCATCCTTGGCATTCTCCATGCAGTATCTGATAGCCTCCTTACGGTCAGGAATTGTCACATACTCTCCATCTGCCTTGTGTACACCCTGTAAAATATCATTGATTATATCCATAGGCTCCTCATCTCTTGGATTATCGGATGTGACAACAGTAAGGTCTGCAAGTCTCGATGACACCTCTCCCATCTCATAACGGCGTGACTTTGCCCTGTTTCCGCCACAACCAAACAGGCATACAAGTCTGCCCGGCTCATACTCCTTAAGAGTGGTGAGAAGGCTTTCAAGTGCCATCGCATTGTGTGCATAATCAATCATAAGGGTATATCTCTTTGTAACAGGAACAATCTCTATTCTGCCCTTTACACTCACATGATGAAGAGCCTCCCCGATTGCCTTTTTATCCACATTGAAATGATGGCAGATAGCAATGGCTGTTAGTGAATTGTATACTGAGAATTTGCCCGGCACATTGACCTCCACATCAAAATCCAGAAGCCCTGATACATGGTATTTCACACCGAGTGCTCCATGCTCCTTTTTAAGCTCAACATTTTCTGCTACCAGGTTGTTTGTGGACTTGTAGCCGTAAGTCTCCACCTGGCATGTGTGTCCCTTCATAATACCCTCTAAGTGCTCATCATCTCCGTTAAAGATACCAAGCCTGCACTGTCTGAATAAAAGGCTCTTGCAATGCATGTAGTCTGCAAAATCCTTGTGCTCGTGCTCTCCGATGTGGTCAGGCTCAAGATTTGTAAAATACACCAATATCAAAGGTAAAGCCCGATACTCTGTGAAGCATGAGAGCTTGTGATGACACTTCCATAACAACTGCATCAAGGCCTTCATCCACCATCTCCTTAAACAGCTCCTGAACTCTGTATGACTCAGGTGTGGTATTTGCTGACGGAATTCTCTTGTCACCACATATAGACTCTATTGTACCAATAAGTCCTGTCTTTATGCCGGCTGACTCAAGAATTGACCTTACCATATATGTGGTGGTGGTCTTACCCTTTGTACCTGTAATACCGATAGTCTTTATTTTCTCGGCCGGATAATCAAAATAAGCTGCTGACATACACGCAAGTGCAAGCCTTGTATTATCTACCTTAATATATGTCACCCCTTCGATAGGAGTCACATCTTTTTCGACAACCACTGCCGCTGCACCTTTCTTTACCACATCAGGGATGAAATCATGTGCATCTGACACAGCTCCCGATATGCACACAAATACCGATGCCTTCTCCACCTTGCGTGAGTCATACACGAGTGTGGAAATCTCTATATCTGTGCTTCCTGCTAATACTTTATAATCCATTCTTTCAAGTAATTTTCCAAGCTTCATTTTATTTTCTCCCATATTTTATTATATTTTTGATATATATTTTCTGTTAATTTTGTTTCTTAAAGATTTGTAACTATTCAACCACAGACATTCGCCAAACCGCACAATACTTGTGCTTTATATGATATCAATTTCTCCTGAGAAAACCTCAGTAGCAGGGCCAGTCATAAACACATGATTGGTTTCAGGTATATACTCGATAGTCAGATCTCCGCCCCTTAGATGCACAAGCACCTTGTTGTCAGTCTTTTTGTTGAGTATACATGCCATGACGGTCGCACAGGTTCCTGTACCGCAGGCCCATGTCTCAGCGCTGCCCCTCTCCCATACTCTCATTTTCGCCTCATTCCTTGAAAGTATCTCTACAAACTCCGTGTTGGTTCGCTTTGGAAACATCTTATGATTCTCAAAAAGCGGACCGTATTTCTCAAGCTCAAAACCTGCCACATCATCGACAAACACTACCGCATGAGGATTTCCCATTGAAACACAGGTCATGTGCCACTCTCTATTGCCTGCTGAAATCGGTTCATCTATTACCCTGTAGTCATCATCATAAGCACTTCCGTCTGCTTTCACAACCGGAATGTCCCCAGGCGTCAGAATAGGCTCACCCATATCCACGCGCACCTGTGATACCTTATTTTCCTCAACATATAGTGTAAGGTACTTAATGCCTGCTCCTGTCTCAACCGATATTTCAGTCTTGTCAGTAAGTTTGTGGTCATACACGTATTTCGCCACGCAGCGTATGCCGTTTCCGCACATCTCGGCTTCCGAACCGTCTGCATTATATATCCTCATTCTAAAATCAGCCTTGTCTGACGGACCTATTGTGATTAGTCCGTCTGAGCCTATTCCAAAATGCCTGTCACTGACATATATTGACACCCTTGCCGGGTCATCCAACTTCTCCTCAAAAAGGTTTACATATACATAATCATTTCCACAGCCGTGCATTTTTGTAAATTTCATAGTGATCACCTCGTTATTGGTTTTATATTGTTAACTATATTATACAGCGCACTTTCTTGTTTTTCTATAGCATTTTGTGCGTTTTATGTTGCGTTTTGTGCTATTATAGATTATGCTTATAGTAACATTTTATCATCAAAGGAGCATATCATGGATTCAAATTATACAAAAGCAGGCTACCTGACGGAGCCTTTTAAAATATTTCATCTAAGAGATGAACACAAGCTAAATATAGATTTCCATTACCATGATTTCCACAAAATTCTGATTCATCTGCACGGCAATGTATCCTACTGCATTGAGGGCCGCAGCTATGAGCTCAAAGAACATGATATCGTGCTTGTCAATGCCGGCGAGGTTCATAAGCCAATATTAAATGATGATTCAATTTATGAAAGAATCATTATATATGTATCACAGCAGCTTATTGACGATTATGTGAGCAAAGGCTATGATCTGGCATGCTGTTTCAAGCAGGCCTATGCTAACCAGTCACATGTACTAAGACTCGCTGCGACCAAGGGCAGCCGTCTGGCTGATACAATCAAAGGACTAGACTCTACACTTAGAGAAACCAATGAATACGCAAATGAGCTGTACCAGAAGCTCCTGTTTTTAGAGTTTCTGATACAGCTCAATCGTATCACCCTGCATGGCGGTATCGAATATATTAACACATTTTCCTCAAACAAAAAAATTGTAGAGATTTTGGATTTCTTAAATAAGAATTTAACAAACCGTATAACTATTGATGAACTGGCAGATAAATTCTATATGAGCAGGTATCACCTGATGCACACCTTCAAGGAAGAAACCGGCTGCACCATAGGTTCATATATCACAACAAAGCGTCTGCTGCTCGCCCGCGATATGATTCGCGACGGAAGCAGTGTGTCTGCCGCCTGCGATGCCTGTGGATTCGGAAGCTATTCCTCATTTATCCGTGCATACCGCAAGCAATTCCATTCTACCCCTACAAATACATAAAAGCTTCACGATATATCACAGGAAGCTTTTAATTATTTTTAATGCTGCATTATCTCTCATTAATCACATTTATAAGCTCAGGTATGAGCTGCTTCTTACGCGACACTACTCCCTTAAGCATAATTCCATCCCTGCTCTGTGGCAGATTGTATGCTGAAGCTGCTATTGACGCTGCCTCTGCACCACTGTAGATGAGATATGTAGACTCATTAAGTATATCCGTGAGCATAACAAAGAGCATATCAAGCTGTTTTTCCACCTGCATCTTGTCAAGCAGAGGCACCACTCTTGCCTGTACCTTATCGAGCTCTGTTCTCGAAAGAGCAGAAATCTGCGATACTCCAAATGTATAATCCCCTGAATGAAAGATTTTAAAATCCTGATTTAATATTTCTTCTTCTGTCTTGTTAGCAAAGTTACTGCCTGCCTCGAACATTTTCTGGGCAAACTCTTCTACATCTATCTGCGCAATCTCCGCCAGGATAAGTGCTGTAGATTTGTCAACCTGGGTACATGTAGGCGAACGGAACACTAGTGTGTCAGAGAGTATTGCAGCGCACATAAGCCCCGCCATCTGAGGAGTAACCTCCACACCCTTTTCCATATACATCTGATAGATGATGGTTCCGGTACATCCAAGCGGCTGATTTCTGAAATACACAGGCCCTATTGTCTCAAGAGAACCAATTCGATGATGATCAATTATCTCAAGAATCTCAGCCTCATCAATGTTGGCCACTGCCTGTGAGGTCTCATTATGATCCACAAGTATCACCTGTTTTTTCCTTGCATTCATTAAATTTCTGCGTGAAAACATACCCACATAATTTTGGTTTTCGTCAAGTATTGGAAAATCCCTGTGTCGGATTTTTGAAACAGTATCACGCACATCATCCACATAATCATCCAAATCAAAATGAATAAGATTTTCCCTTGTCATAAATGATTTTATCGGCATACTCTGGTTTATCAGACGCGATGTGGTAAACGTATCATATGGTGTACTTATCACTACCACATCCTTAGCGTTTGCAGCATTTATGACATCCTTCGATATATCGAAGCCGCTTGTCACAATGATACAGCTGCAGTTTGCCTCAATACATATAAGCTGTGACTCCTCACAGTCTGATATGATGACCAGATCATCCTCAGCCACATTGCCCTTTATGGTATCAGGTGTACCTGCTCCAACTATAACCTTTCCTTTCACAAAATAGCCATGCTCATTGCCTGCAACTATCTTGCCATCCAGCGTCTCTATAATATTTCTGTACTGGGTCCTCGCCTTTGCCAGAATAGAGTTGTCATACACATCCATATATGACTTTGCTATATCACCTGTCACAATAAGCCCTTCAAGCTTGTCCTTCTTATTGACAACCGGAAGAGTGACTACGTTGAGTATCTTCATCATCTCCCATGCCTTTTTCAAGGATAGATTACTGCTGACACCCTCAGTCCTTCTGATATGTATATCCTTTATCTGTGTGCCAACATCCTTTAAAAGGGCAGGCGTATCTGCCTTAAAATAATCCAGCACAAATGCTGTCTCTGCACTGATGCTGCCTGCTCTCATTGGTATGTATTCCATTGTATCGTCTGTATGTGATTTAAGGTTTGCATACGCTATTGCTGCACAGATAGAATCCGTGTCGGGATTTTTATGTCCAACAACTCTTACAATCTTTTTTGCCATTTAGTTTTCCTCTCTGCCTGCCTTATAAAATGTCAAAATATGGTGCAACTCCCTAACCGGGAACTGCACCACCCTATTACAATAATATTTATTAAAAAATCGAACCAAAAAAACCGAATATATACAATGCGATTGCAACAAAACCAAATGTATTGATTATTGCAAGTATCGTAGAAATAACTGCAAAAGTCTTTGTTGTTCCTACCTGCTTCTCAAGCTCTGACACTGTGTCCACCTTGTCTCCCATTACCTTAAAGAGATCCTGAATATTCCTGAAGCACTTAACATTCTCTGTATGTACCTTGTCAGACAGCTCCGCCTTTAACGAAACAAGCTGATCATTAAGCTCTGTAAGCGACTGAAGCATATGGCATTCGCCTCATTTACCGCTGATGTAACTGCTGCTGTGCCCTCCTCTGTGATACGCCTTGTCTGCTCTAATGTGTCACCAAAATCAAGACTCTGGCCTATATTCTGGCTGATGCCCGATATCTCAGTGCCAAGTGACTGTCCGAGATTTCCAATCTGTCCGGACACCGAACTACCAAGATTGTCCATATTGGCATTTACCGAGCGTCCAAGATTATCCATATCTGAGCTTACCTGACGGCCTAAGCTGTCCATGCCTGCATTCATAGATTGCTCTATCTCAGCCATCTTTTCATGAACACTTTCTATAAGCACATCTATCTGCTTAGCAACCTGTGCAGTGATTCCATCGGCTTTTTCCTGTCTCTCGTCAAGTATCTGCTGCAACTCCTCTGCCTTAGCTTCCCTCTCCTCAACTATGGTTGAAAGCTCCTCTGCTTTTGATTCTTTCGTATTGAGCATCTCCTGAAGACGCTTTGCCTTTTCACGAAACTCATCAATTTGTGTTAACAAAAAATCATCTTTATCCATTTGTATATTATCCTCTTTTTTCTGCACTCTTTCACTACGGTTAACATCGTCTCTTGCTACACGGGATGCCATTACTGTTCTTGAAGGTACTGCCCGCTCCGCTTGTTCTGTAGATATAAATCTTTTTGCACGTCTATCAAATATGCCTGACATTCGTATTCCTCCGATGGTTCAATTAAATACCATTAACATATATATTGTACCATTACATATTGTATTTGTAAACAAAAAAACCACGAAATATAGTGTAATCACAGGAGAAAAAACAAAAATCCCACAGGGCAAATGCCCTGTGGGATAAAATATATACCGTGACTAATGAATTAGTCCTCTCCGTATAATTTAACGAGTTTCTCAAGGTGTGTATAACGTGCCTTAGCTGTCTCCTCAGACTTAGCAAAGAGTTTCTCTGCTCTCTCTGGGAATGGCTTGATAAGACGAGTATAACGTGCCTCGTTGTTAAGGAACTCCTGGTAAGATCCGTCGCCGGCCTTTGATGTAAGAGTGAATGGATTCTTTCCTTCAGCCTTGAGTGCAGGGTTGAATGAGAAGAGGTTCCAGTATCCAGCCTTAACAGCCTTCTTCATCTCATCCTGGCAGTGGTTCATACCACCCTTAGCGATACCGTGAAGCTCGCAAGGTGCGTATCCGATGATGAGTGATGGTCCCGGATAAGCCTCAGCCTCTGTGATAGCCTTAACAGCCTGTGCTGGGTTTGCTCCAAGAGCGATCTGTGCAACATATACATATCCGTAGCTCATAGCGATCTCTGAAAGTGACTTCTTGCTTGTCTCTTTACCAGCTGCTGCGAACTGACATACCTCACCGATGTTAGAAGCCTTAGAAGCCTGTCCACCTGTGTTAGAGTACATCTCTGTATCGAATACCATTACGTTTACGTTCTCACCAGAAGCAAGTACATGGTCTAATCCACCGAAACCGATATCATATGCCCATCCGTCACCACCGAAGATCCATACAGATTTCTTTCCAAGGTAATCCTTCTTAGCAAGTACTTCTTTAGATTTCTCACATCCGGCTGCTGCTGCCTTCTCTAACTCTGCAATAAGAGCTGTTGTTGGCTCAACGTTTGCCTTTGTGTCATCCTTTGTCTCAAGGAACTTATCTGCTGCTGCCTTGAACTCAGCTGTAGCCTTGTCTGATGCAGCGATCTCTTTAACAAGCTCGATAGCCTGGTCACGGAGATATCTCTGTCCAACTTCCATACCTAAACCATGCTCAGCATTATCCTCAAAGAGTGAGTTAGACCAAGCTGGTCCCTTCTTAGAGTTGATATTTACTGTGTATGGTGATGTAGCTGCCGGGTTACCCCAGATAGAAGAACATCCTGTTGCGTTTGCGATGTACATTCTTTCACCGAATAACTGAGTGATCAGTTTAGCGTAAGGTGTTTCACCACAACCAGCACATGCTCCTGAGAACTCAAGCATTGGCTGTCTGAACTGGCTTCCTTTAACGGAATCAGCTTTGAATTTAGCAAGTACTTCTTCTTTTGCTGGTAATTTCTGACCATAGTCATAAACTTCCTGCTGATCTCTCTGAGAATCTAATTCCTGCATTGTAAGAGCTTTTTCACCCTTCTTACCTGGACAGATGTTTACACAAGATCCGCATCCTAAACAGTCAAGAACTGTAACTGTCATAGCGAATTTGTATCCTGGCATTCCAGTCATATCAGCTGTCTTAGTAGCTGCTGGAGCTGCTTTAGCTTCTTCTTCTGTCATAGCTACTGGACGGATTGTTGCATGAGGACATACATAAGCACAGAAGTTACACTGGATACAGTTATCTGGATTCCAAGAAGGAACGTCTACTGCTACTCCACGTTTTTCAAATGCAGATGCACCTAAAGGCATATGTCCATCTACGTAAGGTACTAAATCGCTAACTTTAAGAGCGTTACCTTCCTGTCCGTTAACGTAGTTCTGTACGTTGTTGATGTAATCAACAAGAGGTTTGTTATCTCCCTTAGCTTCAACGAATAAGCTTTCTGTTTCAGCGTCAGCCCATTCAGCTGGAACTGGTACTTCAACGATAGCTTTTGCACCAGCATCGATAGCATCGTGGTTCATCTTAACGATAACTTCACCCTTCTTGCTGTAAGAAGCTGTTGCAGCGTCTTTCATATATTTGATAGCATCTTCTTCAGGGATGATTCCTGATAATTTGAAGAATGCAGACTGTAATACAGTATTGATACGTCCACCAAGTCCGATTTCTTTACCGATCTTGATACCATCAATGATATAGAACTTAATGTTGTGTTTAGCTAAGTAAGCTTTTACCTGTCCTGGAAGATGTTCTCCAACTTCTTCTGGAGTCCAGCTGCAGTTTAACAGGAATGTTCCACCGTCTTTTAAGTCCTGAACCATGTTATATTTTGTTAAATATGGTGCACAATGGCAAGCAACAAAGTCAGCTTTGTTGATCAGGTATGTTGATTTGATTGGGTCATCTCCGAAACGTAAGTGGGACATTGTAACACCACCGGATTTCTTAGAATCATAATCAAAGTATGCCTGAGCATATTTGTCTGTATGGTCACCAATGATCTTGATAGAGTTCTTGTTAGCACCAACAGTACCGTCGGCTCCAAGTCCCCCAGAATTTACAAGCTACGATGCTGTCTGGAGCTGTAACTGGAGTTTCTCCTCTTTCAAGAGATAAGTTAGTAACATCATCCACGATAGATAATGTAAATTCGTTTTTATCAACGTTTTCGAATGTAGCGATGATATCAGCTGGTGTAGTATCTTTAGAACCTAATCCATAACGTCCACCATTGATTGTGCAGCTTTCGAATTTTGTTCCTCTTAATGCGTTAACAACATCAAGGTATAATGGTTCTCTTGCTCCAGGCTCTTTAGATCTGTCTAATACGTTGATAACTTTTGCTGTATCAGGGATTGCTTCTACTAATTTCTCAGCAACGAATGGTCTGTAAAGACGAACTTTAACAACACCGACTTTTTACCCTGTTTCATTAAGTAATCGATTGTTTCGTCGATTGTTTCACAAACAGATCCCATAGCGATGATTACGCTCTCAGCGTCTTCAGCTCCATAGTAGTTGAATAATTTATAATCTGTTCCGATCTTAGCGTTAACCTGATTCATGTAATCTTCAACGATTGCAGGGAAAGCATTATATGTTGAGTTAGCTGCTTCTCTTGCCTGGAAGAAGATGTCTGGGTCTGAGCTGATCCACGAAGAACTGGATGTTCTGGGTTTAAGCACTCAGCTCTGAATTTG
>ENA-OQED01000511-OQED01000511.1-human-gut-metagenome-genome-assembly--contig:-NODE-511-length-15115-cov-1.157259_pt1 | contig 15115 bp, 15 predicted proteins | sample MGYA00242790_ERZ504625 | MGnify/ENA primary metagenome ERZ504625 (study PRJEB26092, sample SAMD00036345) | human gut metagenome | host: Homo sapiens | study: EMG produced TPA metagenomics assembly of...
CGGCGAGCTTCACCCGCATGTCAACGAGGTGTTGGGCTTCCCGGCCCATTCCGCGGCCTTCGAGTTGGATTTGACCGCGCTGTTCGCCACGTTGAGCGGCAAGCCGGTGCAGGCCAAGCCGATTTCCACCTTCCCGCCGGTCAAGCAGGACCTGGCTTTCACGGTGTCCACCAACGTTACGGCCGCCGAGCTCAAGCAGGTTATTGTCGATGCCGCTGGAAGCAGCCTCGAAAGCATCGAGCTGTTCGACGTGTACACCGGCGACCAGCTGGGCGAGGACGAAAAGTCTTTGGCCTACGCGGTCACATTCCGCGCTCCGGATAAGACTCTCGCTTCCGAAGACAGCGAAGCCATCCGCAAGCGTATTGTGGATGAAGCGTCCAAGCTGGGTGCGCAGCTGCGCGCCTGATCCCGACCTTCCCAAGAACAGAGGATGATTATGAACGAACCGGAGCAGTATCAGCCGACCAACACCGACGAACGTCAGGAGACGGCTGATGCTGCTCCGGTTTCGTCATCTTCCGATGCCGCTGCGTCTTCACAGCCGGAGTATGGTCAGATCAATCAACCCGAATATGGTGCGATGAGTAGCCAGCTGCCGGCCGGTTACGATCCATACGTGTATGGTGCGCCTGAACCTGAACCGCAACCTGCGGATGCTGTACAGCAGCAGAATATGCAATACCAAACGGGGCAATACCCTTCAAATGGGCAGCAACCGATGCCTCCGTACAATGCGAACGGACAACGGAATCCATACGGCGCCAACCCGTATGGGCCGAATCCGTATGATCCGAACCAATATCCGCAGCAGGGCAATATGCCCTATCTGCCGAATCTGGATCTCAACGATCCTCGGCAGAATCCCGCATACGGCCATTGGGATGCCTATGCGATCATGTCTCTCGTGCTTGCCGTGCTGATGCCGGTGCCGGTCCTTCCCGCGTTGGTCGGCGCGATTTCGATGTGGCGTACCAAGAAGCTCCATATGAAAGGGTATGGCTTGGCTCTCGCCGCGGTGATCATCAATGTGTTGTACACCTTGGCCGTGATTTGGTTGGCGATGCATGGTCTTTCCGTTGCCGACCTGTATAACGAGACGTTGCAGAATATGCTTGGCGGCGCGGGATCGGGGCAGGGAGACGAGTCGATCGCTGCCTGATTCGGCGTGTTTTCTAGTCCTTTAATAATTGTCATAGTCGCGCAATGACCACTATGCGACACGAAATGAATGCATAATTATGCAATGTAGTGCATAAAGTGTATGCTGAATGTGTTTTCAGTGAGTCAATGGAAAGAGACGTGACATGGCCAAATACACAGTAGCCGTGGCCGGCGCGACAGGGTATGCGGGAGGCGAGGCCCTCCGTATCCTCGCGGCCCATCCAAATTTCGAAGTGACGTGCGTGGCCGGGCATTCATCCGTTGGGGACAAGCTTGGCAAGCATATGCCACATATTCCGCAGCTTGCCGACCTTGTGGTGGAAGACACCACTCCGGAGGTACTGAACGGGCATGACGTGATCATCCTTGCGCTGCCTCATGGGGCATCCGGTGCATTGGCTTCCCAGCTTGATCCGAATGCCGTGGTGGTGGATTTGGGAGCCGACCATAGGCTTGAGGAAAAAACCGCATGGGATGAGTTCTACGGCGGCGACTTCTATGAGCACTGGACTTACGGCATGCCTGAGCTCATTACCGGCATATCCGAAGATGGTTCTTACCAGCACCAGCGTGAGGTGATTCCAGGAACCAAGCGTATTGCCGGTCCAGGATGCAATGTGACCGCAACCACATTGGCGCTGCAGCCGGGCATTGCCCAAGGGCTTGTTGAACCGGCGGATATTGTTGCCGATCTGGGGATTTTTTTGGTCGGCTGTGCCGGAGCAAAATGCTGTGATCTGCTTTTCCACGGCGACGAAACGGATTGCTCTACGCATCAGCGGCGGCACGCAGCGCGCGTTTGACGGGCCGTGTTCGCTTGTGCGGTATGGACGGGTGCTGTATGTATGTAATGAGCGTTCGCACCAAATTAGCACACTTAGCCTCGACCGGTATGCGGTGCGGGATTATCAGCACTTTCAGGAGCCTGTTTATAAATTTTTTCGTTGGCAAAAGGAGGAAATTGCCGTCTTAGCTTCTGGCGTATACCTCCTGTAATCCCCTTCCCAGCCCGGATAAAACGGGAGAAAAAGGGAAAATACTATTCCCGAATCGTTTTGACGGGCGGGGATGAAATAGATGGAAATCAGCGAAGTAAAAATCAGGCGCATTTATCACCAGGAGGAACGGTTGTGCGCGATGGCCTCCATCGTGATTGACAATGCGGTGGCAGTGCATGAGGTGAAAATCATCAATGGGCCGAATCGCAAATTTATCGCAATGCCCAGCCGTAAGGAAAAAGACGGCACTTACCGCGACCTTGTGCACCCGCTCAATCGGGCTGCGCGCGAGGAGATTGAGCGTGCCGTATTCGCAGCTTATGAGGCGGCCTTGCAGGAGGAACAGCTTCAGCCTCCACAACAGGATCAGCAGGCAGAGCCTGCGCAATAGATGAATTCATCAAAGGGGAGGGAGAGAGCAATGGTTTGACTCTCCCTCCCATGTTTGCGCCTGCATCGATCAATTGGAGCAGGCGGGCTTTGAGGCTTGGGCGGTTGGCGGGTGCGTGCGTGATTTGCTGCGTGGCGTCCAGCCGCACGATTATGACTTGACGACGAGCGCCCTCCCGGAGGAGACGCTGCGCCTGTTTCCGCATACGGTTCCAACCGGCATTACATATGGTACGGTCACGGTCATCGCCCAGCGGGAGCCTCTGGAGGTGACGACCTTTCGCACGGAAGAAGCTTACCATGATTTTCGAAGGCCTTCAGGCGTTCTATTTGCGTCGCGGCTTGAGCAAGACCTGGCACGCCGGGATTTTACAGTGAACGCAATGGCTTATGCTCCGTCCAGAGGTCTCACCGATCTGTTTGGCGGGCAGCATGACCTGGAGACGCATGTGATCCGGGCGGTGGGAGATCCATCCGACCGTTTTAAAGAGGATGCCCTACGTGTTTTGCGCGCCTTCCGGTTCGCTTCGCAGCTTGATTTTGCACTGGAAGAGCACACGCTCTGCGCAGCGCTTCTGTATGGGGAAAATCTTGCAAAGATCAGCGCAGAGCGTGTGGCGGCGGAGCTGATGAAATCGCTGGCGGGGCAGAGGCCCTCCGCGCTGGCGCCGTTGCTATGCAACGGAGCGCTTTCCTTTTGTGGGCTTACCTCTACAGAGCATGGCGTTTTTCCATTGCTGGACACGCTTCCGCCGGACGGCGCTTTGCGTCTGGCCGCCCTGTGCCGGATCTGCGGCGCGCAGGTGCATGCCGTCTGCGCCGCGCTGAAGCTGAGTAACGCAATGAATCAATCTGCCGGCGCGTATGAGCGGCAGTTCGCTCAGCCGCTTCCCCAAAGCAGAGCGGAGCTGAAATCGCGTTTTCCAAGCCTGTCGCCGGAGTGCTGGGGGGATTTGCTCGCGGCAAGAGCATGTTTATTCGGGGAGGATAATGCATCCCTGCGCGATCTGTTGCAGGATATTCTAGCGAAGCGCGAGCCATGGCGCACCGGCCAGCTCGCCGTGAATGGACACGATTTGAGAGCGCTCGGCATTCCCGCCGGCCGGGAAACGGGCAAGGCATTACAAATGCTTTTGCAGGCTGTTTTGGAGCATCCGGATTGGAATACAAGAGAGCGGTTGTGCACAATGGCGTCGCAATGGCTGGGAGGGTGATACGATATGTTTGAAAACTATGAGAAGGACTATATCATGCGGCAGATCAAAATGCTCGGCCAACTACTCGCCCGGTTGCTGCTGCGCTCCGATGGTGTGAAATATGAGTTGCCTTTGAAAGCGCCGTATTCAAAGGCGGATGAATTGCATCAAGCGTTGTGCCGCCTGTTGGCAGAGGGAAAGATCAACGAGGCGGAAAACTGGCTCTATGAGGAGGTCGGCCAGTTGGGTCTCCCCGGCCTGCGCGTGGCAATTGATTTCTATTTGCAGCTCAATGAGCGGGACGACGCCTATTTGGAGGCGCATAATTTCACACGCGCTGAGATTGAGGATGGGCTGAAAAATATTGCGCAGCAATATGGTGTGGTGCTGTAACAGGCAGTGCTTAAACTCTCGTTTACCTCTTCAGATGTGCAGAAGCGGCTTAACTTCCAGTGGATGCGATATCAAAAATATGGGTTCGGGATTTGGGCAGTCAAACAGAAAAGCGGTGGCGGACGGAATTGGAATGGCAAGCGGGAGGATCCATATGGATGCTGAATTTATCAACATAACAACAGAAAACCTGGCTCAGGAGCATTTATGCTGCATTATCCGCAGCAAAAAGCCCCATCCCGGTATCGACGCAAAGCGGCAGTGGCTTTCGGACCGGCTCAAGGAAGGCCATGTCTTTCGCAAGTTAAACGCAGCAAAGGCCACAGTTTTTATCGAGTACGCCCCTCTGGAAACCGCTTGGGTTCCTATCATTGGCGACAATTTTTACTATGTGTACTGCTTATGGGTTTTGGGCCGCGAAAAAGGAAAAGGATATGGCAGAGCGCTGATGGAGTATTGCTTGGACGAGGCCAGGAAACAGGGGAAATCCGGCGTTTGTATGCTTGGATCGAAAAACAGAGGCCTGGCTTTCTGACCAGGCATTTGCGAAGAAGTTTGGGTTTGAGGTGGTGGATACAACCGAGTATGGATATGAATTGTTAGCCGTTTCTTTTGACAAGACAGTGCCAAAGTTTGCAAAAAATGCGAAAAGCCAAGGAATTGAGAGCAAAGAGTTAACAATCTATTATGATATGCAATGCCCCTATGTGGATCAAACGATTCGGGCGATCAAACAGTATTGTGAGACGAATGATGTCCCCGTCTCCTTCATGCAAGTGGATACTTTGCAAAAAGCAAAGGAGTTGCCCTGTGTGTTCAATAACTGGGCTGTGTTTTATCAGGGGAAATTTGAGACAGTTAATTTATTGGATCTGGAGGCCCTAAAAAGAATTTTAAAAAAAGGAAGATAGCATTCGCTTCCCCCATTTATGACTCGCATGCCGTATGAGCAGAATCGGGCATGGCGGCTGTAATAGCAAAATCCCAACGGTTCGAGCTGGCGGCGTATCCGAATAGGAAGAGAGCACGTGGAGCGGATTAGGCGCATCGCGACAGATACAGGTTGGACGAAAGAATGAATATTTATAAGATTGCAACAATACAGGAACATCCGGAATTAAAAAATCGTGCGGCAAACTGGTTTCATGAAAAATGGAATATTCCACTTGAAGCATATTTGGAAAGTATGGAGGCCTGTATACAAAATGCAAATGCGGTTCCACAATGGTATGTAGTCCTATCGGAGGGTAGAATGGTAGGGGGAATTGGCGTCATAGAAAATGACTTTCATAACAGAAACGATTTAACGCCCAATGTTTGTGCCCTCTACGTAGAGCAAACTGATCGCTGTCAAGGGATCGCTGGAAAATTGCTGCGTTATGTCTGTGAAGATATGAAGCAAAAAGGGATTGATACGCTTTATCTCATTACAGACCACACCTCATTTTATGAGCGTTATGGTTGGAAATTTTTATGTATGGTTCAAGGCGATGGTGAAGCAGATTTAACCAGAATGTACATCCATAAGGCGATATAATTTCCCGATCATTGGAATGATGGGATACGCCTGCTTCTTCTAAGGCTCACGCTTTGTTTTACAGTTTGATTGGTTTGGGCTTCCAGCCCAAGGCGGCCTCTGCATGGCAAAAGCGCCTCAAAAGAAACAGGAACACAGCGGGCCTGCCCCCCATAGAATGGTAACGAAGCATTCTATGGGGGTTTTATTTGATGAAAGAGATACACAATTGTCTGGTGATCGGTGGGGATATGCGTCAGATTTATATGGCGGAGGCGCTGGGGCAGGCTGGCTTTACAGTTAGCCTGTTTGGGTTTGAACACCTGGAAGAAACCAATCATGTGGGAAGCGGCAGCTGTCGGGATTATTATGAAGCGCTCAAGGGCAAGGATGCTGTGATCTTTCCTCTGCCGCTGAGCCGGGACAACGTGTCTCTCAATGCGCCCTTTGCCGGGGAAGAGATTCTTTTGGCGGATATCCTGCACGCGGTGGAAAGCGGCCAGATTGTGTTTGGCGGCATGCTGGGCGAGCGGGAAAAGCAGTACTTAAAGCACAGGGGGATCGAGGCGTTTGATTATTTTGCGCGGGAAGAGCTAACGGTGCGCAACGCCGTGGCTACGGCGGAGGGCGTGCTGCAAATCGTCATAGAAGAGCTTCCTATCACAGTGCACGGCTCCCATGCCCTTGTAACGGGTTTTGGGAGAACTTCCAAGACCATTTGCGCCCTTTTGCGCTCGCTTGGCGCACAAGTTACCGTTGCGGCGCGCAAGCAGGCGGATCTCGCCTGGGCGCAGGTGGAAGGGATGCACGGCGTGTTTTATGAAGAATTGCCCGCCTATGCAGGCGGATTCGATTATGTGGTCAATACCGTGCCCGCCCTTGTATTGGGCGGCCAGGTTTTGGAGAAGTTGCAGGCGGATTGCCTGCTTGTTGAAATTGCGTCCGCGCCGGGGGGAATCGATCTGGAGGCAGCCCAAGCGCGTGGGCTCAAAGTGATCAAAGCCAGCTCCCTGCCGGGTAAGGTAGCGCCGAAAACGGCGGGGAGAATCATCAGCGATACGATACGGAATGTCATCAGAGAGGGCAACGGCTGAGCCAAAAACACACCACAGCCGCAGGTTTACGCGGGGGATATGGATTGACGCAAAACACGCCGCATCAGCGCCCGCATCTGTTGACCTTCATGAAAGGGAGAGTTATACATGAGTGAGATTACCGCCGGCTTTGCGATGTGCGGCTCCTTTTGCACCTTTTCCAAGGTGCTCCCTCAGATGAGAGTGCTTTTGGAGAAGGGCATGCATATTGTGCCGATCATGTCGCAAGCGGCTTATAGCATAGATACCCGCTTTGGGAAAGCGGCTGACTTTCGCGTGGAAATTGAAGAAATGTGTGGGGAGAAAATTATCCACACCCTGTTTGATGCGGAGCCTATTGGCCCCAAAAAGCTGCTGGATATCCTGATTATTGAGCCGTGTACAGGCAACACCATCGGGAAGCTTGCAACCGGCATCACGGATACGCCGGTTACGTTGGCGGCGAAGGCGCATCTGCGCAACAACCGCCCTGTGCTTATCGGCGTTTCAACCAACGATGCATTGGGAGCGGCCGCGAAAAATATTGGCCAGCTACTCAATTATAAGAATCTCTATATGATTCCCATGCGCCAAGATGATTGTGTAAAAAAGCCAAATTCTATTGTTGCGGATTTCACAAAAACTTATGATGCCGCCATGGCTGCATTGAACGGCGAGCAACTCCAGCCCGTGTTGGTATAAAAACGCTCGAATGATGCGGTAAAACAAGATCCGCTGCAAAATGCCTCGCATTTTGCAGCGGATCTTTCTGAAAAATCACATTTTTACCGTTTCGAAGCAGACTTTGGGCTTGAGCCGCCCAAAACGGAAACCTCTCCTTTTCTCCCTCCTATGATTCCAATACAATCACCGCCCCTGCGAACCTGCGGCGCGCCGGTATTCCCGCGGGCTTTTGCCGGTGTGGTTGCGAAAGCACTTATTGAAATGGCTCAGGCTGCTGTAGCCGAGCTGGCAAGCAATCTCGATCGTGGTCATCTGTGTCGTTAAGAGCAGACTGCATGCGAAATCCATCTTGGCCTTGGTCAGGTAAGCGGTGACAGTGTCGCCGGTATACTGTCGAAAATACTGGATGACGACAGGGGGCGAGTAGCCTGCCAAACGATAAACATCGGCTGCGCTGCAAGAAATATATTCTGGCGAGTGGATCTTTTGCAAGAGAGCCTGCATCCATTCTGGGCAGTCGGCGGAAAAAGGCCGCCATTTTTTATATAAAAGGGAGATTGCATGCACCAGCATCTCGCAGATAACCAGCACGCCGAGCCGATCGGGCTCCTCCGCGGAGCGGGCGATGAGGTTCAGCTGCTGTGCACGAGATTGAAAAAAAGCGAGTTCCACATCATTCAGAGCGATGCACAGCTCTTCCCCGCCGAGCAGCGCATCGAGGCTGATGCCGAGCGCTTCGCACAGGCTGGAAAGCTTCGCCGTTGTGACTGGCAGATTGATGTGGATACAGCGGCTTCCCGCGATGGGTGTAAACTGGTGGCAATCCTCCGGACGGATCAAAAACAGGTCGTTTTTGGAGAGGCGCTTCTGCGCTCCGTTGAGGATGTGGTTGGTCTGCCCGCAGGTAATGATAAAAAATTCGTAGTGGTTGTGGTTGTGCAGAGAGGTGTGTGGGGCATCCCACCAATGGAAGGATACCCCCTCTTGTAGAAGCCGTTTGTTATTGCGATAATCAACGGTTTGCATAATTTTTCCACCTGACTTTTTGATTTTTATGCAAGATATATCAGCATAAGACGTTCCTCTATGCTTTCCATTCTATCCGATGAAATTGGTTTATGCAATCCCATCATACATATCATGTAGAAAAAATTAAAAAACGCCTATTCCTTTAAAAGAGTGCGCAGACGTATGTGCAGAGACATGCTACAATGCAAATGGAAGGCAGGAAGCATAAACAAAAAAATTTAGTCTATTTATTAAGGAAAGGATGGTCACAATCATGCAGAATACGATCGCCGCCGGCGCGCGTAAGGCAACCAGCCCGCTTCGCTATGCCGTGGGAATGTTTGGTACATCGATTCCCATCAACATGTTTAAGACCTATGCCGCTTTTTTCTACATTGATAAGCTGGGGCTTATCACAACGCAGCAGTTTTCTCTTGTTTTGTTTCTTTATACCTTTGTCGACGCGATCGACAACCCCGTTTACGGCTTTCTTTCCGACCGTACGCGCACCCGATGGGGCCGCCGCAGGCTATGGCTGATGCTCGGCGCGCCGCTTCTTGTGCTATGCTTCATCCTGTTCTTCAATCCGCCTGCCAGCCTTGCGGCAGGGTCGGCATTTTCCTACATGCTGCTGATGTATATCCTGACCGGCACGCTGGATTCCCTCATCAATGCAAATTACGGCGCTCTGTTCCCGGAGCTGTTTCGCACGGAGGCGGAGCGGGCGAAAACCAATGCAATGCGTCAGGTTTTTCAATTGATTGCAATGGTAGTATCCATTGCGCTGACGCCGATGGTCACGGATGCGATTGGGTTTTCGGCAACGGCCATCCTCTACGGTGTGTTGGCGGTTGCAGTGATCTGGTTTATGAGCTTGGGTTGCCATGAGGACCCTGCGGCGATGGAGCGCCCGAAGCCACGGCTGTTCCGGAGCCTTTTCGACATCCTCAAAAACCCGAAATTTTGGATTTACGGCATTACCAACGCCTCCTTTTTTGCAGCGCTTGGCCTGGTGCAGTCCGGCGTGCCGTTCTATGTGAAATACCATCTTGGCGAGGGCGGTGCAAGCTCAACGATCCTGCTCGGCACAGTGATTGTTATGGCGATTGTTTTTATTCCTGTCTGGGTGCAGATCGTCAAAAAGATGACGCTTATGCCGGCCTGGAGGCTGGCGCTCCTGGTCAGCTCAATCAGCGTGATCCCGCTGTATTTTACCAATACCCTTATTTTATCCGCAATCGCCGTTGTGGCGGTCGGCTTTGGCATGGGCGGCGTGTCTACGACAATGGATATTGTGGCCGCCCGAATTCTAGATGAGGATGCGGCAAAACACGGCGTGCAGCGGGAGGGGACGTATTCAAGCCTGCTCGGCATCCTCAATAAGTCAAGTGGGCTCTTTTCCTCCCTTGCCTATTTGCTGGTCTTTCGGTTTTATGGATTTGAAAGCGGCGCAAATCCCGGCGCGGCGCCGGATCAGGCGGCCCGTTTCCTAACGGTGTTGTTCCCTCTGGCCGTGTTGGTGGTTTGCGTGGTCATGTCCCGCTTTTTAAAGTTTGAGCAGGGAAAAGGGCGGAAGGAGGAGGGGGAAAATGGCAGTGATCACGCTTGATTTTCATTCCAAAGCGCTGAAAATGTGCACACTTGTCACTTTGGTCGTGCCGGATTCCGTGCGCATAAAAGGCATTCCGCTTTCCGCTCGCCGGACCGTCTACCTGCTGCACGGGCTTTCGGAGGACGCTACCGCCTTCCTGCGGTTATCAGGCGCGGAGCGGTATGCGCGTGCGCACGATCTCGTGCTGGTTATGCCTACGGGCGGGCGCAGCATGTACTGCGACGGGATTAACGGCCAAAATTGGTTTACTTACATCGCGGAGGAGTTGCCGGAATATCTGCATCTGCTCATGGGGCTGTCCCGCAGGCGGGAGCAAAATTTTATTGCTGGGTATTCAATGGGCGGCATGGGTGCTGCTCGCATTGCGCTGACCTTTCCGGAGCGCTATGCGGCTTGGGGGAGCTTCTCCGGCGTGCTCGATCTCCGCCCCATGCTTTTAGCGCTTAACGATGAAATGCGCGAAGATTTTCCCTTCCTAGTGGAAAAGGCAGCGGAAATCAACACGACGCCGCTCAACCCGATCAACCTGCTCAACGCGGAGAAGCACGCGGGCAGCCGCGCCTATCTGGCCTGCGGAGAGCAGGATCCAATGATCTTCGGCAACCGTAGCTTTGCTGGGCGCGCGCGGGAGGTTGGGCTCGACGTGGCGGTCGCCTTTGAGGACGGCGCGCACGATTGGGATTTTTGGGACAGGCATCTTCAGAAATTTTTTGATGATATCGGGGGATAACGCTTTGGATCATATAGTGATAGAGCATCGCATTCGCAAGGAAGATGAGGGCAAATACCTGGCGCTTCCATTTGATGTGCCGGAGGAGGTGGAGGGCGTTACTGTCTCTTATCAATATCCCCATAAAAGCGCTCTGCACAATATTATAGACCTTGGGCTGGAGGATGAGGACGGTCGCTTCCTCGGCTGGTCCGGCAGCGCGCGGGAGAGCGTGACCGTGGGGGAACACGACGCAACGCCCGGCTACCTCATGGGCCCGGTCCGGCCGGGAAAATGGCGGATTCTCATCGGAGCCTATCATGTGGAGGAAGAGGGGGTGATCGTCACCTATGAGCTTCGATTCCATCGCCGGCAGGCACAGTGGCTATTCGGCGATTTTCACATACATTCAGACGCTTCCGATGGGCAGCACGATATTACAACGCTCGCTAAAATAGCCAAACATAAGGGCCTCGATTTTATCGCCGTGACCAATCACAACAATTATGCGGAGAACCTGCGCCTGCCACATTTTCCGGGGATCACCCTCGTCCCTGGTGTGGAGTGGACGCATTACAAGGGCCATATGAATTTCTTTGGGATCGGGCGGCCGTTTCGCAATTCCTTTGTGGCAAACAGCCCGGAGGAGATGCGGCGGATCGTGCGGGAGGCGAGAGAGGATGGCGCGGTAATTTCGGTGAACCACCCGAAGTGCAATTTCTGCCCTTATCTTTGGGAGGATGAGGCGTGCTTCGATATGATTGAGGTGTGGAACGGCCCAATGCGCCCCGTTAATCTCCGCGGCATCGCCTGGTGGACAAACATGCTGAAAAGCGGCCGTAAAATTGCGGCGGTAGGCGGCAGTGATTTTCATCACGATCGCCGCCCAGTGCGCTTGGCACATCCTGTCACAGCGGTTTACAGTGCCTCGCGCAGCGCCGCCGACATCGTTGATGCGGCGTTGCATGGGCGCAGCTACATCATGAATGGACGAAACGGCGTGCGCCTCAGCCTTACCTGTGGAGAAAAGAGCTTTGGCGATACCGTTGCCGCAGGAAAAAACCATTCTGTGCGGTTTTCAGCAGATTATGCACCCAAGGGCACGGCGTTGCGGCTCATCGGCGCACAGGGGGAGCTAGCGCGTGTCAGGCCACAGAAAGGGAGGCTCCAGGGCGAGGCAACGGTTACAGAAACGCCGTTTGCTTATCTGATTGCCTCTGTTCGGCTGCCCGGGTTTGGGGATTATCCACTGGCTATATCCAATCCAATTTATTTTCACTGACGCTCAAATGCCGTTGAAGCACCGTATTAGGATCACTAGAGGTGCTCCAAAACAGAAGCGGAGAGGAAAAAAGCATTGCTTTCCTGCCATGGATGTGATAGCATAAAATTACATTCCTATTCGAAATCACAATGTTTGAAAGGAGCAAACACAATGGAACATACGCAAGATGAACTCAAAGCGATCATGGAAAAATTTGCGGCCTCTGGTTGGGATCTCATTGCCGTGCCGGCCCAAGAGTGGCTTAACGGAGGCGGTGATAAAGCATCTCTCATCGCTGCCATTGAGCAGGCGGATCGGGAGTGCGGAAGCTGCGGGTGCGAATTTGACCCGCTTTATAAGAGGGCGCTTGCCCTACAGAGCGCGTTATAAGCCTCGCATGAAGTCTGACGGATGGAGCCATTCTTTTTGAAAAAGGAGTGGCTCCGCTTTCTTTTTTTACAATGGGTCTGCCCGGTCATTGTGAAAAACGGATATTCCGCCATATGCTTGGTAACGTGGGGCGCTTCAGAGAGCGCCCGCTGCTCCACACCGCAGGAAAGGCGAGAAAATAGCGCGAATGGAGCTTGCTATTTTTGCCTGGATTTGATAGGATGAAAACAGAAAATGTTGCAATGGAAAGGAAGGCCTACAGATGGAACCCATGAAGTTAAAGCCAGCTGTGAAGGACTATCTATGGGGCGGCACGCGGCTGCGTGAAGAATATGGTGTGGATGCGCCGCTGGATAAGCTAGCGGAGGCATGGATGCTCTCCTGCCACCCGCAGGGCGAGGATTTGATTGAAAACGGGCGGTATCAAGGGCTGACGCTGACGCAGGCCGTTAAGCAGATGGGGGCTGCCTGCCTTGGAACACATGCGCAAAAGTTTGCTTATTTCCCGATCCTGATCAAACTCATCGATGCAAAGGATAACCTGTCTGTTCAGGTGCATCCGGACGACGCCTATGCGCGCCGCGTCGAGAAGGAATTTGGCAAAACGGAGGCGTGGTATATTCTCGATGCGGAGGAAGGCGCTGAGCTGATCTATGGCTTTCGGCGAGAGATCGGCCAGGAGGAGTTCCGCCGCAGGATTGCAGATGGAACGCTGATGGAGGTTGTCAACCGTGTTCCAGTAAAAAAAGGCGATCTGTTCTTTATTGAGGCGGGCACCCTGCACGCAATCGGCAAGGGGATTCTTCTGGCAGAGGTGCAGCAGAATTCCAACACAACCTATCGCGTTTACGATTATGGACGTGTCGGCAAAGATGGAAAGCCGCGCGAGCTGCATGTGGATCAGGCGGTAGAGGTAACGCACTGCGCGCCTCCTGCCCATGGCTCAAAGCCGCAGGGGGGAGCCGGAGCAGTTCAACGGCTATGTCAAAACGCTTTTGGTATCCTGCGATCTATTTACATCGTCTGTGATCGAGGCGTCTACGCATGCCGTATTGACGGTGGACGCTTCCTCTTTCGTCTCCCTGATTGCGCTGGAGGGGGAGGGCGTGCTTACCTCATGCGGGCATAGTATGCCGTTTCACAAGGGAGAGAGCGTGTTTTTGCCTGCTGGCAGCGGTGCTTGCAGAATAGAAGGGCAGGTTACCGTGCTGGAAACCCACGTTTAAGCTGAGATGTTAAAATAATGCTGCTGCAAAGTGGTTTGCGGCAGCATTATTTTTGGGGCCTAAGAAATATATCTTGCGGTTGTCCCCCGCTGCTTTGGCAATTTCCCAGCCACGTTCGCCTTCATAATAAGCCGAGTGCAAAGATCATTTGCTTTTAAAAGAAGAAGCTTCCTTTTCACATGTGACATATCGTAATTACCGTGTGATGATACGCGGTATCGAGTAGGAAAAAACAAATGATGCAGAAAAAATGAAAAAAATACTTTGATTTTTCGTTTGCAACTATGCTATTATTTAACGCGTTGGCCCGTGATGGAAAAGTTGTGTGCAGTATGGGGCATTAGCTCAGCTGGGAGAGCGCTACACTGGCAGTGTAGAGGTCAGCGGTTCGATCCCGCTATGCTCCACCAAAGCAGGATTATCCGAAACATTTTTTTGTTTAAATAGTGTTTTTGGAATAATTCTAAAAAGATAAAGAAAATCCCGCTGGAATCAATCTCTGGTGGGATTTTCTTGTTGCAAGCGAATACAGCACGATTTATTCCTCCAGTTCAAACCCTTTTTCCAGCGCATCGTGTAGCAGCTTTGGCGCGGACACACTCAACGCCTCCGCGAGTAGGCAGAGCTCGACATCCGTCACTGATCGCGTTCCTTGCTCGATTTGCGAGATCGCATTTTTATGCACGTCCCATCCCAGCAGCTGGATCCGCCCGGCAAGCTCGTTCTGTGAAATCCTTATCGATTTGCGCAAAGAGGACACCAAACTGCCTACAATATTCCGTTTTCTATTTGACAATTTTATCTTTGCCATCCTTAAAAGCCCTCTTTCTCTAATTCTTTGATTAAAATATACATTTTATTATAAAATTGGGCTTTAATAGGGTGACATTGATAATGTGTCAAAATAGAAAGCCGACAGCAAAAAATCCCCCGGAACCCACAACGGATTCCGGGGATCGCCATTTTTATTCGACTTTTTTGCCGTCATCCTTCGGCGCGTCATACGTCATGGCAAGCTGGCTATCCTTTACGCCCTTGGTGGTGGGGTCGGGAGATGATGCCGATGGCGGCTGGGGGATGAGTCAGGCAGCAGCCGCACGGCCTCTATGATCTGGCTGCCTGTGATCTCCGGCGCGGCCCCGCACAGGTCGAGGATGTAAAACACAGCCATAATTACAGCCGACGCAACGCCCAGCCAAAACGGGCCGCTTTTCAGGCGCACTTTCCAGTTGATGTTCATAATATGTTCCCTCCAAGTTTTCATTTGCCCTCCGCCACTCGACGGAGGGCTTTATAATTAGACCCACAGCCCCGGTATGTACGTTGACAATGCCAGCAGGCCCAAGGCGATTGCGTTGATGACCACCGCCGCGCTTACCCATATACGCATCGTTTTCACCTCACAATCACGGATGCGATCAGACTGATTAACGCCGCCACACCTGCGGAGACCCAGCCGACAGCAGCTTATCCCACCACATGGACGGGCGGT
>ENA-OQED01000512-OQED01000512.1-human-gut-metagenome-genome-assembly--contig:-NODE-512-length-15114-cov-0.945553_pt1 | contig 15114 bp, 27 predicted proteins | sample MGYA00242790_ERZ504625 | MGnify/ENA primary metagenome ERZ504625 (study PRJEB26092, sample SAMD00036345) | human gut metagenome | host: Homo sapiens | study: EMG produced TPA metagenomics assembly of...
CCGCGCTCGGCGCGCTCACGCCGCTGGCTGAGCGGACGCTGCGCATCGACGAGCGGGACATTCAGACCGGCGTGGATTTTGACGCCGGGCGTCCGCGCATCGACGCACGCATCGTCTGCACGATCCGCATCGGGCAGATCGTCGCCGTCGCGCTCATATTCGGCGCCGGATATCTGAAGCAGAAGCTGCAGGCAAAGAAGGCTCGCGCCGCGCGCGCAAAGACCGCGCCGGACACGCAGGAAAGGAAGGTCAGCAATGGATAATCAAATCAGCGCAGTCATGACTGCGACCATGAGCAAGATCAAGGAAATGGTGGACACGAACACCGTCGTCGGCGAACCGATCACGACGCCGGACGACATCACGCTCATTCCGCTCTCCCGCGTCAGCTTCGCCTTTGCCAGCGGCGGGTCGGAGTTTCCGATGAAGGAGAACAAAAACGGCGTCGGCTGCGGCAGCGGCGCAGGCGTCAAGGTCGAGCCGATGGGCTTTCTGATCGTGAAGGACGGCAATGTGCGTATGCTCAACGTCATGCCGCCCGCCTCGAACACGTTCGACCGGCTCATCGACATGACCCCGCAGGTCTTTGACCGCATCGACCGGTTCATCGACCGGCGCAAGGCCGACAAAGCCATAATCCGCGCTCTGAGCGCCCATAATAAGCACCGCCCGAAACTTCAAAAGGGTGGTGCTTGTTTTGAAACGGACGATATTTGCGCTCCTGTGCGCGCTCGCCATGCTCTTGCCGTGTGCGCCGCGCGCCTATGCCGCCGGGACGGACAATGCGGCACAGGCCGCCATCGTCGTGCATCCGGAGACCGGAACGGTGCTCTATGAAAAGAATGCAGACGCACGCCTCGGCATTGCCAGCACGACGAAGATCATGACGGCGCTTGTCGTGCTCGAGCACTGTGCGCTCGGGGAACCGGTCGAGATCCTGCCGGAATACACGGCGGTCGAGGGCTCGTCGATGTATCTGCGCGCCGGAGAGACGTATACGGTCGAGGAACTGCTCTACGGCATGATGCTCGTGTCCGGCAATGACGCCGCGCTCGCGCGTCGCATGCCACACGGCGGGCTCGGTGCAGGCGTTTGCGGACATGATGAACGATAAGGCGCGTGCACTCGGCATGACCGGCAGCGCCTTTCAAAACCCCCAACGGGCTTGATGCCGAGGGGCATTATTCCACGGCGCGCGACATGGCGGCGCTCACCTGTGCGGCCATGGCGAACGACACATTTTGTACCATCGTGGCCACCGAGCGCGCGACTATCGGAGGGCAAACGCTCGTCAATCACAACCGGCTGCTGCGCTGCTATGACGGCGCGATCGGCGTCAAGACCGGCTACACGAAGGCGTCCGGGCGCACGCTTGTGTCCTGTGCACAGCGCGGCGCGACGCGCTTTGTCTGCGTGACGCTCTCGGATCCGGACGACTGGAATGATCACACGCGCCTGCTCGACTGGGCGTTTGAAAACTATGCGTATCGCGCCGTCGCCGGAGATACGCCGGTGTATGCCGTTCCGGTGCTCTCCGGCACGGTGCAGGTCTGCGCGGTAACACCGGAGCGGGAGGCTTATCTGCTCCTGCGTCCGGAGGACACGGTGACGCTCACGGCGGAGCTGCCGCGCTTTGCGTTTGCACCGGTGCAGCAAGGGACGGCGGGCGGGCACACTGACGGCGACCGGGCCGGATGGGCAAAGCGTCTCCGTGGCGCTCTGCTATGCCGAACCCGCGGCGCTCGACCCGGATGTGAAGATCACGCCGTTTGCACGGCTTGGCCGCCTGTGGACGCGCGTCAGCCGGTATTTTTCCGCTTACTATCCTGAATTTTGAGGTGATGACCATGCAGCAGCGGCTGCAAAAGTGCATTTCCGAGGCGGGCGTTGCATCCCGCCGCGCGGCGGAGACGATGATCTGCGCAGGCCGCGTGACCGTCAATGGCTGCGTTGCACAGCTCGGCGCGCAGGCAGACCCGGAGACTGACGTCATCTGCATTGACGGCCGTCCCCTGCCGTCCAGAGCGCCGAAGCGGTACTTAATGCTCAATAAGCCGCGCGCTATGTCACGACGCTGCACGATGAGCACGGGCGCAAAACGGTGGCGGATCTCGTAGCATCATTGGGGGAGCGGCTGTATCCGGTCGGCCGGCTGGATCTGGATTCCGAGGGGCTGCTCATTTTGACGAATGACGGTGAGATCGCAAACTGCCTCATGCACCCGTCGCACGAGATCACCAAGACGTATGAGGTCGACGTTGCGGGCGGCGATCTTGCAGCCGCAGCAGAGGTCATGCACGCCGTCACGGAGCTGGAGGGCTATCGCGTCCGCCCGGCGGAGGTGACGGTGCTCGCGCCCCGGCCGCCTGTCCGTCACGATCCATGAGGGACGCAACCGGCAGGTGCGCCGTCTGTGCGCGCTCGCGGGTCTGCGCGTGCTGCGCCTTGTGCGCGTGGCGGAAGGAGAGCTGCGCCTCGGCACACTCGCGCCGCGCCGGTGGCGGGAATTGACCGACGAGGAGGTCGCCTACCTAAAATCGCACCTTTGAGGCGAGGAAGTTTATGCAAGTTTTTCGCGCAAAAGTTGCAGATGTGACTTGCAAAATACCCGGCATTTGCTTAAAATATAAAAATACGCTGCGACATAGCAGCAAAAAATGCGTATTTGCAAGGTGAACATATGGAAATGGATATATTGTCTGTTTTGGAACATAAATTTCCCTCCTTTTCGAAGGGGCAGCGGACGATCGCACAGTTTATTCTCAAGAATTATGATAAGGCGGCTTTCATGACGGCGGCGCGCCTCGGCGAAGTGACCGGCGTGAGTGAGTCGACCGTCGTGCGCTTTGCGGCCGACCTCGGCTATCGGGGCTATCCCGGCATGAAAAAAGCGCTGCAGGAGATCGTGCGCAACCGCCTGACCTCGGTCGAGCGCATCGAGGCGGCTGAGAGCACCATGGACGGGCATGATGTACTCAAGCGGTGCTGCGGGCCGACATCAATAACCTTCAGGCCACGCTCGACGAGATCGATCAGGATTACTTCAATCAGGCGGTCGATATGATCCTGTCTGCAAAGCACATCTACATCATCGGCATGCGCACGTCCACGACGCTGGCTGATTTTCTGGCGATCTATCTTAAGCTCCTGCTCGATGACGTCACCGTTGTCAAGGAGATCGCCGCGCGCGAGGTCTATGAGCAGCTGCTGCGCATCGGTGAGGGCGACCTCATCATCGGCATCAGCTTCCCGCGCTATTCCAAGCGCACGATCAGCGCCATGAAGTTTGCGCGCGACCGCGGTGCACGCTGCCTCGGCCTGACGGACGGCAAGGTCTCGCCGCTCAATGAGATCTCGGATGTCTGCCTGTATACGAAAAGTGAGATGGTTTCGTTCCTGGATTCTCTCGTCGCACCGCTGAGCATGATCAACGCGCTCATCATGGCGGTCAGCGCGCGCGACCGTACGCGCACGTTCGAGACCTTCCGGGAGCTGGAGAACGTCTGGAAAGAATACGAGGTGTATGGAACCGTTGAAAGCTGATGTAGTCGTGATCGGCGGCGGTGCGGCCGGGTCCATGTGTGCGCTCACAGCGGCGCAGCGCGGGCTGAGCGTCGTGCTGCTCGAGCCGAACAAGATGCTCGGCAAGAAGCTGCGCATCACCGGAAAGGGCCGCTGCAATGTGACAAATAACTGCGACATCAAAACCGTGCTTGCAAACATCCCCGGCGACGGACGCTTTCTCTACAGCGCGCTCAACCGGTTCGAGCCGCGCGACACGATGGCGCTGTTTGAATCCCTCGGGCGTGCCGCTCAAGACCGAGCGCGGCAACCGCGTGTTTCCGGTCTCCGACCGCTCGCACGACATCGCCAATGCACTTGAGCGCGCCTATGCGCACGCAGGGGGGCGCGTTCTGCACGCCGCTGCGACCGATATTCTGACGCGCGACGGCGCAGTTTCCGCCGTCGTGACCACGGATGGCACGATTGACTGCGATGCAGCCGTTGTCTGCACCGGCGGCATGTCGTACCCGCTCACCGGCTCGACCGGCGACGGCTATCGCTTTGCGCAGCAATTCGGCCACACGGTCACGCCGCTGCGCGCCTCGCTCGTGCCACTGGAATCCAATGACCCTTGGTGCGCCGAGATGCAGGGCTTTTCCCTGCGCAACGTGACGCTCACGGTCTATGATGAGCACAATAAGCAGGTCTATTCCGACCTCGGCGAGATGCTCTTCACGCATTTCGGTGTTTCCGGTCCGCTGGTCCTGTCGGCAAGCGCGCATATGCGCGACTTCTCGCAGCACAGCTACCGCCTGTCCATCGACCTGAAGCCGGCGCTGGATGAAAAGAAGCTCGACGCGCGCATCCTGCGTGATTTTCAGAAATATGCCAACCGGGACTTTAAGAACGCGCTCTATGACCTTGCGGGTCATGCCATGATCCCGGTGCTCGTGCGCCTGTCCGGTATTCCGGAGGATACGAAGGTCAACACTGTCACGCGCGAACAGCGGCACAAGCTCGTGGAGCTGTTCAAGCACTTCCCGGTCTCCGTGTGCGGTACGCGCCCGATCAGTGAGGCGATCATCACCTCCGGCGGCGTGTCGGTCAAGGAGATCAATCCCCGCACCATGCATCCAAGCGGATGCCGGGGCTGTATTTTGCCGGAGAGGTGCTCGATCTGGACGCCTATACCGGCGGTTATAACCTGCAGATCGCGTGGAGCACCGGCTATGTGGCCGGCAGCGCCGTCTGCACATGACATGGAAAGGAATCAACGCTTTGGATACTCATATTACCGTTGCCATTGACGGCCCTTCCGGTGCCGGAAAAAGTACGATCGCCCGCGCGGCTGCGCGCCGCTTCGGTCTGATCTATGTGGACACCGGTGCGATCTACCGCACCGTCGGTCTTGCCGGAGAACGCGCCGGCGTGAACTGCTCGGATGCCGATGCCATGCAGGCGCTGCTGCCGACGCTGCGCATCGAGCTCGTGTATGATGCGGCGGGGGAGCAGCGGATGCTGCTCAACGGTGAGGACGTCTCGGATACGATCCGTCTGCCGGAGGTGTCGCTGCTTGCCTCGCGCGTGTCGGCGCTGCCGGTCGTGCGCGCGTTCCTGCTTGATATGCAGCGCAGCCTTGCCCGCACGCACAGCGTCGTTATGGACGGGCGCGATATCGGCACGGTCGTTTTGCCGGATGCCGGACTGAAAATCTTTCTGTCCGCCTCGGCGGAGTGCCGCGCACAGCGCCGCTGGCGTCAGCTGCAGGAAAAGGGTATTCAGGAGCCGTATGCAGACGTGCTGCGTGAGCTTGAGCAGCGCGACTATGACGATACGCACCGCGCCATCGCGCCGCTCAAGGCAGCGCCGGACGCCGTGCACATCGACACGAGCGATCTCACGCTCGAACAGAGCATTGATGCCGTGTGCGCAGCCATCCGCACGCGCTTCGGACTGGAGGCGGACGCATGAGGGAGCTGCGCGTCGCCAAGTCCGCCGGTTTTTGCTTCGGCGTCAGCCGCTCGGTCAAAATGGCCGAGGAGATGCTTGCGGCCGAGGCAAACTGCTACAGCCTCGGCGAGCTGATCCATAACGATGATGTTGTGCAGCACCTGCGCTCCGAGGGGCTCACGGTCGCGGACGGACCGGAGCAGATCCCGCAGGGCGCGTCGGTCATCATCCGTTCCCACGGCGTCAGCCGTGCAGAGTTTGAGGCCGTGCAGCATACGGGCGCGACGGTGTATGACGCGACCTGCCCGAAGGTCAAGCGCATCCATGAGATCGTGGCGGAGGCTTCCGCTGAGGGGCGCCAGCCGGTCATCATCGGAGCAGCCGACCACCCGGAGGTGCGTGCGATCTGCGGCTGGTGCATATCCCCAATTGTGGTCAATGACGCCTCACAGCTCGCCGCGCGTATCGCTGACGGCACCATCGACTGTGCAAAACCAGCTGACTGTTGTCATCCAGACGACCCAAACGCAAGAAAAACTGCTGGAATGTCAGAAAATTATAAAAAAAGAGTGTACAAACGCCAAATTGTTTGATACAATATGTGGTGCTACGTTTACACGTCAGACAGAGGCCGCGCAGATGGCCCGCAACTGCGATGCAATGGTCGTTGTCGGCGGCAGCCACAGTGCAAACAGCCGCCATCTCTACGAGATCTGCTGCAGTGCGTGTGCAAACGTGCAATTTATTGAAAACGCAGCGCAGCTTGATACAAGCGCGTTCGTACATGCGGATACGGTCGGCCTGACAGCCGGGGCCTCCGTGCCTGCATGGATCATTAAGGAGGTAAAACAAAAGATGAGCGACGAGATCCTGACTCAAGAAAATCCCATGGAGACTGAAAATTTTGATGAAATGCTGGAGGCATCTCTCAAGCCTATATATAATGGAGAAAAGGTAACCGGTACGGTCGTGGCCATTTCCGCCACCGAGATCAGTGTCGATATCGGCACCAAGTATTCCGGCTTCATCCCGACCAGCGAGTTCACCGACGACGGCATCAAGGTTGAAGATGTCCTGCACGTCGGCGACAGCATTGAGGCGAGCGTTGTGCGCGTCAACGATGTCGAAGGCACTGCGATGCTCTCCAAGAAGCGTCTGGACGCCGTGAAGAACTGGGCCGCCATTGAAGAGGCGCAGGAGAGCGGCGAGATCGTTGAAGGCAAGGTCACCGAGGACAACAAGGGCGGCATCGTTGTGTCCGTCAAGGGCATCCGCGTGTTCGTGCCCGCTTCCCAGTCCGGCCTGCCGAAGGACGCGGCCATGTCCGAGCTCGTCGGCCAGACCGTGCGCCTGAAGATCACCGAGGTCAATCGCGGCCGTAAGCGCGTTGTCGGCTCCATCCGCGCTGTTGCCCAGAAGGAGCGCCGCGAGCGCGCCGAGAAGATCTGGAGCGAGATCGAGGTCGGCAAGCACTATCACGGTGTTGTCAAGTCCCTGACGTCCTACGGCGCGTTTGTTGACATCGGCGGCATTGACGGCATGGTGCACGTCTCCGAGCTGAGCTGGAGCCGCATCAAGCAGCCGTCCGACGTGCTGTCCGTCGGCGACGAGGTCGATGTCTACGTTATCAGCTTCGACGCGGAGAACCACAAGATCTCCCTCGGCTACAAGGACCCCAACGGCAACCCCTGGACCAAGTTCACGTCCACCTTCCAGGTCGGTGACGTGGCGAAGGTCACCATCGTCAAGCTCATGCCCTTCGGCGCGTTTGCCGAGGTGCTGCCCGGCGTTGACGGCCTGATCCACATCTCCCAGATCGCCAACCGCCGCATCGGCAAGCCCGATGAGGTGCTCACCGTCGGCGACATTGTCGATGCGAAGATCACTGCGATCGACGAGGAGAAGCACAAGATTTCCCTGTCCATCCGCGCGCTGACCGCTCCCGAGCCGGCTCCGGTGCGTGAGCGCCCGGCCAAGAAGCCGATGGCTCCCGAGGCGGACGCCCTCGTCTACGAGATCTCTGCTACCGGTGAGGCCACCGGCAACATCCCCGAGATCGACTTCGACGATGTCGACGAGTAATTGGTTTTGAAAGCATCCCTGCACACGCGTGCAGGGATGCTTTTTTTGCTGCCCGCACCTTGCGCCGGGGCGTGTTTCTGATTATAATGAAACCATAACAACTGTGTATGTACATAACAGCAACGGAAAGAAAGGAGCGATCCTATGACACTTTACGGGAAGATCAGGGCAAAGCTCGGCGGCAAGCCGTTTTGCACGATGGTCGTGCTGGCGGCAGGCTCGTCCAAGCGAATGGGGCGCGACAAACTGATGATGGAGGTCGGCGGCATACCGGTGCTTGTGCGCTCACTGCAGGCCATGCAAAACTGCGCCGCGGTCGACGAGCTGATCGTTGTCACGCGCACGTCGCGCCTCGAGGAGATCGCGGCGCTGCGCGACCAATATGCCCTCACGAAGATGGCGAAGGTTGTCGTCGGCGGTATGACGCGCGCGGAGTCTTCGTTGGCCGGTGTGCTGGCTGCGAGCAACCGTGCCACGCTCATCGGCGTCCATGATGCTGCCCGCCCGCTCGTGACGGATGTGATCATTACCGATACGATCAGCGCGGCGCAAAAAGAGCCGTGCGGCCGCGCCCGGCATCCCGGTGCGCGACACGGTCAAAGGTAACGTCCGACGGCATCATTACCGGCACGCCCCGTCCCGCTCGACGCTCTCCGCCATTCAGACGCCGCAGGTGTTTCAGGCGGATCTCATCAAGGCTGCGCTTACCAACGCCATGCGCAAGCATCTGGCCATCACGGACGACTGCTCGGCGGTCGAGCAGCTGCGCGTGAAGCCCGTCGTGACGCAGGGCTCGGAGGAGAACATCAAGATCACGACGCCGATCGACATCGAGCTTGCCGAGCTCATCCTGAGGAGGCGCGGCAAGGCATGATGCGCATTGGACACGGATATGACGTGCATCGCCTCGTCCGCGGCCGCAGGCTTATCCTCGGCGGCGTCGATATCCCGCACGAGACCGGCCTGCTCGGTCATTCGGATGCCGACGTGCTCACACACGCCGTCATGGACGCGCTGCTCGGCGCGGCCGCCATGGGCGATATCGGTCAGCTTTTCCCGGACAAGGATCCCGCATTTGCCGGGGGCGAATAGTCTGGCGCTGCTGTGCGAGGTGGTGGCGCGCCTGCACGCCGAAGGGTATACGGTTGGCAACATAGACTGCACGGTGCTCGCACAGGCGCCGAAGCTCGCGCCGCACATCGCGCAGATGCGCCGCAATCTGGCGCAATGCATGGATGTGGACGTTGATCGCATCAGTATCAAGGCGACGACCGAGGAGGGACTCGGCTTTACCGGCGCGCGCGAGGGTATCGCGGCGCACGCGGTCGTGTTGATCGAGAAACAGGCGTAAACGCCGGCACCGCTCCCGCATAGAATGGTGCATCACCATGTGGGAGGGAGCTCATGATGCAGCGCTATTGTCTGATCCTGTGCCGGTCGCTGACCTATGCACAGCGGTCGTCGCGGGTGCTTGAGCGCGCGGGCATCACTGCCGTCGTGCGTAAAGCGCCGCTAAGCGTCTCCAAAACCGGATGCACGTATTGCGTCAAACTGAAGGAAACCCAACTGGAACGCGCTCTGCTGCTCCTGGACCGCGCAGCGATCCAGCGGGGAAAAATCTATCGCCTGCTGGAAGACGGTACTTACCAGGAGGTGACGGTATGATCTATCTGGACTCGGCGGCCACGAGCCTGCTCAAGCCGCCGTCGGTGGCACGTGCAGCGTCGATGGCCATACGCACGATGGCGAGCCCCGGCCGCGGCGGACACAGCGCTGCCATGCGCGCGGCCGACACGGTCTTTGCCTGTCGGGCGGCGGCCGCGGCGCTCTTTCACGTCCCGGAGCCGGAGCGCGTTGTGTTTACTATGAACGCGACGCACGCGCTCGACATTGCCATTCACTCGCTCGTTTCGCCCGGTGATCCGGTCGTGATCTCCGGCTATGAGCACAACTCCGTCACGCGCCCGTTATATGCCTTGGGCGCGCAGGTGCGCGTTGCGGCGAGCCCGCTGTTCGATCCTGCGGCGGCGGTCGATGCTTTCCGGCGCGCGCTGCCGGGAGCGAGGGCGGCCGTGTGCACGATGGTGTCGAACGTGTTCGGCTATCTGCTGCCGGTGCAAGAGATCGCGGAGCTCTGCGCAGCGGCACGCGCCCGCTGATCGTGGACGCATCGCAGGCGGCCGGCTGCGTCGCGCTGGACGCGTCCGCGCTCGGTGCGGCCTTTGTTGCCATGCCGGGGCACAAGGGGCTGCTCGGGCCGCAGGGAACGGGCATTTTGCTGTGCTTCGCGCAGCCGGAGCCGCTGCTGTATGGCGGTACCGGTTCACAAAGTATGCTCCAGACCATGCCGGAACAGCTGCCCGACCGGCTTGAGGCGGGCACGCACAATGTCCCCGGCATCGCGGGGCTGCTGGCGGGCGTCCGCTATGTGTCCGCGCAGGGCGTTGACAATATCGCCCGGCGGGAGCGAAGACTTTCACAGAATCTGAGCGAACGCCTGAGCAGGGAGACACGGCTGGAAGTGTTTGCATCACCGGACGTGTCCTGCCAGACGGCGGTGCTGTCCGTTCGCTGCCGCGATATGGACTGCGAAACGCTGGCACAGGCGCTTGCGCACAGCGGCATTGCCGTGCGCGCGGGGCTGCACTGTGCACCGGTCGCGCACCGCACTGCGGGCACGCTCGAGACCGGCACGGTGCGCCTGAGCCTGTCGCCGTTTACGACGGACGCGGACATTGCGCACACGGTTCGTGCGTTTCATGACATCCTGCGTACAGGCAAAAGCGGATTTTTGTATTGAAATTCACGGGCTTGTAGGGTATAATGTTATAATTCATAAGATTGGCGTTTTGCGCCCGCAAAACGGAAACCAACAGCCGAGGGAATGCTTATGGCACAACTTGCAGCCTTCTGGGCGAAGCTGACGATTCTGGTGTCGACGATGCGGTTTTCGGACATCGTGGATATTCTGATTGTCGCTTATCTGATCTACAATATCATCATGCTCATCCGCAAGACGAATTCGTTCCGTCTTGCGCGCGGTATTCTGCTGATCCTGATTGCGCTTTGGCTCTCGGGTGTGCTGAAGCTGACGATGTTCAACCGCCTTCTGCAAAAGACGGTCGAGCTCGGGCTCATCGCGCTCGTGATCATCTTCCAGCCGGAGCTGCGCCGTCTGCTTGAGCGCATGGGCAGCAAAACGTTCCCGAGCTTTGGGTCAAAGCCGCTCGAAACGCTGGGTATGGATAACGTCATCTCGCAGACGATCGCCGCGTGCACGCAGCTGTCGTCGACCAAGACCGGCGCACTCATTGTTTTTGAGCGCGGTGTAACGCTCGACGAGCAGATGCGCAGCGGCACGACCGTCAATTCCGATGTGACGGCGGAGCTGCTCAAGAATATTTTCTATCCCAAAGCGCCGCTGCATGACGGCGCAGTCGTGATCCGCGACGGCCGCATTGCGGCGGCAGGCTGTGTCCTGCCGCTGACGAGCAACACGAATCTCAGCCCCGATCTCGGTACGCGCCACCGTGCGGGCATCGGCATGAGCGAGCATTCGGACGCTGTGGTCGTGATCGTCTCCGAGGAGACCGGGGGGCATCTCCATCGCTGTGGACGGCATGCTCAAGCGCCGCCTTTCCGCAGAGACCTTTGAGGCGATCCTGCGCAGTGAGCTTCTGCCCGAGGAGGAGCAGCAGCGCAGGCGCTGGGACGTTTTTGTCGATTTCGTGAAGAAACTCAATCCGCTTCGCCGGGAGAACCGCTATGACAAAAAAGACGACAATCAACAAAATCATCAGCAGTAAGGCGTTTTGGATCATCATTTCGCTGCTGGGCTCGTTCCTGCTGTGGATGTATATCATGTCCACGGAGGAGACGACGATCGAAAAGACGTTTTCCAATGTCAAGGTCGTGTATCAGGCGCGGACGATCTGCGCGCCGCGCGCGGCCTGATCGTGACGGATGCCGATGCCGACAGCGTGACCGTGCGTCTCAAGGGCACGCGGCGTGTGCTCGGAAATCTCAGCTCTGCGGATCTGTCTGCGGTCATTGACGTGTCCGGCATTTCGCAGGCGCGCGAGATGCAGGTGAGCTATTCGCTGCAGTATCCGACCAATGTTGACAAGAGCAGCATCACGGTCCTGAGCAAGTCGCCAGAGACCATCAGTTTTTCCGTCGTGCAGGAAGCCAACAAGACGCTGGAGGTCAAGGGCGTCTTTACCGGCAGCGTCAAGGAGGGTTACACAGCTGAGCCCATCAAGGTGGAGCCGTCGTCCATCACGCTCTACGGCCCGCAGGAGGAGCTCGACGTGGTCGACAGCATCTGTGTGTATGTCACGCGCACGGATCTGGATAAGTCCATCGCACCGACCAACTGCCCCTATGTCCTGCTCGATAAGGACGGCAATAAGCTCAAGCCCAAGGAGATCTCCGGCAACTATGACACGGTCAGCGTGTCGATGCCGGTGCTGATGAATAAGGAGCTGCCGCTCAAGGTCTCACTTGTGGGCGGCGCCGGAGCGACAGAGGAAAACTGCGTCGTCGATATCGAGCCGAAGAGCATTCAGGTCGCCGGTGACACGGATGTGCTCGGCAAGCTCAATCAGATCGTCGTTGCGACGATCGATCTGTCCGGCTTTGCTACGTCGTATGAGAAGACGGTCACGATCCCGCTGGAAAATGACCTGCGCAACCTCAGCGGCGTTACGGAGGCGACGGTGCGCGTCTCTGTCCGAGGCCTGGCGACGGAGAAGATCACGGCGACGAATATCACGACGACCGGCACGACCCGCAGTGTCGAGATCATGACGACGTCGCTGGCTGTGACTGTCCGCGCGCCGGAGGATGTGATCTCGCAGATCACGGCGGAGAACGTGCGCGTGGTCGTGGATCTGACCAATTATAAGCCACGAGCGGCACGGTCGCCGTTCCGGCGAAGATCTATGTGGACGGCTTCTCCAACGCCGGTGCGGTCGGAGAGTATGTCGTGAATGTGCGTTTTACAGGAGGATGATACGATGACGCAGAATGCTGTGGTGACCAAACTGATCAGCCGCCATGTGGCGGAGGTGGAGGTGGAGCGCGGCACGGCTTGCGGCGGCACGTGTGAGTCGTGTGAGGCGTGCGTGTTCCAGAGCCGCATCCGGGCCGAGGCGCTCAATAAGGTCTCGGCGCTGCCGGGTCAGAAGGTCGTCATTGAGAGCAAGACGTCGGACGTGCTCGGTGCGGCTGCGCTGCTGTATCTGGTGCCGTTTGTGCTCCTGTTTCTGGGTTATGCCATCGGCAGCGCGCTCGGCTGGGGTGAGGGCGGCTGCGTGCTGATCGGTTTTGCGTTTTTCGCGCTCGGCGTGGCGTGCAATGTCGTGTACCAGCGCCGAAAGAAAGCGAGCCCCATTACATTTGAGATCATTCAGGTCCTGGAGACTTGAGATAAGAAGGGTAAGAGCAAATGATTAGAAGTATGACCGGCTATGGCGGCGCGAAGGGCACCGTCGAGGGCCTGAGCGTTACGGTCGAGCTCAAGAGCGTCAACAACCGCTACTTGGATATTGCCGTGCGCATGCCGCGCAACTTCCTCTTCGCCGAGGACGCGGTCAAATCCACCATCCAGCAGCACGTCAGCCGCGGCAAGCTGGACGTGTTCGTCACGATCGACTCCTCGCAGGCGGAGGACACCGTCCTGCGTGTGAACGAGCCGCTGCTGCGCGCTTATATTGACACGCTCAACGCGCTCGCCGTGCGCTATGATCTGAAAAACGACATGTCGCTCATGTCGCTCATGCGTTTTCCGGACATCCTGTCCGTGGAAAAGGCGGAGGCGGATCAGGATAAGATCCGTTCCGGCCTGATTGAGCTGACGCAGCAGGCACTGGCGGATTATGACCAGATGCGTGAGCGTGAGGGTGAAAAGCTCCGTGCGGACGTGGCTGAGAAGCTCGCGCGCATCGAGTCGCTGGTGACGCGCGTAGAAACGGCCGCTCCCGAAACGGCAGCCGCCTATGAGGCGCGCCTGCGCCAGAAACTCGAGACGGTGCTCGCCGCGACCGATATTGACGAGGCACGCATCATTGCCGAGGCAGCCATTTTTGCCGACCATGTCGCCGTCGATGAGGAGACGGTGCGCCTGCGCAGCCACATTGCCCAGCTGCGCCAGATGCTTGAGAGTGGTTCCCCGGTCGGCCGCAAGGCGGACTTCCTGATTCAGGAGTTCAACCGCGAGGCGAATACCATCGGCTCCAAGTGCCAGAATGCGGACATCGCAAAGGTGGTCGTGGACCTCAAGTCTGAGATCGAGAAGATCCGTGAGCAGATCCAGAACATCGAGTAAGGAGCGGCGACTTGAAACTCATCAACATCGGATACGGAAACTATGTTTCCTCGGAGCGGCTGCTGGCTGTCGTCAGTCCGGATTCCGCCCCCATCAAGCGCATCGTGCAGGACAGCCGGGAGATCGGCATGCTCATCGATGCTACCTACGGCCGAAAAACGCAGGCCGTCCTCATCATGGATACCGGCCACGCCGTGCTCTCGGCGCTGCCGCCGGATGCGGTGCAGGCCCGTGTTGAGGCCATAGATACGGAAACCGGAGGAGATATGATATGAACCACCAGACAGGGAAGCTGATCCTGATCTCCGGCCCCTCGGGCACCGGAAAGAGCACGGTCATCTCGCGCCTGATGCGCTTGCGCGATGACGTGTGCTTTTCCGTCTCTGCCACGACGCGCGCCCCGCGCCCCGGCGAGGTCGACGGAGCGGACTACTTCTTCGTTACACGCACGACGTTTGACGCTATGGTCGCGTCGGACGAGCTGCTTGAGCATGCCGAATATGTCGGCAATTGTTACGGTACGCCGAAGAGCTATGTCGAGCGGCGCTGCGCTGAGGGTGTGCATGTCCTGCTGGACATCGACGTGCAGGGTGTGCACCAGATCAGCGAGAAGCGGCCGGACGCGATCCGAGTTTTTATGATGCCGCCGTCCTTTGAGGAGCTTGAGCGCCGCCTGCGCGGCCGCCATACGGACGACGAGCAGAAGATCTGCGAGCGGCTGGCACAGGCGCGGCGTGAATGCGCGCTGGCGTATACCTATGATTACGTTGTTATCAACGACGATCCCGACGTTGCAGCCAAGGAGCTCGACGCCATCATCACGGCAGAGTGCTGCCGCTATCCCGATCGGAAAAACTATTTTACAGAGGTGCTTGAAAAATGATGCTGTATCCCCCTATGAGCGTTCTGGCCGAAAAGGCCGGCAGCCGCTATCTTCTGGTGAACTTGGTCGCGCGCCGCGCGCGCAACATTGCCGCCGCCGCACAGGCCGCCGGCGAGCCGCTGGATACCAAGCCGGTGTCCATGGCGATCGACGAGGTGTATGACGGCCGCCTTCAGGTCGTGCACAAGGAATAATCCTTCAGGCGGGCACTACCCGCCTGATTTTTTCGGAGAGGAGGCGCGCAGATGCTGCAGATCCCGGTCGCAAAGGTCGCCGTTTTGGCTGCAACGTTTGCGTTTGACCGACCGTATACGTATAAGATCCCGCAGCCGCTGACGGATACGCTCCGCCCCGGCTGCCGCGTCAT
>ENA-OQED01000513-OQED01000513.1-human-gut-metagenome-genome-assembly--contig:-NODE-513-length-15109-cov-1.168602_pt1 | contig 15109 bp, 16 predicted proteins | sample MGYA00242790_ERZ504625 | MGnify/ENA primary metagenome ERZ504625 (study PRJEB26092, sample SAMD00036345) | human gut metagenome | host: Homo sapiens | study: EMG produced TPA metagenomics assembly of...
TTTTAATTTCACGATATCCCCTCTTCGCGTAGGTTAAAAAAACGTGTAATACAAGGTAACCAGTATGACCCCTGGCAGGCCCGAACAGGCCGATGATGAGGCCTGTACCAACCGTAATCGGGACGTGCTGGAAACCAAAAAGATAGCCAAAGTGATTGACGCCGTACAGGACGATGAGCCAGACGACGACGTTGACCACTAAATGGCGCATAGGCGCCAGGATGAGCTTATGCACTAAGAACAGGACGAAAACGCCTGCGGCTATCCATAGATATTCCATAATACCCTCACATTTCCTGCCGATTGGCAACGGCACCAGCCAGGGTTGCTTCATCAGCATACTCAATGTCGCCGCCCATAGGAAGGCCGCGGGCAATGCGGGTTACGCGGATGCCGGCCGTCTTGATGAGGCGGGCCAGATATAACGCCGTCGCTTCGCCTTCCACGTCGGGATCCGTCGCCAGGATGACTTCCTTGACCGTCGTATTGCCCAGGCGCTGCAGGAGCTCGCGGATGCGCAGGTCTTCGACATTGACGCCATCCAATGGCGACAAGGCACCATGCAGGACGTGGTACAGCCCATGATAATCGCCGCTGCGTTCAATGGCCTGGACATCCTGCGGCGTTTCGACGACGCAGATGGTCGAACGGTCGCGGCTGATATCACTGCAAATCGGGCAGGGGTCCTGAGACGACAAGTTGAAGCAGACCGAGCAAAAATGCATATTCTGCTTGGCATCGCGGATGGCATCGACGAATTCATCGACACGGCTGTTGGGCTGCTGAACGATATAATAGGCCAGCTTGCGGGCCGTCTTGACACCGATGCCGGGAAGGCGGCGGAACTGCTCGGTCAGCTTATCTAATGGCGTATCCATTAAAACATGCCCGGCAGGTGCATCCCGCCCGTGATTTTGCTCATTTCCTGAGCCATCATGTCGTCGACTTTCTTGTTGGCTTCATTGACGGCTGCGACCATGAGGTCTTCCAGCATTTCTGCATCTTCCGGGTCGATGATGCTCGGGTCGATGTGGACGCTTTCGACATTCTTTTCACCATTCATGACGATAGTCAGGACGCCGCCGCCGACGGTAGCTTCGACGGTGCGCTTCTTCAAATCATCCTGGAGTTTCTTCATTTCCTTCTGCATTTTCTGTACTTTCTTCATCATACCTTGCATATTTCCACCAAACATGTGCGTTTCCTCCTAATTTTCGTGTAAACTTATTTTTTATTTTCTATATATATATTACAGTCTCCTACGTTTTTAAGCAATGGTTCCAGGGCGGCTCTTTCCGCTTCATCCATATCGTCTAACGAAGCCGGCTGCCACGCCGTTTCATCGCCTGTCCCGCTGGCTTCCTGAGCCGGCGCAGGAGCTGGAATATCTTCGGTTTGTACTGGAGCTTTTTCTACGGCCTTTACGGGGGGCAATTCACTCTTTTTTTTTTCGTATCCCGAAAGTTCCGCATCGCCTTCCAAAAAGCCCTGCATGTGGTACGTGCCGCCCAGTATCTGAGATAAAGCGGCATCGGTGAATTTGAAGTAATCTTCCCGATTGGCCCGTTTCACCATGAGGCCGTCTTAAAGGCGACGATGACCTGGCCTTCGCCGATGTAAACGACGCGGCCATTGCGGATACAGGACAAGACAGCTTTCTTCTTTTCCTTGTCGAGAATGGCACACATCTTTTTCCAGACGTCCTGGTAGGCTGCCGACTCGACGGGCCGTGCTGCCTGAACAGGCGGCGTTGCCGGCGCTTGTTGTCGGCCGGAGCCGCGGCCTTTACGACAGGTGCCGCCGGGGCTGGAACTGCGGGCTCAACGGTGCGCACCGGCTGAGGGACTGGCGCTGCCGCTTCCCGAGCGGCCGGACGGACGGCCGGAGCCAGTTCGGGAGAGGTAAACTCATCTTCCGGGAAGGGGACCGCTTCTTCCGGACCATAAGCCCCGCTGTAATCTTCTTCTTCCGGTACGGGGATGACGTCCGGCTTTGTGGCAGCCGCCGTCTTGGCTTTTCTCCCCGAAGCCTGGGGAGCCACAGCCGATATACTGATGGCAGGCGGCTGGGTCAGCTGCCGCGCTGCCATGAGCAGGCCCATTTCCACGGCAATGCGCGGAACCGGCGACGTCTTGGCCGTCAATAAGGCCTGCTGCAAAATCGCCAGGACCTGAAAAACACTATCTGCCGTCCATTCGCCGGACTGCCTGCGAAGTTCATCGAGGCAGTCATCATAGGCTGAAAGGGTATCCGACGAAGGCGCAGCCTGACAGAGCATGACAGCCCGCAGATGGGCCAGCAATTCCGTCAGGATGACCCGCGGCTCCTTGCCCATGTGGATGACGTCATCGACAGCCTTGATGATGACATCGCCTTTCCCATCGAAAATAGCCTGGGCCAGGGAAAACAGCCAGTCTTTGCCGATGAGGCCGAGTAAATCGCGGACGACGCCTTCGTCGATAGTGCCGCTCGTGTTGCTGACGCACTGGTCGAGCATACTCAGAGCATCGCGCATGCCGCCGTCGGCCTGGACGGCCAGGATATGAGCCGCACCCTTGGTCAGGTCGATCTGTTCCTGACCGGCCACGTAGAGCAGGCGCTTGGCAATATCATCACTGGTAATGCGCCGGAACTCATAGCGCTGACACCGCGACAGGATGGTCATGGGAATCCGTTCCGGTTCGGTCGTCGCCAGGATGAAGATGACATGGGCCGGCGGTTCTTCCAGGGTCTTCAGCAGGGCATTGAAAGCTTCGGTCGTCAGCATGTGCACTTCATCGATGATATAAATTTTCTTATGCCCTTCGGCAGGCATGAATTTAATCGTTTCCCGCAGGGTCCGGATGTCCTCGATACTGCGGTTGGAAGCAGCGTCGATTTCGACGACATCCAGGGATTCGCCGCTCATGATGTGGCGGCAGACTTCACATTCGTTGCACGGGTGGGACGTCGGCCCGTGGACACAGTTCATGGCCCGGGCAAAAATTTTAGCCGTGCTCGTCTTGCCCGTCCCGCGGGGACCGGAAAACAAGTAAGCATGGGCTACTTTGTCCGTATCTATCGCTTTTTGCAGGGTTTCCGTAATGTGGGACTGGCCAACGACATCTTCAAAATTCCTGGGCCTCCACTTACGGTATAACGCAATATATGCCATGAGTCCTTTTCCTTCCGTATACGAAAAAAAGCAGCTAACCGCTGCTTTTACCAACTGAAAAGTACTCGTGTATGATAACCCGCCAGGTTTCCTCGTGGCACATGGAAATGTCTACTTATTGCTGCTTCCTCTCGGACCTGACAAGGTTCATAGGTTCCCATTGCACAAGCCCCGGCGGATTACCACGCACCAGTACTTTTATTAAGTTAGCTACATTATTATATCGTGAAAAACGAAGTTTGGCAAGGAAAAATTCCCTTTTTGAGAGAATTTAGTGGTTAGTGGTTAGGGGTTAGGGGTTAGTGGCTTGTAGGGGGCTCCACGTGCGGACCCCTACAGAAAAAAAGGACCCCTCGCACGAAAGCTTCTACCATCATGCGAGGGTCTTTTTTGGTCAAAAGCAACCTCTCAGACCGCCTTCGGCGGCCAGCTCCCCTATAAGGGGAGCCACGAGCCACTAAACTTAGTGATTCTGCCAGATATCTACGCGGCGGTTGTCAGCGCGGCCCTGGTCGGTGTCGTTGGTGCTGATGGGATCCGTCTTGCCTTTGTAGTCGAGCTGCATCTGTGTTGCCGGGATGCCCTGGCTTTCAGCATAGGCTGCGACGTTGTCTACGCGGCGTTTCGAGAGGTCATCGTTGTAAGCATCGCTGCCTTTAGCATCGGTGTTGCCAACGAGTTTGAACGTATCGTTCGGGTTAGCTTTAGCAACCTGAACGAAGTGGTCCATCTTAGCGCGTTCGGAAGCGAGCGGCTGGTCTTCATCGAAGCCGAAGTGAACGCTTTCAACGTAGTAGTCGTTCTTCTGGACCGGAGTTTCAACGACCGGTGCCGGAGTCGGTTCCGGCGTGTAAACCGGTTCCGGAGCCGGAGCTTCTTTGTGGCCGCCGCCGAAGCGATAGGAGAGGCCAGCGATGAAGCCTTTGTAGGAGATGTTAGCGTCGTCTTTGTTGCCAAAGGTCGAATCGCCGCCATCAGCCAATTTGGTGTTCAAGTAACGATAGCCAGCGCTGATGTCGAGGTCCGGTGTGATGCTGTAGCCGAGGCCAGCTTCCCACATGGTCGTCTTTTCCGTGCCGATAGCGCCTTTAGCGTAGAAGTCGAGGTTCTTAGCCAGCGGAGCTTTGGCGATCAAGCCGATCTGAGCGACGTTGTTGGTGTCGTTAGCGTTACCGCCGAGATCGTTCTTAATGCGGTTCCAGCCAGCGAAGGCAGCAAAGTTCTTGTTGATGGAGTAAACGAGGTTTACTTCGTGTTCATCACCATCGGTCTTGTAAGACTTGTTGTTGTCGCTCTTGGTCTTCAAGCCGTAGTAGTTGTACTGCAAAGCCCATTTGTCGGAAAGGCCGTAGCCGAGGCCGCCCTGGAAGTTCCATTTGGAGTCAGAATCTTCCTGACCATATTTTGTAGCAAAAGGAACTTTTTCCCAGTTGCTGGAGTCAACCGAAGCTTTCGGGTTCCAAGCGCCTAAATCGAGCTGCCACTGTCCCTGGTTCCACTGCGTCTGCGGCGTAGCGAAAGCAAAGGAAGTAGCGCAGGCTGCCATGACTGCAGCCAGTACTAAAGATTTCTTTTTCATCATAAATCCCAGCTTCCTATTGATATTTAATAGTGCCACCTATGACATTATTATTTTCTAGTATACCATATCTTTGTCACAAGTGCGTCACACTACTTCATGATTTTTAGTCATATTAGGACTATTACCCATACTTTTATGATTATTTCCGGCCGACGTAAGAAATGATGGCGTCCAGGATATGCGGCAATTTCCGGCTCACACTGTCGATATGGACGCGTTCCGTCCCTTCGTGCAGGTCCTTGCCCCACGGTCCCAGGAGGAGGAAGGGAATCTGTAATTTTTTCAGACTGTCCAAGTCGAAGGGATAGGCCTTGCCCCAGAGGAGCAGGTTCTTTTCGACCATACTTTCATCGAAATCGGGGTCGACGCAGCAGTAGCTGCAATCGGAAACGCCGTTGAAATAGCGGTCGAAGCGGACATCCATCAGAGTCGGGATTTTTTCCAACAGGCCCGTAAAGGCCGGCGTCGGGAACGACAGGCTGTCAGCCGCCGGATAATAGGGCGGCGCAAAGGCGACGACGGCCATGGGCGCCGTCATGCCCGTGAAATCGAGGATCTGCTCCAAGAGATGTATCGTCTCTTCAACATAAGTACTGCTGCCTTCCTGCAAGGCGACGAAAGAAGCCTGTTTGGCCGCTTCATAGAAGACGTCGAAACCGGGATAAGCCGAAGCCTGCTGCAAGAGCTCATCGGCACTGCAGACGGAAACGGGCAAATCACTGCCCATGGTCTGCTGCAGGTCGTGGACAGCCCGCCGCGTTTCTTCCAGCAGGACGTACATGACGTCATCGGGCGTCTTGTCGTAAGTCAGCAGGTTTAGGGCCGCTGCCACCCGCTGAGGCAGGGTCACGTCATAGCGTTCCTTGCGGTCCCGCAGATAGACCCAGGCCGGCGGCGGCGTCTGTTCGCCATCACAGCAGTCAGTCAGGTCCGGACTGCCTTCCGTCGCCGCGATGAGGTGGGCCAGGATGCCCACGGGATTGATGCCCTTATCATAGCATCCGATGTGGACAGGCTTGCCCTGGACCAGGACGACAGGCTGTATCTTTCCGACAGAACCGGTGTAAGCGACGAGTTTTCCCTGTTCCTTATGGTTCGGCTCGCTGTCGATGAGGATATCGTAGGTCAGTCCATAAGAAGACCGCAAGTCATTGAGCAAGGTAATGGCCGTCCGCATGCCAGCTGAATACGTTTCTTCATCAGGCAGGGATAAGTAAAGTAAGCTGGCCTGTGCCGGATGGAACGAATAGTCCTCAAAGACGGCTAGTTGCGCAGCTGCGCCGCCTTTCATGTCACAGGAGCCGCGGCCAAAGAGCCATTCACCGCTTTCCCAGTCACGGCGCACTTCGTCACTGAGCGAAGCCCGTTCCAGTGCCTTATAGAGCCCTTGCGGATCAAAGGCCTGATCCCGCAGATAGCCATATGTTTCCACATCGACGACATCATGATGATTCATGAAAATGACGGTATGAGCCGTACTGCCGCGGACGAGGCCATAGACGACAGACCGCTGGCAGGTATCGTCGGGCACATGGATGAGGCCGCTGACGACGCCGTCGAGATGAGAGAGGAAGTGTTGCAGATAGCTTTCCATCTGCCTTTCCTTAGGGGTATTCGTTTCACTGTCAATATGAACCATATCCTGTAAAATTTCCATAATCCGCGCTGCTCGTGCCATAAAGATACCCCCTTAGTTAAAAATCCATTTTTTACGAGATACATAATTCCAAACAGTAACGATAGCACTGGCCATGATTTTTGACGCCATCGGATTCAGACCTAAAATAACCGGTGAGGTAAACAACCACATGAGCAGGAGATTCCAGCCCAGGCCGATGGTACTGACCAGGAAGACCAGGGACACTTCCGTGCCGCGGTGATAACGGCTGCCGCTGTCGAAGACGAAGCGGTTACAAAGTACATAATGATACAGCGTCGACATGGCAAAAGCCAATGTCGTCGCAGCTAAGACGGTCTGCGTCTGCATCGAAAACACAGCGCCCGCTGATAACAGCCGGAAGAAAATATAAAAAAAGCGACCATTCCAATAAAGCCGCTGATCCGCCGACAAGGAGATACATGAATATTTTCATGTACTCGTTATGAGTATAATCGAAGCCAAAAATTTGCTTGCGTTTCATAGTATGCCTTCCTTTTTCTGTTTTCCTATCCATTATACGGCACTTGACAGGGAATTACCACATACGGCCTCTTTTTCTTGCATTTCCTAAAAAGGCAATAGATATATATACGAAAATATGATAAAATATATAGTAATTGGTAATACGAAATATTGTCAGAAGGAAGGCAGATATCCTGTGGATTACACGAGATGCATTAATTTTTTGCTAACCATTTCACAACACGAAGTTTTTTTGATTTTCTCTGAGAACTTGTCAGAATTCGGCATCACTCCCGGTCAGTACGGCGTCTTAGCCTGTCTCTGGAAAGATGAAACACTGACACCAAAGGAAATCGCCAACATCTTGCGCGTCGAAAATTCCACCATTTCCGGCGTCCTCGACCGGATGCAGAAGCGCGGCCTCATCGACCGCATCCTCGACCCCAATAACCGCCGCAGCATCCGCGTCAAACCGACGGCTGCCGGCATGGCCATCAAAGAACCGGTCCAGAAGCGTATCGAAGAACTGAACGACATGGTCTTTAAAGATTTTAAGCCAGAAGAGCGAGAGGAACTACTGAACCTGCTCACACGCATCGGAAAAGTCTGTGCCGATGATTTGAAAGAAGGAAACTAAAAAAGGCGCTGTCCTCGAAGACAGCGCCTTTTTTAGTTTGAAGTTGAAAGGAACCACACATGATGGTAGAAACCTTCGTGCGACAACCTCTTTAAACAATACCAGTGAGCATGTAGAAGAATACGCCGAAGAAGGCAACGACTACTTTCAAGAGAGTAATAGCAAACATATCCTTATAGGCTTCGCGATGAGTCAGGCCGCAAATAGCCAAGGTCGTGATGACAGCGCCGTTATGGGGCAGACTGTCCATACCGCCGGAAGCCATGGCAGCAATACGATGGACGACTTCAGCCGGAATGCCGACGGCAGCCGTTTCAGCCAGGAAGTGCTGACCAAAGATATCAAGGGCGATACTCAAACCACCGGAAGCAGAACCAGTGATACCTGCCAAGATATTGACCATCAAAGCGACGTTGAACAGCGGCATGCCCTGACCGATACCGAGGAGAGCATCAGCTACTTCCAGGAAGCCCGGCAAGGACGAAATGACGTTGCCGTAACCGACTTCTGATGCCGTATTCATGATAGCCAACAGGGATCCTAAAGCGCCGGCATTGAGAGCAGCTTTGACACTGGTGTTCTTGGACATGAACTTGCGGCCCGTTGCAGCGGCGATGATGATAGCAGCCAAGAGGCCGAGGACTAAGGCCCAAATAGCGACGACGTTGTGGACGCCTTTGGCCAGGAGAGGCACGTTCATAGCGCGGAACGGTTCCAACAAAGCATCATCCCACTGGAAAATCATGGAGAAGTAGAAGTTCAAAACCAGGACGACGATGAGCGGGATGATAGACAACTGCCAGGGCGGAAGGGAAGCTTCCGGATCGATGACCGTTTCATTGAGGGTATGGTTGCCATAACCTTCGCCGGAACGAGCCATCTGTTTGCGGCGGAATTCAAGGTAAATAAAGCAGAGGACGATTAACAACGTACCACAAATCAAGCCCAAGACAGGAGCGGCAAAGGTCGTCGTTCCCAAATAAATCGTCGGGATGATGTTCTGGATCTGCGGCGAACCAGGATAGCAGTCCATGGTAGCCGTGAAGACGCCAGCGACAAAACAAGCCGGAATCAAGCGTTTGGGAATATCAGCTTCGCGGAACAGCGCAGCAGCGAAAGGATAGACAGCGAAAGCACAGACGAACATGGAAATACCGCCGTAGCAGAGAATCATGCAGGCAAAGACGACGGCGAAGACAGCCTTGTCTTTCCCGATGAGCTTGATCGTTTCCATAGCGATACTGCGGGCCATGCCCGTTTCTTCCATGACCTTGCCGAAGACGGCACCGAGGAGGAAGACCGGGAAGAAGGACTTAATGTAGGTAACGGCCTTAGCCATGAACAGTTCCGTATACCCCGGTAAAATCGGCAGCCCCGAAAAGCTGGCGGCAAAGAGGGCGAAAATCGGTGCGAAGAGGATAACCGAGAATCCGCGATAAGCAAATGTTACGAGTAAAAATAAACTTAGGACGATTGCAATAATATCCATGTACGTGTTCTCCTTTTCTTTTGGTTTCCGAATGACTCATTTCGTACTCTTATCATACGTTAGAGCCATAGGGAATAAAAGATAACGCCCTAAGACAACCTTTGCGCTTTTTGCCCGTTTTGGAAATTCCATGAATGCAAAAGGACTTGCCGCACATGCGACAAGTCCCTTTTGAGTGGTTAGTGGCTAGCGGATGGTTAAAAATTTAAAAACTAGGTACTATTTCAATTTAGCAGCGACGTCTTTGGTGATGTCCTGGGCCTGACCGATGACGACGGAGCCCGAAAGGACGACGTAGTCCAGGCCTTTTTCTTTCTGGACGGCCTGGGTCTTAGCAAGGATATCCTTTCCAAGGGCGAGAACAGGGCAATGCGCTGCTGGTTCAGTTTCGTATTGTATTTCTGTACCAGTGCCTGCTGCGCGTTTTTATCGCTGGTCTTTTTCAATTCTTTCTGGAAATCCTGCTGAGCCGATTTGACATCGGACTGCCAGGTAGCCATGGTCTTCGCGTACTGCGGATGCTGCTGCAAGAGGGCACCGGCATTGATCGTACCCAGGCCCGATGCGAAAGAAGCGCCGGCAGCGCTGAGGGTCAGCATAGCTGCGGCTACGGTGGTCATCATCATTTTACGTAATTTCATAGTGGTTTTCCTCCTAATTATTCTTCTACGCCTGTCAGATCCAGACATTCCTTGCGGACGCCGTCTTCACAGGAGCGCATGGCTAAAATCGTCTTTTCAAAGAGGGCGTTCAGGTCCCATCCCAGGGTTTCTGCCCCCTGCTTGATGACGTCCCGTGAACAGCCGGCAGCGAAGCGCTTGTCTTTGAATTTCTTCTTGAGACTCTTCACTTCCATGTCTTTTGTGCTCTTAGACGGACGCATTTTGGCAGCCGCCAGATGAGCCCGGTCAATTCGTCGGCAGCATAGAGGACTTTTTCCATCAAGTGCTCCGGTGCGACATCGACACAGATGCCATAGCCATGGCAGACGACGGCATGGATAAAGGCATCGTCGGCGTCGATTTCAGCCAGTAATTCCGGTGCCTTTTTACAGTGCTGGTCCGGATATTTTTCAAAATCCACATCGTGGAGCAGGCCGACGAGTCCCCAGAAATCGACGTCGTCGCCATAGCCCAGTTCCTGGGCATACCAGCGCATAACGCCTCGACGGTCAGGGCATGCATGATGTGAAAAGGTTCCTGATTATATTTCTGCAATAAAGCCAATGCTTGTGAGCGTTCCATGTCTTTATCTCCCCCTAGCAAATCTCGATTTACCCCATTATAGCATAAAAAAAGGCCTGACTAGTCTTTTTTCACGAAAGCGCCTGTATCGGTCATCAACGAGGCCAGGCGGTTCATGCGGAAGTCTTCGACGACCTGGATGAAAGGCCGGTAATGGATGGGATTTTCGGCAAAACCGAAGAGATGGGACGGGCAGTCGCAATCGGTACAGCCAAAGCCCTCTATACGCCAGTCTGCCACGGCATCGACGGCCCGGGCCAGGTCGTGCTCCAGGTCATCCGCCGTCCGGACGGGCGAGGGCGGCGACGACGTCGGCTTCCTGGCGCAGGTAGTCGATGTGCCAGTGCATCTTCTTGCGTTTGCGGCTGTGGCGGGCCAGACGGGCAGCCAGGTTCTTCCGGGCCGACCCGGTATAGACGTAATAGCCGGCAGGAAAAGGGAACTCCCTTTTCGAGCCGATGGCGATATCCTTCGCATCTGCCAGATGAAGGATGAATAAATAATCACCGCTGTCATGGTTTTCCCGTTCCAGGATGGACTGGGGATAGGTCAGGACGCCGGCTACGCCGGGCCTTGAAAACGAGCCATCCCAGTGCAGGGCCAGGGCCTTCCAGTCCAAGTGCGGCGCCGCTTCATAAAAGGCCTGGGCAAAGGCCGGATCCGTATGGTAGTCCGGCAGGAACCAGCGGGCCCGGTCCCAGTGGACCAGGAACAAGACGCCCGTGTGGATGCCCTGGCGGCTCATGGCGGCTAATTCCAAGATATGTTTGCGGCCCCGTTCGGTGACGGCATCGGGGAACATGGCGCCGTCGCGGCTAAAGAGGGTACACGATTTGACTTCGACGAAAAAGCGCTCTTCGCCCCGGCCCAGGAGCAGGTCGAAACGGCTGTCGCCGACGGTGATTTCCCGGCGGATGAGGTCCCAGTCTTCCCAGCCCGGGATGAGGTGTTCCTGGACCAGCCAGGCTGCCGTATCATTATTGTACTGCGTATCGAGCAGGATAGGCACGCCATCGCGCTCGATACCGACGACATCGTAAGCCGTCCGGCGCTTGGGATTGGCTGCCGGCCGGACATAGACCGTCACGCCGGGAAAGAGCAGTTCCCACATGCGCCCAGGATTGGGCATATGACAAGTCACGACATCGCCATCGAGAGAAACATGGGCGATGAAGCGGTTCGGCCTGTCGACAAAGCCCCCTTTGCGAATAGAAAACATTTCCATATGATACTCCTGTCTGTGAAAAAGGGCTTGTCGCACGGCGACAAGCCCTTTTTAGTGGTTAGTGGTTAGGGTTTCGTATTAACGGCGGGCCGCCCCGCGGCCCTTAATCCCCCAGCCATTCGCCGGTGAAGGTGACGGCTGCCGGGCCGGTCATGTAGACGTTGCCGTCTTGTTCGTTGTATTCGATGTGCAGCGTGCCCAGGTAGAGCTGGACGTCGACGCTGCGGCCGGTGAAGCCGTTCAGGAAGGAACCGACGGCGCAGGCGCAGGAGCCGGTACCGCAGGCCAGGGTAGCGCCGGCACCGCGTTCCCACGTGTGGACTTTGATGGTGTGGTCGTCGATGACCTGGACGAAGTTCATGTTGGTCTTGCGCGGGAAAGCCTTATAGGTTTCAAATTTCGGGCCTAATTCGTGGAGGTCGACGGCGTCGACGTCTTTGACATAGGTCATGGTATGGGGGACGCCCATGAGCAGGCTGGTGATGTTATAGGTCTTGCCGTCGATTTCGATGGGTTCATCGATGACCGGGCCGGACGGGCCTTCCATGGGAATCTGGGCGCGGTCCGTGAAGGGCTTGCCCATGTTGATGGTGACCAGGCTGACCTTGCCGTCGTCGCCGACAGTGACCTTCGGCTTCATGATACCTGCCAGGGTTTCAACGGCGAATTCTTTCTTGTCGATGATGCCGTTGTCGTAAACGTATTTGGCAAAGCAGCGGATGCCGTTGCCGCACATTTCCGCTTCACTGCCATCGGCATTGATGATGCGCATGCGGACGTCGGCCTTATCGCTCGGTACGATGACGATGATGCCATCGGCGCCGATACCTGTATGGGGAGCGCACATCTTGACGGCCAGCTGGGAAAAATCCTTGTCCGCGCCGTTTTTATCTTCCAAAAAGACGAAGTCATTGCCTAAGCCGTGCATTTTTACGAATTTCATAGTTAAACCCTCCGTGAAAAAATATCTATACTACTATCATTGCTTACTTGAATCCTTACAGTTGTTATTATACAATAGCGGAAAGTGGCAAATATATGTAGATAATGCTCTTTATATTGCAAATTCCGCTATAAGATAAGGTGTGAGGTGACACAGGTATGGCGCAAAAGACGGGTTATTTAGCGGAAAAATTAAAACTCTTCCATCTATCGGATAAGCGGCAGTGGACCTGCCCCTATCATTACCACGACTTCGACAAGATCACCCTCTTTTTCCGGGGCCACGTATCGTATGACGTCGAAGGGACGGCCTATGACTTGCAGCCTTTCGACATCGTCGTCATCCCGGCCGGCCGCATCCACCGTCCTATCATCTATGGCGATGATGTCTACGAACGCATCATCGCTTATATTTCCCCGGCTTATCTGCAGGGCTATGAACGCCGCGGCTGCCCGGCCGGCCAGATATTCACGGCGCCCAAGGCTCCCGTCCTGCGCCAGCCCCAGGAAGCGGACAACTTGTACAATGTATCGTGCCGCCTGCGCCGGGCCTGGTCGGACATGGGACCGGAAAACCCGCTCTTACAGGAAACGCTGTTTACGGAGTTCATGATCCACCTGACCCGGGCCCTGCAGAAAGACAAGCTCCGTATCGTCCAGAAGGGCCATCAGAACGAGAAGATACGCCGCCTCCTGGCTTACATCGAAGCCAACCTGAGCGGCGATTTGTCCATTTCCAGCCTGGCCGCCGCCTTTTTCATGAGCCCGGACTACTTGATGCACCTCTTCAAGGCCGAAACGGGCATGACCGCCGCCCGCTACATTACGACGAAACGGCTGCAAAAAGCCCGCCACCTCATGCAGGAGGGGCGGGCTTTGACGGAAATCTGCTATGACTGCGGATTCACGACGTATTCAACATTCTACAGGGCCTGGAAAAACCACTATCATACGTCACCGAAAGAAGGCATCCGCGCCTTCCCCGATACTTTCGACGAATAATCAGCGGTTCCGGTTGTAATTGATGAGGCAGCCGGCTTTGACGATTTTCTTTTCATCGTCCGTCATGGGCGCGATGTACAGCGACAATTCACGCAGGTCCTTGCCGACGACATAGGCCTTGATGGCTTTCATGTCGCCGTCGAGGGCTTTTTTGACGTCCGGCACGTAGATGTAATCACCGATTTCAAAGTCCGGTTGGCCTTCCATCTGGAAAGGCAGCATGCCCCAGTTGATGACATTGGAACGATAGCGCTTGGTCGCGTATTCCTGGCAGATATTGGCCAGGCCGCCGAGGACGCGCTGGCAGCTGGCAGCCTGTTCGCGGGCCGAGCCGTCGCCGGGCTTGATGCAGTAGATCATGCTGCCGATTTCCACGTCTTTCATGGAAACGTTGCCAAAGTGAGCGCGCAGGACGGCGAAGACGTCTTTCAGGGCCGGGTCGACGCCAGCCGGGCAGTCGCCGGCCAGGCGGGCCCGTTCGACTTTGTCTACGGCTTTGGCCCGGCCTACGTATTCCGGATCGCGGCGGGACAAGGTGAATTCAGCCAGGCCCAGGGGATTGGAGCGGTACGACGACGTTTCGCCAGACGGGATGAGTTCGTCTGTCGTCGTGACCGGGTCCATGATCTTCGAGCAGACCTTGAGCAAAACCGAATCGGCCAGAGGTTCCATATCCGGCCAATCCTTGATGTTCGGACCATAGACCAGGGAAGCGCCTTCGTCGGCCTGGCCGAAGCCTGATAGACGCGGGTAGCGTAGGGCTGATCGTCGTAATCATAGGGCGTTTCGACGTAGTCGTCCATATAGCCTTCGGCCGACGTCAGGACGCCGCCGTTGGCTGCTGTCGCAGCGATGGAACGGGCATCCATGAGGGCTACCGAAGCGAACTGGCCATTGCCCGGCTTCGAGCCTTCGCGGTTCGGGAAGTTACGCGTCGTATGGCGGATGCTGAAGGCGTTGTTGGCCGGCGTGTCACCGGCACCGAAGCAGGGACCGCAGAAAGCCGTCTTGAAGATGGCGCCCGCTTCCAGGAGCGATGCCACGGCGCCCTTGCGGACCAGGTCGAGATAGACCGGCTGCGACGACGGATAGACGTCGAGGGTGAAGTTGCCGTTGCCGCAGGAAGCCTGCTTGAGTATATGGGCAGCGGCCATGACGTTGCCGTAGTTGCCGCCGGCACAGCCGGCGATGACGCCCTGCTGGACCTGGATCTTGCCGTTTTTGATTTTATCGGTCAGGCTGTATTTCAAATCCTTGTTGCTCATGCGGCCGTTGATGGCTTCTTCCGTTTCATGGAGGATATCTTCCAGGTTGGCATTGAGTTCATCAATGGTAAAGGCGTTGCTGGGATGCATGGGCATGGCGATCATCGGCTTGATGGTGCTCAGGTCGATGTAGATCATGCCGTCGTAATAGCCACATCGGCGGGATTCAATTCTTTATAAGCATCGCCGCGGCCATGCTGGGTCAAATAGGCCTTGGTGTCGTCATCGGTCCGCCATACCGACGACAGGCACGTCGTTTCCGTCGTCATGACGTCGACGCTGTTGCGGTAGTCCGTCGTCATGGAAGCGACGCCGGGGCCGACGAATTCCATGACCTTGTTCTTGACGTAGCCGTTCTTGAAGACGGCACCGACGATGGCGATGGCAATGTCATGCGGGCCGACGGCCGGACTCGGCTTGCCCGTCAGGTAGACGCCGACGACGCCG
>ENA-OQED01000516-OQED01000516.1-human-gut-metagenome-genome-assembly--contig:-NODE-516-length-15086-cov-1.060499_pt1 | contig 15086 bp, 18 predicted proteins | sample MGYA00242790_ERZ504625 | MGnify/ENA primary metagenome ERZ504625 (study PRJEB26092, sample SAMD00036345) | human gut metagenome | host: Homo sapiens | study: EMG produced TPA metagenomics assembly of...
AAAACCAATAATTTTCACATAAAACAATTCAAAAGAGGCTGTCCTTGTACGACAGCCTCTTTTGAATTTCTGTATAGAGATTTGAGAGAGAAAGCGGATTTAGATTTCTACGTTGAAGTGTTTGAGAATCATTTTTTCGGCTTCGGCGTTCCACAGTCCTTTGTGGGCTTTGCAGCATTTGTCCAGTTCCAGGAAGAATGGATCTTTTTCGCCGAGTTTTGCGAAGTCTCGATGGCGGTCATGGGCATATTGAACTGGGTATAGGCCAGTTTTTTGCCACCTGGGATTTTTGGCAAGTTGAGTGTCGTTTCAGCGATGCTATCGATGCCGCGACGTGGGTGATCATGACGGCCGGGTCGATGATGCCTTTGGCAGCCAGGGTGTTGGCTTCGATGAGGTCGTCGTTGTTACCGCCTGTCGTGCCCATAATGTGGGTGCTGGTGTAGTGGCAGTCGTAGAGGTTGATGTCGGCGCTGAAGTTTTTGTCCGTCGGGCCGGAGAAAAAGTTCATGCAGCCGTCGAAGGCCAGAAGTTTGTTGCCCAGTTCGGCGACGGCGCGGATCGGCGTGTAGACGAAGACGTCGTCGTAGCCGTGGCCGTCGGTGAGCTTCATCAAGTTGTCATAGGCTGTATCCATGTTGGATGTGTTGACGTAGATGAGTTCGACGCCGTGCTGAGCTGCATATTCCGGAGATACGACTTCTTTGGCCCGGGCGATGCGGGCATCGTTGATGTCGGTGACGACGATGCGCTTCGGTTTGTTTTCAAAATTAATGCCGTAGCTGATGGCACCGAGGCCCATGGGGCCGCAGCCGCCGAGGATGATGATGTTGCCGCCTTCTTTGGTACCCATCGCATGGTTGTAATTGTGTTTATTCGTATGGTAGTTGGCATGATAGCCGCCGATGATGCAGCTCATGGGTTCACCCAGGGACGCTTCAAAGAAACTGTCGCCTTCGTAGGGCATGAGGGCGCCGAGTTCCATGACTTCGTGCGGGAAAATGCAGTACGTGCAGTCGCCGCCGAAGAATTCGTAAGAGTAACCCGGGGAAGCCAGACTGCCTTTGTAGTTCAAGGCCGGCTGCTGGGCGAAGCGCATACCCGGTTTGAACTGGTCCTGCCATTTCTTGCCGACTTTGACGATGACGCCGGCAAATTCGTGGCCTGTGATGATCGGATGCGTATCCATGTTCTGGGGCGCGCGTTTATGTTTCTTACCTTGTTCGACGAGTTTGTATGTTGACATGCAGATGCTGTCGGTGATGATCTTGGCTAAGATTTCATCGTCTTTGATTTCCGGGAGTTCAAATTCTTCCAGACGTAAATCGCGGGTACCGTACATTCTGACTGCTTTTGTTTTCATGATAGAGTCCTCCTAAAAGTTATTCTATATATTATGTATTAAAAGATAAGTGACTATTCCCCTTCGATGTTGGCAAAGGTATTGTAGATATCATCGACGGAACTTTTCAGGATTTCGTCGACTTCATCTTCATCGGAACAGGTGACGGCAATGTTGCTCAAGATGTCGATATGTTCATCGCCGACGCCGGCGATGCCGATGACTAATTTGACTGTTTCGCCGCCCCAATCGGTTCCCTGAGGGAAGGTCATGATGACTAAACCCGATTTCTTGACTTCACATTTACCTTCTTCAATGCCGTGGGGGATGGCGACGGAGTTGCCGATGGCCGTATTGAAGACTTTTTCTTTGTCCAGCATGGCTTGGGTATACTTTTCTGTCGTGTAGCCGTCGTCATAGAAAATCTTACCGATTTCCTTGATGATGTCTTCTTTGGCTTTGGGCTGACAGTTGAGGATGATATTTTTCTTCTGCAAAATCGTGTTCATAGGGCAATCTCCTTTATTCACTTTGACGGGCAGCGACCAATTCATCGACGAGCATGCCGTATTCCGGGGCTGCCATAAAATTAGTGATCGTAATCAGACGGGCTTGAGGGGCACTGGTGCGGGCCCGTTCGGCCAAATCTTGGTGACAGACGACGAGTTGGGCATCTGCCGGGATTTCAGAAACGGAAGCGTGACTGACGGTGATATCGGTCAGGCCGGCTTTCTTGAATTTTTTCTGCAAGACGGCAGCTCCCATGGCGCTGGAGCCCATGCCGGCATCGCAGGCGAAGACGACGTTGGTGATGTGTTTCAAATCGGTCTGGGCCGGAGAGGCAGCAGCTGGAGCCGTGCCTTTCGATTCGGCTTTCATGTTTTGCATTTTCTGTTGGGCTTCTTCCAGGGATTCACCGGATTTAGCACCGGACATCTTGATGATTGGTGAGGCGATGACGAAGGATACGCCAGCGGCGATGACGATGCTCAGGATGACTGAGAGCGTCGAGCTTTTTGGTGCCATGGCCAGGTAGGAAATGATACTGCCCGGAGCCGGCGGGCCGGAAAGGCCGAGATCGAAAATCATGTTGTAGAACAGCGCTGCGACACTGCCGCTGATGGTAGCCAGCAGGAGGGCCGGGTTCATGAGGATGTACGGGAAGGAAATTTCGTGGATACCGCCGAGGAGGTGGATAATCAGGGCACCGGGAGCGGACTGGCGTGTCGTGTCATCTTTGGAGAAGAGCCAATAAGCCAGGAGAACGCCTGTGCCGGGGCCGGGATTGGTTTCAATCATATAGAAGATGGACTTGCCCGTTTCGGCGACCTGTTCGGCCCCGAGAGGGGTGAAGATGCCATGGTTGATGGCGTTGTTCAGGAAGAGGACTTTAGCCGGTTCGACGAAGACGCCGATGAGTGGAAAGACGCCGGCCTGGAGCAGGATTTGGACGCCGGTGGTCAGGAAGGACAGGATGATGCCCATGACCGGACCGATGAGGTAGAAACCGATGATGGCCATGACCATGCCCAGGATACCGACGGAGAAGTTATTGACGAGCATTTCAAAACCCGGTTTGATGTGTCCATCGACGGTGGCATCGAATTTCTTGATGACCAGGCCAGCCAGGGGCCCCATGACCATGGCACCCATGAACATAGTGTATGTCGTACCGCAGATGACACCGACAGTGGCGATGGCGCCCATGATGGCGCCGCGCAGGCCACCGACGATTTTGCCGCCCTGGAAAGCGATGAGCAGGGGCAGGACATAGGTCAGGAAGGGGCCGACCATTTTGGCCAGCTGTTCATTGGGCAGCCAGCCGCTTGGGATGAATAAGGCCGTAATCAGGCCCCAGGCGATGAAGGCGCCGATATTCGGCATGACCATACCGCTGAGGAAACGGCCGAAGGATTGGACTTTTGCTTTCATGGTGATTCCTCCTAAAATACTTGGAATGAATACGTTTGGTATGAGCAGTACCTGACACTCCGGATTGCACTGCGCTGCTCTCTTGATGGCTACAGTATAACTTGTGTACATATCAAAAGCAATTAAAAGTAATTTAAGTTTGTCCCGTTGGAAGGTGACAGAACTTGGGAAATGAGGATTTTACAGGCTTTATCCCTACTAGCAGTAACACGGTTTGTGGTATAATGAAGATAAAAAATCATGAAAAGGAGGTGTTGACATGGGGGCGAAAGCCGTGATTATCGATCACGAACCGCTGATGGCGGCACAGTTAAAAAAGTTGTTGCAGCATGGAGAGCCATCTATTGAAGTAAAAGCGATATGTTATGAGGGAGAGCAGACCATGGCCTGTCTGGCAGCCTGTCAGCCGGATATCGTCTTTCTGACGCTGGAAATGCCACGAGTCAGCGGCATGACCCTTGCCAAGCAGATTGAAGCGGAAAAGGGACCTCATCCGGCTATCGTCTTTGTCACGGGAAAACGGGATTTCATTTCCCAGACGCTACGGCTCAATGTCCTCGATTATCTGGTCAAGCCGGTTACGGAAGGCGAAGTCCGGCGGGTCGTCGAAAAGTTCTGCGCTGTCTATGCAAAAAAAGAAGCCCCTTCACAGGAAGACGCTTCTCTGACGGCTGCCGATGGCGGCGAACGGCCTAGTTATGCCCGGCGCTTTTCCGTCGACGAAGGCGATAAAATCAAACTCATCGCGACGGAGGATATCCGCCTGGTCTATGCGGAAAAGCGCAAGGTCTATTTAGTTACTCTGTCAGGCCGGATCTATCCCAGCCACCTCAGTCTGGTCCAGTTTGAAAAGCGCCTGCCTGAAGACATCTTTTTCCGTTGTCACCGCAATTATATCGTCAATATCGATGAAGTCCAGCAAATCGAACCGTGGTTCAATCATCAATACGTCCTTATCCTGAAGGGGATGGAAGACCAGCCCGTCCCTATCGGCCGGTCGTATGTTAAGAAACTTCGGCAGTACGTCGACTTATAGGCTCAGGACAGACTCGAAATAAGCTTTTAAGATCCGCTGCAGGTGGCAGCGGATTTTTTCTGGGTTGTGGCCAAGGATAGCCTGGTAAAATGCGTCATCGCTGACCAGGGAACTGCTGATGAAGCCTAGTACGTCTGTATGGACCTGGCGGTATTCGTCTTCGGGCATGATGAGCAGCAGTACGGTAGTGATGCCTTTGAAGTAGTCGTCCTTAAAAGACGGGCCGTCGGGTACACAGGTATAGAACCGGGATTGGCAGACGGTCTGGGTGCGGCAGTGGAGCAGGGCAAAACCTTGATCAGGAAAAATTTGGCTGTTCAGCCGTTCGCGGCGGATGATGGCGTCGAATAAGAGGGCTGTATCGTCTTCATTTTCTGTGACGGCACTGGCTAAGGTATGGACGACTTGGGCAAATGTAGATTGCGCCGGGACAGTGAACTGCTGATAATGGCGAAGGAGACCGGCCATTTCCCTGGCTAGAAGGTGCGTCCGGTCCAGGCTGATAAAAGGTGTCTCCCGAGGCGTGACCAGGCTAGGTTCTTTCCGGATATGGGAATAGGCATCGATTTTGCCCAAGATGTGTTTGAAATTCGGAGCCTGTAATGAGGGGTGATGTGCGCAGGACGTCGGCTCCCGGAAGCTGTAGGGGCAGGGTGCTGACGAAAAAGTCGGTTTGGTTCAATACGTTTTCTGTCAGGTCGTCTTTACCATAGGCCTGGAGTTCAACGTGGGCAGGCAGTTTATTCTGTAAGCGCGTCATCATCAGTCGAGCCAGGCCGAAGCCGCTGGCACAGACGACGCCTATGATGACTTTGCGTGTGAATACCTTTTTGCCCTTGAGCCGTTCCAGGGCCGCACCGAAGTGGATGGTCAGGTAGCCGATTTCTTCTTCAGAGACGGTCGTACCTAAGGTACGGGCCAGGACGTCGGCAGCGCGGTGGGCTTTCTGGAAGGTAGAGGCGTATTCCTGCTTGATATCGTCTAGTAGGGGGTTGATGATATTCAGATGATGTTTCAAGCGCACGATGGTCGGCTGCAAATGGACGAAAAGACCACGGATGAATTCGTCGTCACAGCGCAGGTCATAGGTATACTGAGGGTCGAAAGCTCAATCATCTGATCGATGATGCCGAAGAGGGCCGATTCATCCAGCCCGTCCGGCCCCTGCCAGGGGCTGCCGCTGTAGCGGATTTTGGCGCCCTTGATGTGGAGCAGCAGGTATGATACTTCGATGGACGGCATGGACAGGTGGAATTCATCTTCCATGCCTTTCAGGATGCGGCGCGCCAGGGCGCTGTCTTCATCGTCCGGGACGGATGGCGGGACCGATGGTTCCTCCTGGGGCTGGCCGCTGGCTACGCGTTCGATGGGCGATGGCAATATGGATGACCAGACCGATTTTGGCAGCATCGGTGAAGTGGGCGATTCTTTCTTCGTGAAGATCCTCAAGGACTGTATAGACCCGTTGGATCGTATGGCTGTTAAGCAGTTTATAAATGCCCTTGTCAGTGACGTTCATGACGGCTTGGGAAAGCGCTTCGTGACCTGCATGGAGGTCTTTGAAGTCTTCGGCTGATGTCGTTTCGCTGATGAAGCGGCGCATGGCTTCACGATAGTCTTTTTCGCTTCCTGTAAGGACGACACCATAGCCCTGTTTCTTTAGGACTGCTAAGTTATTTTTTTGCAGCCACGGTGTCAGCGCTTCCAAATCGGAAGCGGCTGTGGCCTCGCTGACGCCGAGGAGCTGGCTGTAATAGAAGAGCTTCTTCGGCGTCCGGTCGCGCAGTATTTCAAAAAGCAGGTAACGACGGCGATTGTGCTTATCTGTGAAATCCATGGCTGATGCCGTCTGCAGGGAGGCGGTCAGCTTTTCTTTTCCGTCTGCCGGTCCGATGAGTTTGAGGCCGGCTTTTTTCTTGCGCTGTAATTGCAGGCCATAGGAAGCCAGGGCACCGGCCGTCCCATCGAGTTCTCGCTGGACTGTCCGTTTACTGATGCCCAGGTCATCGGCCAGGGCCTGTTCAGATACAAAGTCATCTTCGGCCAGCAAGCGTTGTAAAATCTGTTGCATACGAGGGGTAAAATCCATGCTATCACCTCCATCGTCCATGGTCTTCCTGTATGTCTTTGCTTTTTAGTATAGCTTAGGCAATGAAAGGGTGCAATTCAAAGTATTTTAATTTTGTCATCGTCGCAGATGACAGCATTTTGATAATGCATAGATTGCAGGATGAGGGTGAAAAAATGCCTGGTTGTTATAGAATAATGGCAAGCCATATGATATAATTCAAAGTAAAGCCTTGTAAAGAATATGAAAGAATCGTGTGAATTTTGATAAAGGCTTATTCTTATCTTTTCGTTAAGGAGATCGATGATTATGGCATTCCACTTAAAGCCCAAGGAAGAAAAATTCTTTTCCCTATTGGACCAGCATGCGACGTTGAGCTATGAAGCGGCTGAATTACTGAGCCAGGCTATTAACGGCGAAGTCGCAAAAGAAACGGCGCTGGAAAAAATCGACGCCCTGGCCGACCAGGCCGATGTATTGGTCATGGAAACGATGAAGCGCCTGCAAAAGACATTCATTACGCCTATGGACCGGGAAGATATCCAGCAGCTGATCGACCAGCTCGATGCGGCAATCGATAACATTAGTGAAATCATGGATAAAATGTGCATGTACCAAGTCGGTGAAGCGACGGATGGGGCTAAAAAAGATGGCGACCATTACGGCTAAGGCCATGAAGGAAATACGCAAGTCCATTGGCTACATGAAGGACCTCAAGAAGAATTACCTCAAAGTCGAAGCGCGGAGCAAGAAAGTGTTGAAATTGGAACAGGACTGCGACGACTTATATCATGAAGAAATGGCGAACTTGTTCAAGAACTGCAAGGACCCCATCGAAATCATCAAGTGGAAGGAAATCCTCCAGTCCGTTGAAGACGTCACTGATGATTGTGAAGATTTAGTCGTTACGTTCAGAAGGGTTGTATTGAAGTATGCCTGAGCATTGGTTAATATGGGCCATCGTACTGCTGGCCGTTCTCTTTGATTATATTAATGGCTTCCACGATACGGCGAATGCCATCGCGACCAGTGTTTCGACGCGGGCCATTTCACCGCGGCACGCTATCATGATGGCGGTCGTGCCTGAATTTTGCCGGTGCTATGATCAGTACCGGCGTCGCTAAGACCATTGGCGGCGATTTAGTCCTCAATCCGGCTGAAATCAGCTTAGAAGTCATCGTAGCTGCTCTTATCGGCTCGATTATCTGGAATGTCATCACTTGGTACTATCGCATACCGAGCAGTTCATCCCATTCGTTGATTGGTGGCGTCATCGGTGCCGTTTGCATCAGCGTCGGGCCGGCAGCTCTCGATATGGGCGGTATCGGCAAGATTATCCTGTCTTTGATCTTGTCGCCTGTCGTCGCCTTGATTACGGGCTATTTCGTCATGATCGGCATCCTCTGGGTCGTCCGTAAATATTCCCCGCTGGCCCTGAACCGGCAGTTCCGCAAGATGCAGCTCTTGTCGGCCAGTTTGATGGCTTTTTCCCACGGCTCCAATGATGCCCAGAAAGCCATGGGGATCATTGCCCTGGCTCTCTTATCTGGCGGTTATATTGAAACCATGGAAATCCCGATTTGGGTCAAGATGGCCTGCGCCACGTCGATGGCCCTGGGGACGTCGGCCGGCGGCTGGCGCATCATCTCCACGATGGGGACGAAAATCTTCAAGATGGAATCGATCAACGGTTTTGCAGCGGATTTGAACTCGTCTATCGTCATCTTTACGGCGACTTTCCTCCACCTGCCCGTCAGTACGACCCACGTCGTATCGGGCTCCATCATGGGCATCGGTTCAGCCGAACGCGTCCGCGCCGTCCATTGGGGCGTCGCCCGCAGTATGCTCGTCGCCTGGGTCGTCACCATCCCCATCAGTGCCGTCATGTCGGCAATCATTTTCAAAATTATCGATTTTCTTTAAGTGAAATAGTTTGCAGTACAGAGTTTGTAGGAGATAACTTTAAATTTTTAAACGTTCGCTAACTACTAACCACTAACCACTTAAAAGGTCCTGTCGTTGTGCGGCAGGACCTTTTTGCATCAGTCAGTAGGATAAAAATGGGTGATATGCTAAAAAAGTATATTGTTAATATACTTCTGGGCACTGGAGTTACAGAATTAAAACTATACTTTTTTTGTCTTTTATTGTATAATACTAAATATAGACAACAAGGGGGTAGAAATATGAGATTGAATCAAGCTACGGACTATGCCTTCCGCATGGTCCTCTATTTGGCGTCTCTCCCGGAAGGCACGAAGATTACCGGCGCGGCGCTGGCTGAAAAACAGAATATACCGGAACGCTTTTTATTGAAAATCATGCGCAGTCTCACCAAGGCTGGCATCATGAAGTCTTACCGCGGTGTCGAAGGCGGCTTCGCCCTGCAGCGGGCTCCCAAGGATATCACCCTCTTTGACATCATCGATGCCGTCGAAGGGCAGACGGAACTGCAGCGCTGTCTCCATGATATCGGCTCGTGCAGCCGCGGCTGCAGCGGCATGTGCTCTATTTATGCCGCTTTTGCCGACATCCAGCGCGACCTGGCGGCCCGCCTGAAGTCCATCAACTTCGAGACACTGGCCAAACAGGAAGCCAATCTGCGCATGGTCCATGAAGCAGAAGCGCAGCTGACGGCCAAAAAAGAAGCGGCAGAAAAGTGAGCTTGTAGTACGGAGTTTGTAGTTTGTAGAAGAGGGCTTTAAATTTAAAACCCTCCGCTAACCACTAGCCACTAGCTGCTAGCCACTAAAAAGGGCTTGTCACCGACGACAAGCCCTTTTTTTTATGCCCAAAATATTGTAAAATAAGGATACCCATTTTATTTTTATTCTCGTTGTGTGGAGTGAAGCCCTATGTACCTACCCCTTCAAGGTTTCATCAGCAGCTTCCGGCTGCTCGATATATTGGATATCCTGCTCGTCGCTTTTGTCCTCTATAAATTATTCATCCTCATCCGCAATACCCGGGCCGTGGCCCTGATTAAGGGCCTGCTGGTCCTGGGCGTGGTCACTGTCGTCAGCAAGGTCCTCGACCTGCACGTCATCAACTGGATGCTGCAGCAGGGGATGACGGTCATCCTCGTCGCCCTGCCTGTCGTCTTCCAGCCGGAATTGCGGCGGGCCCTGGAACAAATCGGCCGGGGCCGTTTCTTTCGTTCCGGCCAGGTCATCAGCATGGAAGAACTGGAACGGCTCATCGATGAAATCGTGGCTATCAGTGAATCCCTGTCAAAGACCCATACAGGAGCGCTCATCGTCTTTGAACGCGAAGTAGGCCTTAACGACTACATCGACACGGGCATCGCCATCGACGGCCTGGTGTCGCGGGAACTGTTGGGGAATATCTTCATTCCCAATACGCCCCTTCACGATGGCGCCGTCATCATCCGGGAAAACCGGATCATGGCTGCCGGCTGTCTGCTGCCGTTGACGTCGGACCGGTCGCTGTCGACGGAATTAGGGACGCGTCATCGGGCGGCTATCGGCATCAGTGAACTGGCCGATGCCGTCGTCGTCGTCGTCAGCGAAGAAACGGGCTCCATTTCTTATACCTATGGCGGTCATATTTATCGTCACCTCGACGGCAATGCCCTGCGCAATGTCCTGAAGACGTTCTTGAACAGGACGCCTCAGGGCCTGGCAAATATTTTTAAATGGAGGCCTTAGCTTATGAACAAGATTGATAAAAAATGGCAGCTCAAAATAATCTGCCTTCTCCTGGCTATCGTCTTGTGGTTCGTCATCATCAACGAACAGAATCCCCTCAGTGAAGGCAGTTATACCGTACCGATCACTGTAGAGAACCTCGACTCCCAGTATATTACGTCCAACGTGCCCAAGACGGTCTATGTCCGCCTGTCGGGACCGCGCAATACGATCATCAACGTCGGGCCGTCGGATATCAAGGCCTATATCGACTTGTCCAGTGTCCAGGAAGGGGAAGTAGAGGTCCCGGTCCACATCGAGATCCCCAGCGGGACGGAGCTGAAGAAGCAGAGCATGACGTCGACGAAAATCACAGTCGATGTCTATACGGTCAAAGAATTTAAATTGACGCCCCATGTCGTCGGCAAACTGGATGACAAGGATTTCATCAGCGATTTGAAAATCGTACCGGAGAAAGTCGTCGTCAGCGGGGCGCGCCGCCTCATCCAGCACGTCAGCCAGGCAGTCGTAGACATTCCGGTCAATCAGCGCAATGGTGACTTTGCTATTATGGCGCCGATTCATTTGTATCAGGCTGATGGCACGCCTGTCGAAGGACCGGAAATGACGCCCTGGCAGAGCAATGTCAAAGTGGCCATTGCCCATGATGCCGTGGCCAAGACGGTGCCTCTCAACCTGAACGCTACGGGCCAGACGGCCTGGAAGACCGTCACAGTTCAGCCGATGTCGGTCCAGGTCCGCGGTGAAGCCGATACGCTGAAGAATATCAGCTCCATCGATTTGCCAGATATCGATGTGGAAAACATGACGGAAGAAAAGACCTGGAAAGTGCTGATTCCGCCCATTGATGGTGTCGTCATAGACCCTGATGAAGTCGACGCCACACTGCATATTAAGAAAGATGAGTAGAAAGGGAGAAGATTGTGCTTAGAGTATTGAATATCCGCACGGCTGTGCCCATGAAGAAGCCTTTGGAAGCGTTAGTCGCCAAGAAGCTCCGCTGCAGCCGCAGCGATATTTCCCGCCTTATCATTGTCCGCCGGTCCATCGACGCCCGGCGGAAACCGCGGATTTATTTCGTTTTTACGGTCGATGTGGAATTCGTCGACGAAAGCCGCGTTTGGAAGCGCTGTCGTGACAATAAGGATGTCCGCCAGCTGGCTGAGTCGTCGGCGCGGATATCCGGCCCGGTACGCAGCCGCTTACCCACCGGCCCATCGTCATCGGGACCGGCCCGTCCGGCCTGGCGGCAGCCCTGGCCCTGGCTGAACACGGCTATGCGCCTATCGTCTTTGAACGGGGGTGTGACGTCGATACCCGCACGAAAGACGTTGAGATTTTTGGCGCGGCGGCCCCTTCAAGGCATCGTCGAACGTCCAGTTCGGCGAAGGCGGAGCGGGGACCTTTTCCGATGGGAAATTGACGACCCGCGTCAATCATCCGCTGCTGCGGCGCATTTTGCAGACTTTCGTCGATGCCGGAGCGCCGGAAGACATCCTGTATGCCTATAATCCCCATGTCGGGACCGATGTCCTGCGCCGCGTCGTCAAGAATATGCGCCACACCATCGAGGCGCAGGGCGGCGAAGTCTATTTTTCCAGCTGTGTCACGGCAATCCATCGCGACGATAGCGGACGCATCACGTCGGCGACCGTCAACGGCTGCGATGAGTACCCGGCAGAGCTGGTCGTTATGGGTATCGGCCACAGTGCCCGCGATACGTATTACATGCTCCATGACCAGGGCATTACCCTGGAAAAGAAGCCTTTTGCCGTCGGTGTGCGTATCGAACATTCCCAGGATGTCATCGACCGGGCCCAATATGGCTGCCCGGCAGCGACCTCGGCCTGGAACCTGCCGATTACGCCCTGGTCTATCACAGCCCGGAAGGGCGGTCGTGCTATTCTTTCTGCATGTGTCCCGGCGGTGTCGTCGTCGGCGCGGCTTCGGAAGAAGGGCGGGTCGTCACCAATGGCATGAGCCTGTACCTGCGTGACAGCGGCATCGCCAACAGTGCTGTCGTCGTCAACGTCACAGCCGACGACATGGGCGGCGACAGCCCCCTGGCGGGTATCGAATTCCAGCGCCGCTATGAAGACCTGGCCTATCAGCCGGCGGCAGCAATTATCATGCGCCGGCTCAGACCGTCGGGGCTTTCCTCAGCCGTCCTGGAGCACCGCAGGAAGGGCCCATCCATTCCTATCGTCCCGGCGTGACCTGGACGGATCTGCATGAGGTCCTGCCAGGTTTCGTTACGACGACACTGGAACAGGCCCTGCCTTATTTTGGGCGGCGGATCCACGGTTTTGACGATGACGATGTCGTCATGACCGGCGTCGAAACCCGGACCAGCGCCCCGGTACGCATTGTCCGCGGCGAAGACCGCATGGCCCTGGGGGCGGCAGGCCTTTATCCCATCGGGGAAGGGGCTGGCTATGCCGGCGGCATTATGAGCGCTTTTTTGGATGGCCTGGAAACGGCGATTGAAATCATCCGTAAATATCAACCTTTGGAGGTAAAGTAAATGGCTAGATTGTTTGGAACTGATGGAGTACGAGGTATTGCCAATGATTCGCTGACACCGGAATTGGCATATCATTTGGGCAGAGCAGCTGCCTATATTTTTGGGCAGAACAAAGAACACCCGACCTTTCTCATCGGCCGGGATACTCGCCGTTCCGGCACTATGCTGGCAGATATCCTGGCCGCCGGTATCGCTTCGGCTGGTGGTGACTGCTACATGGTAGGCGTCATTCCGACTCCGGCCATTGCCTACCTGACGCGGACCCATCATATGGATGCCGGCGTCATGATTTCGGCGTCGCATAATCCCTTTGAATACAACGGCATCAAGTTCTTCGACGGCTTTGGCTATAAGCTGCCTGACGAAACGGAAGACAAAATCGAAGAATGTATGCTCAAAGATGAACGGGCTGCCCTTCAGAGCCGTCCGACCGGGGCCGCTATCGGCACGATTTCGACGTGGACCGATTTACAGCAGGAATATGCCGATTTCATCTGCAAATCGACGGATGTCGACTTGTCGGGCCTGAAAGTCGTCCATGACGGGGCCAATGGTTCCGCTTCGGTCTTGGGGCCGGAAATCCTCAAACGCCTGGGCGCCGAAGTCATTGCCATCCATCATGAACCGAACGGCATAAACATCAATGACAACTGCGGCTCTACCCATTTGGAAAGCTTAAAAGGAAACGGTTCTCAAGTATGGGGCCGACGTAGGGATTGCCAACGACGGCGATGCCGACCGCTGCCTGGCTGTCGATGAAAAGGGTCAGGAAATGGATGGCGACCAGATCATGCTCCTCTGCGCCATGAAATTGAAGGCCGAAGGCCGGCTCAAACAGAATACCGTCGTCGGTACGGTCATGAGCAATATCGGTTTCCACAAAGCCCTGAAGGAAATGGGCTGCCAGACGGAAATTACGGCTGTCGGCGACCGCTATGTCCTGGAAAAGATGCGCAAAGATGGCTATTCCCTCGGCGGCGAACAGTCGGGCCATATCATCTTCCTCGACTACAATACGACTGGTGACGGCCTGCTCACGGCGGTCCAGCTGCTGAGCATCATGAAACAGCAGCAGAAGCCCTTGTCGGAACTGGCCGGGCTGATGACGCGCTATCCGCAGATTTTGAAAAATGTTCGCGTTCAGACGAAATCGGGATGGGAAGACAATAACCTCATCATGGCCGCCATCTCGGCTGGCGAAGAAGAGTTGGGCGATGAAGGCCGCATCCTCGTCCGCCCGTCGGGCACAGAACCCTTGATCCGTGTCATGGCAGAAGGACCAGACCTGGACCAGCTCGAACGCATCGTCGATGACATCGCCGTCGTCGTCGAACACGAAATGGGTCCGTCCAAGTAGGTATTGACAAAACCTTGCAAATATATTAAAGTGTGGGAATGGAGTTCCTGGAACTCCGTTCTTGCATTTTTTTGCAGGCGTCTGGAAATCCTTGACGATATAATGGATAGCGCTAGTGCCTGATGGATTCAGGCAGACGAGGTAGAGAAGTATCGAAATAGTCAGCGGATGTCTCTCGGCAGCTTCAGCCGTTATATGGCGGAAAAACACGATGGTAACGTCGTCGACAAGTTCGTCATAAGAAGGAACATTTTCATATCAGGAGGATATAACTATGTGTGGTATTGTAGGTTACATCGGAGACAGAGAAGCAGCAGATTTTTTGATGGAGGGGCTGGCAAAGCTGGAATATCGTGGTTATGACTCGGCTGGTATCGCCGTCTATCACGACGGTGCCATTGCTGTCCGCAAAAAAGCAGGCCGTCTGGTCAATCTGGCTGAAGAAGTCAAGGCTCACCCCGTCGTAGGGACGCTGGGCATCGGTCATACCCGCTGGGCGACACACGGCGGCCCGTCGGACGTCAATGCCCATCCCCATACGGATGAAAAGGGGAACTTCGCCATCGTCCACAACGGTATCATCGAAAACTACATGGAATTGAAGGAAGAACTCCTCAAAAAAGGGTATCACTTCAAGTCGGAAACGGATACGGAAGTCGTCGCGCACCTCTGCGCCGACATGTACGATGGAGATTTCACCAGCACCGTCCGCAAAGTTCTGGTCCGTCTGCGCGGTTCCTATTCGTTGGTCTTCATGTGCAAGTTTGAACCGGATAAGATCATTTGCAGCAAGAAAGACAATCCCCTCATCGTTGGCCTCGGCCAGGGGGAAAATTACATCGCTTCGGATATTCCGGCCATCCTCAGCTACACCCGCAAGACGTACATCATGAACGATGGGGAAATTGCCATCGTCATGAAGGATAATGTCTGGGTCACGGACCTCGAAGGCAAGCCCATTTCCAAGAAGGTCTTTGAAGTCAACTGGGATGCTGAAGCAGCTGAAAAGGGCGGCTTTGAACACTTCATGCTCAAGGAAATCTACGAACAGCCGAAGGCTATCAAAGATACCATGAGCTGCCGCATCACCAAAGATGGCAAGCACGTCCATTTTGAAGAATTGAACTGGACGCCGGAAGACGTCAAATCAATCGGCAAG
>ENA-OQED01000518-OQED01000518.1-human-gut-metagenome-genome-assembly--contig:-NODE-518-length-15080-cov-1.412693_pt1 | contig 15080 bp, 21 predicted proteins | sample MGYA00242790_ERZ504625 | MGnify/ENA primary metagenome ERZ504625 (study PRJEB26092, sample SAMD00036345) | human gut metagenome | host: Homo sapiens | study: EMG produced TPA metagenomics assembly of...
GTAAAATTCTGAGGTTCGGCTAATCTAAATTGAGCCTAGCCTCTCCATTCCAGAAAAGCGATATCCGGCGGCAGCACATTTGCCAGCAGCATCGCCATGCCCATAGCCGCAAACATGCTCACAGGCATAGCAAAAGGCTCCAGCCATTTCAGGGTGAACTTTGTGCAGAGCTTCTGCAAAACCAGCATAAAAAGAATGGCAAATAAAAGCGTTGCAACGCTCAGGATTCCGGCGCCGTCTCCGATCACGGCCTGCTGGCCTTTGCCTAGCACGGCGCGCCCGATAAAAGCGGCAATCAGGCCAATAAAAGCGGCGGCAGCATGGTATCCGCCCACTTTGGATCCTTGGTGGAAACCTTCCCGATGCTTTTTTGGATTTTTTCAGCGCAAAGGGGACGATAACAAGTGGAAGAATACTGCCGATCGTCATCACCCAGGCGACTGCGGCGAACACCTCAGGGTCTGTGACAGGCTGGGAAAGCCCAGTTGAGATCCCAAAGGCATTGATTGCCGCCTCCGCTGCGGGCACCTCATATTGGATCGCGCCGATCACAGTCAGGCGGATCCATGGCAGCACAAGGCCGAGCGCTTTTGAAAGCGTCAGCACTGTGGCGACGATTGCCAGCGCGGGCGCGATGGTAAACAGCGCGCTTGATACTACGGTGTTTTTCAGAGTGGCTGTCGTCATCCCAAGCTGTTTGCCGCGCCGCCACGCACGCACCAGAAAAAAGACGGACTGCACAATGATAAACCCTACCACACAAAAACCAAGGACATACAAAAACGGGCTGCTTTTGAAATCCAAAATCCATCCCTCCAATTTAGGCTGCCGGGCAGGAAAAACCCCGGCTTCCATTTTGTAAAACCAGTTTACCATGCAGCATGATTCCACGTCAATCAATCTGCCTCGCAAAGCCAAAAAAACGTTTCCCTTTTGCAGGAGATATGTTATAATAAAGCTGGCAAAAAGCCCAAAATTTAAAGAAGGGGATGGCTAAAAATGAGTGAACATAACCGATCAATCATCACGATCGGCCGTCAATTCGGCAGTGGTGGCCGGGAGATTGGAGAAAAGCTCGCAAAAGAGCTTAGCATCCCGTTTTATGACAAGGAGCTAATCGCACTCGCGGGCCAACGCAGTGGTATTGATCAATCGCTGTTGGACGATGTGGATGAAAACGCAACCAACAGCATGCTCTACTCTCTGGTAGCGGGTTCCTACACGCCGCCGAACGGATTTACCGCCTTCCCAGAAGAATCCATGACAGATAAGCTCTTTGCCACACAGTGCGGCGTGGTGCGCGAGCTGGCGGAAAAAAGCGCTTGCGTATTGGTGGGTCGCTGTTGCGACTATATCCTGCGCGATCATCCCCACTGTGTAAAATTTTATCCATGCCCCGATGGAAGCGCGGGTGAAGCGAATCATGCGCCTCTATCAGTTGAATGAAGCCAGGGCGACCGCCTTAATTAAAAAAACGGATAAGCGCAGGGCCGCCTACTATACCTACTATACCGGATGGAAATGGGGCCTTGCGGAAACCAACCAGCTTTCGCTCGACAGTGCAAGCCTGGGCATTGACGATAGCGTCCGGCTCATCCGTCTCTTTGTTGAGCTGTGTGAGCATCGGGTAGATTAGCAGGCTAGCAAGCAAGTTCGGTAATTTCACTTTTTAAAAAACAAAAACAGCCACCCTATTGGGTGGCTGAATTCCTAAATGTCGGCACTGACCTATCTTCCCAGGCGGTCACCCGCCAAGTATTTTCGGCACGAATGAGCTTAACTACCGTGTTCGGGATGGGAACGGGTGGACCCTCATCGTCATAAGCACCGACTGTGGAGCGTTATCCGCGCTCCTTAGCGACGAGGATTATTATAGCACTGCCTTTATAAAAATGCAAGTCCTTTTTTACATTTTTTTCGTCTTTTTTTGTAGAGCCATTTGGCGGAAGCCCCTTTTGCAGAAGACGCTTTCTTCTATTGACTTTATGAATCGCTTCTGTTACGATAACAATGTTGTTTTGCATAAATATTTTTGAATTTTGGAGGGGAAAATATGAATCCGTCCAAACTCAGCCCACGTGTGTGGGCCTCGTTGGTCGTGTTCGGTCTGTTCGGCCAATTGGCATGGACAGTCGAAAACATGTATTTCAATGTATATGTTTACAATACGATTACAGGCAACACGACCGTGATTGCCTCTATGGTGGCATTCAGCGCAATCACCGCTACTTTGACAACCCTTTTTATGGGAGCGCTCTCCGATAAGGTCGGCAAGCGGAAAATCTTTATCTGTGCGGGCTATATCATCTGGGGCTTTACTACCTTTGCGTTTTCCCTGATTACCGTACATAACACCAGCGTGCTGTTTCCAGCGGCAAATGCCGTAATGCTGGCAGGTGTGTTTGTTGTGATTATGGATTGCGTCATGACCTTTTTCGGCTCCACAGCGAACGACGCCGCCTTCAACGCATGGATTACAGACGTTACTGAGCCGCAAAACCGCGGCAAGACCGAAACCGTGCTGGCCATTATGCCCTTGCTCGCTATGGTGGTCGTTTTTGGCGCGCTTGCTCCGCTGACCATGCAGGGAAAATGGACACTCTTTTTTGCTATTGTCGGCGGGCTCACGTCGCTTGGCGGCATAGCCGGCCTCTTTATTATCAAGGATAAACCAGGGCTGAAAGCCGCATCCGGCAACTATCTTTCCAACATCATCTATGGGGTTCCGCCCCCTCTACTGTGAGGGCGAATAAAAATCTATATATCACCTTCTGCGCGCTCGGCATAATCAGCATGGCGCAGCAGGTGTTTATGCCGTATCTACTGATTTATATCGAGAAATATCTAGGATTTTCCAACTATATTCCGGTCATTGCCATTGCAGGCGTAATTGCAATGGTCTCCAGCCTGAGCTTGGGCAGGCTGATGGATCGGGTAGGAAAAATACCCTTCCTGATCCCCACTGGTATTTTGCTGTTGGCAGGTTTTATCGCTGTTTACCTGATCGGTAATAAGGGCGGCCAGGTGGTGTTCGGCATTGTCGGCGGGATCATGCTCGGCGCGGCGCTTTTGCTTACCTCCGCAGTCAGCGGCCTGATCCGCGACTTCACGCCGGAGGATAAGGCCGGGCAATTCCAAGGTGTGCGGATGTTCTTCATGGTGCTGCTCCCGATGGTAACCGGTCCATATATAGGCTCAGGCGTAATCCAGAATACGGGCATGACCTATGAAGAGCTTGGCCAGGTGAAACCTGTCCCCACGCCGGAGATTTTTTTAGCCAGCGCATTGGTGGCGATTTTTGCATTGATTCCATTTATATTCCTCATCCGCTCAGTGAAAAAGCGGAAGTAACAAGAGGGCGCTACGATACAAACACATTAGCAAAAGGCTGCACGGCATGTGCAGCCTTTTGCTGTTATCACGCAGAAGTGAATATTCCATTAAGGCCGGAGCCATTTTGCATAGCCATAGCCTTTTTTACAAAGCCCTGCTTTTCATAAAAAGCGTGGGCAGGCAGCCTGGAAAGCCCACTGTTGACCGCAAGGCAGGAAAAACCAGCCGCTCTGGCGAAGCGTTCCGCATGCTCTAGCAATAGGCCGCCCACGCCGCAGCCTTGCTCCTCTTGCCGGACGGCGACTGCGGCAATTCGCAGATAATCTCCCTCGAATTCATAGGCGATACAGAGCGCATCAGCCCAATGAAGCCGACTACTGTGCTTTCATTTAGTGCGACAAATGTGCTGTAATCCGGATGGCTGAGGATGCGCTGAAGCCGCGCATTCGTTTGCACCAAACGCTCCTGCGGATAGCCGAGCTCCTGTTCCAAAAGCTCAATAATTGTTGGCATATCCCCGGTTTGTGCATGCCGCACCGTCACAGGCAGGTCACCTCCGCAAGATCCTCTGTGCGGATCAGCTTGGTCGTGTCAACTCCCTTTTTGCTAGTGATACGCACCTTCAGCCAATCCGTATCCACTGCGAGCACCAGGCATTCCCCCGGCAACGCAACCCCGCTTGTGAGCCGAATCGTGCACTTGGTGCCCTCCAGCTGTTTTAAAAGCTCAGACATGATGAAGCCCCCTTTCTCTTCACGTTCTCTTTGCCTAATTTTTCTTTCCAGTTTTTTTACTCGGCCGGGTAACCCCAGCATACAGGCAGCGATACAAAACGCCGCGATTCCGAACATGGAAAATGCCTCCATTATCCCTTCCCCATTTCTTTCATGCGATGCGGCCCCCGCAGAGCCGAAACAAGCTCCCGCCCTGTGTGGACTGGCTGTGAAAAAATGACGCCGCCGCGGGCGAAATCTTCCCGCTCGTGAAAATCCGAGCCGGAGGTTTCCAGCATACCAAACTTTTGCGCCCAGGCCTTGGCAATCTCATTGCGCGAATCGTGGCGTGGATTGCGTTATAGGTTTCAATTCCATCGAGATGCTTGGGGTCAACAATCTTTAACCCGTTGCGAAACGGGTGTGCCTGCACAAAAAGAATCCCCTCCTTTTGTGCGAGCTCGTGGAAGGAAGCTGGGTCCATCTCCATTATTTTGCGGTGGCGGTAGAGAAAATCCTCTGTCAGGCCAAAGAGCAGGTAGTCATTGTCGCTGCCGTGGAAACGCAGCTCCGCGCCCAACAGCACAGTGAAATGCTCCTCCTCAAATTCCTTGCAGCGGCGGTAGCCTTTGAGGAAGTGGTTCATTTTCCGCTTCCACGAGGCGTGCTTCATGAGTGCAAAGGTGCTGCTGTTGATATGGTCAGTCACCACCACGCCCGCATACCCCGCCTGTTTATATAATCGCATCGACTTCTCCGCAGGCACATGCGCGCAGGTGCTCACACCTGCTGTATGCAGGTGCATTTCAAACAGAAAGCCTTGTTCGGACGATATCATTCTAAATGCATCTCCTATCCCTATCATCGGGCCGTTTTGGAACGACGCTGCTTGCCAAGCGGATACCTGCTAAGATGGAATACAATAATCACCGCCGTCAGTGCGCCGGCCAAAACGGCCGCCAGCGCAAAACAGCCCCAAAAGCGTAGCTGTGTCAGCAGCAGCCAACGGGGCGCGCGGCCCATCAGTTTCCCCACAAACAGAGCGCAAGCCACCAGCGCATAGAGCAGCAGCGTGACCCCGCCGCCTGCCAAAGCCCCCAGCCCCGCGGCGGAGAGCGCCGCTTTCGTAGGCAGCACCTTTCTCCCCACCGGAAGCGCCTTTCCAGCAAAGGCCAGTTCAGCCTCCTGTAGAAGCTGTTGCCCTTGCGCCAGCGTGGAAAATGCACCAAGGATCGCACAATGCCCCTTGGAGGTTGCCCATTCGCAATCAAAGGCATTGGATTGCTTAAACGGGATCGGCCCCGCTGCCTCCTCTTTCAAAAAGGCTGTGCCGCTAACCAGATGCAGCCTTACAGCAGGCTCTTCCTGCTCCAAATCGAGCGACCAGGCAAAGGAGAGATATTCCCCCCTCTGGCCTCTGCGGCGGCGGTAGTGCGGGAATTTGCCCGTAAAGCCAGACTCTCGAAGTGATGCGTCCATGTTTTGCAGGCAAGCCTGTGTCTCCTCGGTCTCCCGGCGTGGCGGAAAGGCCTCGTTTGCCCGCAAAAAAGCGTCAAACAGGCTATGGTAGAAACGGTGCAGCTCCTGGTTGGCCGGGTCCTCCAGGATACGGAATAAATCCGACTGTGCCTTACGCAGGCGGCCGATGTCCCCTATTTCATCAGCCTCATGGAACGCTTCAATCGTCTCCTTTAAAAAGCTGCTGCTTTCAATCTGTGCGCAGGCGCGGACTTCGCGAATGCGGCTTTCTTCCTCCAATCCATTCTCCCCATACAAGGCTGCGAGCGTATCCGCATATTCAGGCGGCGCATTCATCACGGCGAACCACGCGCCATCCAGCAGCTCCCGCTCCTGTGGCGTAAGGCCGCTGTCATCCAGCGCGTAGGCCTTTGTTAGCAGCTGTAGGGAGAACATCGCGGTCTGTTCGCGTAGAAGAGCGGCGGCCGGAAGCCCCACATGCTCCGTGTAGCGCAAAAGCTGCTCCGTTGCCCTGATATGCGAGCAGGTGAAATCAAGTGTTTGCACGTTCTCAGCTTCCTCACCAAAGAGCGAGTAAGTGAGGCTCGTCTCATAAACCTCCCCCGTCGATCTGTAGCTAAAGCGGTGCAGCATAAACGCACCCCGCGGCAAGACCTCCCCTTCACGGAAACCGCACCCGATGAGCCGGATCGTTACCTTACCCCATGCATAGAGCTCTGCATAAAGCAGAAAACCCTCCGCCTCGCCCTGAATGGCGGCGGGGCACCCCGGTCTCCCCGTATCCGCAAGAAAGTCAAGCAGGGTTCTCATCTGTGCCGTCCTCCTTTTTCTGCTGTTCTTCCAAAAGCTGTATAAATGCCTTTTCAAAGGCGGAATCCTGCTCCGGCGTGCGCTTGGCTGGCCCTTTCAGCCGGCCTCCCGCGCGCCGGATCCTCTTGGCGGTGTGACGTGCGAGTAAAAGCGCGTCAATATTCTCCGCCGTGTAGCGTTTGCATCCTGATGGATGGGGAGCGCGCCACGCGCAAGGCACATGGCTGCCAGCCCGTAATCCTGGGTGATCACTGCATCCCCCGGGTGCAAGAGGTTTACCAATGCGAAATCAGCGCTGTCCGCCCCCTTAGATACGGTTATGGTTTGCGCCCCCTCCCGAGTAAATTCATGCGCAGTATCGCATAATAACAGCACTGGGACGCCAAACCGCTTGGCAACCCGGATGGCGCAGCCCAGAACAGGGCAGCCGTCGGCATCAATCAAAACACGCAAGAAAAAATCCGCCTCTCTATTCTAGTATAAAATCAAAATACTGTTGATGGGGAAAATAAAAGCTGCCTTTACTATAACGGATTTCGACGTTCGATTCAATTGAAAAAGGATAATTTACAGCCGACTGCGGAATCCTATTTTCTAAGAAAAGCCCTGTGGGGAAGGGAGAGAAACAATTTGCAGCCATCTCGAAAGCTGGCCGCCGTTTGGCGGGCTCGATTGGGGCTCCTATTTCTCCTGCTCATTTTTCCTTTATGGCTGCTGGCAAAACGGTATCCAGCCACAGGAGCGCTTTCTATTACGATGTTGACGGGCATCTGCTTGATGATCTGGGTTCTAATTCCCCGCTATTGCAGAAAGCTACATTATCGGTTGGAGGAAGAGGGGATCACCATCACCCGCGGTTTATTTTTTGCAAGGATGATTCGCCTTCCCAGGCCGGAATCTCTTTATACGTGTGTTTATCGGACGCCGTTTTACCGGATGGCAGGGCTATACGGAGTTGCACTTTGGGGCGCAGGGATGCATATGCTACTGCCCGGGATGACGCAGGCGCAGGCGCAGGCAGTTTTATCTCTCTTAACCAGGGTGGGAAAGGAGGGCAGCCTGTAATGAAACGGATGCACCCTGCCTATGTGCTGACGCAGCTGCCACGCTTTTTTTGGCTGCTAATCCTTCCGCTGGTGCGCAGAATGATAGAATGGCAGGAGACAGGGTTTATTAAAAAATTACCGCTTTTGATTGCTGTTGTTTTGATTTTTGCAGCGGCCTTTCTCCGCTGGAAAACGCAGCGATGGGCCATTCAGGGAAAGACGCTGCTGCTTTCAAACGGGTTGCTTTTCCGCAGGCAATTTCGTATTCCATTAACCCTCATTGCGGCAGTGCGAGAAAGCCGCGGCCCAATGCTGCGCCTTTTCGGCGCACAGCGGATTCAAATTGAAACGGCAGCGGCGCGAAAAGCGGCGCAAGGCATGACTCTTTATCTCGGCAAACAAGATACGAAAGCGCTTTTAACAGCCTATGCAGGGGAAAATTCTTTCCAGCCAGTATCCCACATGCGCATGCGGGATACCCTGCTGGCGGCTTTGAGCACCTCTAATTTTGCGCTCGGCCTCTTTGCTGCCGCACCCGTTCTGCGCGGGGCGGGGAACCTGTTCGGCAAACTTGTGCAAGAGCGGCTTTGGGGCGTGCTGACATCCGCGCAGCGACTGGCCGCCGCCTATGTGCCACCGTTGCTAACCGCCATCGCTCTCCTTGCGCTATTGGGTTGGGCACTGCATGTGTGTAAACTTCTGGAGCAATATCACCGCTTTGCGCTGCTTCAAAACGGCACAGCCTTGGCCACGCAAAGCGGCCTGATTGTGAAAAGGCGGCTTGTGGTGCGCCATGCCGGGCTCAGCGCTTTTACCATGCTGCAAACGCCGCCGCTTTTGTTCATCCGCCGGGTTCAAGTAGGCGTGCTGTATGCGGGCCGTACCGGCGGGCGTGGGGAGGAAACTCTTTTGATGCCCGTCTATCCCGCCCTGTGGAGCAAAAAATTTGATCTCTTCGTTGCAGGGCTTCTGCCCGGAGATCACGGTGCATATCCCGCCTAAAGAGGGGTGGCGCGCATACCTGCCGGCGTTCGCCCAAGTGTGTGTGCTGGCGGGTGTAGGCGTTTTCATGATCTTTTTCACCAGCGCACCTCTGCGCACGGTTTTCTGGGTGTGCGCCGTTCTTTTGCCCATCCTGATTTTATTTTACTTTCCTGCGCGGCGCAGAGAAATGCGGGAAGGTATTTCCTCCGGTCTTCAGGCCGTCCGCACGGTCAAAGGCTTTTCCGAGTGGTCGATTTTCTTTTTGCCGGGCGCTCTGCGAGGTGTGCTGATACGGCAATCGCCCGGGCAGGCAGAGCGGCGGATTTGCACTGCGCGGGTGTGCTTTCGCACAACACGGGGGGAGCGGTTTTCACTGCATCACTTGCCGCTCGATTCATATAAAGACGAACTGGATGAGCACCATATAAAGGGTCGTACCGGCTCCAATGCTTAAAAGCGTATTCTTCTTCCAGAGGTGCAGGCCCGCCACGCAGGCCAACGCAAGCGCTTCCGGCGCGCCGAAAGGCGCTGTGGTAAAGGATACGTTGCGCAGGCAGTAAACAACCAGCATGCCCATCACCGCATAGGGCAGCACTTTTCCGAGATAACGAATAAACTTTGGCGTTTTGCTGCTGTTGGGGAACAGCAGGAACGGGAGAAAGCGCGTAAGCATGGTGCCCAGTGTAACCGCGAGGATCGTAAGCAGTATTTGAACAGGGGAAAAGATCATGCGGATCGCCAGTCCTTTCTTGCGCTACGCCAAAGATTTTCACGGATGTGAAGCTGCTAAAATCTGAAATAAAATTGATTCCTGAAAACACAAAAGAGCGTTTATAAAGTTTTTCTCAAACTTTCTCCCCCTTTTGCTCCATCGGCTTTTTTAGCAGGGTAAACAGCAGCAGGATCAGACCCATTGCAGGCGGAAGAAAACGATCAGGCCCAAAGAGCAACAGACAGACGATTGAGCCCAACACCCCAATCAGGGCGGGCAGGTGATTGCTCTGCTCGCGCCACTGGTTGATCAAAATCACTAAAAACAGGGCGGTCATCACAAAATCGATGCCCGTGGTAGGAAAGCTAAACAAGGCGCCAAGCAGCGCGCCGAGCGCCGTGCCAAGCACCCAGTAGCTTTGGTTGAGCAGCGTGACGAAAAAATAAAACCAATTTTGGTCAATATCCTCCGGGATTTTTGCAGAACATACGATTGAAAACGTCTCATCGCACAGGCCAAAGATGAGATACCATTTCTTCCACCCTGTTTTTTCATATTGCTCTAGCATGGACACCCCATAAAACAAATGCCGCGCATTGACCATTAGCGTCAGAAAAAACGCGGCGAGCGGGTTGAAGGCAGAAGTGAGCAGATTGATGGCGACGAACTGCATCGAGCCCGCAAAGGTTGCGGCGCTCATAAGGATGCTCCAATAAAAAGCGAAGCCCTTGCTATTCATGAGAATGCCATACGCTGCACCCAAAAACAGAAAGCCTGTCAACACAGGAATGGTGTGGGGAAAGGCCGCTCTGACAGCGGCCCTGCGTGTCTGTGTGTTTGCTTGCATGAACGAGGCCTCCCATAGAAAAAACGACCGCTATTCAGCGGATGCTTCCCGCTGGATCTCCTCCGGAGGATCAATTTGCAGCAGGCGATCGGCCAGCCCCGCGTCGAGGCTCTCCACATTGCGCAGCTTGTTCTGAATCAAGCGGCTGCGGTTTTGCGCATCCCCAATCGTGCGCCCGGCCTCATCAATCTTTTTGCGCGCTTTTTCAAGCAGGTCGCTGAATTTTCCATATTGCGCCTTGGCGGCGGCGAGCAGCTCGCGCACCTCCTTCGCCTTTTCATTGACAGTGACTGCCTTAAAGCCGATAGAAAGAGAGTTGAGCAGCGCCGTGATCGTTGTCGGCCCGGCGATCAGCACGTTATATTGGCTCTGAATCTGCTCAGAAAGGCCGCTGCGGGAGGAGGTAATCTCTGCATACAGCCCTTCGGTTGCCAGGTACAAAATAGCAAATGGAGTGGTAAGCGGCTCGTTGATGTATTTACGCACAGCTTTGGCTTCATCGCGCACGCGGGCTTCCAGCGCCTTGCGCGCTGCCTCAACCCCATCCCGATCGGCCCGCCCGGCCGCATCGCAAAGCCGCACGTAATCCTCCATCGGGAATTTGGAGTCGATCGGCAGGAAGGTATCCGCGCCGTTTTCGTCGCTTGCAGGGAGCGAACGGCAAATTCCACTCGCTCCGAAGAATTTGGCCGCGGCGCCCAATTGCGCTCGTAGCGTTGTGGGATTGTTTCATCCAAAATGCTCTCCAGCTGGACTTCGGCCCAGGTGCCGCGCGCCTTCACATTGGTCAGCACACGGTTGAGGGCAGTTACATGATCTGTCACCCCCGTGGAAAGCTCCTTCATTTCACCCAAGGATTTATACACATTTTCCAACTGGTCAGATACGGTTTTGAAGGAGCTGTCAAGTCGAGTGGAGAGAGTGCTCGTCAGCTTTTCATCAACCGTCTCCCGCATTTGGTCGAGCTTTTTCTCGTTGCTTTCCTGCATGCGCGTGATCGCGCTTTCAATCAAATGGCTCTGCTTTTCATTCTGCTGCGTGTTTTGCGTACGAATCTGATCGAGGGAGAGGCGCAGCGCCTCCGCGAGCTGCTTCTGATGCTCGTAATTTGCCCTCGTCATCTCGCCAAGCTGCCCCGCCATCTCCCGCAGGCTCTTTCCGGTTTCTTCCCGCAATGCCTGCTGGTATTGCAGAGTGTCGCGCCGGTTGCGGCCGAATTCATCCGCCGTCTGACGCGCAAGCTGCTCCAGCTGCTTGCCAAAGCGGCAATCTGAGCCGCGCTTTCCCGCCCAAAAGCCTGCTGCTGGGCTGTAAGCGCTTCTATCTGCCGGAGCTGGGCATCCTGTGCCTGCCTTTCCCTCCCGCTGCGTAACAAAAAAAGAATCAACACTGCGGCGCTCACGATCAGACCCGCCGCCGCTAAAAACAATTCCATATGGAGCTCCCTCGCTTTGATACAAATTCTAATCTATTATAGCAGAAAGCGCAGCGCTTTGGAATGCACGGCTGCCCAAAGTTTCAATGGGAAGCGAAACAGAATCTTTTAAAGGGGCAAAACCAATGATTTTTAAATGCCGCTTGCATCATTTATAGTTATTTGTTATAATAACAAGGAGGTAATTTTTGGGCTTCTATTGCCTGTTTTTGATTGGAGGATCATATTCTCAAAATTTAATAAGGAGAGGACAGTTACGATGAGAGTGCTAGAGAGAGAGTATCTGCCAAGAAGCGCATCGCCGGAAGAGGCGGGTGTTTCTTCTGTTGCTGTGGCAGCGTTTATGGAAGATATGAAGAAGAGCGGCATCGAAAACCACTCATTCCTGATACTTCGCCATGGCAAGGTTGCGGCGGAGTGTTTTTTTGCCCCTTTTACGAGGGATACACCACATGCGATGTATTCCGTCAGCAAAAGCTTCACTTCCACAGCAATCGGCTTTGCCGTAGAGGAGGGCCTGTTATCCCTGGATGCAAAGGTGATCGATTTTTTCCCGGAATACCGCCCCGCTCAACCGGACGAAAAGCTTGAAAAGATGACTGTGCGCCATCTGCTGACGATGACAAGCGGTAAAAACCCCTCCTTGCTGCTTGATAAAACGAAAGATCGATGGATAAAGGATTTCTTTAACGCCCCATGGATTTCCGAGCCGGGGGAGATGTTCCTCTACGTGAGTGAAAACATCTATATGCTTTGCGCGATCCTTGTGCGCGTTACCGGCATCTCCGTAACGGAGTTTTTAACGCCGCGGCTCTATGAACCATTGGGGATCCCTGTGCCTTATTGGGAAACGGACCACCATGGCGTGGAAGTCGGCGGCTGGGGTTTGATGCTCCCGGTGGAGGATTTTGCAAAGTTTACGCTCTGCTATGCGCAAAACGGCGTTTATGAGGGCAAGCAGGTCATTCCCGCCCGGTGGGTACAGGAGGCGACATCGGTCCATTCCGATAATTCTGCCAATCGGGATCTCGACGCCAGCGCAGGCTACGGCTATTGCTTCTGGCAATGCGGCGGCGCAAAAAACACATACCGATCGGATGGAATGTTCTCCCAGTTCGGCATTGTTTTCAAAGATTACGATGCGCAGCTGGTCATCAACTGTGCCGAAGTCAGCGAGCAAAAAACACGGGATTGCATCTGGCGGCATTTCCCCGGCATATTCCTCAAGGAAGGAGAAGTGCCGAACTCTCCCGCTGTGGATTTGAAGGCGATGTGCGTGCAAGCGGCGCTGCCGGTGCAGAAGGCCTCCTTCCACAGTGAGATAGAGCAGCGCATTGAAGGCAGAACGATCCGCCTGCGAAAAAAGATACTCATCAATCTCATCGGATTCCCGACAAGCGTGCTCCCCTTCGCCGCAACCTATATGACGAAGGACAGGGCGGGTAATATTGATCGCATCCGCATGCATTTTGAGGAAAATGAGTGCACGATGGCCTGGGTGGAGGGCGATGAAGAAAACACCGTTGTGTGCGGTATGGATGGGCATTACCGCTATGGGCAGATCCGCCTCGGGCAGATCGACTATAAGGTATGCTGCTCCGCCGCCTGGAAAGACGAACAAACGCTGGATGTTTGGATTCGCCCGCTGCAAACCATTGCAGTGCGCAAGCTTCATTTTGTATTCAAAGGGAACCGTGTGCGCATGACGCCCCGCACGACTCCTCCTCTGAAGGATATGGCATACAATATCGCGGAGGGGATTGATGATTTGGTGAAAAACCCGGTGCTCAGCAACTTGCTCAAGAAAGCCATGCACCAGGTTTGGCGAATCGCCGAGCCGGTGCATAAGGGCAGGCTGGTATAAAGCACCGCTGCAAATGCAGGAGCCCTGCTGCATATTTCTGCGGCAGGGTTCCGCGGCGGGCGGAGCATAAAAGGGCCTCTTCTGACAATGCAAAGGGGAGAAATCTCAAAACGTTCTGCCTCCCCATCCTGTTTCTATAGGAAAAGCTCCAGTGCCTTTTGGAGCGGCAAAGATCATGCGGCAATAATTTGCGGAGGTGCTTTGATTGACGGGTTACCGGATCTTGATGGCGATAACGATTTTGTTGTTGGCGGGGGTCGTCCCCTTTTTTCTAAAGGCCGGATGGCCAAAAAAACAAAAAATCCCTTTTGCTAAAAATGATTTGTTCCACCCTTTTTATCTTAGTGGGCGTGTTATCAATTCTGTTGGCTGGGCGTTTTTCCCACTATGCGCTGTGGATTTTGTGCGGTCTCGGTTTTTCCTGGCTGGGGGATTTCTTTCTTCATGTCAGCAGCAAGATGCTCTACTTCTTGCTCGGCTTGTTTAGCTTCCTCACCGCGCATATCTTCTATGTAGTGGCCTTTTGCACCGCGCTACAAAAAACATTCCCAGAGGCTGGTTTTTTTAATCCTTATGAATGCCTTTGTATTGTGGCGGTTGTGATAATCGGCTTGGCGGGCTCCCGCCGTTTGCAGATCAACCCTGGGAAGGCAAAACTCCCAGCCGCCTTCTATATGTGCATTTTGGTTACGATGATGGTAAAGGCCAGCTCGCTCGGCATCCGCTGCCTCATTGCGGGAACGCCGCTGTGCGGTGCGGCAGCGGCCGTGCTGATTGTTGGCTCCCTGTGTTTTGTGCTTTCGGATGCGACGTTGGCAATGCTGAACTTTGGGCCTAAAAAAACATTCCCGCTTAAATGTTTCAATATCGGCACCTATTATGCGGCGCAGGTTTTGCTAGCGAGTACGATCCTGTTTTTCTAACCTGTAGCTTCCCCGTGCGGATTTCACCCAAAGGAGAGAAAGCAATTGAATGTTTTGCAAATACTGATGTTTGCTGCAATTGTGCTGGAGGTTATTTTTGTTCCTATTTTTTTAAAGAACGAATGGCCGAACCGCAGTTATCGGTCGCTCGCCTATAAACAGCTCTGCTCCGCTCTATTTTTGGTGGTCGGCTTATGCGCTATATTCCATGCCAAAAACTACTCTGCCTATTCCTGGCTGGTGCTTGGCGCTCTGGTTGGCTCCTTTATTGGGGATGCGCTGCTGCATTATGAGGCGATTATAAAAAAGAAGCAATTCTTTTTATATGGGATGATTGCATTTGCCCTGTCACATATCCTCTACCTGGCGGCATATGCTATCGCGTTCAGCAGGCTGTTTCCGGGCCAGAGCCCAGTGGCCTGGTATGAGATTCTCATCCTGATTTTGGTGCTTGCTGCCGCCGCTCTCTTGATGAAGCCCCTGCAAGTGGGGGCTGGGAAGTTGAAAATTCCAATGGCCCTTTACACGGCTATTTTGGCCGCAATGGTTATCCACGCATGTTATCTAGCCATTTCCTGTGTGCGCGCAGGGTTCCCACTGCGCTTTTCCATCCTGTTTTTACTGGGGGGCGGGGCGTTGCTGTTCGCCATTTCAGACGGGACGCTGGCGCTTCTCAATTTTACGGATCGTAAAAAATATTCGTTGCGCTGCCTAAACATTATTACGTATTATGCGGCACAGTGCATGCTTGCTGCCACAATCCTCTGCTTCCCCATCTAAATTTATGGTTCCCTTCTGTGCTTCCGGCCGCATTGATGCAGCCGGAAGTCTTCATTTATGGGATAAATCCATTAAAATTTGTGTTAAATTTATATAGAATTAATATTCTGTTTATATTTTTTATCGAAATCTGTTGACAGCCCTCCTTTTTGAA
>ENA-OQED01000520-OQED01000520.1-human-gut-metagenome-genome-assembly--contig:-NODE-520-length-15052-cov-5.565427_pt1 | contig 15052 bp, 12 predicted proteins | sample MGYA00242790_ERZ504625 | MGnify/ENA primary metagenome ERZ504625 (study PRJEB26092, sample SAMD00036345) | human gut metagenome | host: Homo sapiens | study: EMG produced TPA metagenomics assembly of...
GCTATCTAGCCGCAAGCTCATCCTGGCCGATACCCGTCACCCTCATGAGGGCGGCCAGCGCCGGCGAAAGAGCAGCAGGGACGGTTCTGTTGTGTAGGGTCCGGGCGCATTCTTCATCTAAATCAGTACGTCCCGACGTTGAAGCCCTCGCCCTTGGTGAAATCGACGGTCACGGGAATCTCCGTCTCGTTGGGGAAGTAGGCGCGAATGACCCAGTAGGGGATATCGGAGCCGTCGGGGCCCATTCCCGCATTCACGTCGCTCGACTCGATGAGCGTCTTCTCGGGAACGCCGTATTCTGAGGTCAGGGATGTGAGGTATGCGGCGACGGCGTCCTGGAAACCTGCCTGGGTCGCTTCCTCCGGCAGGTTGTCGGGCACGGCCACGATCGAGGGGTCAACATGGGCCGTCTTGCCCTGTCCATCCGCACCGTCGGTTTCCGGTCCATCATCTGACTTGTCACCTGAGACTTCGGACGCGCCGTCGGTTCCAATTGAGGATTCCTCGCTCGAGGTACCATCCGACCTGCCCATGGGCGGGAATACCGCGAATACGATATTGATTGCGATGCAGACCGCGATGATGCCGACGCAGGCGAGAATAATCCCCTTCGAGTCGAGCTTCTTTCCCTTTTCGTACATGCCACAAGTTCCTTTCCTCTTAGGGCTATTTGAGCTCCACTCCGCCCATCCAGCCCCAGTAGACGCCGGAGCCCTTTCCGTAGAAGGCTATGAATTCGTCAAGCGTTTTGGTCGTGATGGCGCCCTCGTTGCTCATGACCTTGCCGTCACCGACGTAGATGCCGACATGGCCATAGAGAAGGCCGGGCGTTCCGGTGCCGGGGTGGCTCGTGTCGCCCACGATCATGCCGACCTTGAGGTCTGCTGGGTTGTTGCTATGGCACCAGGCCTTGACCATGTCGCAGGCGTTGCCGCCGTAGTAGCCGACGCCGGCGGCCTTGAACACATTAGTCACCCAGGCGGCGCACCAGTTCTTGCCGGGCGAGGGTGTCGATTTGCATGCGCTCACGACGGCCAGCTGGGTGCCCGTGGCGCCCGACAGTTCCTGGCCGGAGCCGCTGAGGGAGCCCGAAGTGATGGCGTTGTAGAAATACTCCGCGTTTGGGTACCTTGAGTCCCAGCCGTGCGGCTTGCCTCCCACCATCGCGCACCGCTCCCATCCCATCGCATAGTGCATCGTCGCCGACTCGAGATCGTCGGTCTCCATGAATGTCTGGTAGGTGTACTTGCCGTTCGCGCTGGTGAACGAGCCCCACTCATCGTGGTCCGACCAGAACTCGAGCTGAACGTCGAGTTCGTACCAGTTCCTTCCCGTCTCCTTGGCGAACTGGGCAAGGCGAAGGCGGCGCCCCCCGTCCCATTGGCCGATGCCAACCGCCTTGTTGTAGACGGGGCCCCTCGCGATGATCTCGTCATTGGTGCAAGGACTGATACCCTCTTCCCAATAGGCACGACCGCCCTTCGCCTGGTCGGCCATCGGGTATATCTTCTTGGCTGCGGTGCCCGCGGACTCATGGCAATAGTTGCCCATGATGGCCGCAGCGTGGATGTCGTCGCAGCCGTGGTCCTTGAGGTACAGATATATCTTGAGCTCGTCGGAGCCCAGGCTCGCCGTACTGCTAGCGCCGGCGGCCTGGTTGCCGAACAGAACGATGCCAAGCGACGAGGCTAGGACCACGCCCATGAACAGGAGGCAGCCGAGCGAAAGCAGGGATGTGAGCAGGGCGACCCTGTTCCTCCATGCCCTCATGGAGAGGAGCTTCTGCCTTCCCTTGCGCCCCTTGAATATTTTTCGGGAGATGCTGCCGCCGACAGCGCGGCCCACCTTTTTCCCAAGTGAGGCCTGCCTGAGCGCCGCCTTGCGCTTCCTGCGCAGAGAACGCTTGCGGTAGTCCTTGAGCTTTTTGACGGCGGCCGGGTCCTTCTTGAAGGAACCGGGACGGCGCTTCATGAGGATATCGAGCTCGACCGCATTGGCTCGCGAGAGTGCCTTTGAGGCGCTGCCTGCAAACGGTGCGGCAGGGACCGTCGCTATCTTTTTCGCGAGCTCCGAGGACGCCGCGAGCTGGGCCGAGGGCGTTGCGCCCGACACAGCGGCCCCGCGTCGGGAAGACGGGGCCATAGCGGAGGGGGAGAAACCCGATCCCTCTGCCATATCTGTGTCGGGCGCATCGGCTTCGGATGCACCCGCCATCGAGGATCGCACCGCTCCTGCAAAGGCGCCGCCGTAGGAGGCGGCGCCCGCGGCGGCAGATGCCGCACGCGAGCGCGTCGTTTTCTGAGCGCCGAGACGAGAGAGGTCGGATGAGTTCGCGCGCGAGCGTTTCTTGCGCGAAGAAGATCCTGCCGATGCCGTGGCACACCGCGACTCCGAATCGAGCATGGCGGCGACGGTGCCCGCACGCCTGCTGGCGGCGGTACGGGCATCCGCATGGGCAAGGTTGGAACTGTATCTCGTCGAGCGCATTTTCTAGCCTACGAAACCGGAGCCGTTTGCGTATTCGCCGAGGCCCTCGGGGCTGATCTCATCGGGATTCGTGAACACGCCGCCGACATCCTCGCCGCTGTCGTTTTGGTAGTTAAGCAGGCCCTGCATGGCCCCTGCGACCGATGCGCTCGTGAAGCGCTGCTCAGCGGGCTGCTGGGGAGCAGCCGTCGCCTGCATTGCGGCCTGATGGCGGCGCTGAGCCGCGCGCTGGTTTGGATACATGCCTCCGGTCTGCATGAAGTCTGCAGCGGAAGTCTGCTGGGGCGTTGCGGAGTGTGCCGGCTGCTGAGGGACTTGCGCCTGAGTGCGCGGACGGGCCGGCGATTCCACCGGCTGCTGACGGGCGCCATCGAAACGAGAGGCCGCCTGCACGGCATCCTCTTCGACGGGCTGAGAAAGCTCGGGGGCAGCGGCGGGCTGGGGCTCCGTTACGGCATCGAGGCCGTTAGCACGCTCGGACATGGCCACGAGCGCCGGCAGCGTGTAGCCGACCTCGGAACCGGAAAGGGCGACCGTGCCGTTCGAGAAGGCGATGTCGCCGGAGGGATCGGCGCCGAGCGTGATGCCGGCAGCGGAGAGCGCCAGCGCGAAATCATCGAAGTGGGTGTCGCTCTCACGGGTGAAGACCTGATCAATCGCGTTCAGGACAAGCTCCTTGAGCTCGGCTTCCGCCTGTGCGCGCAGCTCCTCCTCGGTTGGGAGTCGACGGGTGTTGAAGCGCGAGAAGCTCACGCCCTCCTGGAAGTCACGAATATCCATATCTTCCATCCTTTCATTTTTAGCGGCAACCGCGTCTCGGTTGTCGCCACCGTTGAAACCAAATTGCTCGCTCGCAGGTCGATTGGAGGATCGGACTTGCGGCGGGGGAGCCATGTGCGCGGGCGACGGCACGCTGCGGCCGATCTCCTCACGTCTCGGTCGCGAGGACGATGACGGGGCATCTTCCGGCTCGTCGAGCGTATCGACGTCGGCCTTCGCCGGTACCGGCCTCGCCACCCGGCGCTTGATATCGGCGGGGCGGGTCGTGCAGATGTCGTAGAGCGTCGGGCAGATCTTCTGGTCGATCGGGAAGTCGAAATGGACCACGCGGTTCTTGAACACGTAGAGGCCCTCGCCGGGATGCGCGGTTGCCAAAACCTTCGTCTGGCTCTCGGAGAGGTTGAACAGCTCCTGGAAGTCGGGCAGAAGGTCGCTTGTCTGCTGCAGGACCGTCACGAAGGGCGAGTTCTGGAACATGTAGCGCGTCTCCTCGCTGTTGAGGACACGCGAGAGGTTCTGCGTGATGGCGTTGATGTAGAAGTCCCATTTGCCGCCACGGGTGAAGAAGCGGTCGATCTGGCTGCGCGCATAGGGGCTATCGAGCAGGAGCTGGAACTCGTCGATAACGAGCCAGGTTCGCCTTCCGGCGCGGCGGTTTGCCGAGACGCGGACCCAGATATGGTCGAGGATGATGAGAAGCGCCAGCGGCTTGAGCTCGCTGGACAGCTCATGCAGGTCGAAGCACACGAGATTCGACTGGAGGTCCACATTCGTCGGATGGTTGAACAGCGACAGCGTGCCCGTGACGTAGCGGCGAATGAGCTTCGCGAGGTCTCGGGCGTCGCGCATGTCGGAGCCCTGCTCGGACATCAGGAAGTCATAGATATCCTGAAGTGTCGGCAGGTTCTCGGGGCGCGGGTCGTCCAAGTATCGGTTATACGCGTAGGCCGCGGCGGCATCGAGCACGTTTGCCTGGGCGTCGTTGACGCTGCTCGCCATCATGCGCACAAGCGACTGGATGAAAGACACTTTCGCAGGAACAGGGGAGGACTTCGTCTCCGGGTCGTCCGAGCCGTAGGCAAGGGAGATGTCGAGGGGGTTGATGTAGTCGCCGGAGTTCTCCGCGATACGGATCACCTGGCCGCCGAGATACTCGGTGGGGGTGACGTACTCGCCCTCGGGGTCGATTGTGATCACGTCGTCGTCCGGATGCTTCAGGTGCACGGGGATGATGCGGGTGATCTTCGAATTGAAAGATTTGCCGGAACGGGGCTGTGCCAGCGTGAAGCTGTTCGTGTGCTCATGGGAGACCGGATCGTAGACGATGAACGAGCGGGTCTCGGCATTGAGGCCCATGATGTTGCCGCCCGGGTCATTCATCTCCGCCGCAACGAACATCATCATGTGCGCCAGGGGGTCGGTCGTGAGGGTGCGCTCATACGGGATATAGGGGGTACCGATAGGCAGGGCGGTCGAGAACGATTCCTCGCGAAGCGCGCGCCAGGAATCGGGATAGGGCTTCCTGTGCGTGGAGAACACCTTCTCGACCTCGCGGCATGCCTCCTCGAGCTCCGTCTCCGTGCGGCCCTGGACGGCAACGACCGTCGTGACGCCGAACGCATGCATTTCCGCGCTTTCGAGGTCGTCTCGGAAGGCCTCGGCGTCCTCCTGGGCCTCACGCATGGCAGGCGGCATGTTACTCTGGTCGACGAAGTAGCCGACCTCGGGACGGCTCGTGTTGAACTGATAGGTGTTGTTTTCCTCGGTGATCTCATGCAGGTGGTTCTCTGCAGCGGAGATCGCGGCAGAGAATTCCCAGGGCCGGATGTGCCAGGCGACGGTTAGGTCGTAGGGCAGGCCCGTCAAATCTGAGATAAAGGAGTCTTTCATTGTCTTGCCGTACCCGTCGAGGGTGACGTCATAGGTCTTCACCCAACGGCGCCCGACGATCATCCTCGGATCGCCGCGGTAGCCGTCTGCCGTGAGGACGGAAGAGGGGGCCACGAGCTCGCGGGTCGTGAGGCCGACGGTTCCGGAAAGACGCTCGAAGTTCGCCGTGCCCGGGTTATCGTCCTGACGCGTCATGGCTTGGATGATATCGAGACGCTGCTGGCCGTCGAGGATATGCGCGTCGGATCCGAGGTCGCGCATGAAGCGAAGGAAGGAATCGGCCTCCTGGGAAAGGCGCGGGACGGCGCGCTCCATCGTGTCGGCAGACACCGCGATCGTCACGATGCGGTCACGGCGAACGGATCTGGAGGATTTCGCCAGCATGGAGCGAGTCCAGGCGTTGTACTCGCGGCGCAAGACGTTGCCGCGATCGTCACCGGGCACCTCTCGGAATAACAGGTCGGAGGCGAACTCCTCCGGGCTGACGCGCTTGTTCATGATGAAGATGCCGAGGCGCACCGTATGGTCGAGGGAGTCGAGATACGCCGCCCATGCCTCGCGAACGCGATATTGGTCTTCGGGTCGTGCGCCTTGATAGTTGACGTCGTCGACCCTCAGGGCGATGGAGTAGGTCGCCGAATCGATACGCATGACGCCGTCGACCGTTAGCAGCTCGTAGGGCACGAGTTTCGTGGTCGTCCACTTGGGTTGGACGAGCTTTACGTCGGTCGACAGGGCGGTGTTGACGCCGAGATCGGCCTGGTCCTCATCCGTCTCCCAGGAAGAGCCAAGGGGGATGGATGGCACGTCGGGACCATATTTCGCAAGATGCTTGTCACGTTTCTTATTCAGCTTTTTCAGGCGCTTGTCCATTTGGCGCACGCCCTTCGGCCAACCGGCCTCGACGGCGTTCGCGCGGCGCTGTTCCGCCTCCGCGATCTCACGGTCGAGATCCTCAATCGTCATCCTACTCATCTCGGGTTTCTCCTATCGTTATCAATAGAGACCTCAGCCATCGCCTGGGCGATTCCCGCCGGCACGGTCTCCTGTTCTACCTTTCTTGCCTTCTTCGCAGCCTTTTCACGGCGCTTCTCCTTGCGCAACTCAGCCCGAGTCTTTTTTGGCGCCGCGACCTCAAAAGTCGGCACCGCGAGCATGAGCTGATCCGGCTCGGCCCGGTCCTTCAGCATGAGGGGCAGCCATTTTTCCGATTTGAGGCCATGGTGCGAGTGGAGGCCGATTACGCCGATCGCGACGCAAACCGGTATCGCCAGATAAGTGACGGCCTCGAGATTCCAGTCCCATGCGTAAACGCCGTAAATGCCGACAGATACGACCGAGGCGGCAGCCAACGCCGCCACAGCGGAGCGCTTGGAAAAATGACCGAAGATGTTTCTCGCGACATAGTTGTTGATATCGTCGCGCACGAATGTCTCTGCCATTTCATCACCTTCCCTAAGCAAGGCCAAACAGGCTGTTGGCGACCAACTTGGACTTGTTGACGATTTCCGTGATGCACAGGACGGCGCACATCGACGGGATCAGGGCGGCGACGGCATCCCCAAACCCGCTCAGGCTGCTCGTGTCAGACGTGATCGGCGCTATGAGCTCGGAGGCCACCGTCATGATCAAAGGGATCATGCCGATGGCGATGACAATCATGACCGCCTGGAAGCACACCGCGGCGAAGCGCTTGAGGTACCCGACCCCCATTGCCCTGGACCTGTCGTCTGCGAAAAATGCAAGGCAAAGTGGGCTCGCCGCCGCCCTGAGATATATCTCGCCGACGCGTACAAAGATGGTAGTGAGTACGCAAAATAGGCAGGCAACGCAGGCGACAAGGGCCACGATCGCAAGGAGCAGCAGGATAAAGGACGTACTCGCCTGGGCATACGTCAGAGAGTCGAACGAGGCGATCACTTGCTCTTTTATGCCGAGGGACTTGGACGCCTCTATGCCGACAGACGCGAGCGCGATGTTCACGACCCTTACCAGATTCTGGGCGAGGATATATATGCAGGCGCAGATATCCATCGCGTGCACGATGAGGGTGTAGCTCACCGCGAACATCATAACGACGAAGGCGAGGCTTGCCATGATATCGATACCGGCCATCTTGCGGCGGACATCGAGCTGGTGCATAAGGCGACGCCGAAGGTCAGACCCAGAAACGCAAAGGCGTAGGGTTGGAAGGCGTTTTTGGACAGCGTCGATGCCATGGTGTAGAACTGGGCAAAAGGCCCATTGGTGAAATCGGAAGTGAACGCCGTGTCCGCCGTGGAGGACACCAGCGAAATACACCATTCGGCGAGGCTGGTCGCATTCTCGGCAAGTCCGCGGCAGAAGGACCATGCCAGATTTTCCGCGGAATACTTAAAGAATTTAAAATCCAGGGCAAAATCGGGCGGATTGTCCTTGATCTGTTGATTCTCCATGTCCTCCGGGTCCTTTGACTCGGAGCCTTGCGATTCATGCGGCTTGTGGTTCCCGTGGTTCACACTCGTCGAGGCCGACGCCGCCTTTTCCCAACCATCGGGCGCCCACGAGGGCTCGAAGTTCTTCTTTAGGTCTTCCTTCTGCAGTCCACCAGTGTACTTCTTCCTTTTGCTATGGGACTTATCGACGACCTTGTCGTTTTTATCGTAGTAGACGGGCCCCTCGACGGTGCTTCCGTTGATGCCGATCGTTACGGTGTAACCGATCTTGTAGGCCTTGATGCCGCCGTGCTCGAAGGTCACATACTTGTCCTTATCGACGTCGCTCCACTTGATGGAAATATGCTGGCGCTCGGGGGCCATGTTGTCGATGCCGAGATTGACATTCCACTGGCCCTTTTGAGCTGCATATGCGATACCGGACATCGCGCAGCCCAGCACCAGCAGGGCAACGCTGACAACCGCGAAGCGAAAAATGCCCTCGGACCATCTTATGGAACGCCTGTCAAGCTCGTATTCCCCGTATGGTTCCGTCGGTCTTGGCGACCGGTCATTCCCGATAGGGGAGCCGGCGGCGAAGGCGAGTAACCTCTCCCGAATACTCATTATTGGATGATGCCGTTGAACAGCTGGGAGATGATATGGGACACACCGCACCCGGCGATGAATACGCCGGCGAGCACCTGCCACCATTCGGTACCGTGGCCGGGACGTCCCTTGGTCTTCTCCTCGAGTAGGTTGTAGACACCCCACAGGGCAAACAGAGAACCACCGGCGATCATGAGGTTCTCGAAGGATGTGACGATTGTTGAAAGCTGTTCCATTGAAATGTCCTTCCCTAGGATTTGCGATATCTATTCATGCGCCCTAATAGGCGTCGATGACGATGGTCTTGGGGTTTGCTCGGTCGATGAGCACGACGTCCTCGGGTGTCGACACATCGGGGCCCTGCGCGTGCTTCCTGGAGCGCGCCCACTCGAGCATGTCGGTCTTGCCGGCGGCGAGATACTCCTTGCGCCGGGGGTGGATCTCCGGGTCGGCCTTGAGGTCGCGGAACCACATTCCCTGCTTGTAGTGGGTCACGCACTCGTCAGGGGACAGGCCATCCTCCTCGTTGAAGCTGTAGAGCTCCTCGGGGCTCATAAGCGGGACCTTGACGTATCTCGTACTCTCATTGATGGATTTGCCGCTTGCGGAATTCGAGACGGAGTAATCGGTGAACTTCTTCGTGGTGTTGCCCATCTCGCGAGATATCTGCTCGCAGTCGGAAAAGAGGGAGGAACCCATGTACATGAAAATGGCCGAGTTTGCACGGATGGATTCCGACTGCTTGCCGTACCGGGCCTCAAGCTGCTTGCCGTCCTGCACGATGGCGCAGAGATTGATCCAGAACTTACGGCTCTCCGCGAACAGCTTCTCCAGGTCAGGGATCTTACCTATCTGGGCGAGCTCGTCGAGATAGCAATAGAGGGGGATCTCAAGATGGCCGATGCCGTTCGTGGATCCGATATCCTTCGAGATATCGAACAGCTGGTTCAGGGCCATCGCGGCGACAAAGTCATAGGGGCCGCCGCCGGACTTGATGCAGAAGAATATGGCGCGCTTGCGCTTGTCGATAGACTGCAGGTCGAGCTCGTCGCGACCCAGCATCTTCCTGATCGCGGGGTTGTTGAGTCTCTGCAGGCGGGCCGCGCACGAAGACACGACTGCCGCCATCTGCTCGGGGGCGCCGGCGTTGGCCTTGAAGGTGCGGTAGTTGGTGAGGACGGAGTTCTCGGGGAGGGACTCGTCGTCGAGCGCGTCCTCGCCGTAGGTATCGATGATGTACTGCGCGAACCCATCAAAGCCGTCGCGCTCGCGGGTACCCTCGAAGACGAGATCGAGCTTGTTGATGCCCTCGGCGCCGTCGGCCTTGGCCATCGCCAGGTAGTCGATGATGCCCGGAAGGGTGCAGTCCGCGGTATTGCCGTTGGCCTTGAACCAAAAGACGAACATGCCGCAGACGCAGGTGTAGAAATTCTTCTCCATGTCGATGAAGAATTGCTGGTCGCCGCGCGTGTCCTCACCTTTGGTGTTCGCAATGAACATATTGACCAGCGAGTTGATGGACGTGACGTCGCGGCAGTTGATGAGCGGGTTATAGGGGGTTGAGGCCAGGATGTGCTCCTCGTCGCGCAGGTCGATGACCTGCACCTCATAGCCGTTTTTCTCCAAAAAGGCGGCAGATGCGCGGAAAAGCTCGCCAGACGGATCGGTGAAGACCATGTTGCCGTTCATCTGCATGATCTGGTTGGTCACGAATCGGTATGACTTGCCAGCACCCGATCCGGCCATGATGAACATGTTGCGGTTAGGTACCTGGCTCTCACGCCTGATCGGGTCCTTCTTGTCATTGACGATTGAGGTACCGGCAACCTTGCTGTTGAGCGACAGGATGATGTTGTCGTCCTCGACCGTCTCGCACCAGTCGGGGACGGGCCAGTCGTCAGTCGCCTTGTTATGCGAGTACAGCAGGCGCTCCTGGGCGGTGGAGAAGCGTTGGGATCCGTATTGCTTGGCGGGAGAGATGTCCTCGCCGGGCGCCTCCTTCTTGAGGAAGACGGCCAGCGCGAACGCGAGGGACGTTGCGGCAGAAATCAGCAAAGGGAGCCCGCCGAAGTAGATGCCTAAGGGTCGCCGGGATGCCGACCATGCGATGAAGGCCACGACGTCATCGGGTGTGTCCATGCCGTTGATTCCGAGCATGACCTTCTGGACCGTAAGGTTTACGATCCAGAAGGCCGCCGCCCCCAGCACGACGGCTCCGATTGCCCTCGTTATGTCCAGCTTGGGCAACTTCATGAATTACCTCTTGACCCGCTTGTTGAGAGTTCGGGAGTGCGTGGCCGGACGGTTCTGATTTCCGATCTGGTGACGGTTCGCCTTGCGGTCGGCGGCGTCGCGCATATTGGCGGCGCGAATGACCTCGTGCGAGCCCATCTGTTTGGTGCGCCCCTGACGCTGCTGCAGCTTAACCGATCCCTCGAAGGCCTCACGGTCCTTCAGGGTCTCGATCTGGGAATGGCATCGAACGAGCGCGTCGGAGCGCCCCTCGATAAACGCCCCCTTGACGTCTCCCTCGCAGACCTGGTTTCCGATTTTCGCCAGACGGCCGTCGGAATCGGTGATCCTGAAGGCACCGGCCGTTGTCATGGCGGCGGTGTAGGCAGTGCCGTCCCAACCGGTGAATTTACGCTTGTACATGCCATCGGACTGGTCGAGCTTCCAAGACTCCCCGAGGTATTCGATGCTTTCCGGCGCGGGCGGCAGGCCGACCGGAGGGAGGCCAACGGCGGGAAGCCCGATTGCGGGAAGCGCTGGATACTCTTTTAATTGCTCAGACGAGCGCTCATTACGTGGATTGGCCGACTGGGGGCCATTGCCCTTCTCGACCGGTCCCCTCATGGCGCTATCCACGTCGGCATTCGAGATAAGCTTTCTCTGGATAGCCGTCTCGATGCAGGCGGCAAGGGCCTCCTGGTCCTTCATCTTGTATTCGATTGCGAAATAGCCGGTCGCCGGGTCTTCGAAAACCGCGAACCCGATGCGGTGCCTGCGGCAGATGTCGGAAAGGAGCGACAGGTCGTTGCGGTCGAGCGCGCCCTCCTTGCCGAGGTTGACGAGCTTGATGACGTCGTTGCGGTCGCGCCTCAAGGTATGCTCGGTCACAAGGCCGTAGCGCCCGAGTCCGTTTACATGGCTGATCGCATGGTTCGCTCCGCGCTGGGCCGTCCTGCCGGCAGTGCCGGCAACCTTGCCGGTGCCGCGCGCCAGCGCCCTCATCGTAAGAATGAGAACCTCACGCGCCGGCGGCATAACAGCCTGCCCGAGCATGAGCAAGACACGCATGGCTTCTTCGTTCTCTCCGGGCATTGCTGGTACCTCCTTCCGGCGATGTGCATTGGGGCCGCACGCTCGGGCGGCCCCAAATACAGTTTTCGCCATATAGGCCACCCGTGCAGACCGGTTTGGTGCCACAGGGTGACAATTTCCTAGATATGCCTGTGGGCTCCGGGGCGTTTGACATTTGCCCCCGGATGTCTATGGCCTCGATGATTGATTCGGCGTGTCGATATAAATACCTGGTAGCCAAGGCATCGGCGAGAGCGGTATGGGGCGTCCCCTCGAAGCTATAGCCCACGGCATCTGCCGCAGAGGTCAGCCTCCATCGGGTATGAGTCTCCGAAAACGGGCCGTATGCGCGCCCGAAGGCCTCCATCGCATCGACTACCTTCGTCGTCTGCGGTATGACGACGCCCTCGTTCTCGAGAAAACCAAGGTCAAAGTTGACATTCCATCCGACAATCTTCTCAGTACGGTCGAATAGGAACTGAACGGTCTCGAGATATCTTTCAAAGGGCTTATAGCCCGCCACGGAGGCAGGGGAGATATGGTTCACGCGCTCGGCGTCGGGCCATTCCGTCTTATGCTGCGGCATGACACGTAGATGAACCGTCGAGGGTGAGTCTTGGCCTTCGATATCGAGAACCATGGCGAGCGTCAGGATCTCATCGCCGCCGGCTGGATCGGGCCCAGTGGTCTCCGTGTCGATTGTCATGCACTCGATAGGGGAGTCGAACGGGATAAGGCTAATGTTCATCGTAGTGCGCCCCCCTTATGACTGCCCATAGTGAAAGTAGGCGGTGCGGTCGGGGGCCGTGGTGTGAAGCGCTCCCTCGGTGCCGCCGCCTAGCTTCTTGCTGATCTGCGCGATGAGGTTTTTCGTTCCCGGCATCACGTGGGCACGTTCGGTCTTGAGTTCGCTCTCTTCGACAAATCCGTCATTGAGAGAGTCCTCCCACTCATCCTGCTCTCCCTCGGTGTAGTAGACGGGGGCATCGGGATCGTTATCGATAGCCTGAGAAGCAAGTGTATCGATGTAGCCGGCTTCACCCCTCACGGCAGCACTGATAACCTCGTCGGTAAGCGGGCCGCCGTTCGCGATGTATTCGTAGAGGCTCTGGTCGAGGGGGTCGGGAATCACGCGCACGAACTGCTCGTCTGTGACATAGCCATCGTCGCCGATTCTGTACTGGCCGTAGGGACCAGCCGGCCAGTTCATGGCGATGTGCGTTAGTTCGGTGTCTGCCATGACATAGAATTTCATGACGGCGAGTTTCTCGTCACGCGAGATGTAATCCTGGACGGCAATAGGGGCCTTCGGATTGATATGGGCTCGGTCGGACGGCGAGAGTTCGAGACCGCGCTCGACCTCATATGCGGCCTGGGCAGTTGAAGCCGTGAAAAGGGCTTGCGCGAGCAGCCAGGACTTCTGGTCGGCATGCGTATTGGGAGCAATACCGTCAAATGCGACCTCGGCCGCGGCCGCAAGAAGGCTCGGCTCCGCCATAATCGCGCCAAGCGTGGCGACGGCCGGCCACTTAAGGTGGCTCTCGCATTGCTGCGGGTCCATGATCTGCTCGCACACGTTATTGTAGATGCGGTCGAGATTGAGCAGGCCTAGCCCTGCCGCCGCTCCCGACCTGTCCAGCTTGTCCATACGGCTCTCCCTTCGGTCTTAGTTCCGTTGGTTTTATCGTCAGCTCTGGGGCATGGCGATGAGAGCCGTTGAACAAGTGTTCCGTGATTTTGATTAATGCTTCAGCGATTGAACGTGGGGGAGGGTCACATCGCGCTCCATCGACACGACGCCACCGGGCGATGCCGTGCTTTTAGTCGTAAGCCGGAGCGAGTCGATGATCTTCTTGGTGCTGGGGCTGCAATCGACCCTGTGGGGGGCAACGCTGAGCTCATCGTACTGATCGAGGATCGCGTCCACCTTCTGAGACTCTTCGAAGGTCTGCCCGCGATAGAGCGTATAGTCGTGCCCGCCGACTTTGACGAGGCCATCGGGCATGAGATCGATGTCTTTTGCTTCAATAGCCGGCACCACGGCGAACATAACGCCCGCGGCAATAGCGATATCCTTGTATTCGGCGGGTACGACCATCTCTCGGAACTCCGGCAAATCCCTCATCGAGAGGAAGGCGTTCGAGCTGACCTCGACGGCCTCACACCCTCCGCGTTCGGCGCCATCGATAACGGTACCGAACACCTCCGAGTCCATCAGGATCCCGGGCAAGGGGTCAATGTCTGATCGCTTCATGTAGACAGTTCGATCACCCTGCGCTGGGCCGTCAAGGTTAACGGTGACATCCGACCAAAGAGCCCCGAACGAGTCGGAGCCTTCGGTCACATCAAAGGCCTGGATGCAGAGCGTGTCGTTCTCTTCGTAGATCTGCTTCACGAGCTCCACGGTCTTCGGCTCCCCATCGACCGAATAGTTGACCTTGATGCCGCCTTTGGAGGTTGCATCCACATAGAGGCTGCTGTCCTCGATGCGCTTTTCGACGTTCTCCCTATAGGCGACCAGCGAACCGGGGCACGCCTGAATCTGGGACAGGCCTTCTTCCAGCTGGTCGATTTCGACAACGACGGGCTGCTCAACCTTAGGGAACAGGCCCTTCTCAAAAGCCTTTAATGCGTACTTGCTGCGGTCCTCCCTCACCGTCATGACGAGCGCGGCATCGCTGGGAAATTGAAAAGTGCCGTCAGCTCTGACAATGCTTACGGTATCTCGCCTAGTCGCCGCAGCAACGCACTGAAGGATATGGGACGAGGCCTGGTCGATATTTCCCAAAACGATAGCGCCGCCGCTTGCGGTCGAAATGATACCGGGCAGGATCGGGCGCCCCCCGCCGATGATGCCCGCAGTGCTCGCCGTCCCGACATCGGGCACGACGGCAACGTTCCCCTTAGTGCCGGCGCAGGCGAGGTCTCTCATGAGTGTCGCCTCATCGCTCTCACCGACACGGAAGAACGCCCGGAGCGCCTCGCCCGCGCGCTCCGGGCTATCCGTCTCGATGAGGATGGGCGTGTGGGTCGCAAGCGCATCAGCACAGCTGAGACGACGGCGGGCGGGTAAATTGGGCTCAATTGCTCGGGTTCGGCCGGCATGGTCCTTCCGATGAGCTTCTCGGGATTACTTAGGGCGTTAGTTGAAATCGAGTCCAAAGATTGAAGGCTCGAATGATAAGGCCTGATTCCGCGTGGAGTTGCAGCTGAGACAATTCCTTGGAGACTCAGCTCCCGGCAAAGTTTCTCGACGGCGATAGTACCCCGGCATGAGGTGACGTTGCCACCGAAGTCGAGCGAGCCGAAAAACAGCTTGTCCTCGATATACGCAGGCTCAAGTTGCCCCGAGGCGCTTAGGATTCCGAGTGCGATGGGTAGCGCGAGGGAGCCTGCATCTCGGATTCGACCAGAGAAGGCCCTGTTATAGCCGGGCGAGGGCATGACATCGATAGAGCACTGTTTCGAGGCAGGGTGTATCCCTGCGCCCTGAGGGCGCACCTGACGATACCTCGCAGCTCTACGGCGGCATTATCCTGAATGCCCAAAATGGCATGCCGGATCCGCTG
>ENA-OQED01000522-OQED01000522.1-human-gut-metagenome-genome-assembly--contig:-NODE-522-length-15017-cov-1.168032_pt1 | contig 15017 bp, 13 predicted proteins | sample MGYA00242790_ERZ504625 | MGnify/ENA primary metagenome ERZ504625 (study PRJEB26092, sample SAMD00036345) | human gut metagenome | host: Homo sapiens | study: EMG produced TPA metagenomics assembly of...
CAGAGACGGTGGTCCGTGGTTCCACTCTGATTGCAGTCTTTCGACTGCCACTCAATACCCGTAACGGCGGCAACCGGGATGACCGTCTCTGTATGACGGCAGGTCTTTTTTTATTTACTTTTTTACGACACAGGAGGGCGCTACGCCATGTTCAAATCACTTCGCAACGACATTCGCGTCATCAAGGACCGCGATCCAGCCGCTAAGAACACGCTGGAAGTCTTGCTTTGCTATTCTGGCCTTCATGCCATCTGGGCCCATCGCCTGGCCCACTTCTTCTACAAGCATCAGTGGTTCGTCACGGCACGCCTCATTTCCACGATTTCCCGCTTCTTCACGGGCATCGAGATCCATCCCGGCGCCCAAATCGGCGAAGGCCTGTTCATCGACCATGGCATGGGCATCGTCATCGGAGAAACGACGGTCATCGGCAACAACGTGTCCCTCTATCAGGGTGTCACCCTCGGCGGGACGGGTAAGGAAAAGGGCAAACGCCATCCGACCATCGGCGACTACGTCGTCGTCGCCTGCGGCGCCAAGGTCCTCGGGTCCTTCACCGTCGGCGAAGGCTCAAAAATCGGCGCCGGTTCCGTCGTCCTCAAAGAAGTGCCGCCGTACTCGACAGTCGTCGGCATCCCGGGCCGCGCGTCGTCCAGAAAGGCAAGCGCCTCAAGGCCAGCCACAGCGAACGCGACGTCGACCTCAACCACAACCGCCTGCCCGACCCCATCGAAGATCAGATCATCGCCCTGCAGCATCAAGTAGCCCTCTTGCAGCACCGCATCGAAATGATGGACCACCAGCAAGATGAACGTTGCGTTGGCAAAATGCGGCCATTGAAATAATAAACTTCGTTGTCACCCTGTATGGAAATGAAAAATCCCTCTACAGGTGTACATAAAATCTATACCCATTTGGTATACCTTACTATACTTCAACATATTTTGCATTCATCGGGGGGATGAATCATAGGAAAAGGAGAGATTCTCATGAGCAAAATCTACACATCCATGTTACAGTTGATCGGCAACACACCGTTATTGAAACCGGAACGTTACAACAACGCCGCTGGCGTAGCTGCTAACCTTTTGGTCAAACTCGACGCTTTCAACCCGGCCGGCTCCGCCAAAGACCGTATCGCCAAAGCCATGATCGAAGACGCTGAAAAGAAAGGCATCCTCAAAAAAGGCTCGGTCATCATCGAACCGACCAGTGGCAATACGGGTATCGGCCTGGCTGCCGTAGCTGCTGCCAAAGGCTACCGTGCCATCTTCACCATGCCGGAAACCATGTCTATCGAACGCCGCAACCTCATTTCCGCTTATGGCGCTGAAATCGTCCTCACACCGGGCAAGACCGGCATGAAAGGCGCTGTCGACAAAGCCAACGAATTGGCCAAAGAAATCCCCGATTCCTTCATTCCCGGTCAGTTCACCAACCCGGCCAATCCGGAAATCCATCGCCTGACGACGGGCCCGGAAATCTATGAAGATACAGACGGCGCTGTCGACATCTTCTTAGCTGGTGTCGGCACAGGCGGCACGCTCTCCGGCGTCGGCCAGTACCTCAAAGAAAAGAAACCGTCCGTCCAGATCATCGCTATCGAACCGAAAGATTCGCCGCTCCTCTCTGAAGGCCATGCAGGCCCGCACAAACTCCAGGGCATCGGCGCAAACTTCGTTCCGGAAACATTGGATACCAAGATCTACGACGAAGTCTTCACAGTCACGACAGAACAGGCTTATAAAACGGCTCAGAAATTCACCGAATCCGAAGGCCTCCTCATCGGTATCTCCGGCGGTGCAACTCTCTATGCCGCTTCGGAAGTCGCAAAACGTCCGGAAAACGCTGGCAAGACCATCGTAGCCTTCCTGCCGGATAACGGCGACCGTTACCTCACGACGCCGGGCTTTATCCAGCAGAAAACGAAATAAACAGACCATCCTCCAACCAATACATGAAAAAAGGGACTATCGCACGTGCGACAGTCCCTTTTTGAGTTTTAAGTTTGCAGTTTGTAGTTTTTAGTGCTTTATACTACAAACTCGAAAAGGAGACTGCCTTGTGGCAGCCTCCTTTTCGGTATATGTAAGAGGGAATATTGGTACCGATGCTTATTCTTTGCCCATATCGCGGCTGGCCACGATATCTACGCCGAGGCCCAGGATATCTTTGACGATGACGTCGCCTGTATGGACCGGGGCTTTGACTTCGACGCTGCGCAGGGCTGCTGCACAGTCGAGGATTTTGCCTTTCGGCAACGTCGTCTTGGATACGACCGGCAGGAGCGGCAGTTCACCGCCTTCGATGCGGACCGTCGAAGTCAGCATGCGCTGCGGGTCGGTCAATTCCTGATGGGCATATTTTTCACCGCGCGGGCACGTATTGCCTGTGACCTTGGTAATCTTACCGTCTTCCAGGGTAACAGTAAGCAGGCAGCCCAGCGGGCAGTTGATGCAGTTCAGTTGTTTCGTTTCTACACTCATGTTATGCTTCCTCCTTTACGGAAACGGTCCAATCCGCATGATGGCCCTTGGCTTTTTCAGCCGGTACGTTGACGGCGATCATTTCACTCGGTTTGGCGACGGGGAGGACTTTCGTCAGCAGCGTATCGTCACCGCTCTTGACAGTGAGGCGGACTTTCTTCATGGGTTTGCGGACACGCATGAACAAGCGGAGCGTTTCGCCTTCTGCCGTAGCGCGGACGTGCTGGGGAACGCAGGTGCGGACTTCGTCGATGGCTTCGACTTTGACATCGGCTACGTCTTCCGGCAACTGTTCCTGTGCTTTGAGGGCAGCGTATTTACCGGCGATTTCAGCTTCTTCCGATACGAAGTCTACCAGTCATGGACGTGGACGACGTTGCCGGCTGCAAAGATGCCGGGGGTGCTCGTTTCACGATGCTGATCGACGATAGGACCATTGGTGAGCGGATGCATAGCCAGCCCCAAGCCGCGGGACAATTCATTTTCCGGGATCAGGCCGACGGACAGGAGCAGCGTATCGCAGTCGATGTCGAATTCCGTGCCCGGAATGGGTTTCATATGGTCGTCGACTTTGGCTGCCGTAATGCCGTTGACCCGGTCTTTGCCGTGGATGGCCGTAATGGTATGAGACAGATACAAAGGAATATCGTAGTCATACAGACATTGTACCATATTACGGGTCAGGCCGTTCGAGAAGGGGCAGATTTCCAGGACAGCCTGGACTTTACAGCCTTCCAGGGTCATGCGGCGTGCCATGATGAGGCCGATGTCGCCACTGCCGAGGATGACGATTTTCTTACCGGGCAGATAGCCTTCCATGTTGACCATGCGCTGCGCTGCACCGGCCGTAAAGACGCCAGCCGGACGATAACCGGGGATACGGATGGCACCGCGTGTACGTTCGCGGCATCCCATGGTGAGGATGATCGTCTTGCCCTGTACTTTCATCAGGCCGTGAGCCGGGCTGACAGCCGTAACCGTCTTGTCGGGATTGACGCTGAGGACCATGGTGTCGACGAGGATTTCGATTTCCGGTTTATCCTTGACCAGGTCATAGCAGCGCTGGGCGTAGCCCGGGCCGGTCAGTTCTTCTTTGAAGTGATGGAGGCCGAAACCATTGTGGATGCACTGCTGGAGGATGCCGCCAGCTTCGCGGTCACGTTCGAGGACGAGGATTTTTTTAGCGCCATTCTGCCAAGCGCTGTAGGCAGCGGATAAGCCTGCCGGGCCGCCGCCAACGATGATAATATCATAAAGTTGTTCACCCATTATGCTTTACCTCCGCTTTCTTTATCATAGAACATATAAGAATTACGCATTTCTTTCCGTACTTCCGTAACGGGGATGTTCAATTCACGGGACAAGATCTGTGTAACACGCGGTCCGCAGAAGCCACCCTGGCAGCGGCCCATGCCGGCACGGGTGCGGCGTTTGACACCATCGACGGTGCGGGCGCCGACGGGACGATGGATAGCATCGACGATTTCGCCTTCCGTAATCGTTTCGCAACGGCAGATGACGCGGCCATAGCGGGGATCCTTGGCGATGAGGGCTTTCTGATCTGCTTCAGCCATCATGCGGAAGCAGGGCTGAGCCGGACGGCCTTTCTTGTAATCGGTCTTGGCCGCAGCACCGGTTTCAGCGACGATGCCGTCGACGAGGTACTTGGCAATAGCCGGAGCTGAAGTCAGGCCCGGCGACTGGATGCCGGCAGCCTGGATGAGGCCTTTCGTCTTTTCCGACGGGCCGAGGATGAAGTCACCTGTGCTGGATACGGCGCGGACGCCGGCAAATTCCGTAATCGTAGCGCCGACGGGGATGTTCGGAACCAGGCGGCGGGCTTTGTCCAGGATGTCGTCCATACCCGGAATGGTAACAGCCGTGTCATCTTTTTCACTGTCCGGCATATCCTGGGCGTTCGGGCCGACGAAGACGTTGCCGTGAGTCGTCGCACAGACCAGGATACCTTTGCCCATTTTCGTCGGTGTCGGGAAAATCGGCGAGTAGACCAGATCTTTCTGAGCCGTCTTATCAAAGAGGATGTATTCACCACGGCGCGGATGGATCTGGAAGGAATCATCCCCGGCGAGGCGGCTGATTTCGTCGGCGTGGACACCGGCGGCATTGATGACGTATTTCGTTTCGATAGTGCCCTTATCCGTTTCGACAGCTTTGACAGCGCCATCTTCTACGGTGATACCCGTAACCTGACATTCACGAATGACTTCGGCACCGTTGATGACAGCGTTTTCCGCAAAGGCCAGCGCCAGGCCGAAAGGCCAGCAGATACCGGCAGTCGGAGCCCAGAGTGCGCCTTTGATGTCCTTGCTGACATTCGGTTCTTCTTTGCGCATTTCATCGCCGCTGACGATTTTCAGTCCCGGAACGCCGTTGGCATTGCCCCGTTCGAGGAGTTCCTTGAGGACATCCATCTGTTCATCGTCGAGGGCGGCTACATACGAGCCGGACCAGCGGATGTCCAGATCCAATTCGTCTTTCAAGTCATGATACATCGCATTGCCTGCGACATTCATGCGGGCTTTCATACTGCCCGTCGGCGCATCGAAACCTGCGTGAAGGATGGCACTGTTGGCCTTTGTCGTGCCGGCAGCCAGTTCCGGTTCCTGTTCAACCAGGACTGCACGAAGATTGTACTTTGCCAATTCGTGCAAAATGGCTGTGCCGGTAATCCCGCCGCCAATTACGACGACATCTGCTTGTTTTGTCATGTTCACAACCTCTTTCTCTGTAAATACCAAGTATCACTATCTTTGATGCCCTTATTATATAAGCTTGTGAAAATAATTGCAAGAGCATTTTTTACATATTTTTCACTTTTCTTGACTTATACATTTTTTTTCATGGAAAAATGTAGAAATATTACCTTCAATTAACTATGAAATTATGTTCAAAATTTATAAACAAATTTATAAACTTAAGTAAAGGAGAGGGCTTGCCGATGAATGACAAGCCCTTTCCCAAAACCATATATTAAATAAATTAGAAGATATGTAAAGCCATGGCTACGACGTAGGCAGCAAAGGCACCAGCCAGCGGGCCGAAAACAGGAACCCAGGCATAAGCCCAGTCCGAATCGCCTTTACCGGCAATCGGCAGGATAGCATGAGCAATACGAGGACCCAAATCTCGAGCCGGGTTCATGGCGTACCCCGTAGGACCGCCAAGGCTCATACCCAAAGCCCAGATGAGGATGCCGACGATATACGGGCCGACTCCAGGAGGAATGGCACCGACTTTATTGGAGAAAATCATCCAGATGATGAACATCAGGAAGAAAGTGGCAATGAATTCACAAAGGAAGTTAGCCGGATAGTTGCGGATAGCCGGAGCCGTGCAGAAGATGCCGAGTTTTGACGGTTTATCTTCCGTTTCAGCCCAATGGGGCAAGTAAGCCAGCCATACGATAACGCCGCCTAAGATACCGCCCAGGATCTGAGCGATGGACGTGGCGAAGAACTGAGGAACGCTGTAAATACCAATCATGGTCTTACCCAAGGTAACGGCCGGGTTCAGGTCGCCCTGTGGAGCACCGAGGGTCGTTGCCGTGTAAACGCCGAGGGTTACGGCGAAACCCCATCCTGCGGTTATACAAATCCAGCCGCCGTTCTGGCCTTTCGATTTGGTCAGCGTGTTGCAGGCGCAGACGCCGGCCCCGAAGACGATGAGGACCATCGTCCCGATAAATTCTCCTAATAAGTTGTCAAACATCATGATTCCAGCACCTCTCTCCTAGTCTTCATCACTGAGCCAGTGCATAGCATGTTTAACAGCTTTGCGCCAGCCTTTGTAATATCCTGCTGCTTTTTCAGGATCCATGGTCGGTTCAAAACGGCTCTGGAGTTTCCAGCTCGATACGAGCTCTTCTTTAGAATCCCAGACGCCGACAGCCAAACCAGCCAGATAAGCGGCGCCGAGAGCCGTCGTTTCGATGACTTGCGGACGATCGACAGGGACGCCGAGGATATCGGCCTGGAACTGCATGAGCATGTTGTTGGCAACAGCTCCGCCGTCGACTTTGAGGGCAGCCAGTTTGATGCCAGAGTCTGCTTCCATAGCACCGAGGACATCTTTCGTCTGATAAGCCATGGAATCGAGAGTTGCCCGGACGATGTGAGATTTCTTAGTGCCGCGCGTGATGCCGATAATCAAGCCGCGGGCATCCATATCCCAGTAGGGAGCACCGAGGCCGACGAAAGCCGGTACGACATAGACGCCATCCGAATCGGGAACGCGTTTGGCGACCCATTCCGAATCCGGTGCCGTATCGATGAGGCGCAGGCCGTCGCGGAGCCACTGGATAGCCGAGCCGGCGACGAAGATAGAACCTTCCAGGGCGTATTCGACTTTGCCGTCAAGACCCCAGGCAATGGTCGTAACCAGGCCGTTCTTGGAAGGAATCGGAGTCGTCCCCGTGTTCATCAGCATGAAGCAGCCTGTACCATAGGTATTCTTGGCCATGCCCGGTTCATAACAGGTCTGGCCGAAGAGAGCCGCCTGCTGGTCACCGGCGATACCGGCGATATTGACCGGACCGCCGAGGATAGCCGGATCCGTGCAGCCATAGACTTCACTGGACGGGCGGACTTCCGGGAGCATGCATTTCGGTACGGTTAAAATATTCAAGGAGTTGATCATCCCATTTCAGTTCTTTAATGTTGAACATAAGTGTACGGGATGCGTTGGAATAGTCGGTGATATGGACTTGACCGCCAGTCAGTTTCCAGACCAGCCAGCAATCGATGGTCCCGAAGAGGAGATCGCCTTTTTCGGCTTTTTCCCGGGCGCCTTCGACGTTGTCCAAAATCCATTTGACCTTCGTGCCCGAGAAGTAGGCATCGATGACCAACCCCGTCTTGTCACGGAATTCATCGACTAAGCCGCGGGCTTTGAGGTCTTCGCAAATCGGTGCGGTCTGGCGGGACTGCCAAACGATGGCGTTGTACACGGGATCCCCCGTATTCTTGTCCCAGACAACCGTCGTTTCACGCTGGTTGGTGATACCGATAGCCGAAATTTCGCTGGCCGTCATGTTGGCCTGTGCCAGAGCTTCGCGCATGACTTCGACCATACTGTGGAAGATTTCATTGGCGTCATGTTCTACCCAGCCCGGTTTCGGGAAATACTGGGTGAATTCCTTCTGGCTGACGCTGACGATATGTGATTCATTGTCAAAAATAATAGCGCGATTACTCGTGGTGCCAGCGTCCAAAGCCATGACGTATTGCTTGTCTTGCATAATAACATTGCTCCTTTCATCAATTACACTGGTATTTTCTTTCGCTACCTGCATAGAGGATTTTCTGTAAGTTCATGATACATCACTTGGCACATTATTTTCAATAAAATATTTACATATTTTCACTTTGAGTATAGTCCAATAGCTGGTTATAATTTTTTATGCAAAATATAGTATACATAAAAGGTCATATTTGTCGATTGTTTTGTCTTTTTACCTTGCATTTACGTGAACAAAAATGAGATAATAAAAGAGAAAATTCTTGTATTCGCTACTATTTTTTTGTCAGAGGATTGCACTATTTCATATCTCCATATTAAGGACGGATTCCTATGCAACATGATAAGAATAAACTAGCCATCAGCGCTGCCAAATTGTATTACCAGTCGGGCTTCAGCCAGGCCGAGATTGCCAAAGAGCTGCAGCTGTCCCGTCCGTCGGTATCGCGGCTTTTACAGTACGCCAAGGACATGGGCTTCGTGCGCATCGAAATCTTCGACCCCATCGAAGACCAGGGCCAGCTCGCCAAAAGTCGCCGCCGCTTACGGCCTGCGCGATGTCTGCATCGCCAACGCCCCTATCGAAGACGAAGAAGAGGTCAAGAAATACATAGGCCAGCGCGGCGCTGCCTATATCAATGAAATCATCCAGGACGGGGACATCATCGGCGTCGGCTGGGGCACGACCCTGCACAGCCTGTCCCACCAGCTCATCCCCCCATCCCCTGAAGGCGCCCAGATGGTACAGCTCGAAGGGGGTATCACCTTGTCGACGAGCGAAACCTTTGCCAATGAAATATTGGAAAAATTCGCCAAGAACTATGAAACTATCGCCCAGTACCTGCCGCTGCCGGTCCTCTTCGACTCGAAAGAGGTCAAGGAAATGGTCTACCGCGACCGCCACATCAAGCGCGTCCTGGAACTGGGCCGCAACGCCAACATCGCCATCTTCAGCGTCGGCACCGTCCGCGACAACGCCTTGTTCTTCCGTCTGGGCTATGCCGATGCCCAGGAAAAGGCCTACCTCAAGAGCCACGCCGTCGGCGATATCTGCTCCCGCTTCTTCGATAAAGACGGAAATATCTCCAGCCAGGAGCTGAACGACCGCACCGTCGGTATCGCCCTCGATGACCTGCGCAACAAAGAATACAGCATCCTCCTGTCCGGCGGCGAAGGCAAAATCGCCAGTATCCGGGCGGCCCTAAAAGGAGGCTACGCCAACGTCCTCATCACCGACCAGTTCACAGCCAAACGATTACTGGAGAAGGTGTAAAAAAAAGGTCCTGTCACATAGTGACAGGACCTTTTTAAGTTTTAAGTTTGTAGTTTTAGTTTGCAGAAATATGGCTAAAAATTTAAAGTCAACTTCTACAAACTACAAACTCCGTACTACAAACTATAAAGAGAACGGGACCTCGCATGATGGCAGACCCCTTCATGTGCCCGCCCTTCACTCCCAGGCGCTATCGGGCAGGGCGGTGATGCTGGCCCAGGCGTTATTGATGGCGGCAGCCATCATTTTTTTGCCGGCGGGTCGAGATGGAGTCCGTCCAGGGCCAGTTCGGTCTTGAGTTCGCCGCGGCTGTCGGCCATGCCCGGCGTGATGTCGATATGGACCTGCGTGTCGATGTAGTCGTTGACTTCGGCAATGGCGCCGCGCCAGTCATCGGCCGTATCCTGGTCGAAGGCAGCCTTGATATTCTCCGGATTAAGCGGCGGAATGGTCAGGAAAACGGGCTTGATGCCATGGCTCAGGCATTTTTCCTTCAACGTCTGTAAGTCACTGATGACTTCACCGGCCGGTACGCCGGCGCGGAGGCTGTTGGAGCCGATGAGGATGATGACATACGACGGCTTGAAGGGCAGGACGTCGCGGTCGAAGCGTTCGACGCCCATGGCACTCGTATCGCCGCTCTGGGCCAGGTTGATCGTCGGGAACATGAGATACGAAGCGTAACTGAAGTCCCAATCCGTCGGCGAATAGGAAATACTGCCACCACCGTGGCTGATACTGTCGCCAAAGATAGCGACGACGCCCTGTTCCGCTGCCGGGTCCAGCTCAAAGGGCAGGGCATCGGAATAACCGCCGATAGGATTGCCTGCCCCATCCAGAGCCAGGACGCGCCAGTAAAAGGGCTTATCGCCCATGCGGGCCTTCTGGTCGTACTGCTGGGCATATTGCGGTGTGTAACTGTCGATGCGATGAATCGACGGCGCCGTACCATTCGGATCTTCCGGCAAATCGTTGAGGATTTCTACTTCATACTTGGCTGCCCCCGGTACGGCTATCCAGTCGTAGACCGGATAGAGCAGGGTCTGTCCCGGTCCCTGGTTGAAAAAGGACAAGGGCGTCGGCTTTTCCGTAAAAGGCTGGAAAATATCGACATGCGCTTCTTCGATATCCGAAAATTCACTGACCGGACGGCCCTTCAAATCGAGGCCGCGGACGCGCCAGTAAAAGACCTGTCCCAGGAAGGTATCGGGCAAATCCAGTTCCAGTCCCGTCGTATAAGCCTTCTGGTCATCCATGAAAGGCTCGTAAGACGTACTGACCTTTCCGTCATCGCCTTTTTCTTCCTCTTTCTTCAAGATCTGCACGTCATACATGACAGCCCCGTCGACACGGCTCCAGCGCAGGATGGGATGGCCATCAGCCGGATCCGTCGCCGGATAATGGAGGGTGACATGCGGTTTTTCCCGCAAAGCCGGCATGTCATCACTATCGGCCTTTACATGCTGCCGCGCTTCTTCCAGGGCCGCATCGACACCGTGGGAGTCCGTCGACTGACGAGCGCCGGCAAAGATGCCGACCCCCAGGGTCAGGGCCATGAGAGCCGTGATAAAAGCTAATTGTTTACGCATTCTTCTCCTTCTTATCTTTCTTATAACCGTACTTCTGGGTCCAGGCTTTATTCTGCTTCTGGATTTCCTTCTTGCTCAACATGGCCGGCTTGGCATCCAGGGCCGACTGGATATTCTTGACGATAGCCGGCTGATCATCACCGTCAGCACAGGTCATGATGCGCAAGTCGTTGACATAGACATCGTTACCGCGGGACGCTACGTTCCACGACGGCTGCTTCTTGTTCATCGCTTCCGTAACGACCTTGTCGTCTTTCGTCGCTTCGCCGTAGACGTCATGCGTAGCCCGGGCCAGATTGCCCGCTACCAGGAAAGCCCGGCGCCGCGACGAATACGTCCCGGCTGCAGCCGGTGTGACGACGGGTTTGGCATTGACATAGACCGTGTTGCCGCCGACCTGGACGCGGTTGCCCGACCACAAGGTCATGCGGCCGGCCAGCTTTTCGATACGGCTCGACATCTGAGGATGATTATTCGGACTGATGACGCGCTTGAAGCCTTCCTGCCACAGTTCGCCGTACTGTTCGTAAACGTACTGCATGGACGAAGCCGCGCCGCCGACATTGTAGGCCGTGTTCTTGAAGACATTGAAGCCCGTCGCATCGGCCTGTTTTTCCTGGTCCATAGTGACGAATTCATTGTCGATGTAATTGACGGCCACACTGCCCAGGAGAATGTCGAGGACGTCGGCATTACCGCCAAGGGACACGTCGATGAGCGTCGAAATACCGATACTCTTGAGGACGCCGTTGATGGCATGGCGTTTTTCGCCGTGCTGCATTTCATGGCACATGGTAAAGGCCAGTTCATCGTCGTTGAGGGCATCGAGCATCCCCTTATTGACGGAAATGACGCCGCCAATCGTTTCAAAGGCGTTCAACTCTTTTGACGGGTTGGCATAGACATCGTAATTGCGCTTGATGAGGCCCGTCGCTACGAGGTTGCGCTGGATATTTTCCAGACGGTCGCTATAGGCTTCATTATCGACGACACCAGTCTTGGCCTGCGTATTGGCCAACATCTGCTTCTGATTGTTGTTGTCCATCTGGAGCAGCTGCTGTTTGGCCAGAGCCATAGTCGCTGCCCCATAGAGCAGGATCTGCGCCGTCGACGCAGCCGAAGCGATGGCGACAGGCGCCACGCAGAGAGACAGGCTGGCAACGAGAGTCGTCAGCCATTTTTTCCATAATTTCATCCCTATCATCCTCCCTCATCCGTTAGCGAAAGCTGTTCCCGGCAGAGCTTCTCCTTCTTCTTTTTCGTCCACTGCTTGATTTGCCATTCCCAATGCATGGCCTCGTGTTTTGTAGGAAAACCCTGGCACCAGCCAGGGTTACAGGGCGACGGGAACGGGTATACTTAGCCCCTCTGCTGTCATTATGCGCTGCGACCCGCCGGGGCACATCCAGCGTCCAGCCTGTATATAAAGACTGGTCGGCGCAGCGCACCATATACGTATAATATAACATGAAGCCCTTAGGCTTCTTCCGTAACGATTTTCACCGTATTCAGGACAACATCTTCCAGCGGTTTATCGGCAAAATCGGTCTTGACTCTGCTGATGCCTTCGACGACGTCATAATCCTTGACGACCTTGCCGAAAATAGAATGATGGTTCTGGAGCCACGGCGTCGGGACGACCGTCACGAAGAACTGGGAACTGCCCGTATTGGGGCCGGCATTGGCCATAGCCAGGACACCGGGTTCGCTGAAATCGAGGCCCGGACCGAATTCATCAGGAATCGTCTGTTTCGAGCCGCCGCAGCCCGTACCCGTCGGGTCGCCGCCTTGGATCATGAAATCGGCAATGATGCGATGGAAAATCGTGCCATCATAAAAACCGGATTTTGCCAAATTTACAAAATTTTCGACCGTAATCGGTGCCTTGTCTGCAAAAAGTTCTACCGTAAAATCGCCGCGGTTCGTCTGGAACACAGCGTATGTTTTATTGTCTGCCATAGTAACAGCCTCCTGTTTATATATAATAAGGTATTGTATACGTTTATATTACCGTAGAATAGGCAATTCCGCAAGTAGTTAGGGCGCTAAAGCGCCCGCAGGCCGCCATTCACAGGCCGCCTCGGACTCAGATGCGGCTTCGGGAAACCCTCAGCGCGTAGCGGGACGCCTTGACCAGGACGTCCCTTACACAATCGCATACAGGCGATAAAAAAGAGGCTGTCGCATTGGACAGCCTCTTTTGAGTTTAATCTTTCTTCTGCAAACTATAAACTACGGCCTCTTATCCCAAAATTTTTTTGAGGTCAGCTTCCGGCGTGCTGGTCGGAGTGATGTTGAAGTTTTCTACCAAGTAGTTGAGGACATTCTTGGAGACGAAGGCCGGCAGTGTCGGGCCGAGGTAAATATTCTTGATGCCCAAGGAGAGGAGGGTCAAGAGGATGCAGACAGCTTTCTGTTCGTACCACGAGAGGACGAGGGTCAAGGGCAGATCGTTGACGCCGCAGTCGAAGGCTTTTGCCAAAGCGACAGCTACCTGGATAGCGCTGTATGCGTCGTTGCACTGGCCCATATCCATGATGCGCGGCAAGCCGCCGATAGTGCCGAGGTCGAGGTCGTTGAAGCGGTATTTGCCACAAGCCAGGGTGAGGATGACCGTATCAGCCGGGGTCTGTTTAACGAATTCCGTGTAGTAGTTACGGCCCGGACGAGCGCCGTCGCAACCGCCGACGAGGAAGAAGTGTTTGATAGCGCCGGCTTTGACAGCGTCGATGACTTTGTCAGCAACGGAGAGGACCGTGCCATGACCAAAGCCAGTCGTAACGGTGCTGCCGCCGTTGATGCCGGTGAAATGCTGGTCTTCTGCATAGCCGCCGAGTTCCAGGGCTTTTTCGATGACCGGCGTGAAGTCTTTGTCTTCGCCGATATGAGTTACGCCGTCAAAGGAAACGACTTCCGTCGTGAAGACGCGGTCGATGTAGGATTTACGAGGCGGCATGAGGCAGTTCGTCGTGAACAGGAATGCACCGGGAACGCCGTCGAATTCTTTCTGCTGGTTCTGCCAAGCCGTGCCGAAGTTGCCTTTGAGGTGTTTGTATTTCTTCAATTCCGGATAAGCGTGAGCCGGGAGCATTTCGCCGTGTGTATAGATATTGATGCCTTTGCCTTCAGTCTGTTTGAGAAGGAGTTCCAAGTCTTTCAGGTCGTGGCCGGTGACAACGATGAACGGGCCTTTTTCAACCGTCAAAGGAACCGTCGTCGGAACCGGAGTACCATAAGTAGACGTATTAGCTTCATCGAGGAGAGCCATGCAGGTCAAGTTGACTTTGCCTGTTTCCATGACAATCGGGAGGAGTTCATCCATGCCCCAGTCTTCGCCGATGGCCGACAAGCCTTTGACGAAGAAAGCATCGACTTCTTCGCTCGATTTGCCGAGCATGAGAGCATGATAAGCATAAGCAGCCATGCCGCGCATACCAAAGAGGATGAGCGATTTGAGGGAACGGATATCTTCGTCAGCATTCCACATCTGGTTCATATCGTAGTCAGCTGCGGGAGTGGACGAAAGGGCAGCGGCTTCAGCGTGAACTTTATCGATCATAGCCTGGGTCGTCGTCGTGTTGAAGTTGACGTTGGTAATGGTCGTGAACATGCCTTCGAGGATAGTGCGATAGGTCTTAGCCGTCGGAGCGGCAGTCTGACAGGTGCGGGCCAAGCCAACGAGGGCGCCGGTCAAAACATCCTGCAAGCCGGCTTCAACAGCCGATTTGCCACAAACACCGGCACAACCGGTACAGCCAGTACCCATAGCGGTCTGTTCACACTGGAAACAAAACATCTGTTTTTCTTTTGTCATAGGGAAAACCTCCTGTATTTCATACATATAATAAATTGAATGGGTGATTCGTAATTCTCTGCTCTCATCGAGTACACCTAAAAGTATAACAAAAAGAAAGAAACATTTCTGTTGCATTTACAACCAAAAGGGAAATTTTGTAGGGGACGCCCAAAGGGCGTCCTGCCGGTCGCAGGCCACAGGTCGCAGGTCGCCTTGGACTCAAATGCCGCTGCGCGGCAACAGCCTCAGAATGACGACATCGCCTCGAGTAACCCTCGGCTCGTAAAAATCGCCCCATCTGGGGCCATCGTAGGGGACGCCCAGAGCCTTTCTGGTCCGCCAGGTACCGACTATCGGGAGGTGCAGGGCGACTGCCAGAACGGACAGCAGTGGCGGGCGTCCCGCCGTGAATCCTAGGCATAGCCGGAATGTATAACGGACGGCACACGGTCGTAATACCATCATGAATCTGTCGCGGCGGAACGCCGCATCTGAATCCGAGAGAAAGGCCGTGGTTCATTGTTCGTAGCTCGTAAAAACCTACCATCATACAAGAATAGGTATGCCAAATCTCACAACGGGCTGCACAAGGCTCCCTTTATAGGGGAGCTGGCCGC
>ENA-OQED01000523-OQED01000523.1-human-gut-metagenome-genome-assembly--contig:-NODE-523-length-14996-cov-1.239761_pt1 | contig 14996 bp, 14 predicted proteins | sample MGYA00242790_ERZ504625 | MGnify/ENA primary metagenome ERZ504625 (study PRJEB26092, sample SAMD00036345) | human gut metagenome | host: Homo sapiens | study: EMG produced TPA metagenomics assembly of...
GTCGCCACGCTGAACGAGGCGTATCAGGCGTTGGTGGCCATCGGCAAGGGGCAGGCCGACGATTTGCCTCATTGCGAGGCATGACACGCGCGGCCAGTCGTTGTTTCTGGTGAGACGACTCGCATGGGTCTGCCCACAATGCGGCGATTTTCGGCCGCGTTAACGCATTTGTTCGCGAAGACTTGCTAATGTGTCCCCTGTGAATCAAACGGCATCACAGAACGCTGAAGAATTTGGTTTCGAGCCCGGCGATATCGTCCAGGAGTGGCTCTGGGACGACGACGTGGACGATTCCATTCGTGCCCAGATTGAAGAGCTCACGGGCGAGGATCTCGTGGACGAGGACTACGACTCCGCTGTGGACGGCGTCATCGTATGGTGGCGCGACGGCGATGATGAGGACGAATTGTCCGATACGATCGTTGACGCCTACGCGGTACTGGGCAATGACGGCCCGCTGTGGATACTGACTCCCAAGCCCGGCCGCCCGGGTGCCACCAGCTCATCCACCGTGCAGTCCGCCGCACAGACCGCCGGTATGAACGCCGCCACCCCGCTGACCGTCAGCTCGGACTGGAACGGCATCCGCCTGCGCGCATTCGGCAAGGGCCGCTGATAAGCCTCAATCAATACGCTTGACTTTAAGCGTGTTGACCGGCGTCGTGTGCTGCGTAGTGCTGCTGGGCGTGACTGAATGTCATCGCGATTGAGCGCTACGGCACGCGTATGCGACACCACGTGTCGCGCAGTGCCGGCCATACGCTATTGTTGTCATTTGCGGGCAATTAGCTCAGTTGGTTAGAGCGCCACCTTTACACGGTGGATGTCGGGGGTTCGAGTCCCTCATTGCCCACTTTCATTTTTCATCGCTTCATGGAATCCCCTCATTCCACGGATATAGGCTGTGACGATATTCCCTGACAGTCTTCGGCAAGGGTTCTGAAATCTCAATGAGATGCGTGCAGAAGGAAACCGGCAGTACTGCTACAAAATCGTGAATTTCGGTCTTCTTGGTCAGATGCGTCTCAATAGTCACGTAAAGTTGTGGCAGAGTGTTTATATCCAGCAGGAGGTCGAATAGCCGATGGCGCAGGAACTTCGTGAAGGGGACGGCAAGTCGGGCATCGCACGTGCGGGCAAGCGCAAGTGGGGGGTATGACCCCGCTCAGGTGGACGCTTTCCTGGAGCGCGCCCATGCTTTGTATGACAGCGAGGGCATGAATCTCACCCAGCATGACATTCAGAACGTGTCCTTTGATTTGCGCAAGAACGGCTATGTGATCGCACAGGTTGACGCCGCGCTTGGACGTCTGGAACGTGCCGTGGTCGATAAGCAGACCACATGGGAGATCGCACAGCACGGGCGTGTGACGTGGAAGGCGAAGACCGAGAAGCTGTATCACGAAGTCCAGAACCATGCGGAGCGTAACGAGCGCGAACGCTTCAAGTCCGGAGCGCCCAAGCAGCCTTCGTACGATAAGAAGCAGGTGGATCGTCTGGTCGACCAGATTGTGGACAAGGCGGCGGCCGCATTGGGCGTTGACGGCGTTACCGAAGACGATGTACGGTCTTTGGCCGATCTCAATGCGAATACGGTCAACAATGTGATCTTCACCCAGCGCAAGGGCAAGAAAGGCTATGACGAGCGACAGGTCGATTACTTCCTGAACGCCTGCGTACAGTTGCTGAGTCGCTTGGAATCCTATGCCCGTGTGGCCGATTTCGTGTCCGGCGAGCCTGCGGCTCCTGCCCAGACCGCCACGAACGTGACCGTTCAAGCGAACGGCGTCTCACCGTTGTTCGCTTCCGGAACGCAGCGCCCGGCAACTGACGAACGTTTTGCTCCGGCTGCCGTTGCTCATGACGAATCATTCGATGCCCTGCATCAGGCCGAGCAGAGCTTGTTCACTGCTCCGGCTCCGGTTGCTCCCGCAGCGCCGGCCGCGGCGGCACCGATTGCCTATGCGTCGGCTCCTGCATCGTTCGATGCTTCCACAAGCACCAATAGCACCAATGCGGAACAGCCGGTTTCCTTTGCTCCCGCAGCATACCCGGTGCATGCGTCCAACGAGTCTGCGGCGAAGCCCGTCTCCGAGACGCCTTCCGTGGCTCCTACCGCAGTTGCTGCGGCTGAGCCTCCCGTCAGTGCCCCGTCCGCGCCGGTTTCCGGTGTGACCGCTGGCAGCGTCCCCTCGTTTGCTCCGGCACAGGCAGCTCACGAACCCGCAGCTCCGTCATCGACCCCGTCGGTGTTCGCGGAACAGCCCGTGGATATGGTGCAGAACGATTCCTCTTTGGCCGCTCTCGCCACATGGCTGCGGTTTCTCAGGAACTTCCGGCAGTGGATGCACCGTCCTTCGCTCCTAAGATGCCCAGCCTTGATGCACCGAATGCGCTGAAATTGAATGAGGTACCGGGTTCGGTTTCATCCCCGGCACCCTCCGCCCCGGCAGTACAGCCTGTGAATAGCACTGCTGACGAGGCTGCGTCCGCTGCTATGCCGGTCTCCTTTGCTCCCACCAGCAAGCCGGATCGTAACACGAACTCCATTCCGGTTCGCGTATCCGATAGTCAGCCTGCAGACAGCACGATCTCCCGTCCGGCTGCGGAATCATCTGAATACGTTGCCGCCTCCCATGACACGGAAGCAGCTCAGCCGTCACAGGATAAGCACGATTCCAGCGATTCGTTCCCGCTGCTGTTCCCGCTTGGCGGTAACTTCGATTCGGATATCCCCGACCTGTCGTTCCCCACACTGAACAATGACGATACGAAGAAGGAACAGTGAGCATAGCCTCCAACTCCACTGTCATCATTCTCGGATCCACCGGATCCATCGGCACCCAAGGACTTGACGTCATCTCGCGTCATCCTGAACGATTTACCGTCACCGGTCTGGCGGCGGGCGGAGCACATATCGAGCTGCTGGCGCAACAGGCCGCACAGTTCCATGTGTCCGAAGCCGCGGTGTTTGATGAGACCAAGGTTCCAGCGCTGCAAGCAGCTCTCGCACAGGCCGGCGCACAAGGTGTCCGCGTGACCGGCGGTCCGGATTCGGTCATCGCCATGGCCGGCTCCGGTGCGAATGTCGTATTGAACGGCATCACCGGCTCCATCGGACTCGAACCGTCGATCGCGGCGCTCAAGGCCGGTTCCCAGCTGGCATTGGCCAACAAGGAGTCCGTAGTCGCGGGCGGGCATCTGCTGTTCAGCGCGCAAGTGCGCGAGAACCAAATCAACCCGGTCGATTCCGAGCATTCCGCCATCTGGCAATCCCTGCGCTCCGGAACCCACGCCGAAGTCGCCAAGCTTGTGGTCACCGCCTCCGGCGGACCGTTCCGCGGCTGGAAACGTGCCGACATGGAGACCATCACTCCCGAGCAGGCGCTGCATCATCCGACGTGGAACATGGGGCCGGTTGTCACCATCAACTCCTCCACACTGATGAACAAGGGCCTCGAAGTCATCGAGGCGTCCCGCTTGTTCAACGTGCCGCCTGAACGCATCGACGTGACCGTGCACCCGCAGTCCATCGTCCATTCCATGGTCGAATTTGTGGATGGCGCCACGATTTGCCAAGCTTCGCCGCCAGACATGCGTCTGCCCATCGCGCTGGGTCTGTCCGCGCCGGACCGCATGACCAATGTGGCCGCCGCGTGCGACTGGACGCAAGCCGCAACTTGGACCTTTGAACCGTTGGACGATGAGGCGTTCCCTGCCGTGCAACTGGCCCGCCACTGCCTGGCCGCCTCCGAGAAGCATACGGCGGTGCTCAATGCTGCCAATGAACAGGCCGTGCATGCCTTCCTCGAGCATCGTCTGCCATACCTCGGCATCGTGGACACGGTCAAAGCCGTGCTGGACCAGATGGACGCCGAGCTTCGTGGTAACCCGCTGTTCACGGACGTGGAGGAAATGAACCAGCTTGAGCTTGAAGCCCGCCGACGCGCCGACGACCTGATAAACAAGCAATGATGAATACCTTGAATACGGAAAATCCCATCGAAAAGCCGTTCCGCAAAACCGGTGATCCGGTCGACCTGACCAGCGAATCGCCCTTGCACCCGCGCCGCAAGTCCCGCCGCATCATGGTGGGCCCGGTGCCGGTGGGCGGGGGCGCGCCCATCTCCGTGCAGTCGATGACCAACACGCTCACGGCCAACGTACCTGCACGTTGCAGCAGATCGCCGAACTGACCGCCGCCGGCTGCGACATCGTGCGCGTGGCCGTGCCGAGTCAGGACGATGCCGACGCACTGCCGGAAATCTGCCGCAAATCGCCGATTCCGGTCATCGCCGATATCCACTTCCAGTCCAAATACGTGTTCCAGGCCATCGACGCCGGCTGCGCGGCCGTGCGCGTGAACCCCGGCAACATCCGTAAGTTCGACGAAGTCGGCCCGGACATCTGCAAGGCCGCCACCGACGCGGGCATCTCGCTGCGTATCGGTGTGAACGCCGGCTCGCTGGACAAGGAACTCTACGCCAAATACGGTGGCCCGACTCCGGAAGCATTGGTGGCCTCTGCCTTGAAGGAAGCGCACATGTTCGAGGACGTCGGCTTCCACGATTTCAAGATCTCCGTCAAACACCATGACGTCATCACCATGGTCGAAACGTACCGACTGCTCGCTTCCAAGGGCGATTGGCCGCTGCACCTCGGCGTCACCGAGGCCGGCCCCGCTTGGCAAGGCACCATCAAATCCTGCCTGGCGTTCGGTGCGCTCTTGGCCGAGGGCATTGGCGACACGATTCGCGTGTCTCTCTCCGCGCCGCCGGCCGAAGAGGTCAAGGTGGGTTGCAAACTCTTGGAATACATGGGATTGCGCCCCCGCAAGTTCGACATCATCTCCTGCCCGAGCTGCGGCCGCGCCCAAGTGGATGTGATCCAGCTCGCCTCCGCCGTCACCGAAGGCCTGAAGGACGTGACCGCGCCGATCCGAGTGGCCGTCATGGGCTGCATCGTCAACGGTCCGGGCGAGGCACGCGAAGCCGACCTCGGCGTGGCCTCCGGCAATGGCAAGGGCCAGATCTTCATCAAGGGCAAGGTCATCAAGACCGTGCCCGAAGACCAGATCGTCGACACGCTGCTCACCATAGCGAACGATATCGCCGCCCAAATGGAGGCCGACGGTCAAGTCCCCGTCAATTCCACCGGCCCGGTCGTGGTCCCAATCCAGCACCCCGGTCACTGATTCGGCCGAATAGGCCCTCGGCATAAATATCGCGGTCAGATTACAATAGCGCACGTGCCGCAAGAAGAAGAGCATCGCCTGACTGTTCGATCCAAGCCGTGGACCAGCACCCACCGGCTGATGGTCAGCCTGCCCATCTTCATTATCCTGATTGGCGTGCTGGTCTCCATTTCCAATCTGACCACGGTGCCTTGGAACATCGAACCCACCGGCCAGTCGATGGCCACGCTCACCGACGATACCGAAGTCACCTTCGATAACCCGTCCGGAGAAACGCTGCCGGCAAAAGGCACGTATGAGGTCACCGAGCGATACATCACGCTGAACATGACCGGCGACGGCAATCTGACCAAGGAGTCCGGTGCTCGGGGCAAGGCCAATGCGGACGGCGTCCAAGCCATCAAGGTATTGATTCGGGAACCTCAGAACGCATCAGGCAAGCGCCCCGGCGTGGTGTTCATGCACGGTGCCGGATACGGCACCTGTGACAACTCCTTTGGCGACGTGGCCTCCGGTATGGCTTCGGCCGGCTTTGTGACCGCAGTGCTCGACAAACCCGTCTGGAACACCACCGACATCAACCGCGATTATCCGGCCTCAGCCAAGGCTTATGATCAGGTCATCGAATACCTGCGAGACCAAAGCGATGTAGACGAGGCCAAGGTCGGCATCTATGCCACCTCCGAATCGACATGGATCTCCTCGTATCTGCTCGAGGACGATCCGGACATCGCCTTCCAGATTCTCCTGAGCCCGATGGTGTTCAGCCCACGCCAATCGCTGGGATTTTTCGTCACCCAGGACTTCACCCTTGTTGGCGCGAACGAAGGCTATCAATCCATCGTCCAACGTGTGTTCAGCGCGGACACCGGCCTGTTCGGACTGAACAATTTCGACCTCGCCACACTCAAACCCGCCGCCTACGCCGTACCCACCTATGTGGCTTACGGTTCGAAAGACGTGATGACGGCGCAGGTCGACGGTGTGCGTGCGATTCTCTACAACGCCCACAAAGCCGATAACTGGAATGTGACCGTGCGCAGCTACCCGGTCGCCAACCATGTGCTGCGTTTGGGAGATGAGTCCGAAGCGGGCACCCCGTTTGCGGACGCCTATGTGGACGATCTCATCGACTGGGCCGTCGGCACTTCCGCCGGACTCACGCAGACCAGTGAAAAGGTGGCCGGCACCAATCTGTACCAATCAATCGGTCTGCCGGGCGCTTTGAAGGCAAGACGCGTCGGCACCATATATGGTGTGATTCTGCACGTCACGGTGGTACTGCTGCTGCTCGCATCCATCGTGCTGGCACTGGTGGCGCTGGGTCGCAAAATCGCGGCGGATGCCCGATGGCGGCGAGAGAAGCGCGAGGCCAAACATGCGGGCATGCTGATACCGGAACGGCCTGTGGTACTCGGTTTCGCACATGGTTTCGGCAATGCGCTGCTGACTTTGACCCTCACCACTCTTGCCACATTGCTCATCTTCTTCGCCGGACTCGGGCAGGTGATCATGGGCGTGGTCAAACTTGCATGGGGTAGCGCACCTACCGAGACGCCGGGTGTCATGTATTGGAGCTGGCCGGTCATCCAAGTGGTGTCCGTGCTGGTGCTATGGGCTTGGTCCCGCGTCTTTATGCATCTGATAGAAGTCGCTTCCGTCCGCGGCCTGATTCAGATACCCCCTCGTCGCGAATCCGTTCGAGACATCGTCACCGGTGCTGACCCGGTACTCGCCTCCACCCGTCTGGGCCGAATCCTGTTCTGGCTGGTGGCCTTCACCATGCTGTACATACTGTTGGTGTTCGCCTTCTGGGGTCTGTTTATTTACTGACTACTTCATTGAGTAGAGTCTGCCAGGCGTCGCGGGAAAGGAGATGAGATGTCGCTGTACCGAGACGAAGGTGTGGTGTTGCGCACCTCCAAACTGGGCGAGGCTGATCGTATCATCACCATCCTGACGCGTGGGCATGGCAAGATTCGGGCGGTCGCCAAAGGCGTACGTCGCACCAAATCACGCTTTGGTGCCAGGCTCGAGCCGTTCATGCGAGTCGATGTGCTTATCGCTGAAGGCCGCTCGCTTGACGTGGTCTCCCAAGCTGAAGCGGTCGCCGCTTATGGTGCTCCGATCGCGGCGGATTATGCGGCGTATGAGGCCGCCAACGTCATCGTTGAGACTATCGATAAAATCGCCAGCACCGAACATGAGCAGCTGCCGAACCAATATCGGCTGCTCATCGGCGCGTTGAACGCGCTCGCCAAACAATCCCACGCCCCGCAAGCCATAGGCGACTCCTACGTGATGCGCGCCTTGGCCTTGGCCGGTTGGACGCCACGATTGGGCACTTGCGTGGTATGCGGCAAGGCGGAGCCGGCGTACCTGTCCATCGCGTCCGGCGGTGTGATGTGCGAAGCCGACCACACTACCGATGCGCGCCGTATCGCACCGTTCGTGTTAAACCAGTTCGATGCACTGATTCGTGGCGATTGGTCGGTGCTTGATGCCGCGCCTGTGGAGCGGGTTGTTGCAGGATGTTGGTTGAGATTGGGGGGAGTATTACCTCGAACGCCCGATTCGTTCGCTGCGCTTGATAGATTCATGAGTATGGCTTTTGAGAACGTTGATTACACGTCGTTGGACATTCCCGCAGCTCCGTTCAGCGACCCCGCTCGTATTCCCGACTTCCCCAAGAACAAGGTACCCCGCCATATCGGTGTGATTATGGACGGTAATGGTCGTTGGGCCAAGCAGCGCGGCATGGTCCGCACCAATGGCCATCAGGCCGCCGAACCGGTGGTGTTCGACACTATCGCCGGTGCCATCGAAGCCGGTGTACGGTATTTGAGCCTGTACACGTTCTCCACTGAAAACTGGAAGCGCTCGCCACAGGAAGTGCGCTTCCTCATGGGTTTCTCGCGTGAAATCATCCACCGTCGTGTGGAACAGATGGACGAGTGGGGTGTGCGCGTGCGCTGGTCCGGCCGTCGCCCCAAGCTGTGGAAGTCGGTGATCGACGAGCTTGAAGCCGCCGAGAAGCGCACCAAGAACAACAAGGTCATCGATGTGGTGTTCTGCATCAACTATGGTGGCCGTGCTGAAATCGCCGACGCCTGCGCCGCCATCGCTCGCGAAGTGCGCGATGGCAAGATTTCCGGCGACCGTGTGACTGAGAAGATGATTGCCGACCATCTGTACAATCCGGACATTCCCGATTGCGACTTGGTGATCCGTACTTCCGGCGAACAGCGCACCTCCAACTTCCTGCCGTGGGAGGCCGCCTACGCCGAGCTCGACTTCGTGCCCGAACTCTTCCCGGACTGCGGCCGTGACGTGCTATGGCGCTCCATCGACCATTACATCCACCGCGATCGCCGATTTGGCGGCGTGAAATAAAGAACAGTCCAGTGGACTGTTCGTTCACGCCGCCTGGCCGAGGCCGATAGGACATGACCAGGTAATGATGAGTCCGGCGAAGCCGGTCCTTGATTGCTGGGGGTGTGAAATAGTCCTTGTTAGGCCCCCTCTGACGAGCTGAGCCGTAAAGCAAACGCCCGGTGGACTGTTTGTAGGCGAAGACGAGACGAGAGTCGAGCCAGAAGAATGCGAGCGGCAGCTTGTCCGTAATTGCGGTCGAGCTGCCCGTGTAGCGGACTGAGGGGAGTTACCGGCACACCTCAGCCATCCTCTCTACAAACTCATCCAAAAAACGTCCCGAATCCACACCAAGTGCCACATGCACATGCGGCATGGAATGATTCACCAGCCAACCGGGTCTCCGGTGGTCCGGCCTCGTACTCCATTGAAATCACCGGTATTGGTCTCCGCGCGCAACGCAAGATCAAAACAATCGACCAGTGAAGAATCAAGTGCAACCGCCGCCGCCAACGGATCATGCAACGGCATGCCGCCAGAGAACAGTGCGGGGTCGGCTTCCAAATTTGCCTTGATGGAAAAGTCCGCGAGATCAGCCAAGAACCGCCCGCGCTTGGTTCCCGTCGCACGCCACCGGTCGGCCGCCGATTGCGGTAGCAAACACTGGTGAGTCACATCAAGTCCCACCATTGTGATGTCTGCGCCGGAATGAAATACACGATTCGCGGCCTCAGGGTCTTGGATGATATTCGTCTCAGCTACCGCATCCCAACAATTACCGGGTTGGGTAAGCGTACCGCCCATCATCACCAGCCTGAGTTTCGACGCAATATCCGGTGCTCGAGTAATAGCCGCATCCACATCCGTCAACGGCCCGGTAGCCAGCACGGTAACGTCTCGGCCAAACTCGCGAACCTGCTCAATCAGATACTCAATCCCATCCGCAGCATCAACGGAGCACCTCCTTTTGCCCCCGCTGGCGAGAGCTGTCGGCATAGCCGACTGGGGATGGTCCACCGACTGAGAGCGGTTCACACGAGAACAAGCACCCAACGCCGGATGAGCATGAATATCCCCCGCCAAATACCCGCCAACAGAAACAACCTCATCGGGCACATCCACAGACATATCATCACCAGGCACACAAGCTCCCATCAGCCAGAGCCCCGGACCCTGCCAGCCGAGTATTCCCCAGTCCATCATCCCCATGGAACTGGGCACACCCTGCATCAGGAATAAACGCATCAGCCCAAGAAGGATGCTCAGACCCTAAAAACACTGGAATATCCGCCCGACCAAACAAATCAAGCACCGCGCAAGTATTGGCATAAGCCGTGTTCGCATCCACATTGCCATAACCGGCAATCACGCCACCCAACTCGCACTCATCCGCCGACCCCAACAAATACGCCAACGCCAACGCATCATCAACACCCGTATCCATGCTGGCAATAATGCGGTCAGGACATTGGACCATAGAATCGTCTCCTTGTTAGCGTGATCCGCTATGAATAACCTTATCGGTCGATACGCAAAAATGCGTCCTTCCCATGAGGAAAGGACGCATTTTTGCGTAGATTCAAACTCGGAATATCGGAAATTACTTGCCGATGAATTCGTCGGTGGCAAGGTCCTTGGCCTGCGGGGCCTCATGAATTATCTTGTCATGACTGTCGGTGTATGCGTCTTCTTCAGCCAGGAAGTCGAAGTATTCCTGAGCGCCCTTGAAGTCGTTGGTGCCGAGCACGAAAGAACCGTCCTTGATCTTGGCCGGATCGCCCCAGTACTGGCCGTCGACGATAACCTGCATGCTCTTCTTGACGATTCGGGCTTGAGGTTGGCGTCAGGGGCTTCGTCCACGAGAATCTGCGCGGCGTCATCCGGGTTGGCGTACGCGTACTCGTAACCCTTTTGAGTGGCCTGAGTGAACTTCTTGACCAGGTCGGGATTGTTCTTGATGGTCTTGTCATTGGTGATGATGCCGATGGTGTCGGCGTTGCCGGGCACGCCATAGTCAGGCTCGGTGAAGCAGTTGAGCTTCGGGCCGTACATGTCGGCTTGCACGCCTTCCCACGTGGCGTAGAAGCCTCCGAAATCGGCCTTGCCGGATTCCATGGTCTGGAAGGTGGAGGTGCCGACGGTCACCTTGTCGAATTCGCCCTTGCCACCATCGGTTTGGACCATGCGGCGCACCACGGCATCGGACTCGTTGGAGCCGAAGGTGGCGAAGGTCTTGCCATCCAAATCCTTAGGGGACTTGACGGCGGTGTTGGACGCCAGTGCGCACCAAATGGCGCTCGGCTTCTGCTGCACCTGCAGCACCTGCTTGATGTGAGCGCCCTTCAGCGTGTAGACGCCCACGTTGGTCAGGTTGGACAGGGCGAAGTCGGCCACACCGTTGTTCACGGCCTGTTCGGCACCGGCCTGGGCCACGGCCACGATATCCACGTCAAGGCCGGCGTCCTTGAAGTAGCCCTTGTTCTTGGCCACGTACACGCCGATGTGGTTGGTATCGGGTGCCCAGGAAAGCATGAAAGTGACCTTCTTGAGGTCGGAGGTGTTGGAGTTGGAGGAGTCGGCGGTGTTGGTCTGGCCACATGCGGCGAAACCGAAAGTCATGGCAAGGGCGCCCACGAGGGCAGCGGCCTTGGATACAAGGCTTTTCTTCATAATGATGGTTCCCTAATTCGTTGTCTCTCTATCGTTCTCTGGGATTGCTTCGAACGGAAGTCGGCAGAAAACGATATGGAGGGCCTTGATTTCCGTTCGACCAGCGCCCCCGACATTCCCTATGAAAGCTCGGGAAAGCCGGTTTGCCACACGCTGGTAAAGCTGTTCCATTATAGAGACAGGGTTGGAGACCTCATGAGAAGCCGCGCGTTCAGTCGGTCCTGGCTGCCGGCTCGTGCCTTTGACGGTAAAAAAGAACTACTGGTCCGCGTCGGGGTCTTCGTCGTCGCCGGCCGGGCCGAGCAGGATGCGCTCGCTGGCGTTTACCGCCAGCATCAGTACGCATGTCATCAGGATAATGACGATGGTGGCGGAGAAGATCAGCGGCGTGCGGAATGAATTGTAGGCAGCCTGCAGCCAGATGCCAAGGCCCTTGCGTGCGCCAAGGTATTCAGCGGTGGATGCCGTGGCGAAGATGTATGCGGCAGATACTCGGATACCGCCATAGATCTGACGTGCGGCAACGCGCAGCTTCACGTGCCAGAGCGTCCAGACCGGGGTCGCGCCGCAGGTCAATGCGACGTCGGAATAGAACTGGGGCACTGCTTCTAGTCCGCGCACAGTCTGCACGGCGATGGGGAAGAGGCCGAATACCGCCACGATTACGATTTTGCCGGAAATCTCAAAACCGAACCAAATCAGGAACAACGGGGCGATGGAAATCAGCGGCATGGTTTGTGCGGCGGCAAGCAGCGGATAGAACGCCGCGTTGAACGTGTGCGAGCAGTACAGTGCAATGCCGATCATAATGCCGAAGAACACGGCAAACAGGAAGCCGACCACGCCTCATAGCCGGTGATTGCCGCGGCCGGGCCGAGCGTGTTCCATGTTTCGATGGTGGCGGCGAAAATCTCGCTTGGCGCGGAGATCATCGGTGGGGGAGACATGTCCTAGATCCACCCACGTTTCCCAGACTGCCAGCAATACGATGACGGCGATGACGGTGGGCATGCGGCGCTTGAGGCGCTTGGCGATGGACATGGGATGTCACCTTGCTTTCCGCGCCAGTCCGGTTTGCTGGTGGCGCTTGCGGCCGGGGCGTGGAACAGTAAGGTGAGGAGCCTGCGCGCCTGCCGGTCGTGTGATGGATCGTGTTATATGCCGTCCATCAGTATAGGCGAAGGCGAACGACAGGGCGCACAAAAAAACCTCCCTCGTCAGAGGGAGGTGAGAGAGCTACTCCAGTCCGATGGACTTCATGTGGTGGAGCTTCAGGGAATCCACCTTGAGACTACCGGACTCGGCGACGAGCTTGATGGCGCGCGGGCCTTCGGAGGCGTAGGAGTAGGAGCTCAGCACTTGGTGGCCACCGTTGACGTAGACCTCCACGGAGCCGCGATCCACGAACACGCGCAGGTCCAGCTTGCCGGAGGCCAGTTCGGCGTCGGTCAGTGGGGCGGCGCGGTAGCCGCGATCGCCGTTGGCCATGGCCTGACGATCCACCACCACGCGGCCGATCTGGCCGTCATAAGCCACGTAGGTGTAGGCACCGTCCTCAGTGGCGTGAATCTTCAGACCCGCACGCTCGGCAGTGGAGGCAGCCAAGTCGATGGTCATTTCGATTTCCACGGCCTCGGCGTCGTCGGCGATGATCTGCTCGCCATCCATGTCGAGTGTGATCGAACCATGGTCGAGGGTATCCTCGCGCAGGCCTTCCATTTCGGCGACCGGCGCGGTGACCACGTCGCCGTCATCGCCAAGGGTGATCTCGCGCGGCAGGGTGAGCTGGCCACACCAGCCGTCATCCTCCATGGGAATCGGCTGCACGAACGGGCTCATCCAGCCATAGACGATCTGACGGCCGTCCACATTGAAGGGACTGCGGGGCGTAGTAGTTGTGGCCGCAATCCCACAGGCGGAACTCGGTTTCCGGCTTGAATTCGCCGCCCGGCTCCCACGTGCCGATCATGTAGCCGGCGTTGCTGACGTTGCGGTTCATGAAGCCGCTGGGCTTGGACCCCATGGCGGAGAAGCCAATGACCCACTTCTCGTTGCCGTCCTTGTCTTTGATGGGGAAGAAGTCGGGGCATTCGAGCATGAACACATCCGGATCCGGGTGCTGGAAGAGCACGCGCTCGTATTCCCAGCGGACCATGTCCTTGGAGGAGAACAGCCACATCTGGCCGCGCTTGTCCGCAGAGGAGACACCGAAGGTCATGTACCAGATGTCGCCGGTCTTCCAGACCTTCGGGTCGCGGTAGTGGTGGTCGACCTTGTCGGTCGGGCAGTCGATGATCATGCCCTGCTTGGTGGCGGAGGTGAGCTCGTCATTGTCCGGCAGCGCGGTCATCTGCACTTGCCAGTCGCCGCCGGTGTTGTCGTGGCCGTTGGCCCAACGGTGGCCGGTGTAGTAGAAGCGAAGGTCTCCGTTGTCGTCGATGACGGCAGAACCGGAGAACACGCCGTCCTTCTCCTGCTCTAGAGACGGTGCGAACATGATGGGCTCGCGCTTCCAGTTGAGCATATCGGTGGAGGAGACGTGGCCCCAGTGCATCGGACCCCACTGGGTGCCGTAGGGGTGCAGCTGGTAGAACACGTGCCAGCGGCCCTTGTAGAAGCACAGGCCGTTCGGGTCGTTGATCCAGCCACCGTTGGAGGCGATGTGATACTTCGGGGTACCAGCGGTTGTTGCGATTGGCGGCCATCTCAGCCACGCCGGCTTCGGCTTTTGCCAGTTCAGCAGCGTGGTCGTGGATGGGGGTGAGAACAGGGGTTTCAGGAGTGAAGTCAGTCATGGCTGTCCTTTCAGGCCTTGGCGGCTTCCATCTGGCGAAGCTGCTTGTCGGTGTAGAACGGGTCGCCGCCGACTTCCTGATCATCATGCTTGATGACGAAGAAGCCGTAAATCAGTGCGCACAGCACGATGGCAGAGATGACCCAGAAGGTCACGCGGGATCCCATGTCGTTGTTCGGCAGAATCTGAGCCATCTTGTCGTGGAAGGCACCCAGAGGGGTCGAGAAGATGACCTGACCCACTTGGGAAGCGATCTGGAAGCCCACCATGTACAGCGTGGCAGAGAGCTTGGTGTCGAAGTGCAGAGTGAAGTAGCGGAATGCCGGCAGGCAGAACAGCGGCACTTCGATGGAGTGGAACAGCTTGACGATGGAGATGGTGACCGGGTCGTGGAACACGCCGCACAAGCCGATGCGCAGGAACATCACGGTAGCGCCGAGCAGCAGAGCGTTGCGCACGCCGATCTTCTTCATGATGATCGGGACCACGCCCATCATTGCGGACTCAAGGAAGACCTGGAAACCGTTCAGGGTGCCGTAGGTGGCGTTGCCGATTTCTTCAGTGGGGAAGAGGTTGGCGTAGTAGGTCGGGAACATCTGCTGATCGAACACAGTGTAGAAGGTGTTGGTCAGCAGCATGAAGACGATGAGCACCCACAGGGTCGGCATCTTGAGAACGGCGACCATTTCCTTGAGGGACGGGTTGGTGGGGGCTGCGTTCGGGTCGGTTTCCTTCTTGAGCTCTTCCTTCTGCTCGGCCGGGACCCAGAAGGCGTACACGAGGAGCATGCCAAGGCCGAATGCGGAGCCGACCCAGAAGTTGATCAGCGGGTTGATGTTGAACAGGAAGCCGGCGCACAGCGCCACGATGGCGTAACCGAAGGAGCCCCAAGCACGGGACTGGCCATATTCGAAACCGATTTACGGGAGTAGCGTTCGGTGACGGCCTCGAACAGGGAGCAGCCGG
>ENA-OQED01000526-OQED01000526.1-human-gut-metagenome-genome-assembly--contig:-NODE-526-length-14967-cov-1.038005_pt1 | contig 14967 bp, 16 predicted proteins | sample MGYA00242790_ERZ504625 | MGnify/ENA primary metagenome ERZ504625 (study PRJEB26092, sample SAMD00036345) | human gut metagenome | host: Homo sapiens | study: EMG produced TPA metagenomics assembly of...
TGAGGAAAGAGCCGCAACTATCCAGCAGGCGGCTGAAAGCCTTAAGCTTGCAAATCCACTGGACATCGTAAAGAGATGCCACACTATCATGCAGGAAGTCAAGGATCTTGAAAAGGAAAGAGACGCTTTGCAGGCTTAAGGCTTTCAGCCGCCTGCTGGATAGTTGCGGCTCTTTCCTCAACAAGTTCAAGAACGCCTCTGCCTGTTACGGCTTCGATACGTCTTACGCCTGAAGCTACAGAGCTTTCGGAGATTATCTTGTACAGACCTATTCTTGAAGTATTGTCAAGATGTGTACCGCCACAGAACTCGATAGAAGCTGTTTCGTCACCGTCACCCATTGTTACAACTCTTACAGTTTCGCCGTATTTCTCACCGAACAGAGCCATCGCGCCGGATTTCTTCGCTTCCTCAGTATCCATGATGTCGGTTACAACCGGGATCTGCTCCTGAATCTTTTCATTTACCAGATTCTCAACTTTTTCCAGTTCTTCCGGTGTCATAGCCTGGAAGTGAGCAAAGTCGAAACGGAGTCTGGTCGGGGTTACGAGAGAACCTTTCTGCTCTACGTGTGCACCGAGAACAGTCTTTAATGCCTTCTGCAGAAGGTGTGTTGCGCTGTGGTTCTTCTCGGTATTTTTTCTTGCCTCTTCGTTGACCTGAAGCGTAACCTTTCTCGCCGTTTGAAATCATACCGGATTTTATGACACCGACGTGGCCGTATTTTCCGCCGCGGAGTTTGATGGTATCTTCTACTTCGAATACACCATTTGCTCCTTTGATGATACCGCAGTCGCCTTCCTGACCGCCCATGGTAGCGTAGAACGGGGTTTTCTCTACGAAAATGGTTCCCTTCTGGCCTTCCATCAGAGATTCTGCAATCTCAGTCTCTGTCGTCAGAACGGTTACTTTGGAGGTATCCTCCAGATGATCGTATCCGGTAAACTCAGTTGTTACGGACGGGTCGATCTCATCGTAAACGGTTGCATCAGCACCCATGTAGTTTGTTACTTCACGGCTCGATCTTGCACGCTCTCTCTGCTCTTCCATTGCTGCATGGAAACCGTCCTCGTCGATGCCGTAGCCCTTCTCCTCGAGGATCTCTTTGGTCAGATCCAGCGGGAATCCGTAGGTATCGTACAGTTTGAATGCATCCTGTCCGTCCAGAACTTTTTTGCCTTCGCTCTGCATTTTTTCTTCGAGCTCGGAGAGGATATGAAGTCCCTGGTCGATGGTTTTGTTGAACTGGGTCTCCTCGTTGTTCAGAACGTTGAAGATGAAATCTTTTTTCTCTTCAAGTTCCGGATATCCGTCTTTGGAGCCTTCGATTACGCTTGCGGAAAGGCGGGCAAGGAACAGTCCGTCAATGCCAAGCAGACGGCCATGACGTGCTGCACGGCGGATCAGACGGCGCAGTACGTAGCCTCTTCCTTCGTTGGTCGGCATGATTCCATCGGAAATCATGAATGTTGCGGAACGGATATGGTCTGTGATAAGGCGGATGGAAACATCGGTCTCATGATCTTTATCATACTCTTTTCCGGAGATTTCGCATACTTTGTTGCGGAGTGCCTGAATGGTGTCGACATCGAAGATGGAATCTACATCCTGTACGACAACGGCCAAACGCTCAAGTCCCATACCGGTATCAATGTTCTTCTGGATCAGGTCGGTGTAGTGGCCCTCGCCGTCGTTGTTGAACTGGCTGAATACGTTGTTCCATACTTCCATGTAACGGTCACACTCGCAGCCAACGGTACATCCCGGTTTGCCGCAGCCGTATTTTTCTCCGCGGTCATAATAAATCTCAGAACACGGACCGCACGGACCTGCGCCATGCTCCCAGAAGTTGTCCTCTTTTCCAAAACGGAAAATACGGTCTGCCGGGATGCCGATCTCTTTGTTCCAGATATCAAATGCTTCATCATCGTCCTGATAGATGGATGGGTACAGACGATTCGGATCGAGCCCTACTACCTGTGTTAAAAACTCCCAGGACCATGCGATTGCTTCGTGTTTGAAATAATCACCGAAGGAAAAGTTTCCGAGCATCTCAAAGAAGGTGCCGTGACGGGCTGTTTTTCCTACATTTTCAATATCGCCGGTACGGATACATTTCTGGCATGTTGTTACTCTTCTTCTCGGCGGAATCTCTGCGCCTGTGAAGTAAGGTTTCAGCGGAGCCATACCGGAGTTGATCAGTAAAAGACTTTTATCGTTGTGTGGAATCAACGAAAAACTCTTCATAGCAAGATGTCCTTTGCTCTCGAAGAACTCAAGAAACATCTTTCGTAATTCGTTTACGCCATATTTTTCCATGACTGTTTGTCCTCCAAATAATTCAGTGTGTCCCGGAATTTCTTCCGGGAATCCATTCTTTTATAATAGCACACTTAATTATTTAACGCAAATTTTTTTGAAATTATTCTTTCCTTTTTTCAGAACGATACCGTCCTCGCCGAAGGCTGCTTTTTCTACGGCATATTTCGGATCTGTAATTTTCTCACCGTCTACGGATACACCGCCCTGCTCTACGGCACGGCGTCCTTCGTTTCTGGTCTTTGCAAGCTCTGCTTTGACAAGAAGGGTTACGATATCGATTTTATCGTCCGTGAAATCCTCTGCAGAAATTTCACTGGTCGGCATATGCTCGGAGCTTCCGGTAGAGAATACGGCACGTGCGCCTTCCTGCGCTTTCTTTGCTTCTTCCTCGCCGTGTACCATGGAGGTCAGCTCATAGGCCAGGATCTCTTTTGCCTCGTTCAGCTTGCTTCCTTCCCAGGAATCCATCTCGTCGATCTGCTCCAGCGGCAGGAAAGTCAACATACGGATACATTTTAAGACGTCGGCATCATCCACGTTTCTCCAGTACTGGTAGAAATCGAACGGGCTGGTCTTGTTCGGGTCAAGCCATACAGCGTTTCCTGCGGTTTTACCCATCTTCTTGCCCTGAGAGTCGGTCAGAAGGGTGATGGTCATTGCATAGGCATCTTTTCCAAGTTTACGGCGGATCAGTTCGGTTCCTCCCAGCATGTTGGACCACTGGTCATCGCCGCCGAACTGCATATTGCAGCCGTATTTCTGGAACATGTGATAGAAGTCGTAGCTCTGCATAATCATGTAGTTGAACTCCAGGAAGGAAAGACCTTTTTCCATACGCTGTTTGTAGCACTCTGCACGGAGCATGTTGTTGACGCTGAAGCATGCACCTACCTCACGGAGCAGTTCTACATAGTTCAGGTTCAGCAGCCAGTCTGCGTTGTTGAGCATCATAGCTTTTCCCTCGCCGAACTCGATGAAACGCTCCATCTGACGTTTGAAGCACTCTGCGTTGTGGTCGATCTCCTCGCGGGTCAGCATTTTTCTCATATCGGTTCTTCCGGACGGGTCACCGATCATGGTGGTGCCGCCGCCGATCAGGGCGATCGGTTTGTTTCCTGCCATCTGCATCCGTTTCATCAGGGTCAGTGCCATGAAGTGACCTGCGGTCAGACTGTCTGCGGTGCAGTCGAATCCGATATAGAACGTTGCTTTTCCATTGTTTACCAAGTCTCTGATTTCATCTTCGTCGGTTACCTGTGCCAGAAGGCCTCTGGCGATCAGTTCGTCATAAATCTGCATTTTGTTTTTCTCCTTTTTTCGGTTGACTTTCGGGTATGTGTTACCGTCTGGGACCAAAGTTTTTTATACAAAAAGACTCCCGTCCTTTCCGATTCAAAGGACGAGAGCCCGTATCTCCCGTGTTACCACCTTACTTCACAGCTGTCTCACGGCAGCTGCCTTTGTCGGTATCCAAAATCTCTGAATACCCTGACGCTGTAACGTTCGTCTCTTACGTCGCAGCCTACTAAAAACGTGCATCATAGTTCTTCTGCCGCCCGTTTTATTCGGTGCGCAACTCCGGGATGTATTCGAATCGTACAGAACCTGCATGCGCCTCTCATCTGCCGGCTGCTTTCTGTCCGCGTTTTGTACGTCTACTTGTTCCCTTCCAAGCCTTTTTCCATGTTCCATAGTATAAACGGTGATTCGAAATCTGTCAAGACTTCTGCTTTCCGTTTTTTCATCTATTTTTAATATCCGCGTCCTGATCCATCATATACAGGAGTGCGTTGCAGATGCACGCCGCGATATTGCTGCCGCCTTTTCGTCCGCGTGCCACGATATACGGGATATTGGTCTGCATAATCAGTTCTTTGGACTGTACCACATTGACAAAGCCGACCGGAACTCCGATGATCAGCGCCGGTTTTATTTTTCCTTCCCCGATCAGTTCATAGAGGCGGACCAGTGCCGTCGGCGCATTTCCAACCGCAATAATCAGCTTTTTATCCAGCTCCGCCGCTTTTTCCATGCAGGCTGCCGCGCGGGTGCTTCCGGTTTCTTTTGCTCTTGCCGCAACATCTTCGTCTGACATAAAGCAGAGCGCTTCACCGCCGTGGCGCGCAAGCACCTTTTTGTTGATGCCAGATCTTGCCATCTGCGTATCCGTCACAATGCAGGCCCCCTCCCCGGATCGCCTCGATGCCTTTTGCCACCCGCATGCTCCGAAAAGCAGAGATTATCCGCATAATCAAAATCCGCACTTGTGTGGATACAACGCTTTACAACCAGTTCCTGATCCTCTGGAAACGTTCTTCCGTTTAATTCTTCCGTGATAATTTCAAAGCTTCTCTTTTCAATCTCGTGCGGGCTTACCTGCTCCAGTTCTATCTTCATCTTTATGCCCCTTCTTCCAGAATTTGATAAATCTTCTTCATGTCGAGATGCTCGCGCAGCGCATCTGCGAGAATATCGTACTGTGTCTCTTTGAATGTCTGGTAATCGACACCGTGAATCTGCTCCATGGCAATTCCCTTATTCTTTGCAAGTGCTTCCACGATCCGCTCGGCAACTTCTTCTTTGTCGAAAATGCCGTGCACATACGTACCGTACACATTTCCTTTCTGTGCACCGTCCAGCTTATCCGAATCAGCACGGTTCTGATCATCGATGAACGTGAATGCTTCTGTTCCTTCTTTCCGCACTGTTTCTCCCATATGGATTTCATAGCCCTCGATCCGGGTTCCCTCGATCCCGGCAAGAACGCCTTCTGTTTTTCCAAAAGCGCCCTCCGCGCGGGTTCTCGTCTTCTCACCGGCAAATACGGTATCCATCGGCAGGAGTCCCATTCCTTTGATCGTTCCGCCGGCTTCGACATGCAGCGGATCGCTCAGCGTATCTCCGAGCATCTGGAAGCCGCCACAGACACCGAAAATTACTTTTCCGGCCGCAGCCGCCTTCAGTACGGCCGCTTCCAGACCATTCTGACGGCATCCAGAGCAGATCCTCCCATCGTGTTTTTCGTTCCCGGAAGCAGAATCATATCCGGATTTTTCAGTTCGGAGACAGAGCTTACGTAGCGGAGTGATACGCCTTCGATCCGCTCGAACGGGTTGAAATCGGTGAAGTTTGAAATACGCGGGAGACGGATGACCGCAAGGTCAATGAGACCGATCTCCTCTTTTCTGGTGAATCGCTCGGTTAGACTGTCCTCGTCTTCCACTTCGATGTGGAGATACGGCGCCACGCCGACCACCGGGATGTGTGTTTTTTCTTCCAGCATCACAACGCCCGGGTCCAGGATGGTTTTGTCCCCGCGGAATTTGTTGATGATCAGACCCTTGATGCGGTCGCGCTCATCCGGCTCTAAAAGCTCTACGGTACCGTAAAGCTGAGCAAAAAACGCCGCCGCGGTCAATATCTCCGACGAGGAGCACCGGTGCATCCACAAGCTTTGCCATTCCCATATTGACGATATCATCGGCTTTCAGGTTGATCTCCGCCGGACTTCCGGCTCCCTCGATCACAATGATATCATACTGTTCTTCCAGTGCATGGTACGCTTTCATGATGTCCGGGATCAGCTCTTTTTGTGGGAAAAATATTCCCGCGCACTCATGTTTCCCAGTACCTCACCGTTTACAATCACCTGCGAACCGGTGTCATTCGTCGGCTTTAACAGAATCGGGTTCATCAAAACGGACGGTTCGATCCCGGCCGCTTCCGCCTGCATGACCTGTGCACGTCCCATCTCAAGGCCTTCTCTCGTAATAAACGAATTCAGCGCCATATTCTGTGATTTGAACGGCGCCACACGGTATCCGTCCTGATGGAAAATCCGGCATAAGCCCGCCGCAAGCAGACTTTTTCCCGCATTTGACATCGTTCCCTGTATCATAATTACTTTCGCCATCGTTTTTCCTCCTAAAACCACTGCAGAATCTGTGAAACGGCTTCTGTCAGAATCTGGTTTTCTTCATGTGTGCGTACGGCTGCACGGTAATATCCGTCGGCAAGGCCCGGGTAGTTGGAACAGTCGCGGATCAGAATGCCGCCTTTTTCCAGCCGTGCGGCAAGTCCTTTCGGTCCCTCAAAGAACAGATAATTTGCACAGGAATCCCATACGGTAAGACCTGCTTTTTCCAGTTCTGCTTTCATCCAGGCGCGTTCTTCTCCGATCAGTTCCCGTGCTTCTTTGACGTAAGCATCCTCGTTCAGGGCGGCAAGGCCTGCCATCTGCGCCGGAATCGAAACATTCCACGACTGCATGCTGCGGCTGATCCGATCCAGCAGATCCTCGTCGCTGCAGAGCAGATAGCCAAGACGCAGGCCCGGCATTGCGTAAATCTTTGTGAACGCACGCAGAATCAGCAGATTCGGATATTCGTCCAGTTTTCCCTGCATCGTCACTTTTTCCGGCTCCGGCAGAAATTCTATGAAACACTCATCCAGCACCAGATAGATGTTACGCTCCCGGCAGTTATCCAGGATCTTTAAAAGAAGCTCCTGCGGAATCGTAAGGCCGGTTGGATTATTTGGATTACATAAAAAGACAAGATCCAGATCGTCGGTCAGATCATCGCAGAAATCGTCCTGTAAAAGAAAGCCTTTTTCCTTTTGCAGCGGATACATACGGATAAAACACCCTGCCGCTGAAAGTGCTGCTTCATACTCTGCAAATCCCGGCGCTGCAATCAGCGCTTTTTTCGGGCGGAGAGCCTGTGTCAGGGCAAAAATAAGCTCCGCGGCGCCGTTTGCAAACAGGATATTTTCTTCTGAAAGCTGCTCCTTTTCCGACAGTGCCCGGGTCAGGTCCCGGCACAGTGCGTCAGGATACTGTTCCACCGATTCCGCGCTCTTTCTCACCGCCTCTTTCACACTTTCCGGAGTTCCAAGAGGATTGACATTCACAGAAAAATCGACTCTGCATTTTTTCGTGTAAATGTCTCCTCCATGTGGATTTTGTCTCATACCATATGCCTTCCTTTCTCTTTTCCGTTGTGTTTCTATCTTCTCTTTTTACAGAAATAAAAAGAACGCGCGGATTCCCGCAAAGAACACCAGTCCGAGGAACGAGGTCAGATACATCAGATGATTTGCTCTTTTGATATCTTCCGCCTCGACCGGGCGGATGTCATCGCCGATCGTTGGTTTCTTTACGACTTTGCCGAAATACACGGCATCTCCGGCAAGCTGTACTTCCAGCGCCCCTGCCATAACTGCTTCTGTCTGCGCAGAATTTGGGCTGGCGTGGCAGTAACGGTCGCGTTTGTAAATTTTTTCTGCATTTTTCCAGTTCATGCGCTCGCATGCAGACGCAAGAATCATCAGCCATGCGCTGATTCTCGCCGGTATGTAATTGACGACATCGTCCAGCTTTGCCGCACACCGTCCAAAATACAGATATTTGTCATTTTTGTATCCCACCATGGAATCCATGGTATTGATGGACTTATACAGAAAGCCCACTGCCGGTCCGCCGATGGCAAGAAAGAGGAGCGGTGCAATGACACCGTCCGACGTATTCTCCGCGATCGTTTCCACGGCAGCTTTTGTCACTCCTGTTTCCGAAAGATTTTCCGTATCACGTCCTACGATCATGGAAACCGCATAGCGCGCCCCCGGAAGATCGTTTTCTTTTAATTTCTGATAGACCTTCATGCTCTCATCCTTCAGGCATTTCGTTGCCGGAATCTGCCAGCACCAGAGAACCTCCAGAAGGAAGCCGATGACCGGATGAATTTTAAATGCCGCAAAGAGCAGCAGTGCCGGAACACCGTATCCCGCCAGACAGACGAGGATCACGAGAAAAACTCCTCCGGCAAGCTCTCCCTTTGGCGTTTTCGGAAATACCTTCCGCAGCCATTTTTCCAGCAGGGCAATGAGATTTCCGATCACACGGATCGGATGATACAAAAAGGAGGGATCTCCAAGCAGCAGGTCCAATCCATAGCCCACAATCAGGGCTGCTAATGCTGTTTTCATCTTGTTTTCTCCTGTTCTTTCCGGTAAGAGACACACTGCTCCAGAAATTCCAGTGCGAGGTGCGGACTTGCCATATAGTAAAGATGCGGGAATCCCGCCATCATCCGTTTTGTCGCATGAATGCATTCCCAGTTCCGCTTCCGCAGCGGTTTTGCCGCATGCCATGCACTTCCGCAGTCTGTGCTGTCAAAGTAATGGAACTCATGGCCGCGCACCGGATTTCCGCCGTTCCGAAAGGTATCCTTCGTGTTTGGCGTGAGGGTGATATAGCCGAATCTTCCCAGCTTTTTTGTCCGATAAACATTTCCCGGAACAGCCTGTACCATAGGATACACATTTCCATCCATATCCTCCATGGATTCTGACAGGTACATATAACCGCCGCATTCTGCAAGAACCGGCATTCCCTGACGGATGTTATCGCGGATCTTCGTTCTCATGGTCTGGTTTTCCGAAAGCTCTTCTGCGTGCAGCTCCGGGTAGCCGCCGCAGAACAGAAATCCGTCTGTATTCTTTGGCGGCTCCGCATCGGAAAGCGGCGAAAAATATTCGATTTTGGCTCCAAGTGACGCGAGAAGCTCCAGATTATCTCGATAAAAGAAACAGAATGCTTCATCCTTTGCAACGGCAAGAATCGGCTTCGCAGCACGCACCTTGGCGGCTGCTTCGCTTTCTGTCACCTTACGCAGGGCTTCCGGCATTTTTCCCGAGAGCTCTTCTGCCCCTTCTGCAATCGCAAGAATTTTTTCAAAATCCAGTGTCTTCTGCAGTGTTTCTGCAAGCAGATTGACCTGCTCCTGCAGATTTTCCACCTCATCCGGCATCACAAGGCCGAGGTGGCGGCTTTCTAAGTGGCATTCCTTCAGTTCCGGCACAAAGCCGACACAGGAAATGCCAAGTTCTTTTTCCGCCATCGGCGCGATCTCCCGGTACAGCATCTCTGACATCCGGTTAAAGATTACACCGGCGATCCGGCTGTCCTCTTTGTACTGCAGGTATCCCTTGATAAAGGCAAGCGCTGAAACGCTCATGCCTTTGGCATCGACAACCAGAAGAACCGGCGTTTTTGTCATACCGGCGAGATCGTAGGCGCTGCCTTTGGTAGAAATTCCGCCAAGACCGTCGTAATACCCCATAACGCCTTCCAATACGGAAATGTCATGACCCGCTGCATGTTTGCAGAACAGATACTGTGTTGTTTCTTCCTCTGTGAAAAACGGATCCAGATTACACGACGGGGCGCCGATTACCTGTTCGTGAAACATCGGATCGATATAATCCGGGCCGCATTTAAACGCTGCGGGCTGCTTTCCCATCTGCTGCAGTGCACGGAGCAGTCCGCAGGTGATCATCGTTTTCCCGCTTCCGCTCCTTCCTGCTGCCAGCATGATTCTTGGTGCTTTCATTCTTTGGCACCTCCCTGGGCTGTAAAGATATAAACCGGATTCTGGGCAATCATCAGATGGCTTCTTCCGGCCTTTTTCGCATTGGAAGCCTGCAGGCAGACGATTTCCGGCTCTTCAAATGCAAGTTTTTTGAAACACGATGCTGCCTCCGCTAATGTTTCCACGGTTACTGTATTTAATACCACGCGGATGTTCGGATTCTTCCGCAGGAGCAGTTCCAGAATCTCTTTTAAGTTTCCGGCAGACCCGCCGATAAATGCATGCGTCGGAACCGGGAGTGCTTCGAGTGCTTCCGGTGCAGTTCCCTCAATAATTTCCAGATGATCCACTGCAAATTTCTTTTTTATTTTCCTGCAGAAGTGCAACGGCTGCCGGATTTTTTTCTATCGCATATACCTTTCCCTGTGCTGCACGAAGCGCCATCTCAATCGAAACAGAACCTGTGCCCGATCCAATATCATAGACAACAGAATTCGAAGAAAGCTGCAGATGTGAAAGAGACGCATTGCGCACTTCCCGCTTGGTCATCGGTACTTTGTCACGCAGAAATACTTCATCTGCCATGCCGGCTGTAAACTCCGGTTCCGGATTCGGGTTTTCAAACAGAAGAACCGCAAGCGGGGCAAACTCCATTTTAGCAAGTTCGAATGGGGTTCCTGTCACAATCTGTTCTTCCGGATACGACAGATCCGTTCCCACATACAGCACAATCTGCTCCCAGCCGTACGAACTTAACGTCTGGCAGATTTCCCTGACACTGCCCTTTCCGCCGGCGATCGCCAGAGTTTTCCGGTTTCGGCGGACCGTCTCCAGAAAGTTGCAGTGCTGTCCGTGCAGGCTCACAAATGCTGCATCCTCCCAGGACACTCCGATTTTGGCACAGAAATAAACCAGCGAAGAAATTCCCGGCTCTACACGGACAGAAAAATCCGCATCTTCCGCAAGGACGGCCTGAAGTTTCTTTGCTCCGCTGTAAAAGCCGACATCACCCGACTGCAGAAGAACAATCTTTTCATATTCCGGGTGCGCCTTCAGATACTCGTAAATCTTTTCCGGGCTGTATTCTGCAAGCATTGGCTTCTGATATTTTTCTACTGCTTTTGTCATGCGTCCCGCACCGATCAGCACATCCGCCTGCTCACACGCGTCTACGAGCGCCAGCGTCATCTGTGCTTCTGCACCAGGTCCGATTCCGGCGATCACGACGTCCCGTTTCACGGACAGATCAAATTTTTCAACGAGATACCGCTTGACCTCGTCCTCCGAGAGTCCTTCTTCCTCTTTCGGACGGCCGATCAGAACGACACGGACACCGGCCTTTTTTGCTGCCTCAATTTTTTCTTCAAAGCCGCCGTTTCTTCCGGATTCCTTCGTTACCATCCATTCGGCATGGAACGACTGCAGCATTGCAACGTTCATGTCCATAGAAAACGGTCCCTGCATGCCTATGGTATGTGCGGCATCAAATCCAAGTTCCGCGCAGGATGCAATTACGCCTGGCAACGGCAGCACCCGGGCATACACACGGTTTTTATAATCCGGAAGCTCTGCAAATTTTGCGAGTTCCTTGCTTCCTGTTGTCACCAGAATCTTTCCCTCTGTGCCCGCCAGATACGATACCGCTTCTTCTGTCGTGTCGACCATGACGCAGGATGGATCTGCCGCAAGCGACGGCCGCAGCAGCCGAAGGTACGTTTTTCCTGCTTTTTCACATGCAGACCGGATATTTTCCGACACAAGATCGGCATACGGATGGGTTGCATCGATAACCATTTCCGGCTGTTCTTCGCCAAAAAGCTGTTCCATCTCTTCTTCTGTCAGTCTTCCGCTTCGAACCGTCAGGGCACCGCCCTCCTCGATCCGGCACTTGCCGTATTCTGTCGCCGTACAGGCAAGGGATGCAATCTCATATTTCTTCAGAAAACTGCAGATCTCCCGGCCTTCCGTCGTTCCGGCAAAGACGATTACTTTATTCATAGCGATATCCCCTCGGCGTTACCATGTGATCCCGGATTTCCTTTGTCTGACTGTTTCCGATAAATACCGTCGTAAACATATCCACTTTTGTATTGCGAAGTTCTGCAAGCGTCATGGTCCGGCTCGTCTCCCCGTCTCTTCCGATCTGGCTTACGATTCCGCAGACGGTTTCCGGCGCTTTGTAACGAAGCATCAGATCACACGCTTTTTCCAGATAATCCGCTCTCTTATGGCTTCCCGGGTTATAAAGACAGATGACAAAATCCGCTTCCGATGCCAGCAGAAGACGTTTTTCAATTTTCTCCCACGGTGTCAGAAGATCGCTCAGGCTGATCAGGGCGAAGTCGTGGATCAACGGTGCACCAAGAACGGCAGCGCCTCCCGTTGCGGCGGTCACGCCTGGAATTACCTTAATTTCAATATCAGGCCATTCTTCCGAAAGCTCATACATCAGACCTGCCATACCGTAAACGCCGGCATCTCCGCTGCAGATCATAGCAACCTGTTTTCCCTCTGCCGCAGTTTCAAATGCTAGACGGCAGCGCTCCACCTCTTTCCGCATCGGTGTCGTCAGAAATTCTTTTCCTGCAAAATGTTCTTTTACCAGATCCACATAGACGGTATAGCCGATGATCACATCGCAGTTCCGCAGCGCATCCGCCGCCTCGATCGTCATTTTTTCATATGCTCCGGGGCCGATGCCCACGACAAAAATTGTACTCAAAATACTGCCCTCCAGTCCGCCGCAGCCAGTGCAACTGTTACACCGTCCGCTGCCTTTTTTTTCTTTATCAGTCTGCCGCCGGCGAGAACTGCGCTGCGCTCACAGACATTGTCAATTCCTGTAATCTTCTTCACAAACGGAGACGGCGTAAATTCCCCCTCCGCTGTTTCCAGTTCTTCTGCAGAAAAGGTCCGGTACTGCCAGCCATACTTTTCCACCAGCTGCAGAATTCCCGGCTCCTGCGCTTTCAGATCAATACTTGCCGCCTGTCGAACTGCTTTTGGAGAAATCCCGGCCGCCGCAAGTGCCGCAAGAACCTTTTCTTCAATCCGGCCGGCCGGTGTATTCTTCTTACAGCCGATGCCGACGGTGATCACCTCGGGATCAGGTGAAGTGTTCTCTCATATGGCGAATCCTCTTCCGATGTGGTAATGCAGATTCCCATCGACGGTTTTGCCGCCTCTTCCGGGATCAGTTCCTCCGGTTTTGTTCCCTCCACCGGAAAACGACTGCAGAATCCAACCGTTTTTCCGTCCACCAGAAGCGCCGCTGCCTCTTTTGCCAGCTCCATCTCACAAATTTCACAATGATTTTTTACAGCAAAGACATCGACCGCAAACTTGTGATTGACATCCGTTGCCGTTGTAATGACCGGAACCGCACCCGTTACAGCTGCAACTTCTTCCGTCAGCTCGTTTGCCCCGCCGATATGGCCGGAAAGTAATGAAATCACGAACTTTCCCTGTTCATCCATACACAGAACCGCCGGATCTGTCTTTTTACTTTTCACGTACGGTGCAATACTGCGCACCGCAATCCCGCACGCCCCGATAAACAAAATCGCATCCATTTCCTGAAACATGCGCTCTGTCCATGCAGGAAGCGACGGTGCAATCGCAGGAATTCCCGCTTCTTTCCCGTACTTTTCCAGTGCATATCCTTCACAGCTGTGTTTTTTCAGTGCCGCACAGAGTTTTTGATTCCAGACGCATCCGTTTCTTGTAAAACTTGCTATGGCTATTTTCATCTTATTTTCTGCCTCTCGGAATTCGGTGGTAAACGCCGGATTGTACAGATCACTTCTGCGGTAATTTCCCTGGGAAACGGCATTTCCGATGATCATCAGCGCTGTCTTGGTGATCTGGTTCTTTTTCGCCGTCTCGGCAAGTGTTCCAACGGTGCAGACGAACGTCTTCTCCTCCGGCCAGGTTGCTTTGTAAACGATCGCTGCCGGAGTATCTGCCGTATAGCCGCCTGCAATCAGCTCACGGGAAAGTTCCTCTAAGAGTCCCGTGCTTAAGAATACAACCATCGTTGCCTGATGTGCCGCAAAAGACGCAATGCTCTCCCGCTCCGGAACCGGTGTTCTTCCGGCCATTCTGGTGATGACAACACTCTGGGAGATATCCGGCAGCGTATATTCCATTTCAAGGGCAGCAGCCGCTCCGCAGAAAGAGCTGACACCCGGACAGTCATCGTGAGCGATTCCAAGGGCATCGAGCGCATCAATCTGTTCGCGGATTGCACCGTACAGGCACGGATCTCCCGTGTGGAGTCTTGCCACAGTCTGGCCTTTGCTTTCGGCCTCTTTCATAACATCAATCACCTGCTCCAGCGTCATGGTTGCACTGTTATATACCACACAGCCCTCTTTTTCAGATCCAGCAGTGCCGGATTGACAAGAGAACCTGCATAAATGATAATGTCCGCCTCACCAAGCAGCTTCTGTCCTCTTACCGTAATCAGATCCGGGGCTCCAGGGCCCGCTCCAATAAAATGTACCATCTATTTTTTCCTCTTTTCTTTTACAATAATCAGTGAATAGTAACTTGCCTGGTCCGGGATTTCTTCCGCGCTGAAATACTTCTGTTCCGTATCCATGCCGCAGTTTTCTACCATCACCGCCCGGCAGTTCTTTTCCTTCAGGAACTGTTTCACAGCCGGCATCTTTTTACCCGCTTTCATCAGAACCTTTGTTCCTGAAAGTTCCAGTGCATCTTCAATCTGGTAAGACGCCGGAATCACATGCAGTTCTTCGGAATTTTCCACCAGTCCCTCGGAAAGAGATGCTGCTGCCGCGCAGAACGATGTAACACCGCTTACAATTCTCGCATCGTAACCGTCTTCCAGTACCCGTCTGTGTACATAAAGGTAGGTAGAATACACAGTTGGATCTCCGAGTGTCAGAAATACTACGTTTTTTCCTGCATCCAGCAGCTCCTCTATTTTTTCTGCACCGCGCCGGTGATTTTCCTCCAGTTCTTTGGCATTCTTTGTCATCGGCATTGGAATAGCAACGAGCTCTTTTTTCTGCCAGTTCCGGCACTGCCTGAACAGCAATCTGGTAGGCAATGCTCTCTTCCGGTTTCTCTCCTGGTACTGCAATCGTATCATTTTCCCGGATCAGACGGACGGCCTTTAACGTCATAAGCTCCGGGTCTCCCGGTCCGATTCCTGTTCCAAATAAAATTCCTGTCATTTTGTTTTTACTCTTTTCTGTTTTCTTTTTCTTCCTGCTCCCGCAGGCGCTCCAGAAGTTCTCCCGCTCCCGGG
>ENA-OQED01000528-OQED01000528.1-human-gut-metagenome-genome-assembly--contig:-NODE-528-length-14938-cov-0.956654_pt1 | contig 14938 bp, 15 predicted proteins | sample MGYA00242790_ERZ504625 | MGnify/ENA primary metagenome ERZ504625 (study PRJEB26092, sample SAMD00036345) | human gut metagenome | host: Homo sapiens | study: EMG produced TPA metagenomics assembly of...
AGAAATTCAGAGGACACGTCTCGTCTGGATCAGACTTCCCGCGATTTTCTGGAAGCAGCAATTCAAGACTATAATCAAATGTTCCAGACGAATTATGATACGTCTAGCGATAAATTCCAGAACTATTATAAAGATGTATCCCTGCGCATGAAGAATAAGGAACTTGATTTACTGATTGTTGTCAACATGTTCTTGACCGGCTTCGATGCGACGACATTGAATACGTTATGGGTCGACAAAAATCTCAAGATGCATGGCTTGATTCAAGCCTTTAGCCGGACGAATCGTATCCTCAACAGCATCAAGACCTTTGGTAATATTGTCTGTTTCCGTCCGTTGCAAAAGAAGGTGGATGAAGCGATTGCCTGTTGGCGATAAAAATGCCGGCGGTATTGTCTTGATACGCAGCTTTGCCGACTATTATTATGGATATAAAGATGATAAAGGAAAAAATGTGCCGGGGTATGTGGACTTAATTGATGAGTTGGTGAACGATTTCCCCGTTGAAGAACCTCGAATCATAGGGGAGCAAAAGCAAAAAGAGTTTATCAAGCTTTTCGGGGCCGTTCTTCGTATGCGCAACCTGTTAGTTTCCTTTGATGACTTTATGGGAAAAGAAATCCTTTCCCCACGGGATTTACAAGATTACCTGGGAAAATACCAGGATTTGCGCGATGAGTGGAGACGCAGGAGAGAGGACGGAAAGCGGACAGATATTACCGATGACATTGTTTTTGAAATCGAACTGGTCAAACAAATTGAAATCAACATCGACTATATTTTGATGCTGGTTAAAAAATACCATGACAGCCATTGTAAAGATAAAGAATTATTGGTATCTATTCATAAGGCTATGGATTCGAGTCCGGAACTCCGTAGTAAGAGAGAACTGATTGATCATTTCATTGCAGGACTTAGCGAAGTGGATGATGTCATGACTGAATGGAATGAATTTGTAGCAAAACAACGTGAAAATGATTTAACGTCTATTATTCAAGCGGAACGGCTTAAACCACAGGAAACGAGAGAATTCATGGAAAACTCATTCCGTGATGGGGAAGTAAAGACGACTGGAACCGACATTGACAAACTCATGCCTCCTATGTCTCGTTTTGGTCACTCGAACCGAGCTGATAAAAAGCAGACCATTATTGATAAATTGAAAGCTTTCTTTGAGAAATATTTCGGTATCGGTACCATGTTTTCCAGTGATCAGAAATGATGTAGTGCTTTGTCTTTATATTAATCTTGCAGGCGTGGGGATGAACCGAGGTGGTACTATGTTCTGCGGAAAGTGTGGCAAGGAAATTCAGGATGACTTTACGTTTTGTCCTTATTGTGGGGCGAAACTATGTCATGTCCGCTCAGAAAGTGCAGGAGAGCGGCCGGCCGTAAAGGCGACTCGAACTGCAGTGGATGTTCAGAAAGTATCAGATAGCCGCAAAGCTCGCGCTATTGTAACGCTTATCCTGTTCATCATCGGAACGGCCTTTTTATGGCATCAAAATCTATTTGATGCCATAAAAAGGAACTGAGACCACAATCTATCTTTATAGGCAGTATTTCAAATCTTCAAATCCGATTCTGCATAGAGTGCCGCATAGCCAGCCAGGGCGATGCGGCCTTTTTCTATGTGGCAATAGAGTTCGCCGCCCCGTTTTGAGGCCTGGTAGGCGACGAGGTCGGTTTTGCCGAGTTTGGCTGCCATGACGGGGATGATGTGGCAATGGCCGCTGCCGCAGACCGGGTCTTCCGGGACGGCGAGTTTCGGCGCAAAGGACCGGCTGACCGTGTCGTATTTGCTGCCTTTGGCCGTGATGTTGCAGAGCAGGCCGTCGAGCTGTTTGAGTTTGGTCATGTCAGGCTGGCAGTGGATGACGTCTCCTTCGTCGGCCAGGACGCAGACCAGGTCGCGGGCGAGGTAGGCTTCGACGGGGCGGACGCCAGGGCTTCTTCCATGGCGTCTGTGACCGGGACGGGTTTCATGTCATAGGCCGGGAAATCCATGGAGAAGCGGTCGCCGTCACGGGTGACGATCAGTTCGCCGCTGAGGGTCTGAAAGACGTAGCGGCTGGCGTCGGGTTCGACGAAATGGGCCAGGACATAAGCCGTCCCCAGGGTCGCATGGCCGCAGAGGTCGATTTCACCGCCCGGCGTGAACCAGCGCAGGTGCCAGTGATCGCCTTCTTTGACGGTAAAGGCCGTTTCGGATAAGCTGTTTTCCATAGCAATGTGCTGCATCAGTTCGTCAGGCAGCCACTGGTCCAGGACGCAGACGGCGGCCGGGTTTCCTTTGAAGATTTCCTTGGTAAAAGCGTCGACAATGTAACATTTCATAGGACAGACCTCTTTTTAGTCATCGTATCACAGCTTGACTGGACTGGCAATGAGGGGCATGGTATAATTTTACTCAGAATAATTTTACTCAGAAACTTTTTAGTCAAAATGTTCTGAGCAAAAATGTTTTTAGTTTGTAGTTTGCAGAAAAAGGGCTTATCGCACATGCGATAAGCCCTTTTATTATTTATACTTTCTTGACCTTGCAGGCTACGGTGTAGATGACGGCACACATGACTAAGTAGGCGACGATGCCGAGGTAGGTGGCTCCCGGCGTGACGACCCAGTCTTTGAGGAACCAGTCGATGCCGCCGATGTGCAGGACGGCGCTGATGAGGCTGCCGATGGCGCCGCCGGCGACGAAGCCCGAAGCGACGGTGCTGCCTTCACTGAGGCGCAGGGCGTTGAGGGCGTCGTCTTTGCTGCTGTGGGAGACGAAGTACGATACGAGGCCGCCGATGAGGACAGGCGTGTTGATTTCCATGGGCAGGTAGGCGCCGAGGGCAAAGGCCAGGGGCGGGACCTTCATCATCCACAAGAGGAAGGCGAAGAAGGCACCGGCCATGTACAGCGGCCAGGGAGCGGCACCGCCGTCCATCATGGGTTTGACGATGGCTGCCATGGCGTTGGCCTGCGGCGCTGCCAGGGCGCCCGGTCCCGTGTAGCCGTAGGCGTGGTCGAGGAGGAAGATGACGCCGACAGCGATGAAGCTGGAGACGATGATGGACAGAATCTGCCACTGCTGCATCTTCTTCGGCGTTGCCCCGGTCAGGTAGGCGACTTTCAGTTCCGACATGAAGTTGCCGGCTACGGCCAGGGTCGAGCAGAGGAAGGCGGCCATGAGCAGGATGGCGATGATGCCGGAGCTGCCGCTCATGCCGGCATTGCCCATGAAGACGGCCGAGACGATGATCATGAAGATGGTCATGCCCGAAACGGGTTCGTTCCCCGTAAAGGCGATGGAGCTGATGCCGACGACGGAGAGGAGGAACGAGAAGATGAGGATGATCGCCCCGGCCAGCAGGGTCTGGGTGATGTTCTGCGAGCAGGTGACGTGGAAGAAGAGCGTGAACAGGGCGCACATGGCCAGGGTTCCCGTGACAATCTGGCTCATGGACAGGTCCTGCTGGGTCCGCAGGAGGCCGGCCGACGAAGCCGGGCCCGACGTGAACAGGTCCGAAGCGGCCCGGCGGATGACCCGGCCGACGACGCCGGACATGGAGACCAGGCCGATGATGCCGGCCATGGCCAGCATGCCGATGCCGATGTGACGGACGTACTGCGAGAAGACGACGTCGATTGGCGCATCGGCCAGGAGGACGGCCTGGCCGTGGAGGGTCATGACGTGTTCGCCGCCGAGGTAGTAGACGACGGGGATGCAGACGAACCACGAGAAGAACGAGCCCGCTGCGATGATAGCCGCGTAGCGCAGGCCCGTGAAGTAGCCGATGCCCAGGAGGGCGGCGTCGTTATCCAGGCTGAAAGCCAGCTTGTATTTCGCCGCCGCGGCCTGGCCCCAGGAGAAGGTCAGCGTCGACAGGACTTCCTGCCACCAGCCCAGGGTGTTGAGGACGAAGTCATAGGCCATGGCCAGGAGACCGCTGAAGACCATGACATGGGCCTTGGAACCGCCGTTGCAGCTGAGGACTTCGGCAGCGGCCCGGCCGGACGGGAAGGGGTAAGCCGCATCCATTTCTTCACAGAAGTAGCGGCGGAACGTCGTCGCCAGGAGGACGCCCAGGACGCCGCCGAGGACGATGGGGATGACCATTTCCGTATAGGTCAGCTGGCTGTCGAGCTGCAGGATGAACAGGGCCGGCAGGATGAACATGACGCCGCCGATGATGTTGGTCCCGGCGCTGGCGATGGCCTGGATGTGGACCGTTTCCGGGAAGGCATTCTTGCGCTTGAAGAGGACGGCCATGCCCATGGCCAGGACGGAGACGGGCGCAAAGGCATCGACGGTCTGGCCGATTTTCAGGCAGAGATAGCCGACGGCCAGGGAGAAGAGGGCGGCGAAGAACAGCCCCCAGCCGACGACATAAGCATTGATTTCAACGTAATTCTGGTCCGGAGACATGGGCGGATCATAAGGGCGCCGCTCCGGATGGGATTCAGACATGATAAAAACCTCCTAAAAGTATAAAGATTAGCTGGAAAATCAAACGATTAACCTATTTAATACTATTTAATTTTAAAAGAATGGCCTAGGGCTGTCAATGGGAAGATACGTTAGATATAGATTTTGTAAATAAAAATAATTATCCGTTGATAAATTGTTGAATATGGAGTATAATAGGTGACATAAGAAGACGAAAAAAAGGAGGCTTACTTATGAATATTGTAGTTTTTGGTAAAGCAGGTTCCTGCGATTTCGGATATTGAAATCGCCAAAGACAACAACTTGGTCCGTGTCGGCGCTCCGTCGATGCTCAACCCGGTTGATAAACACGCCATCGAAGCGGCCGTAGCCGTCAAGGATGCCATCGGTGGTACGGTGACGATCCTGACCATGGGCAACGCCCTGGCTGGTGAAATGATGCGTGATGGCATTGCTATCGGTGCCGATAAAGGTGTCCTCGTCTCGGACGAACGCATGGCTGGCTCCGATACACTGGCAACGGGCCTGGTATTGGCCAAGGCCATTGAAAAATTGGGCGGTGCCGACCTGGTCTTCACGGGCAAGCGCTCGACGGATGGCGATACGGGGCAGATCCCGCCGGCTATTGCCCAGCGTTTGGGTATGGCCCTCATTTCCTATGCCAATTCGGTCAGTGTCGACGGCACGACGGTAACGGCTACGCGCCTGAACCACGACGGCATTGAAACGGTACAGGCTCAGCTCCCGGCTGTCGTCTCGGTTACGGAAAAGAGCAACACGCCGCGTTCTCCGAAAATCCGCGGCAAGATGGCTGCCAAGAAAGCCGTCTTCGATGTCTGGAAAGTGGAAGACCTGGGCCTCGATGCAGCAAGTGTCGGGAAATCTGGTTCGGCGACGAAAGTCACGGAACTCTTCGCACCGGAACCGAATCCGGTCGGCGTCATGATCGAGGCGCTACGCCAGCAGACGCTGCGGCTAATCTCGTCAAAGAACTGACTGCCAAGAACTTGCTGTAAGGAGGGCTGAATTATGGAATTGAAACAGAATATCTGCGTATATATAGAAATCGCCGGCGGTGCCCTGAGCCCGCTGAGCATCGAATTGTTGGGCAAAGCCCGTCAGCTGGCCGATGCCAAGGGCAAACAGGTCGTCGCCTTCGTTGCCGGTGCCGATACGGCCAAAGCCAGCCAGGAAGCCATTTCCTATGGCGCTGATGCCGTCGTCGCTGTCGAAGACAGTGCCCTGGCTGCCTACGATTCCGTCTTGTACACCAAAGCTATCGCCGCTTTGGCTGAAAAATATGAACCCAGCGTCATCCTCATCGGCGGTTCGCCCGATGGCCGTGACCTCGGCGGCCGCCTGTCGGCTCAGCTCGGCGTCGGCCTGGTCGCAGACTGCACAGACGTCCGCTTTGAAGGCGATGACGATACGCTGACCTGGATCCGTCCGGCTTATACGGGCAAGCTCTTCGTCAAGATCCAGACGACGACGCGCCCCCAGCTGGCTACCATCAGCGACAAGATTTTCCACGGCACGCCGGCTGACCCGGTCCGGAAAGGCGAAATCATCAAAGAAAGCGTCGACTTCGCCGGTGCTGCTCCGTCCGTCAAAGTGACGAACTTTGAACCGGTCGAAAAAGAAGCGGAAGAACTGACCATCACGACGGCCGATATCGTCGTCGGTGCCGGCCGCGGCGTCCAGACTGAAGACGGCATGAAAGCTGTTCAGGCCTTTGCCCAGCGCATCGGCGCAGCCTTCGGCGTATCCAAGCCCCTCGTCGACAAAGAATGGGCTCCCTATGAATGGCAGATCGGCATTACAGGCAAGAAAATCGCTCCGAAGATTTACATCGCCCTGGGCATTTCCGGCGCCATCCAGCACAAACTCGGCATCCAGGACGCCGGCCTCATCATCGCCGTCAACAAAGACCCGGATGCACCGATCTTCAAATTCGCTCACTACGGCATCGTAGGCGACCTCTTTGAAGTCATGCCGGAACTGGAAAAACAAATTAAAAAGATCCGTGGCTAGCAGTCAGCAGTTAGCTACTAACCACTAGTAGCACGGATTTTGTAGGGGTCGCACGTGGGCGACCCGTTCGGGATTTGGATGGCTCTTCGAGCAAACTGGTTGGGACATCATACATATTTCGGAGCGGGCGCCCCCATGTGGGCGCCCCTACAGAAAATAGGCTGTCGCACATGCGACAGCTTATTTTTTATGTTATAATACCCTTATCATATACGAAAATGTTGTGAAAAAATACGGAGGTGGTTCCATGGATTCTTTTGCTGCCCGCCAGGCCTGCCGCGACGGCCGCTATGACGAGGTACTGGCTATGTATGGCAAGGCGGCACCGGACCGGTCTTGGACGTGTTGGGATTATTATTACTATGCCTATGCCCTGCGCAAGACGAAGCAGTACAAGAAGGGGCGGGAAATCGCCCGGGCCGGCATGATCGCCTTCCCCGATTTCGTCAATCTCCACGGGATTTACTGCTGGTGCCTCTATTATTTATATATCCAGAAATTCGATGAACGGACGCAGGCACCGGAGGATTTCCGCCGCGCCGTCGACGCCATCTTGAAATACAGTCAGCAAGGGCCGTATACGCCGTATGCCCTGGCCGTGTGGCGCATGGTCGATGTCCTCAAGAACCAGCCCGGTCAGGCCGGACTGATGGGGGCCTACTTGCGCCGTCTCGACCCGGACCAGCTGCCGGACCAGGAGAAGACCGTGACTTTGAAGGGGCGGGAACGGGTCATTGCCTCGGACCGGGAACGCTGGTATTCCCTCATGAGCCGCATCCTGGTCAAGGAAGAGAAGTACGACGACTGCATCACCTTGTGCCGGCAGGCCCTGAACTATTTCCCTCAGCTCCATCACGATAACGACATCTGGTTTTCTTACCGCATCGCCCTCTGCCTGCTGCGCCAGGGCCGCGTCGGGGAAGGGCGGCAGCGCCTGGAGAACCTGCTGAAGTACAAGCAGCACTGGATTCTTTTCCGGGGCCTGTTCTTTGCCGCCCAGGCCGAGGGCGACAGCGCGGCCATGCGCCGCTATGGGGCGTCGGCCTTCCTGGCTGGCGGCGAGTTCAAGGCCAAGGTCAATTTCATGGTCCAGTTCGCCCAGGCTTTGGAGAATATGGGCGGTTATGAGAAGATGGCCTATTTCCATTACCTCCTGGCCAAACGGGTCCGCATGGACCAGCATTGGAAGGTCAAGGCCGAACTCCTGGCCAAGACCGACAGCTATGCTTTTCCCGAACCGGACCGGCAGGAGCTGATGGACGGGCTCCATGGATTCTGGATGGACGAGAAGCATGCCGGCCAGACGCGCCACAAGGGGACCATCGAAAAAATCCTGCCCGGCAGCAAGGCCGGCTTCCTGCGGGAATACGGCGGCAATCAGTATTATTTCCGTACCGCTTCGCTGTACCGCGTCCGCCCGGAGGAAGGGGAGAAGGTCACGTTCTATGTAGAGGACTTCTTTGAGACAGGGAAAGAAAAACCGGCTCATCGCGCCGTGGACATCGAACCGGTTTTGCTATATGATAAGAAGTGAATTTACTAGAGAAAGTGAGTGGCACTCATGATTTTATCAGGCAAGGAAATTGTCAAGCATTTAGGTAAGGAAATCATCATTGAACCTTTCCATCCGGAACGGGTCAATCCCAATAGCTATAACCTGTCTTTGCACAATGAACTGATGGTCTATGACCACCAAGAACTGGATATGGCCAAGCCCAATCCGGCATCGACCATTTATATCCCCAAGTCGGGCTACGTCTTGCAGCCTAATAAGCTTTATCTGGGCCGGACCAATGAATATACCCGGACTGACGGCTATATCCCCATGCTCGAGGCCGGTCGTCCGTCGGCCGCTTGGGCGTCTTCATCCACGTCACGGCTGGCTTCGGAGACGTCGGTTTTGCCGGTTACTGGACGCTGGAAATCTTCTGTGTCCAGCCCATCCGCATCTATCCGAACGTGGAAATCTGCCAGATCTACTATCATGATATCGACGGCGAATACGATACGTATCAGCACGGCAAGTACCAGAACAATACGGGTATCCAGCCCAGTATGCTCTGGAAAGACTTTGAAAAGATGAAATAAAAGGAAGTGTCTTCATGAAAGAAATAGATATGTTAGCCATGGCCCGGACGAACGGTTTCCGCCTGGGCAATGCCCAGGACCGCCAGGGCGGCACGGGCTGTACGGTCCTCGTGTTCCCCGACAGTGCGCCCTGTGCTGTCGACGTCCGCGGCGGCGGCCCGGCCAGCCGGGAATCGGAACTGCTCAGTCCTATGGCGGCTGCGTCGGGCATCCACGCCATCCTGCTCAGCGGCGGCAGTGCCTTTGGCCTCAATGCCTCGGCTGGCGTCATGCAGTATTTGGAAGAACAGCACATCGGCTTCGATACGCGCATCTGCAAGGTGCCCCTCGTCGTCGAATCGTGCATCTATGATCTGGCTGCGGCGACAATGTCCGCCCTGACGCCGCCATGGGCTATGCGGCCTGCCAGGCGTCGGAAAGTGGGGACTTCCGCCAAGGCTGTTACGGTGCCGGTACGGGGGCGACGGTCGGCAAGCTCTGCGGCCCGGACTATATGATGAAATCCGGCCTCGGCGCCTATGCCGTCCAGGTCGGCGACCTTCAGGTCGGTGCCGTCGTCGCCGTCAATGCCGTCGGCGATGTCCTCGACGAAAACGGCCAGATCCTGGCCGGTATGCGCAGCCGCGATGGCCAGGCTTTGCCGATACGCGGCGGGTCATGCTCGAAGAAGCCGGCCAGACGCCGACCCTCTTTTCCCAGCGCGCCGTCGGGACGACGACCAATACGACTATCGGTGCCGTCGTCACCAATGGGCAGTTCGACAAGGCCCAGCTGAAAAAAATCGCCGCCCTCGGCAGCAACGGCCTCGTCCGGACCATCCGTCCCGTCAATACGACGGCTGACGGCGATTCTCTCTATGCCGCCAGCGTCGGCAGCGTTTCGGCCGAATTGAGCCTGACCGGGACCATCGCCGCCTACGTCGTCGAACAGGCCATCCGCCGCGCCGTCCGCCAGGCCGAAAGTATGTACGGCGTGCCAGCCTGCGGTTCATGATATGGGATTCCCGCAAGCGGGCCGCCTAGCCACAGCTGTCCGTTTTGGCAACCGTCTTGCGCCTCTCGCTGGTCGGCACCTGACGGGCCAAAAAGGCTTAGGACGGCCCCTACGAAGCGGCCTGCGGCCTGCGAATCTGGGATTCCCGCAGGCCATTAATAACGAAATGAGGAACTAAATTATGTACGATTACGTCATCGTCGGCAGCGGCCTCTTTGGCTGTGTCTTTGCCCACGAGATGCATCAGGCCGGCCAACAGTGCCTGGTCCTGGAACGGCGGGACCATGTCGGCGGCAATGTCTATTGTGAAGAGAAGGACGGCATCCATATCCATCGCTATGGTGCCCACATTTTCCATACGTCGGACCGCCGGGTCTGGGACTATGTCAATCAGTTCGTCGAATTCAATCATTTTATCAATGCGCCCATTGCCAATTATAAAGGCGAACTGTACAATCTGCCTTTCAATATGAATACCTTTGCCAAGATGTGGGGCATCATCACGCCGGAACAGGCGGCGGCCAAGATCGAAGGCCAGCGCCGGGCGGCAGGGATTACGGAGCCTAAAAATCTGGAAGAACAGGCCATTTCCCTCATTGGCACGGATATTTATACGAAATTAATCAAAGGCTATACGGAAAAGCAGTGGGGCCGGAGCTGTACGGATTTGCCGGCGTTCATCATCAAGCGCCTGCCCGTGCGCTATACTTTCGACAATAATTATTTCGACGACTGCTGGCAGGGCATCCCCAAAGGGGGTTACAATGTCCTCATCGACGCCCTCCTGGAAGGCATCGAAGTGCGGACTGGCGTCGATTATAACCGCGAACGGGCGTCGTACCTGGATATAGCCCGTAAAGTCGTCTATACCGGTCCCATTGACGAGTATTTCGGCTACCGCCTGGGCCATCTGGCCTATCGGGGCCTGCGTTTTGAAACGGAACGTTATAACGAGGTCAACCATCAAGGTGTGGCCGTCATGAACTATACCGACCGGGAAACGCCGTATACGCGGACGATTGAACACAAGTATTTTGAATTTGGCAGGCAGCCTGTGACGTATGTCACCAAGGAATACCCGGCTGAATGGCAGGCCGGCGAAGAGGCCTATTATCCTGTCAACGATGCGGTGAACCAGAATTTATACCATAAATATGCGGCCTTAGCCCGCCATGAACGCAATGTTATATTCGGCGGCCGACTGGCAGAATATACGTATTACGATATGGACGATGTCATCGCCGGCGCCCTGGCTGCTGTAGAAAAGGAAGGATACCATGCAGAAACGAATTCGTAAGGCCGTCATCCCGGCGGCAGGCTATGGGACGCGCTTTTTGCCGGTCACCAAGGCCATCCCTAAGGAAATGATCCCCATTGTTGACAAACCGGTTATTCAGTACATCGTCGAAGAAGCCCAGCAGAGCGGCATCGAAGAAATCCTCATCATCACGGGCCACGGCAAGCGGGCCATTGAAGACCATTTCGATACCAATATCGACCTGGAGCTGCAGCTGCGCCAGCAGGGGAAGGACCAGCTGCTGCACCTGGTCCAGGACATTTCGTCCATCAATATCCATTATATCCGCCAGAAGCACATGCGCGGCCTGGGCGATGCCATCCGCTGTGCCGAATCGTTCATCGATAACGAGCCCTTTGCCGTCCTCTTGGGCGACGACGTCGTCTACAATCCTGAGCAGCCGGCGCTGAAACAGATGATGGATGCCTTCAGCCGCCTGGGGGCTACTATGCTCGGCTGTCAGGAAGTGCCGCAGGAACTGGTATCGCGCTACGGCATCGTCCAGGGCCAGCCGACGGACGACGACCGCGTCGTCAAGCTCATCGACATGGTCGAAAAGCCGGCTGTCGACGAAGCGCCGAGCCGCCTGGCCGCGCTGGGCCGCTATATCCTGACGCCGGATATCTTTGAAATCCTGCGCCGCGTCCAGCCCGGCAAGGGCGGGGAAATCCAGCTCACCGACGCCCTGCGCCTCATGGCCGACCGGGAAGCGGTCTACGCCTACACCTTCAGCGGCCGCAGCTACGACACGGGCAACAAACTGGGCTTCTTGAAAGCCACCGTCGAATACGCCCTGCGCCGGGAAGACCTGGGCGAAGCCTTCCGGGAATACCTGCGCCATAGCCTCCCCGAATAGGGATTAAAAAACCTCTCAGTCAGCTTGCGCTGACAGCTCCCCTATCAGGGGAGCCACAAGCGGGCCACCCGCCACAGCTGTCCGTTCTGGCAGCGGTCCTGCGCCTTCCGTTGGTCGGCACCTGACGGGTCAGAATGGCTTGAGACGGCCCATGCGGATTATGCCTCCCATAATAGGGGAGGTGGCCGTAAGGCCGGAGAGGTTGGCTTTTGAAAACCTCTCAGTCAGCTGCGCTGACAGCTCCCCTATCAGGGGAGCCACGAGCCACTATTTCTTCCGTCTTTGGCGGAAGAAACTCTTCATCAGGGCCGCACATTCTTCGGCCCGGACACCGGCTGTGACCTCGGTCCGGTGGTTGAGGCGGTCGTTGTCGACGAGCTGGAAGAGGGAGCGCACGGCACCGGCTTTCGGGTCGTCGCAGCCGTAGACGACGCGGTCCAGGCGGCTGTTAACGATGGCGCCGGCACACATGGGGCACGGTTCGACGGTCACGTAGAGGGTACAGCCTGTCAGGCGCCAGCGATTGAGGGCGCGGCAGGCTTTTTCAATGGCTAAGAGTTCGGCGTGGGCCGTCGCACAGGGCAGGCTTTCGCGCAGGTTATAGGCCCGGGCGACGACTTTCTTTTCATAGACGATGACGGCGCCGATGGGGATTTCTCCGACGGCATAGGCCGTCTTGGCTTCGGCCAGGGCTTTGCCCATATAAAATTCATCTTTAGTCATAGTGGATGGAGTCTCCTTAGCAAAAAAATTTATGTCTATCATAACACGAAAACAGGGAAGGGGAAACTATTATGGATGCCATTTGGTGGCAGATTTTCGACTTATTAGGGACGACGGCCTTTGCCGTATCCGGCGTCTTTGCAGCCATTTCACGGCGCATGGACCTCTTCGGCATCTTCGTCCTCAGTGCGGCGACGGCTGTCGGCGGCGGTATCATCCGCGACATCCTCATCGGCAATATCCCGCCGGCTGCCTTTAAGAACAGTATTTATTTGTGGATCATCCTCGGCTCCATGGCCGTCATCACGATTATCGTCCGCTATTTCAATATCCGCATGTGGCGCCGCGTCGTCGGCAAGCTCTCCATCTGGTATCTCGTCTGCGACGCCATCGGCCTCGGCTCCTTTACGGTTACCGGGACCCTTTTGGGCTGCTTCTATTATCCCGACTACTGGATCCTCGACATCACCCTCGGCGTCCTGACGGCTGTCGGCGGCGGCGTCATCCGCGACGTCCTGGCCGGGCGTATCCCCGGCGTCCTGCGCAAGGAAGTCTACGCGACGGCGTCCCTCCTGGGCAGTATCTTCTTGTACGGCGCCGTCATCCCCTTTGAGGTCCCCTTGGAAGTCGGCGCCATCGTCGCCTTTTCCGTCACCGTCGCCATCCGCCTGGTGGCCATCCGACTGCACCTCAATATCCCAAGGATCCGCCGCGCCCACCATCGGAGGGCGTAGGGCGCCCCTACAAATTTTCCCAGGGCCGTGATATAATAAAGGGTACAATTTTTTTTCTTCATAATAGGAGTGATAACGTGAATCTGTTACAGAAAGCAGTCAGCCTGGCCGTAGCCTCTTTCTTTTTATGTGCCTCGCCGGCTGCACTGGCAAAGACGATTTTATATGTACCCCAGGATGACCGGCCTGTCGATTATGAATACACGGTCAGTACGGCCGAAGCGGCGGGCTATCAGTCCTGACGCCGCCGGCCCAGTATCTGTCGGGCATGAACTTCCACGGTTCGCCGGATAAGCTCATGGCCTGGGTCAATGCCAATGCCGGCAAGGCCGATGCCATGGTCCTGTCCATCGATTCCCTGGTCTATGGCGGCCTCGTCGATTCGCGCAAGCATAACCTGCCGATGGAAACGCTGACAGCGCGCCTGGAAAAGGTCGAAGTGCTGCATAAATCGCACAAGAACGTGCCCATTTATGTCTTCAGCACGGTCATGCGCAGTCCCTGGGCCGGCGGCAAGGGCGTCGAACCGGACTATTACCTGACCATGGGCTCCGACATCTATCAGCTGGCGTCGCTCCAGGCCAAGATGGACGAAGAAGGCCTGAATCCGCAGGAACGCAATGACTGGTTCGCCATCATGCGCCGCGTGCCCATGGAATACCTCCAGGACTGGTATAACCGGCGCCGCAAGAACATGAGCATCAATTACCGCCTCATCGACGATGCCCGCAAAGGCGTCTTTACCTATTACAGCCTGGGCCACGACGATAATTCCGTCAGCACCCAGTCGTCGCTGGAATCGAAGTACCTGGAAATGGCCGGTACGGGCATCCCCAAGACGGCTTTCGGCTCCTTCCCCGGTGCCGACCAGCTGGGCCTGCTGCTCATCACGCGGGCCAGCAACGATTTCAATAATTATCATCCAAGATCACCGTCATCTATCCCTTGGGCGGCGGCGAAAAGACCGTGCCACGCTATGACGGCCAGGCCATTGGCAAGACCATCGCATCCCACGTCGAAGCCATCGGCGGCACCATGGTCGACAACGAACGGCCGGACCTCTTGCTGGCCGTCAACACGCCGCTGACGACGTCGACGACGGAATCGGCGAACTTTGAAAACTTCCCGATCATGCTCCAGTCGACGCGGGATTTCCTGACGCAGATCGAAAAGGCCGTCAACCTCGACATCCCGGTCAGCATCGTCGATATGGCCTTTTCCAACGGCTCCGACAATACCCTGGTCTACGGCCTCTATCAGGATAAGATGATGTACCGCCTGGCCGCCTACAACGGCTGGAACACGGCCAGCAACTCCGTCGGCTACGGCATCGCCCAGGGCGTCTTGTCCAAGTACATGACGGCCGATGCCCACCGCGACATGCTGACCACGCAGTATCTCGACAACTGGGCGTACCAGGCCAATGTCCGCGATTACATCTACCGTATGCAGCAGAAACTGGAAGCCGGCGTCGTCACTCAGTATTACCCGACGCTCAACGAAGAACTCCAGAGCCGCACGAAGGAACAGCTCCAGCGCTATGCGTCGACGTATCTCGGCATCGACCCCAAGACCGTCGATGTCACCCTGCCGTGGCAGCGCCTGTTCGAAGTCTATGTCGACGTCAAGCCGACGCCGTCTGTCCCCCTGGAAGCCGACGTGCGCCACGATATGAATGACCGCGAACTCCAGAACCTGGCCAATGAAGTCTCGGCTGCCCAGGCCCAGCCTCGATGCGGCCCAGACCGTCAATGCCGACGGGACGGTCACGCAGGCCG
>ENA-OQED01000529-OQED01000529.1-human-gut-metagenome-genome-assembly--contig:-NODE-529-length-14921-cov-1.144450_pt1 | contig 14921 bp, 15 predicted proteins | sample MGYA00242790_ERZ504625 | MGnify/ENA primary metagenome ERZ504625 (study PRJEB26092, sample SAMD00036345) | human gut metagenome | host: Homo sapiens | study: EMG produced TPA metagenomics assembly of...
CTCAAGTCATTCAGAGCCTTTGCTAGAAGAGCACTCATCCTTTCAACTGTTTCATCAATTTGTTTATCAGACATCACAAAATTACGATCAATCGGTGTCAATATTTCTTGTAATAAAGATTCTAATTCCTCTTGATCAAGACTCCCAATATGACCTAATAAATAACGTTGTTGACTTGATGAAAGAGTCCCTTCATATTTTTCTCTTTTCCCAATTTTTAATCTATTTTTTATATCAATAGCATCTCCAAAATAATCTTTCATTAATTGAAAAACATCTTTAACAATTGAACTGGCATAAATAACAGTCGGAACCCCTATCGCAATGACTGGACATCCTAAGGTTTCTTCTTGAATAGCTTGACGGTGATTACCAATTCCACTACCAGGATGAATACCGACATTATTAATTTGGATAACATGCCCTAATTTTTGATAATCTTTTGCACATAATGCATCAATAACTATCACTAAATCTATTTGAAACTGATCGACCATTGCCTGGATCACTTCAACTGTTTCTACTCCTGTTTGATACATCACACCTGGTGTAAGTGATAAAATATCATAATAATGATTTTCTAATTTAAGACTATCATCTAAATAATGCGTGACGCGAATATCTCCTTAAAGTACGTGGTCCAATCGCATCACTGGTTAAATAAGGATTACCAAGTCCTGTAACTAAAATACGAGGATATTCATTTTGATCTATCATTTCTTTTAAATATTTTTGTTATTTGTTCAACTGATATTAGAAATATGATCTTTAAAAAAAAATTCAATATACTTTCCTTTTTTAAATACTCCGTATCTTCTAAAAATTCATATGTTTCAATTGAAAAGTCCTCCTTTTTTTCAATCTTTCTTTGATAATGTTTTCCTTCTTTTAATAAATCCAATGATTCTTTCGCTAAATCACTATGTGTATTATACTTATTCATATTCTCACCTGCATAATTATTCCCTTTATTTCCAACAAATTACACAAAATTGTTGCAATTCCTTGACTTTTTATATATAATGAAGTGGCAAATTGCAAAGCGAGGTGAAAAATCATGGCAAATATGAAACAACAAATTAAACGTTATAAAAACGATAACAAAAAAAGAGCTAAAAACGCTTCTTATAAATCAGCTTTAAAAACTGCAATCAAAAACGTAAGAGCTGAAGTTGAAGCTGGAAATAAAGAAGCTGCTGAAAAAGCAAAAATCGAATTGTCGACGGTCCTTTCGACCAACATCAACCTGCCTTTCATCACGGCTGACGCTTCGGGCCCGAAACATCTCGACCTGACGTTGACCCGTGCTAAATTCAACGAATTGACGGAAGACCTCGTCCAGGCTACGATGGAACCGACCAAGAAAGCCATCGCTGATTCGGGCTACACCATCGACGAAATCGACAAGATTATCCTCGTCGGCGGTTCCAGCCGTATCCCGGCTGTCCAGGATGCCATCAAATCCATCCTCGGCAAAGAACCGAGCAAAGGCGTCAACCCCGATGAATGTGTCGCTATCGGCGCAGCTATCCAGGCCGGTGTCCTCGTCGGCGATGTCAAAGACGTCCTGCTTCTCGATGTTACGCCGCTTTCTCTGGGCATTGAAACCCTCGGCGGTGTCTTCACCAAGATCATCGACCGCAACACGACCATCCCGACTTCCGGCAGCCAGGTCTTCTCGACAGCTGTCGATAACCAGCCGTCTGTCGACGTCCACGTCCTTCAGGGCGAACGTGAAATGGCAGCCGACAACAAGACCCTCGGCCGCTTTGAACTGACCGGCATCCCGGCTGCTCCCCGTGGAGTACCTCGTATCGAAGTCACCTTCAACATCGACGCCAACGGCATCGTAAACGTTTCGGCAAAAGACCTCGGCACGGGCAAAGAACAGAAGATTACCATCAATCTTCGTCGGGCCTCGACAAGGACGAAATCGACCGCATGGTCAAAGAAGCTGCCGCTCACGAAGCGGAAGACAAGAAACGTAAAGAAGGCATCGAAGCCAAGAACAACGCTGACTCCCTCATTTACCAGGCCGAAAAGACCATCAAGGATATGGGCGACAAAGCCGACGCTTCCAAAGTTTCGGAAATCAAGGATAAGATCGCTGCCTTGAAAGAAGCCATGAAGACCGACGATACGGATAAGATCAAAGCCGCTTCCGAAGCCCTGACCAAACCGCTCTATGACCTGACCAGCGAAATATACAAGAACGCAGACGCTGCCCAGCAGGCTCAGCAGCAGGCAGCCGGTGCCCAGGCCGGTGCACAGCAGGCCCAGAGCGATGGCCAGAAAGATGAAAAAGTAGTCGACGCCGATTACACGGTAGTCGACGATGACAAGAAGTAAGATAGATAAGAGGGGCTGCCCACATGAGTAAAAGAGATTATTATGAAGTCCTCGGCGTTCCCAAAGACGCCAGCGACGCAGAAATCAAGAAAGCTTTTAAGAAATTAGCGCTCAAATACCATCCGGACCGCAACCCGGACAACCCGAAGGCAGCAGAAGAAAAATTCAAGGAAATCAACGAAGCGTACAGCGTCCTGTCGAATAAACAGAAACGCGCCCAGTACGACCAGTTCGGTCCGGCAGCATTCCAGAACGGCAATGCTGCCGGTTCCGGTGCAGGTTTCGGCCAGGGCGGCTTCGGAGGTTTTGGCGGCTTTGGCGGATTCGGCCAGGGCGGCCAGGGCGGCCAGGGCTTCGGCGGCTTTGAAGATATCTTTGATTCCTTCTTCGGCGGCCAGGGCAGCCGTCAGTCGGCCAATGGCCCGCAGCGCGGTGCCGATTTGCGCTTCGACGTAGACATTACCTTTAAACAGGCTGCCTTTGGTACGGAAATGGAAATCCAGGTCCCGAAAGAAGAAACGTGCGACCACTGCCACGGCAACGGTGCCGAACCGGGAAGCAAGGTAGATACCTGCCCGGACTGCCACGGCACAGGCCAGCAGCGCGTCGTCCAGAACACGCCTTTCGGCCAGATGGTCAATGTCCGCACCTGTTCCCGCTGCGGCGGCACAGGCAAGATCATCCATGACAAGTGCAAGAAATGCCATGCACAGGGACGGTCAAGGTCCGCAAGAAACTGAAGATCAAGATCCCTGCCGGCGTCGACGACGGCGCACGCCTGCGCGTAGCCGGTGAAGGCGAACCGGGCGTCCGCGGCGGCGGTCACGGCGACTTGTACGTCTATATCTTCGTCCGCCGCGATCCCAAGTTCACCCGTGAAGGCAACGACATCTTGTCCCAGGAAACGATTTCCTTCGCCCAGGCTGCCCTGGGGTCGAAGATCCTCGTCGAAACCCTGGACGGCAAGATCGAGCTGACCATCCCGGCCGCACCCAGACGGGGACGGTCTTCCGCATCCGCGGCAAAGGCGTACCGGTCCTGGGGTCCAAGAACCGCCGTGGCGACCACCACGTCCAGGTCACGGTCGCCGTACCGAAACACCTCAACGCCAAACAGAAGGAACTCCTGCGGGAATTCGCCTATGCTGGCGGCGAAACGTGGGTGGGGGAGCCAAAGCCGGCTGAACAACCGGCCGACGGTGACGCCACGAGCGCGAAGAGCGACAAGAAAGATACGAAGAAGACCAAGAAGAGTTTTTGGAGTAAGTTAAAAGAAGATCTGTAAAGATAAAGGGAGTATGAACGATGCAATGGAATGAAGTAGATTTGCTCGTTTCCCCAACGGCCACCGATTTGGTGGCCCTTCTTGTTTTTGAATGTGGAAGCAATGGCTCGGTCATCGACGACGAGCACCCGGACCACAAAGGGCGCATCCGCATTACGGCGTATTTCCCGCTGGCACAGGAAGGTCTTGTGGAAACGATACGAGAAAAGATGGGCGCCCTGGAAAAACGGGGCGTCGACCTGGGCGACTGGAAGGTCGTCGAAAAGAAAGCTGACGATAAGGACTGGCTCTTTGCCTGGCAGGAACACTTCCATCCCAAGAAGATTTCCCGCCATTTCTGGGCGGCCCCGGCGTGGGAACCGGCCCGGCCGGCCGACGGTGAAGACGTCCTTTCCATCGATCCGGGCCTGGCCTTTGGCAGCGGCTTCCACGATACGACGTGCATGTGCGTCCAGTACCTGGAAGATACGGTGAAGGCCGGCGATACGGTCTTTGACATCGGCACGGGCACGGGCATCCTGGCCATTGCCGCCGCCAAACTGGGCGCATCCCACGTGACGGCTGTCGACTTCGACGGCGTCGCCGTCAAGCAGGCTGCGGTCAATGCCAAGCTGAACGGCGTCGAAGACAAATTGACCATCGCCAACAGTGACCTCCTGGCGGCCATCCCGCAGGGGGAAAAGGCCGACGTCGTCGTAGCCAACCTGGTGACCAATGCCGTCCTGGCCCTGCTGCCGACGCTGCCGCCGTATCTCAAGGAAGGCGGTACGCTCATTGCCAGCGGCATCATCGACGAACGCATCGACGAAGTGCGCCGCGCTGCCGCTGCCGTCGGCTTCACCTGGGTCGATGAACAGTTCCGCAGCGGCTGGTATGCCGTCCAGATGAAGAGGTGAGACTATGCGTAAGATTTTCACGGATTTCCCCATTTGCGGGACCTTTGAATTGTCTGCCGACGATGCCCATCACGTCGTTGTCGTCCTGCGCCATACCGTCGGCGATACGCTGAACGTCACGGACTGCACCGGTGCGACCTATGAATGTTTCATCACCCGTATGGAAGGCCATTCGGCGTACCTCACGCCGGCGCGCAAGATTTCCGACGGGCCGTCGTCCAACGGCAGGGTCATCCTGGCGGCAGGGCTCCTCAAGGGCGACAAGTTCGACTGGGTCGTCCAGAAGGCGACGGAACTCGGTGCCGGGCGGATCGTTCCTGTACAAATGGAGCATTGTGTAGTAAAATTAGATGATAAACGGCGGCAGGCACGGCTCGAACGCTGGCAGCGCCTGGCCCTGGAAGCGGCCAAGCAATGCGGCCGCGACGACGTACCCGACGTGGCGCCGGTCATGAGCTTCACGGAACTCGTCGACGCCTATGCCGACACGCGTTTTGTCATCCCCTATGAACAGGAGACGGCGCCCTTGTCGGAAGCCTGCCACGACGTGCGTACCGGCGACGTCGTCATCGCCATCGGTCCCGAAGGGGGCTATGCCGAAAAAGAAATCGCCTATGCCACGCAGCATCTGTCGTGGTGCCGCACGGTCTCTCTCGGGCCCCGCATCCTGCGCGCTGAAACGGCGTCGCTGGCGGCCCTGTCTATCATTATGTACGAAAGAGGATTCAAGTAATGCCAACTATCGCTTTTGCCACTCTTGGCTGCCGTGTCAACCAGTACGATACGGACAGTATGCGCGGCCTCTTCCTGGCTGCAGGCTTCACGGAAGCCGATTTCAATGGCCCGGCCGACGTCTATGTCATCAATACCTGTTCGGTCACTCAGGTCGGCGAAAAGAAATCGCGCCAGCTCATCCGGCGGACGAAGAAGCGCAACGATGCGGCCAAGGTCATCGTCACCGGCTGCTATGCCCAGCTCGACCCGGAGCTTTTGACGTCCATGCCCGAAGTCGACGCCGTCGTCGGGACCAATGAACGCAAGCGCATCGTATCCATTGTCCGCGAACTCCTGCACGACGAAGACGACGAAGCCATCACGGCCGTCCACGACGTGCGCCGTCACGACGAATTCGAGGAAATCCCCCTCTATCCGTCGGCAGTGGAACACACGCGGGCCGACCTGAAGATCCAGGAAGGGTGCAACAATTTCTGTTCCTACTGCATCATTCCCTATACGCGGGGCGCTTTGAAATCGCGCCAGCCCGACGCCATCGTCGCCGAAGCCAACCGCCTGGTCGCAGCGGGCTTCAAGGAAATCGTCCTGACCGGCATCCACCTCGGCGCCTATGGCCGCGACCTCGACGACCATCCGTCGCTGGCCCACATCCTGGACCGCCTGGTCAAGGAAACCGACGTGGCCCGCATCCGCCTGGGTTCTATCGAGTCCCTGGAAATCGGCGACGACATGATCGACGTCATGAACAGCTCGGACCGCATTTGCCCGCATCTGCACCTGCCCCTCCAGTCCGGTTCGGACCCGATCCTGAAGGCCATGAACCGCCATTACACGGTGGCTGAATACGAGGACCTCATCGCCCGCCTGCGCAGCCGCATCGACGGCCTGACTGTCTCGACGGACCTCATCCTGGGCTTTCCCGGCGAAACGGAAGCTCTCTTCGAGGACACCATGGCGACGCTGGAACGCCTCTCTTTCTCGCATATCCACGCCTTCCCGTATTCCCAGCGCAAGGGGACGCCGGCAGCGGATATGAAGGACCAAGTCGAAACGGCGGAAAAGAAGCGGCGCGTCGAACTCGTCAATGAACTGTCGGCCCGCCAGAAAGCGGCGCTCCTGACGGCCCTGGTCGGCAAGAAGGCCTCGGTCCTCATCGAAAAACAAGACGGCACGACAGGCGAAGGCTTTACGGAGAACTACGAACGGGCCGTCGTCGAAAATCTTCCGCCTCATGCCGAAGGCACCGTCGTCGAAGTCACCCTCATCGGCACTGACGGGCAGAAGCTGGAAGGGCGTTGTTAGCGGCTCGTGGTTTTGGCCTGAGGCCTAGTGGCTCGTGGTTTCGACCTGCGAGCCCCTAACCACTAACTGCTGGCTGCTAACCCCTAACCCTTGTAGGGGCTCGCACGTGGCGAGCCCGTCCGGAATATGAACGCATTCTGCCTGCATGATTACGACGGTCTGGTGGGCCAGAAAGGCTTTCAGGCCGGCCCCTACGTACACCTACCTAAGGAGGAATTTATCATGGAAGACTGCATTTTCTGCAAGATCATCGCCGGGGAGATCCCGAGCACGAAAGTTTGGGAAGACGATAATTTCTTCGCCTTCAAGGACATCAATCCGGTCGCTCCGGTCCACGTCCTGGTCATCCCCAAGAAACATATCCAGAGTATCGCCGACTTGACGCCGGACGATGCCGCTGTCGCTGGCAAGATGCTCTATGCCATCCAGAAAGTCGCCCAGGTCATGAATCTTGATAAAGACGGCTTCCGCGTCGTCTTCAACACCGGTGAAAAAGCAGGCCAGACGGTCCATCACATGCACGCCCACATCTTAGGCGGCAAAGAAATGGCTTGGCCCGGCGTATGAGTGAACGGCAGCGGAGACGGAAGCCCCAGCGCCAGGTGACGATTACCGCGTCGGCCCTTACCCGCATCATCGCCATCGTCCTGCTCGCCGGCGTCGTCGCTTTCCTGATGATCCACAAAATTTAATCTTCTTCTCATGAAAAAAGACCCGGAAGGGTCTTTTTTTCATGTAATTTTAATCTTTCTCGCCTACGATGGACGTAATCGGATAAATTGAGAAAGGGGAATCGCCATGGAGAAGAATCTATTAGGCTATTATGGAGAACAAGCGGCGCTGGCCTTTGTGCGCCAGGAAAGGGGCTATCACGTGCGCTGCTGTAATTACCGCAACCGCCTGGGAGAAATCGACATCATCGCCGACGACGGCCATACGCTGGTCTTCATCGAAGTCAAGACGCGGACGACAGGCTCTTACGGCCTGCCCTGCGAAGCCGTCGAGAAGCGCAAGCGCCGTCAGATCACCCGCGTGGCCTCGGCCTATCTGGCCCAGTTCGATCTTTGGGAGCGGCCATGCCGGTTCGACGTCATCGAAGTCTGGCCAGGAGATAACGGACAGACTGGCATCCGCCACATTGCCCATGCCTTCCTGGCCGAAAGGCGGTGACGCCGTGTTCGCGCGTATCTATGGGGCGGCGACACTGGGCCTGAACGGGCACGTCATCGCCGTCGAAACGGATATTTCCAACGGCCTGCCGTCGTTCGACCTGGTCGGCCTGGCATCGACGTCGGTGAAAGAGGCCAAAGAGCGGGTCCGGGCTGCCGTCAAGAACAGCGGCTATGAATTTCCCATGCGCCGCCTGACGGTCAACCTGGCGCCGGCTGACCTGAAGAAGGACACGTCCGGCCTGGATTTGAGCCTGGCCGTGGCCATCCTGGTGTCGAGCGGCCAGATTCCCGAAGAGGCCTGCGAAAAATGCCTCTTCATGGGGGAACTGGCCCTGGATGGGCGCATCCGGCCGGTGAACGGTATCCTGCCCATGGTCCTGGAAGGGGCCGCCCAGGGGATGAAGACGGTCTTCGTCAGCCGCGACAATGCCGCCGAAGCCCTGCTCTGTCCGGACCTCACGGTCTACGGTGTCGATACGCTCTGCGACGTCGCCGCCTGCCTGACCGGTGAAAAGCCGCTGGACGCGGCCCGGCCGGAACCCTTGGCGCCGGACCAGCTGGACTATGACGTCGACTTCGCCGAAGTCCAGGGCCAGGCCGAAGCCAAGCGGGTCCTGGAAATCGCCGCAGCCGGCGGCCATAACGTCCTCATGATCGGCCCGCCGGGAAGCGGCAAGACCATGCTGGCCAAGCGCATCCCGACTATCCTGCCGCCCATGAGCGAAGCCGAGGCCCTGGAAGTGACCAAGATATACAGCGTCGCCGGTCTTTTGGGCAAGGGGCGGCTCCTGCAGCAGCGGCCTTTCCGCAGTCCTCATCACACCATTTCCATGGCCGGCCTCGTCGGCGGCGGGTCCATCCCCAAGCCGGGCGAAGTGACCCTCAGCCATCACGGCGTCCTCTTCCTCGACGAACTGCCGGAGTTCCCCCGGTCGGTCCTGGAAGTCCTGCGCCAGCCCTTGGAAGACGGCGTCGTCCACATTGCCCGCGTCCAGGCGGCCCTGTCCTATCCGTCGCGCTTCGTCCTGGTGGCGGCCATGAATCCCTGTCCCTGCGGCCGCTACGGCTTCGACGAAGGCTGTACCTGTTCGGACAGCGAGATACGCCGCTATACCCATAAGATTTCCGGCCCTCTCCTGGACCGCATCGACCTCCACGTCCGCGTCGAACGGCCGGCCTACTGGGAACTGACGGCCCGGCGGCGGGCCGAACCGTCGTCGGCCATCCGCTCGCGGGTCCTGTCGGCGCGCCATCGCCAGCAAGAGCGCCTGGCTCCTTATGGCTGTACCTGCAACGCCCATATGGGCCACCGGGAGATACGGGCCACGTGCCAGCTGACCGAGGCGGCCCAGCAGTTGTTGCGCGAGGCCTTCGATGCCCTGCGCCTCAGTGCCCGCAGTTACGACCGCATCATCAAAGTGTCCCAGACCATTGCCGACCTGGCCAAAGAACCGGTCATCGCCAAGGATCACGTGCCGAAGCCATCAGTTACCGCAATAAGATGCACCAGCCATGAAGGGGGGATGAAGGTGGAACAGGAAACGATGTACGCAGCGGCCCTCCAGTCCCTCAAGGGCTGCGGCAGCCGCCGCCTGCAGGCCCTCCTCGACGTCTGCCGCTCGCCCAGCCAGGCCTGGGGTGCCGTCTGGGATGAAGACCTGCGGCGCCGGACGGGGATTCCGGCCAAGATTTTTTCTCAGCTCAGGCAAGAACGAGATGTTTTTGATTGGGATACCTTCCAGCGCAGGCTGTCTTTTTATGGCGTCCGGCCCGTCGCCCTGTGGGACGACGATTACCCCAGCTGGCTGCCCTTCATTGCCCGGTCGCCGCTGGTCCTCTTTTGTCAGGGGACGATGGAGCGCGACAGCAGCAGTATCGCCATCGTCGGCTCCCGCAAGGCCAGCCCCTATGGCCTGAATGCCGCCGAGACGCTGGCCGCTGAGCTGGCGGCCCAGGGCTTCACCATCGTCAGCGGCGGTGCCAGGGGCATCGATACGCGGGCCCATCGGGGCGCCCTGAAAGGGAAGGGGCGGACTGTTGTCGTCGCCGCCAACGGCCTGGACCGGACCTATCCCAGGGAGAACAAGGCCCTGTTCCGGCAGGTCGTCGATAGCGGCGGCGCAGTCATCTCGGAATATGCCTTCGGCGTCGAGCCGCTATCCCGGAATTTCCCGGCCCGCAACCGCATCATCGCCGGCATGGCAGCGGCGACGATCGTCGTCGAAGCGGCCCTGCGCAGCGGCTCCCTGATTACGGCTGACCTGGCCCTCGACGAAGGGCGCGACGTCTTTGCCATGCCGGGCAGCGTCTTTTCCGAAACCAGCCGGGGGACGAACCATCTCCTCCGGCTCGGCGCCATCCCCCTGACCTGTGTTGACGATGTGGTCCGGGAATTTCGCCGCCGCGGCTGGCAGGGGCCGGAGACAGCCTGCCATGAAGAAGGCCCCAGCCTGAGTCCGGCCGAACAGGCCGTCATCGACGCCATCCCCTTCGACCGGGCGGCGCCGGTGAGCGAGCTCCTGGAAAAGACGGGCCTCGCCGTCGCCGACCTGCTGCCCATCCTCCTGGCCCTGCAGATGAAGAAAGCCGCCGAGGAACTCCCCGGCGGCTATATCCGCTGTGCTGCGGCCTTTTCTGCCCTATAAGGCGGTGATATACGCTTGGGCTTTGTCGACGGAGACGACGTCGATCCAGCCGAAGGGGACCAGGGCATGACAGCAGGCAAAGAGGGTATGATGGTCTGTGATGAATTCTTTCAGGGCGGCCATGGTCTGGCTGCTGCCTTCGACGCGGCCATAGCCGGCGACGGCCGCGTCGATGAGGACGTTGTCCGGCCATTCCTCGCGGAAGCAGCTGTGCAGGAAGAGAAACAGGTCTAGGACGGGCGCCGGCGCGTCGACGAATTTCTTTTCATTTTCCCAGTCGAGGAAGGTAATCGTCCCGGTTTCCTTATCGTAGGCAATGTCCCGCAGGGCCGGCCGGCCGTGGTGCAGGCCGGCGGCGTGGAGCTGGGCCAGTCCCTGGCCGACTTTTTCAAAGGCATCGTGGCGGACGGCGGCGTATTCCGCTTCCTTGGCTACGCCCTGCAAGGTCTTGCCGGCAGCTTCCATGACGAAGAAGTCTTCATCCAGGAGGACGACCTTCGGCGCCAGGGGAAGGCGGGCGTTGACGGTCATGATCTTGTAGGCTTCGCACCAAAAGGCTGCCGACGGATTCTGTTTGGCAAAGGCATTGCGGCCATTGCCCATGCGGCGCTTGACGAAGTACGTTTTATTTTCAAAAGAAAGTGATAAAATCCGCTTGTCCGGCGCTTTTGTGATGGCAGATTGAACGGATTTTAAGAGAGACCTGTTGAACAAGAAAGTCACACCTTTCAAAATTTTAAGATATAGTTTCAATATTTACAGTTTCTACACATAAGAACGTGCCTACATTATAACAAATTTTGTCAGTAAAATAAATGGCCTGGCCCTTGGAAATAAGGCATTTTCCTGCGAACTCCCCTCGAAATAGACCATCTTGTAAACAAGATGGTCTATTGAATTTGATAAACGCTATTGACAAGTGAAAGAAGACACTTTATAATAATAAACGTAAACGTAAGTGAATATCAATTTTTTCAAGGGAGATGTGTCGTATGTTTCAGAATACAGATTTTTGGATTGGCTTAGGTATCGGTGTCGTCGCTGGTGTTTTCGGCTATAAACTCATGTCCGAACGGGAACAGCAGCTCCTGGCTATGCAGCAGCCCGCTGCCGGTGCGATGACCGCTTCGGTACCCCTGGCTGAATTGCAGCGTCAGAAAGAAGAATTGGAAGACATGATCGCAGCTCAGGAAGCCACACAGGCGAAATAAGTTTGTAGGGAAGGCCTTTGCGGTTTCAGCGGAAGCCTTTAAATTTAAAGCCATCTGCTAACAACTAACCACTAGCCACTAACCACTTAAAAGGGCTTGTCGTCGTGCGACAAGCCCTTTTTAAGAGGCACAACACCAGGAAGGACTGCTTGTATGATCATTCCGACGTCGAAATGGGACCTCATCATGAGAGCCGTTTCTATTTCGTCTTACTTACCAGGCCGTATCCGCCTGCACAGTAAAAAACTCATTGGCAATGCCGAATTGGGCCGCAAGGTCTACGCCTACATTGCCAGTTATAAAGAAATCGACAAGGTCGATGTCAATGTCCTCACGGGTTCCGTCCTGATCACCTACCGGCCGCAGGTCCTGCAGGCCAATCGGGAACTCGTCCGGGTAGAGAACTATATCATGACCCATGTTGAAAGGAGAAGGTAATTATGTCTTATGCCTCAGGTTTTATGGTGGGCACGTCGATCGGCAAAGCCGTATACGACTTGTTCCACAATAAGAAGGGCAAAGCGGTTGCCGCAGCTGCGCCCGCCGGTGCCTTCCGGCCTCAGGTCCAGGCGGCAAAGGGAGTACCGGAAGTGCCCCGTTTCGCCTGCGTATCCGTCTTGAAAGGCCGTCGCCGCTATCGGGCAGCGGCCCTCGTCGGCAATGCGGAACTGGCCCGCTTGATTGAAGAAAAAGTCAGCACCCTGCCCAATATCCAGTTCATCCAGGTCAGCGCCGACACGGGCAGCATCCTGATCTTCGCCCACAGCGAAGGGACCTTGGACCGGCTGGAAAACTTCTTCCGCTTCCGCCTCTTCCCGATGTCGTCGAAGGCATCGTCAGTGCCGTCTGCGATGCAGAAAAAACAGGAAGGCCAGAAAAAAGGAAGAGACGACATATCTCAAAGCGGTCCGCGATACTGGGGCTTTTTTCAACAGTATCATCCGCAATGAATCCAGTCGTTTTTTTGACTTGCGCACAGTCACTGCCTTGCTCCTGACCCTTCGCGGCTTGCGCAAAGTCGTATTCATGGGACAGCGCCCGTCAGGACCACAGATGTTGTGGTGGGCCCTGTCGTTGTTGAGGGGGCGTTAAGTCATGTACATGCGCAATACCATCTTCCTGCACAGCGAGATCCCCAGCCGCATGCGCCCTGTCCTGAGCGTCAAGCTCCGCCAGGTCCGCGGCATCGTCTCGGCTGTCGTCGAAGAAAAGAAGGTCACCGTCTACTATGTGGGACGGCTGGACCTGCGGGCACTGAACCTGTTCATCCGTGCCTTTGAAGAAAAATATGGCCGCAAGAAGGAACAGAAAGACGACGACATGGATGTCGCTACGTACCGCCGGGAAGCCATCATCTCCGTCGGCGGCTTCATCGCCATGAACATCCTGCGCAAGGTCAACCCGGAATTCTACGGGTCGATCCTCTTGTTTCGCCGATTATTTACCTTATATATTGCACGCCGCTACATTAAGAACGGCATCATGGGGCTCGTAAAGGACCATCAGGCCAATGCCGATACCCTGACGGCGACGGCAGTCGCTGCGTCCGTCCTGGCTGGCAAGCCTGAATCGAGCCTGACCCTCCTGGCCCTGTCGAACGGGGCTGAAATGATGACCGAATACGCTGCCGAAAAGGCACGCCGTCAGATTTCGGGCCTCCTCAAACTGGACCAGCGCGACGTCTGGCTCGTCGAAAACGGCCATGAACGCAAGGTCCCTGTCGAATCGCTGAAGCGGGGCGACCTCATCGCCGTCCACTTGGGCGAAAAGATCTGCGTCGACGGCAGCGTCGTCAGTGGCAATGCCGCCGTCAACCAGGCTTCCATTACGGGCGAATCCAATCCGGCTATTAAGCAGGAAAAATCGCCGGTCTATGCGGGCAGTGTCATCGAAGCGGGCGACTTGGTCATCCGCGTCGAAAAGGTCGGTGCCGACACGTCCCTGGCCCAGATCATCCACCTCGTCGAAGAAGCCCAGACCCGCCGGGCGCCGGTCCAGAACTTTGCCGATAAGATGGCCAACCTCCTGGTTCCCATCTCCTTCATTGGCGCAGCCATCGTCTACGGGGCCACCAAAGACTGGCAGCGCGTCCTCAACCTCTTGTTCATCGACTTCTCGTGCGGCCTGAAATTGTCGACAGCGACGGCCATCTCGGCAGCTATCGGCGTGGCAGCCCGCAAGGGGATCCTCATCAAGGGCGGCAACTACATCGAAAACCTGGCCGACATCGACACGGTCGTCCTCGACAAGACCGGGACCATCACCATGGGCGTCCCCCAGATCGACCACATCGAAACCGTCGAAGGCGTGGACGATAAGGGAATGATCCTCCTCGCCGCTTCGGCTGAAATGCACTCCGTCCATCCTCTGGCCGTGGCCGTCCAGAAATACGTCAACGCCCAGGGCTGGCAGACGCCGCCTCATGCGTCGTCGGAAACCGTCGTCGCCCGCGGCATGAAAGCGACCGTTCCCGATTTTGAAGGCTACGAAGGCGGGGACATCCTCGTCGGCAGCCGCCGTTTCATGACCGAAGAAGGCGTCGAAGGCATGCCGGCGACGGATAACAAGACCTGGGCAAGAAACCTCTTGTACATCGCCCGCAACGGCGAATATCTCGGCTTCCTGGTCATCCAGGACCCGGTCCGTCCGGGCATGAAGAAGACCCTGAACCGCATGCGCCGCCTGGGCATCGACGAAGTCGTCATGCTTACCGGCGATTCGAAGGACGTCGCCGCCGAAGTCGCCCGCGACATGGATATCGACTCGTATCATGCCGAAATTCTGCCGGAAGACAAGGCCAACTACGTCATGAAGATGCAGAAGCGGGGCAACGTCATGATGGTCGGCGACGGCATCAACGACGCACCGGCCCTGGCCTTTGCCGACATCGGCGTCAGCCTCGGCGGAAACAAGACGGACATCGCCGCTGAATCGGCAGCCATCACCATCCGTTCGGAAGACCCGTCGAAACTGTACGATGCCCTGTACATCGGCAGGGAAACGATGCGGGCCATCAACCAGAACTTCACGGCCACCATTGTAGTCAACTCGGCGGCCATGCTGCTCGGCGCCTTAGGGAAAATCAGTCCCCTCTGGGCTGCTGTCATCCACAACACAGCTACCCTGGCCGTCGTCCTCAACAGCGTCCGCATCCTGAAACCGGCCCGCCCGACCAGACGCCCGGCATAGGGAATCGCGCATGCCAATGGTTTGTAGGGGCTCGCACGTGGCGAACCCGTCCGGGAGATGAATACATTCCCATATCGAGCAGAAACGGGCGCCCCTACAGAGATTGGTGGAATTCCCACAGCCGTTGTACGGGGCTCG
>ENA-OQED01000530-OQED01000530.1-human-gut-metagenome-genome-assembly--contig:-NODE-530-length-14912-cov-1.281569_pt1 | contig 14912 bp, 15 predicted proteins | sample MGYA00242790_ERZ504625 | MGnify/ENA primary metagenome ERZ504625 (study PRJEB26092, sample SAMD00036345) | human gut metagenome | host: Homo sapiens | study: EMG produced TPA metagenomics assembly of...
CTGTAAGCACGATATCCACCGGATGGTTCTGTACAAATTCCGCTGCTGCTTTCCCGTTATCACAGTCTCCTACCAGCTCACAGTCCATTGCTTTCCAGTCAATATTCTCCCGGATCGCATCTCGAACAAGTATCTCATCATCTACCAGTAAAATACGATACATAATTTCTGTTGTCCCCCTCTGATCAGTTTCTGTTGTTTTTATTGCACATCCCCCTGACAGATCCTTCCCCCCGTCTCTGTCATTTTCATTGGTAAGATTACTGTCCTTTCTGTGAACAATAACTGTTAATTCTTTTTATATGTTAACATGTTTGGTTAAAATTTACAACGGAGTTCTTAGTCCAAATTAAATATAAAGAAATCCCGCATCCAACATATGGGATACGGGATTTTCCTGCATATTTTTATTATTTTACGATAACGCCATCCTCATCCCAGAGGTCATGCCAGTCATTTGCACCATGCCACAGGAATACCTGGCCTTTTACAAGACGGTTGCCTTTTTCCAGAGTTGCGATGGTTGCCATTTCCTCATCTGTAAGTGGATCCTCTGTGACACATTTCAGGTTGCTTGCATAGTTGTGGACAGAGAACGGAATGGAGATCTCGCCTCTCTGATGTGCCCACTTCAGAGCGATCAGAGCCGGGTGAACCCCATGTGCTTTTGCGATTGCCTGCATTTCCGGTACTTCCAGATCTGCAACATCCTCCGGGCAGATATCTCTCTCCGGTCTGCGCGGGGAACCAATCGGCATGTACCTACCGGCTGGATGTTATGTGCTATCAGATAATCATAAAGCTCCTGCTGCTGGAAACATACGTGAAGCTCAAGCTCACAGGTTGCAGGTTTGATCTTCATAAGCGGAAGAACTGCCTCAAGCTTCGGAATGGTCATATTGGAAATACCAATGTAACGGATCTTTCCTTTTTCTACCAACGCCTCACACTGGCGGTATGTATCCATAAACTCCTCCACACTGAAGGGTTTGGAATCCGGATTTCTGGAATCCACATCACATCCCGGTGCATGATAGTTCGGGAATGGCCAGTGGATAAAATACATATCCACATAATCGCACTGAAGATCCTTAATGCTCTTGTCACAGGCTTCCTCTACTCTTCTGTGCATGTCATTCCATACCTTTGTCATGATAAAAAGATCCTTACGCTCTACAACACCTTCGTCAAAAGCGTCCTTAAATACCTGGCCGATCTCATGCTCGTTTCCGTAGCATGCGGCACAGTCAAACATACGGTAGCCACTGCGGATCGCGCCTGCAACAGCTGCAGATACATCCTCTGCGGATACACGGTCGGAACCGAATGTTCCCATTCCGACACACGGAACCTGCTCGCCGGAAGGAAGTGTCACTTTCGGCACAATTGCCGGATTGATAACTTCTGCCATCTTTACTATCTTCCTTTTTTATAAAATTTTCTTATTATAAGCTTATCTTATAAACGCCTGATCTCGATCTTCGGAAGAAGAGCCTCCATATCCTCCATCACAAAGAAGCCCGTTTCCTCGCGCATGGCTGCCGCTGCTGAGATCGCACTGGCTCTTCGCAGAGTCTCTTCCAGAGAAAGTCCCTCACTTAATCCAAGGGCAAAGCCTGCGATCATGGATCTCCGCAGCCTACGGTATTTACCGCATCGATTTTCGGAACCACCGCACGGAAAATCCCTTCCTCTCCGACTGCCAGGGAACCATCTGCTCCAAGCGAGACCGCCACGATCTCCACACCACCGGCATGGATGGCTTTCGCTGCTTCAATGATATCGTTGATATTGTCACAATGCTTGCCTGTCAGCATACGAATCTCATCAATGTTAGGCTTGATCAGTGTCGGTGCTGCCTTGATTCCCTCTTCCAGAAGCTTGCCACTGGTATCCAGGATCACCGGTTTTCCGGCGTCTTTCACAATCTTCACAAGGCGCTGGTAGGCACTTCCGTCAAGTCCCTTCGGCACGCTGCCGGACATTGCCACAACAGAAGCGTCTTTTACAAGCTGGCGGAATTTTTTCTCAAAGCCCTCAAAATCTGCCTCTGTCAGTGTAAATCCCGGCTCCAGGAATTCGGTCTGTACATGATTCACCTCATCCCAGATGTTGATACAGGAGCGGCTCTCCGCCTCTACATGGTAAAAAGCACTCTTAATGCCAAAGGGTTTCAGGGCAGCTTCTATATAATTGCCTGCGTGGCCGCCTACAAAGCCGGTGGCAACCACTTCAGCACCGTAAATGGACGCCGGCTTGGAAACATTCAGTCCCTTTCCGCCGGGAACGTAGGTACATTCACGCACACGGTTCACTTCGCCCACTTTAAAATCATCCACTACATAACGCTTGTCAATGGCAGCGTTTAAGGTTACTGTCAGGATCATATCAGTCTTCCTCATTGGAAAGAAGGATCTTTCCTTTTACAAGGCCCGGTGTCTTGAACAGCTGAAAGGCCTCCTGTGCCTGGCTCATCGGGATTTTCTTATAGATGAAGCCCGGATCGAACTTCAGCTGGCCGGTTGCAAAATAATGCGCCGTCAGCTCCCACTCACGTCCCGGATACGGGGCACTGTAGGACATCCAGGAACCGGTAAGCTTGAACTCCTTACGGTTCATGTTCTCCCACTCCTTCGGTGTAAAGGTAAGGTTTTCATGAGGAGTACCAATGAAGCATACATGTGCCTTGTTTGCTGCAAGCTCAAATGCCATATGCATGGTAGGAACCTGTCCTGCTGTCTCAAATACGAAGCCGTAGCCCTTTCCACCTGTAATGGCCATGGCTTTCTCCATATATCCCTCTTCCTTTGTGTTAATCACTTCATCTGCGCCGAGACGCTTTGCAAGAGCAAGTCTCTCATCGCTGATATCAAAGACCACTACCTTCTTGGAGCCGAAGATCTTTGTCCACTGCATGGTGAACATACCAACTGTACCGCCGCCAAGGATTGCCACATACTCACCGCCGTGGTAATCGTTCTGGAATACACCGTGGATAGCTACGGTTGCAGGCTCAAACATGGCTCCCTGCTCATATGGAACATTATCTGCGAATGGTACTGCATTCTGCTCAGGAACCACTACATAATCTGCGTTTGCTCCCTGCTCTCTGGAACCGATGAAGCTGTAATGCTTGCAGAGAGAGAAATTACCCCTCTGACAGTCGTCACATTTCATACAGGGAAGAAGTGGTGCACCGGATACACGGTCGCCGACCTTCACCTTGGTAACGCCTTCTCCCACTTCCACCACATCGCCGGAAAATTCATGTCCAAGCACGATGGGATAAAAATGTACGCCGTGATTTAATACACGCGGGATATCAGATCCGCAGATCCCGGAATATCTTACCTTGATTTTCACATGGCCCGGTGTTACCTGAGGTTCTTCCACTTCCTGATATTGAACATCCTCATTTGCTACTACTACTGCTGCTTTCATGATCACTTTTCCTCCTCATTTCTCATCATAGGTTCAAGAGATTTATAGAGATTTAAATAGGTTTTATAGGTTTTCTCATAAACGTCCCGGTTTTCCGGGTTCGGTTCATGTCTTCTTGTTTCCTTTACCGTAAGACGGATGGCCTCATCATAATCCTGATACATTCCAACACCAACACCTGCCAGAATCGCTGCGCCAAGTGTTGTTGCCGTATCAGAGGACGGCACTACGATGGGTTTTCCTGTGATATCGGATTTGATCTGTGTCCAGAGAAGAGAATTTGCAGAGCCTCCCATTGCGCGGAGAACTTCCACATCTGCTCCTGCTTCCTTTGCCACCTCAAGGTTGTGTTTCAGAGAAAGTGCTACGCCTTCCATACAGGCACGTACCATATGTCCCTTGGTCTTGGCAAAATCCAGTCCGTAGAATACGCCCTTCGCATTAGGATTCCAGATCGGGGAACGCTCACCGGACATATATGGAAGAAATACCACTCCGTCACTACCTGGTGCGACCCTTTCCGCGATCTCATTGAGCTGATTCAGAGAAGAGCCTTTTTCTCCTGCTACAGAGCGCTCATAATCTGCAAACTCACGTTCAAACCAGCGCATGACACCACCACCTCCGGTGGTTCCTCCCTGAAGGAGCCACTGTCCCGGAACCACGTGATAGCCAAGGATCAGTCTGGGATCTGCCTTGTACTCATCCATGCAGATGCTCATTCCGCCGGCCTGTCCTCCCTGCTCCTGTGTCTCACCCGGATGGATTACTCCGGCCCCCAGTGTTCCGCATGCCGCATCCAGACCACCGGCAACAACCGGTGTTCCCACAGCAAGGCCGGATTCCTCCGCCGCCTTCTCTGTAACTGTTCCCACAACATGATCACAGGCACAGATCTCAGGAAGAAATTCCATGGGAATCCCAAGCTTTCTGCACATATCCTCATCCCAGGCTGCCTTTCTCATGTCAAAGCAATGCAGGCCATAGCCTGGGAAACATCCTGGATCATCACACCCGTCAGCTTATATGCAATGTAGCTGTTAGACTGCAGGATCTTGTGGATCCTTTGGTACACCTCCGGGAGATTTTCTTTATACCAGAGGATCTTTGCAGTTGTGTAGGACGGCTGAAGGGAATTACCGGATACTTCAAAAATCTGCTCTGCCCCGATCTCTTCATTCAATCTGTCACAGATAGACTGTGCTCTGGTATCCATCCAGATCGGAGTGTTTGTCAGTACATTTCCGTCCTTATCCATGGCAATGGCTGACCAGCTCTGGCCGTCAATACCGATGCCTGCGATCTCCTCAGGTGCTATCCCCGCTTTTTGGATGGCCTTCTTTACCGCCTGACAGACAGCATTCCACCATTCTTCCGGATTCTGTTCTGCCCAGCCCTCCTTCGGATAGTAAACCGGATAATCGCCGTTGGCCGCAGCCACAACCGTTCCCGATTTTTCAAAAACCGCAACCTTACAGGCACTGGTGCCGATATCAATACCTAATAAATATGGTTTCATTATAGCTTCTCCTTCTCGTCCAGCACACAGACGGATTTTCCCATGATGATCTCTGCGCCAAGCTTCTCCGTGATCGGTTCTGTTTCTTCACTTGCAGCCCCTTCCAGCCGTTTCAGCATGATTCCCGCCACTTCTCCGGCAATCCCCTGTGTAGGCTGTGCCACAATGGTAAGCTTGGGATTGCATGCTCTGGCAAACTGCAGATTGTCAAAACCGATCATAGACAGCTGTTCCGGGATCTTAAGACCCAGCTCATTCATCCCGATCACCGCCCCCATGGTCATCTCATAGTTGGTAACAAACACAGCCGTCATATCCGGATTGTCCGCAACAAGCTTCTCAATTCCCTGCACACCGCCCTGAATGGTATAATCGCCGTGATAGATCAGAGATTCCCGTACCGGTATATTTTCTTTTTCGTATGCATTGCGGTACCCCTGGAGACGTTCCTGAGCTGTGGAAATTTCCTCCGGTCCGCCAATGATCCCGATCTTACGGTGTCCTGCCTGAAAAAAAACTCTCATTGCGTCCTCAGCCGCCTTCTCGTTGTCTACAAGAACACTGTCACAGGAAAGCTCCCGGATCCTGCGGTCAATGAGTACGATGGGCTTTCCGGTTTTCTGAAATTTTTTCAGATGATTGCCTTCCGCATCCACCGGCATGCTGATGATCCCGTCCACACGCTTCCGGCTTAAAAACTCCACTGCATCCCGCTCCAGCTTCTTATCAGTACGGCAGTCACAGACAATAGTCGCATATCCGTGACTCCTTAAGACATCCTCCATTCCTGTGATGATCTCCGCGCAAAAGGTATTGTTAAGCTCCGGGATCACCACGCCGATGGTCTTGGTAGCATTGGTCTTAAGCCCTCTGGCCACCTCATTGACCTCATAATGCAGCTCCTGAATGGCCTCCTCGATCTTTATTCTGTTTTTTTCTCTTACGTTTCCGCCGTTAAAATAAGAAGAAATCGTTGCGAGCCCAAGTCCGGTCCGCCTGGCAATATCTTTCATGGTTGCTGCCATACTGATCACTCCGTTTCTGTTTTTTTACAGAAGATCATTCTGCCTTTCCATCACAGCCGCAAACCTTCATACGCGCCTCAACCAGCTCCTTCACTGCCTGGATTGCTTTCTTTCCGTAGGCCTCGGGTCGATGGTGTTCTCATTCTCTGCAAAGGTCTCCTTCACTGCCCTGGAATATGCGGCACGAAGCTCTGTTGCAAAGTTAACCTTGCAGATACCACGTTTTACACAGTCGCTGACATCCTCATCACTGAGTCCGGATGCCCCGTGAAGAACAAGGGGGATATCTACGACTTCGCGGATCTCGCTCAAGCGTTCCTTGTCAAGAACCGGTGTTCCCACATAGAAACCATGTGCGGTTCCGATGGCAACTGCCAGGGAAGTAACACCTGTACGCTCCACGAATTCCTTCGCCTCCTCCTGCGGGTCGGTGTTAGTGTCTGCCTCAGCCTCAAGATCATCCTCTTTACCACCGACTTTACCGAGCTCAGCCTCACATGGGATATCCAAGGCTGCTGCCACATCCGCAACTCTCCTGGTCTCTCTGATATTATCCTCAAAATCCAGCTTGGAACCATCGATCATCACAGAGGTATAGCCTGCATGCATTGCCTGCATCGCAAGCTCAAAGCTGCTGCCGTGGTCAAGATGAAGGCATACCGGAACGGAAGCCTTGGCTGCCTCTGCTGCTACGATCGCAGCGTAAGTCTCAACCGTACCATATTTAACAGTAGAAGGTGTTGTCTGAATCATAACCGGTGCTTTCAGCTCCTCAGCTGCCTGGATGATTGCCTTCACCATCTCCATATTCTCTGCGTTGAATGCTCCTACTGCATATCCGCCCTTCTGTGCCTTTAACAGCATTTCCTTCGATGTAACCAGTGGCATAATCTTCTCCTCCTTGGAATCATTGTGTTTGTTTTGTATTATTTCCTCATTTGGTTCAGAAACCGAAACGTTTCCGTTTGAGTTCATCATAGCGCTCCATACCTTTTCTGTCAACCATAAAATTTTCATCATTTACAGGAAAATATTCCCTTGAAAAGGAGACCAAATACCGTTAGATTAATTAATAAGAGTTCTAAAGCCTGTGGCCGGGCAGGTCTGTCTGATACTACCGGCGTCATAACAGTTTCGGAAATCCATGTATCCTGTTCTGATCATCTGAGCCTGATGCTGTAATTTCCGAAAATACTGTAAGTACACAATGATCTTAGGAGGATATAAACTATGTTAAAAGGAATTCCAGAAATCTTATCACCAGAATTACTGAAGGTTTTATGTGAGATGGGACACAGTGACCGTCTTGTTATCGCTGACGGAAACTTCCCTGTAGAATCCATGGGAAAAAATGCCATCACCATCCGTTGTGACGGACATGGCGTTCCGGAGATCCTGGATGCCATCCTGAAGCTCTTCCCGCTGGATACCTATGTAGAGCATCCGGTAAACCTGATGGAAGTAATGCCTGGCGATAATGTGGAGACACCGATCTGGGATACATATAAAGAAATCGTTTCCAAGCATGACGAGCGTGGCGAAAAAGCCGTCGGAAACATCGAGCGTTTCGCATTCTATGACGAAGCAAAAACTGCATACTGCATCATCTCCACAAGTGAGAAAGCACTTTATGCCAACATCATGCTCCAGAAAGGCGTTGTGATCAACAACGACTGATCTTTCTTTTGAACTGCCTGATATAATCATATATAATACACATATTCAACCAAAACATAAAACGCGGATCTGGAATGTTTCAAGCCAGATCCGGGCGTTTTATATTTTAACACTTTTTATCTCTTTGCTGCTTTTGCGGCGTATCCTCCGCAGAGTACTTTTCCACCGGAGGTTTTTATCCCTGCACGCACCGCATAGTAATACGTTGTTCCCTTCTTTGCGGTCTTATCCTCAAAGGAGGAACGGCTGCCTCCGGAAACTGTACTGATCTTTTTCCATGAACCCTTTCCGGTCTTACGGTAGATCTGATAGCAATCTGCTTTCTTCTGCGCTTTCCAGCAGATCTTCAGCCCCCTGGAGGTCTTCCTGATACTGGATATCTTCTGAAGTTCCGGATAGGACAGGATATAGCTGCTTGCCTGATATCCTCCTAAAACTTTTTTCCCGTCTACATTCTTATATGGCCTCACAGCATAAGCGTAGGAGGTGATTCCCTCAATCTTCGTGTCCTGCCAGGACAATACTTTGTTGTTAACGGTTCCGATCCGAACCCAGCTTTTCCCCTGGAGCTTCCGGTAGATATGATAGCCACTGGCTCCGGAAACCTTCTTCCAAGATACCCTGTTACATGGTCCGCTGACAGCCGTAGCCACTGCACGGGCCTTCCCCAGCTCCGCTTTTGCTGATAACGGCGAAGATGCGGCTCCATAAACAGTCTTCTTTCCGGAACGTACATAAGAAGCCCGGATCCGATACGTATAAGTGCTTCCTGTTTTCACTGCAGTATCCTGCCAGGTCACTACATCTGCTGTCACGGTTGCCATTATTTTTGAATTTCCGCTTTCATCCCAGCGATAGATAGCATAACGATTGCAGCCAGGAACTGCTTTCCAGGAGATCCGTATCCTGTTAAATGCCTTGGAAACCAGTTTTACACCTGTGGTCTGACGAAGCTTCACCGTAACCTTACAGGTAGCCCGGATTCCCCTGGCATTTTTTCCGTAGCAGGTTATGGTTGCTGTTCCCGGATTTTTTGCAGTAACAACGCCGCCTCCATTTACAGCAGCCACACTGGTATCTGAGCTTTCCCAGACAATGCCGGAAGCATCCATCTCGGATCTGGTAGCCGAAGCATTCAGTGTTTTCTGATCTCCGGAATACAGACTTATCTCAGAGGAAGAAAGCTGCATCCTGGCCGCACTGCTCAGAGTCCTAGTATGCGCCTTGATCCTCGGCGTTACCGATGGATTAAATTCAACTGCATCCATCCAGGTATCCTCCGCGTTATATCGCAGAAAGCTCTGACCGGATACGATAGACGGAGAAAAGCTGCACCAGCCATAACTGACCTCTGCCTCCACACAGTATTTTATATATGTGCTTCCTGCATTTGTCACCACAATAGAATACAAACTGTTCTGGCTGAGCAGAACCTCCGGAATCTGAAAGGTCATAACCCCAGCCATCGGCTGACTGCAGGAAACCGGTGTGGAATATGCCGGTGTTCCACTGGTAGGATCACTGGCATCCTTCAGATTTGTGTATACCTGCACAGTATAGGAATTATTGGCAGACATGGAGCTAAGAGTCACCTCACCAAGCGATTCCGCTTTTCCGTTTCCTGCACTGGCACGAAAAACCGTAGACAGCTGTTCCCCTGCATACATGCGAATAGAACCAAGGCCCGACGTTCCGTCATAAAAATAATTGTTTCTATATTTCGGTGTATTGACAGCCGTAGCCGCAACCAGCTCACTGACAGACTTATCCTCATAGGACATATAAAAATATCCGGATTTTCCCCAGCCTGTACCCCAGCTGTTCTTGACGATCCAGGCTCCGTCTCCCTTTACCTTGGAAGATGCCCGGAAATTCTTCGCAGAATAATTGTCATCCCAACCCACCACTGTAACTACATGATTCACGTTCTTGGTGCTGGTAGGATAGGAATAGGCCGCTGTACTTGCATTGTAATAGGCATTCTGTGCATTATACATCACAGTAACTGAATTATTTGCAACCAGAAGCTCCTTCATGGCATTTACGGAATAATCGGAAAAATAGGCATTTTTCAGATAAGCAGCTGCATTGTACGCCTTGGATGCCGCCGGAGTCACACCGGTTTTCTGTGTATGCGTGGAATCTGTTGCCAGAGGCACATCCCCTTCTGTTGTCATTCCTGACCAGGTGCTCAGAAACATGGAAGCCAGAAGATCATTTCCGCCCTCATGATAATCTGCGTTTCCTTTATCATCTGTCCCCATATGCTTATTGACATCCCCGTAGGTATTTCCAAGCGGGTCATTCTTTCTGTTTGCAAAAAAATACGCCAGATGCTCTTCCGACAGATCATAAGCCCCAAGGCCCTGGGTCAGAAACGAGGTTTCCAGAAGAGAGGCCATGCCAAATGCCCAGCACATACCGTAGGGCTCCTGATTCTTTACGGAAGTGACATATCCCTGATCCGCTGCATTATAATAGGACGGATAGGCCGCAGCTCTTCCCATCGGTACCTCATCCACATCATTTCCGATCTCCACGGCGGTGGAATAAGAAGTCAGATTATCAAAGGGTGCCAGCTGTTCCTGCTCCTCTTCCTCCGTAAGCGGACGGCCCTTGATATATTCGATGCCGGACTCACCACTGTCTGAGGCATCCCCGAAGCTCTCCTCACCGTCACCAAAGGTATCCTCCTGGGAATCAGAGGACGATCCTTCTGATGTTTCGGGAGTCTCTGTATCCTCCTCGGAGCTCTGCAAGGCTATATCCTCGGTATCCCCGTCGGCTGTCTCTGCAATATCCTCGGTCTGTTCATCCGGGATACCGGTGTTCTCTGTGGTATTCCCTTCTGCGGTCTCCGTCGTATCCTCTGATTCCGCCGACTGCGTCTGTGTATCTTCAGACCATTCTTCATTGAAGCCTTCCGCAGAATCACTGAAGCCTTCCACATCGGCTGCCATGACCGGAACCTGGCTGCCCGCAACTGCCACACACAAAAGAAGCGGCAGTAATTTCTTCCTGACAAGCTGTAATCTCTTCACAAAATTCTCCACTTTTCTTATATTGATCTGGTTTATCTGTTAACGTTTCTTCAAATGATAACCCAGAATTCCGATTACTGCAAGTACTGTTGCGATCCCGATCCAGATAAACGGACTTTTATACCAGGAATTTTCTTCTTTAAAGGATGTCGCAGCTGTGCCATTGACCGGCTTAGTGACAGCTTCATCCGCAGATTCCCCACCTTCTGTTGTTCCATCCGCTGCAGGCGGTCCCTGGACCTCGCCGCTCTGAGCCTGAGAACTACCTGTGCTGGCCGTCCCTGCAGACGTTCCCTGTCCTTCGCCGGCTGCGGAATTCTGCGTATCGGATGCGTCTCCCTGATTCACTGCAGAAGTCTCTTTCTCCGTGCCCCCTGCGATTCCGGCCTTCGCCAGCTCCGCATCCTTTGAGGGCCGCAGCTCCTCCAGCGGCACATAACCGTATCTGCCATTATACTCTGTATATCCCCAGGTCTCACCATTCTTCTCTGTCTCCCCTTCGATATGCAGGACAGTACCATCCCTTACCGTCTTATCATTGAGCTTTTCACCTTTTCCGTCGGTGGACGGATAGATATCCACACCAACTCCACCGGAATCCACAGTCATATAATAATCTGTGGTATCTGCCGGAGCTTCCACCTTCACCACAACCGACTTGTCCGCATACACCGGAACACTCATACTCAGCACCAGCATTCCTGCCAGAAGCACACCTTTGCACCTTTTCATTGCTCTTTCCTCCCTCAAAAATTCTCACTGCCATTCTATGCATAAAATCCCCTTATATTTCTCTTTTGCCTTGGCTCCGAAATATAAGAGGATCTTATCATTAGTTATATCCAGTATCTTTTTTATGCAAGCTCCCGCTCACACATATCCAGCGCAGAAGCGATCACCGCATCCATGTCATAATATTTATATTCGCCAAGACGGCCGCCGAAGATCACCTTCGGTTCCTTCTCTGCAAGCTCCTTATATTGTCCGTAAAGCGCTCCGTTCTTCTCATCATTGACCGGATAATACGGCTCATCTCCAGGCTTCCACTCGGAACTGTATTCCCGGCTGATCACCGTTTTCGGAAGATCATTGCCCTCCTCATCCTTTCCGAACTCAAACCATTTATGCTCAATGATACGGGTCCATGGAGTCTCCACATCCGTATAATTCACTGCTGCATTTCCCTGGAAATTAGGTTTATCCAGTGTTTCATTCTCAAAACGCACAGAACGATACTCCAGAGTACCCAGCTTATAGTCAAAATACGCGTCGATGGCACCTGTGTAGATCACTTTCTCCGCCATTGCATCGTACTGCTCTTTTTTCTCCAGATAATCCTCATTCAGCCGTACCTCGATACCGTCCAGCAGATTGGCAACCATCTTCGTATAACCACCCACCGGGATTCCCTGGTACAACGCATTGAAATAGTTATTGTCAAAGGTCAGACGCACCGGAAGCCTCTTGATGATAAAAGCAGGAAGCTCCGTACATGGACGTCCCCACTGCTTCTCTGTATAGCCCTTGATCAGCTTCTCATAAATATCCGTACCTACAAGACTGATAGCCTGTTCCTCCAGATTCGAGGTTCCGTAATCCCTGCAGCCTGCCGCTGCTCCTCGATTTTTGCCGCAGCCTCCTCCGGAGTCACCACGCCCCACATCCTGTTAAAGGTATACATATTAAACGGAAGACTGTACAGCTCCCCGTGATAATTGGCAACCGGACTGTTGGTAAAACGATTGAAGGTGGCAAACCGGGTGATATAATCCCAGACCTTCTTATTATTGGTATGGAAAATATGCGCACCGTATTTATGCACGTTGATCCCTTCCACCTTCTCTGTATATACATTTCCCGCAATATGCGGACGTTTGTCGATCACAAGCACTGACTTCCCGGCACGCTTCGCCTCCTGTGCAAAAACCGCACCGTAAAGACCGGCACCTACGATAAGATAATCGTACATTGATTTCATTCTCCCTGTTCTTTCATTGATACTGTTATTTTAACACCGGAAAAGGGCAGCTGGCAAGAAGCCACTGTAAAATCCCGATAAAATATCAGATATCCGCTTCTCAAACACCAAAATGTATGATACCCTGTAACTGGATCAGATAATAAACTACTCTGATCACATAAACAGATCGAAGGTGGTGAAACCTATGGGTACAAAGGATACCATCACCAAAGATTACATGGCTGACAACCGCGTTTTTGCGGATGTGTTCAACCATATGCTGTACAAAGGAAAAAACATCATAGGCCCTGACACTCTTCATCCACTGGATACCACAGCTCTCGCTGTCCCCTACGGATCAGGCACTTCAGAAGTTCCTGTCCAGAAATTCCGGGACGAATTCAAATCCCTCAATGTTATGCACGATGATTCAAGGATCTATCTTCTCCTGGGGATTGAGGACCAGTCGGAACCTCACTTCGCAATGCCGGTCAAGAACATGGTCTATGATGCATTAGATACGCAGGCAGGTAGAAAATTCCGCCAGGTCCCACAGAGAAGCGAAACAATGGCCTTCCACATCCGGAGAATATCTCACCGGTTTCTACAAGGATGACCGGCTCATCCCGGTCATAACCACGGTCGTGTACTTCGGTTCCGACACCTGGAACGCTCCCAGGAGCCTCCACGAAATGCTCTCTGTCCAGGACCCCGAAATTCTTTCCATGGTCCCGGATTACCGGATCAATCTCTTCTCACCTGCCGAGATAAAGGATGAAGAACTTGACAAACTCCAGAGCAATCTCAAAGAAGTCATGCTCTTCATCAAATATTCCAAAGATAAACGGAAGCTTCAGGAGCTTACCTCACAGAGTCCCGGCTTCCGGTCACTCGAGCTCAAAGCAGCCCGGGTCATCGACTCCATAACCGGTATCAATTTACGTTTCACAGAAACAGAAGGGAGTGTTAATATGTGTCAGGCTGTTCAGGAAATGTGCGATGATGCACGTGCCGAAGGTCTATCCCAAGGTCTTCAGGACCATGCTTTACTTACTGCACAACGCATGCTGCAGGATCCCAGGTTCTCGCCTGAAGACATCAGCAGATTCTCAGGGGTGCCACTTGAGGATGTTTTGAAATTGCTGGAGAAATGATGCGTTTGAGAAAATGCTCAGGAAGCGTAGGTGCTTCCTGAGCATTTTATGTAAGTCCCTCAAAACAAGGCGTAGTGTAACATAACAGACTTTCTGCTATGTTATCCACATCATTATTTGAAGCGCTTACGATTTTTGACTTATTTTCAAATTTTAATATTTGATGTGCAATAGATTTTTATTTAGTTATACCAACAACCGGAGGTTAGCAAAATAATTCTGTGATGTAGACCGCAGAACCTTTCCAAAAGCTACTGATTCCTGATTGATTTTAGACATCAGATTTATCTCCTTGATACCATGTTTTTCTTAGTATACCAACAAGAAATCCATCAGTCACTACGTCATATTTTAATGTATTTACTACATTTTATTATACTTTCATAGCTGTAATAGAGTTTATCAATTTATTTCTAAACTTAAATACAATTAATATGATAATCAAGATTACTCCATATCTCACCCAAGTAAATTTATAAATTAAATTACATAACAAACAACTTATCGTCACTACTAAAACACTTAACAAACAGAATTTAAAATCATACACTTTTTCTTTTTCGATTTTTCTAGAATTTATATAATGCAATGCAGTTAATATTAAGTTTGAAGCTAATGTTGTATAACCAGCTGCAATATATCCACATTTCATGATAAAAACATAATTCATTATAACATTTGATATTGCAGCAATAACCGTAGCTATCATTATATTAAAAGATTTTTTATGAAAAAAAGAGATTGCTGTAAAATTATCATAAAGTGCTGTAGTATATATTCCTGCGGCAATAGGTGGTACAACGTATATTCCCTCATAATACTCTTTTGTTGCTAAAATTCCTATGATTTCTGGTGCAGCTAAAGCAGTCAAAATACAAAAAGCCGCAACCACTAACAATAATGGCTTAACTGCTTCTCGAATTGATAAAAAATCACGTTCTCCTAATTTACTATTAACAAATGGCGTATATGTCACGCTTAATGCCCGCCAAATTAAAACACCTATTGCTGATAAAATCGCAGCCAAGGAATAAATTCCTGTTTTATTTTGACTGATCATTTGACTAATCATTATTTTATCAATGCTACTTAAAA
>ENA-OQED01000531-OQED01000531.1-human-gut-metagenome-genome-assembly--contig:-NODE-531-length-14910-cov-0.911114_pt1 | contig 14910 bp, 18 predicted proteins | sample MGYA00242790_ERZ504625 | MGnify/ENA primary metagenome ERZ504625 (study PRJEB26092, sample SAMD00036345) | human gut metagenome | host: Homo sapiens | study: EMG produced TPA metagenomics assembly of...
CTTTTAGCCGTCTCACGGAGCCCTAGTAGTATCCCCCGACGGAGTCCCCTGCCCGGTGCGATGCCACCTTCCTCTGGCGTTCCTCAACCACATCCACCTCTCAAAACCTCAAAAACATCCCCGACTGCATCCACTCCCCGGAGCGATGCCACCTCCCTCTGGTGTCCCTCTCCATCCCAACAAAAAAACGGCACCCGGCAGTTCCAACACTGCCAGACACCGGAACCAAAACACCCGTCAAACAGACCTATACAATATATAATCAACATTCGCTATCCGCTCAACTCAATTACCACCAGAAAGTTCTCTCAGCAACTCAAGATCGCTGGCCTGCACTTTAATATTCGTAGTCAACTTCTCACCCTCAGGCTAATATACGTCACCTCAAGAATGCTCCCCTCACGAATCCCACGCCGGGAAACCGCACTACAAAATGCCGGAAACTTCGGATGATTCTGTTTAAATGTATTCCATGCATTCATAACCTTCATCATATTTCCAATATTACCAATACCCATAACCAACACCAGCCTTTCCCTTACTATCATCTATGTTTTTTTATCTATTAACCCAAACACAGCCGCCGTACAAACCATACAGCGGCTGACCACATGATCCTATTCAAAATAACCTGCCGGAAACTCACAACCCTCTGATAAAAGAAATCGCATCCCGGATCCCAGCCACATAAACCAATTTAATTCCTTTAATACTCTCTGTAGCCGTCCGGTTCACCTCAGGAAGTATCACCGTCTCAAACCCAAGCTTTTTCGCTCCTGCACACGCTGTCCGGCCATACTCACTGCACGAACCTCGCCACTCAGACCAATTTCACCAAACGCCATCACAGAATCCGGGATCACGATCTCCTTCGCACTGGAAATAATAGCAAGACAAATACCCAGATCGATCGCCGGCTCTGTCATCTTCATGCCACCCGCAATATTCACATAAGCATCCGAAGCAGCAAGATGAACTCCCGCCTTCTTCTCCAGAACCGCCATCAAAAGATTCACACGATTAAAATCCGTACCAACTGCTGTTCTTCTCGGAATTCCAAAATTACTCTGACACACCAGAGCCTGGATCTCCACCAAAATCGGTCTCGTCCCCTCCATAGAACATGCAACAACAGACCCCGAAGCATTCTCAGGTCTTCCATTCAAAAGGAACTCGGAAGGATTCTTCACTTCTTCAAGTCCGGAATTCTGCATCTCAAAAACACCAATTTCATTGGTAGAACCAAAACGATTTTTCACCGCACGCAGGATCCGGTAAGAAGCATGCCTGTCTCCCTCAAAGTAAAGCACAGTATCTACCATATGTTCCAGTACACGAGGACCTGCCACATTTCCCTCCTTGGTCACATGACCCACGATAAAAATGGACACTCCCATACCCTTAGCGATCTGCATCAGTACATTGGTAGATTCCCTCACCTGAGAAACACTTCCCGGTGCAGACGAAATATCTTCATGAAACATCGTCTGGATAGAATCCACAACAGCTACATCTGGTTTCGTCCGCTCAATGATCTCCCGGATATTTTCAAGATTCGTCTCACAGAGCAGTTTCAGTTTATCATTAAACGTTCCAAGCCGATCTGCCCGGAGCTTAATCTGTCTGAGAGACTCCTCACCAGAAATATACAAAACAGAAATCCCCTGTGAAGATAAATTTCTGCACACCTGCAACAACAATGTAGACTTGCCAATACCAGGATCTCCACCTACCAAAACAAGGGAGCCGGGGACGATTCCGCCTCCCAGCACCCTGTCAAGTTCACCGATTCCGCAGCTCTGACGTTCATCTGAAGAAAGACTGATATCTTTCAGAACTACAGGCTCCGTTTTTCTTTTGTGTAGTTTTAATATTCCCTGAGGAAGATTTTTTGGAAGAAACCGTTTCCTCCACAAAAGTATTCCATGCCTTGCATGCCGGGCACTGCCCCATCCACTTGGCTGATTCATACCCGCATTCCTGACAGAAATAAACCGTTTTTTTATTTTTTAGCATTTTACAATTTTAACTTCTGCTTTGGTGTTCGCATCCAGTTCAACACTGAAAGAAAGCTTGCCGCCCAGGTTTGTGGTCATTGTACCTGTACTTACATCATCAATAAATACCTGATACTCTGTCTCAGCTTCCAGTTCAACAGTAATTCTGAGAATCCTCAAAAGCCTTGAACCTCAAAACTCATTGCTGTTCCATCCTGCTGAAGATGGAACACACTGGTTCCCGGAACAGACTCATATACGAACATTCCATTACGCTCAAGTTTGGTGATCTCCTTATATGTTTTTACTTTATACATATCTCCCTGATACTGATAATCCGACAATTTGGATTTCTGATTTAATTCATAATCTCCAAAACTGATAGTCCCATTATCTTCTGTGCGGATCAATTCCTGTACCACTGCCATGATCTTATGTCCTCCTGAAATCTTTCGTTGTATAGTTTTAATTTTGTTAATTATAACTTATTTCTGTTTTTTTGGCTATAGAAAGTAATAAAATTCTTACGCTTTCTCCGCATCTTTTACTTCAAAGTAGATTTTCTTGTCTTTGACCTTCACCTGTACGGTATCACCGGCTTTGATCCGACCTTCAAGGATTTCTGTTGCCATCTCATCCTCAATCTTTGTCTGGATCGCACGACGCAGCGGTCTTGCACCGTATTTACTGTCAAAGCCTGCATCTGCGATAAGATCTTTAGCTGCTCCGGTAACTTTCAGTATGATATCCAGCTGTTCCTGACAGCGTTTTTCCAGGTTTTTCAAAAGAATAGTAACGATCTTTCTGATATTTTCTTTATTCAGAGAATGGAATACCATGATCTCATCGATCCGGTTCAGAAATTCCGGCTTAAACATCCGCCGCACTTCTTCCATCACTCCGGACTTCATCCGTTCATAATCACGCTTTTCCGTATCTCCGGACATAAATCCAAGATGTTTCGGTTCCATGATCATCTGCGCACCTGCGTTAGAAGTCATGATAATGATCGTCTGCTTAAAATCCACTTTTCTGCCTTGAGCATCTGTAATATGACCATCATCAAGTACCTGCAGAAGAATATTAAACACATCCGGATGAGCCTTTTCAATCTCGTCAAAAAGAATGACACTGTATGGATTTCTGCGCACTTTTTCGCTGAGCTGTCCACCTTCTTCATAGCCTACATATCCGGGCGGCGATCCGATCATTTTAGAAACACTATGTTTTTCCATATATTCGGACATATCTACACGGATCATTGCCTGCTCACTTCCAAATACAGCTTCCGCCAGCGCTTTGGAAAGCTCCGTTTTTCCCACTCCGGTAGGTCCCAGGAATAAGAAAGAACCTATAGGCCTTGCGGGATCCTTTAATCCTACTCTTCCCCTTTTTACCGCACGGGCAACTGCAGAAACTGCCTCATCCTGTCCGATCACACGTTTTTTCAGAACCTTTTCCAAATTTGCAAGCCTACGGGATTCCCCCTCTGTCAGACGCTGTACAGGTATTTTTGTCCAGTCAGACACAATACCGGCAACTGCCTCTTCATCAACTGTAAGTGGATTTTTCCGATTTTTCCGCTCCGCCTTTCTTCGGATCTTTTCCAATTCTGCTTCCGCCTCATTCTTGCTTTGCCTGTTGCTGCTTTTGCACCTTCAAGATCTGCATTTATAACTGCCTGTTCTTTTTGTTTCAGAATATCGTGGATCTCTCTTTCCAGTGCTTCTGCTTTCGGAAACGGACGATATCCCGCCAGTTGTACTTTCGACGCTGCCTCATCAATAATGTCAATGGCTTTATCCGGAAGAAACCGGTCATTGATATAACGAACGGACATTTTTACAGCCGCCTCAAGGGCCTCATCCAGAATCTCTACACCATGATGTTTTTCATAATATGGGCGCAGCCCCTTCAGGATTTCAACAGCCTCCTCTTCTGTAGGCTCTTCCACGATGATAGGCTGAAAACGCCGTTCAAGCGCTGCATCCTTTTCAATGTATTTCCGATATTCTTCCAGTGTCGTTGCTCCGATCAGCTGGATCTCTCCACGGGAAAGAGACGGTTTCAGGATATTGGAAGCATCCAGTGCACCTTCCGCTCCACCTGCTCCGATGATCGTATGGATCTCATCAATAAAGAGCAATATTCCCTGCTGTTCGCTTACCTCATCGATCACATTTCGGATAAACGTTCTTCAAACTCACCGCGATATTTACTTCCTGCGACCATTCCGGAAAGATCCAGAACTACAACCCGCTTATCCTTCACAGTATCCGGTACCATTCCTGTGACGATCCGCTGTGCAAGTCCCTCTACGATAGCCGTTTTTCCTACTCCCGGCTCTCCAGTCAGGCAGGGATTGTTCTTTGTTCTTCTGCTCAGGATCTGGATCAATCTGGCAATCTCTTTATCCCTTCCCACTACAGGATCCAGCTTACCTTCTTCTGCCATGGCCGTCAGATCTCGGCTATACTGATCCAGAGTTGGTGTTACACTGCTGTTTCTTCCCTTTGAAGCTTTTACAGCCTGGAATTCTTCCGCAATGGCATCGCTGTCCATTCCCATAGCTGTCAGCACTGCCGCATAAAGCTTCTGGATATTGGCACCCATTGTGTACAGTAGTCTGGTACCCACACAGTCTGTTTCTTTCAACATTGCCAGCAGAATATGTTCTGTCCCGACTTCCTCAAAACGCATGGATTCTGCTTCTGCATATGCACCCTCAAGAACTCTTCTGGTTCTCGGACTGAATCCCGGTTTCTGTGAAACAGCCGTATTTCCCGGCGGTGCGATCAGTTTATCGATCAGAGCCATCGCTTTATCAGCCTGGATTCCAAACTCCTCCAGAACTCTTCCTGCTGTGCCCTCCTTTTCTTCTACAAGCCCGACCAGCAGATGCTCCGTGCCGATATAACTATGTCCGCAGGAGCTGGCTGCCTCTTTTGCCAGAGCAAGAACATTCTCTGCCTGTTTTGTATATCGTTCCTGCATGATGTCTCCTCCTATCTGTCTGTGTCATACTCGTCAAAAATCTCGTCCACCAGCTGATGGACTTCTTCTCTTGTTACATTTTTACAGCATCCCCATGCCATTGCTACTGTCAGATTCTGTTTCATTTCTTCCAGTGCTCTGACCTTATCTGCATCTATGGAGATCACCGCTCCCTTTCGCCTGTCAATAGTCACAAAGCCTTCCTGACGAAGCAGCGCATATGCCTTATTCACAGTATGCATATTGATTCCTGCAATGCTTGCAAGCTGCCGTACAGAAGGCAGAGTATCCCCTTCATGAAGCCTTGATGTAGCGATCCCCATTATGATCTGATTGGTGATCTGCATATAGATTGCCTCATCACTGTTAAAATCGATTTCTATCACCATAGGGTAATCTCTCCTCTACAACAGCAAAAGGCTGCACAGTTTCATCCTGGCAGCCTGCTGTGATTTTTGTTTTTTATTTACTGATCCCTGCAATCTTCTCTATCTGTTCTTTGTTAAGAACCAGATTAAATCCCATTGGATTTACCACATAAGCGTTTGCCTGCGGAATCATCAGGCTCGGAAGTTTGTCTATAGTCACTTTCGCAACACGGAGATTCTTACCTCTTCCAAATTTCTCAAATTCCATAACATCTGTAAACACAGGCTGCATGATCTTATCCTCTTTATTTTTCAGATACGGAATATGGAGCTTTCCATCTTCTTCCTGCTCTGCATTGATCGCGATCAGGAATTCTGCCTTACGCAGGTTTGCTATCAGCTCTTCTTCCAACTCACGGATATTCTTATGCTCTTCCTGTTTTACCGGGCGACGCAATTCCTGCATAAAATAGATTCCGGAAAGTTCAAGAGACGGGTTCAGAAGCGGTCTCTTTGACGGCTCGATCTTACTCATATCTCTCTGGTTTGCGATCTTTCCGATCTCAATCTCGATCTTCTCTTCTCCGTCGATCCAGATCACGCTGTTCACTCCGATCGCGTACAGCGTACCATACAGTCTTGGATAGTCTTTTTTCTCATATTTCATGCCCATAAGAAGGATCTTATCCTCAAGGAGCTGTTTACCATATTCTTTGATCTCTTCTTCTGTGGCAAAAATCCTTGCCTGGTCATTAAATGTTTCTTCATCACAGGTCACATATGGAAGTCTGGTTGCCTGTGAATATGCAACAAATACTTCCTCTCTGTTTCTGAGCTCATGGATTGCTTCTTCTACACTGATTCCCATTTTTCTGTCCTCTCTGCCTCATCACTTGGATGCGACACCTCATCAAGGAAAATGGTTGGTTCCTGTTGTGCCCTGTCAGCATCCAGCTTTTCATGTTCGTAACTACTCACTGTGTTTCATAGTTGTTACTATTGTACAATGAAATCCCTGTTTTCGTCAAGCTGTGCCTGTGAAAAATGACCAACTTAAGCCTCGTCAATTAGCTTTCCGATATCGTGACGCATATATTTATTTGCAAAGCTGATCCACTCTGTAGCAGCATATGCATTCTTTCTGGCTTCTTTTAATGTCTCTCCTTTGGCAGTGATGCCAAGAACACGCCCACCGTTTGTAACGATCTCTCCATCTTTAAATTTGGTTCCCGCATGGAAACAGTAGTATCCGTCTTTGTCCTTAAAATTCTCAAATCCATGGATCGGGATACCTTTTTCGTATTTTACCGGATATCCATCACTTGCAAGAACAATCACAAACTGCTGCATTGTCCTCAAATTTCAGATCGATCTGATCAAGTTTGCCGTCTACACAGCTTCCATTACTTCAATGATATCATTCTCCATACGCGGAAGAACAACCTGTGCCTCCGGATCCCCAAATCTTGCATTATATTCCAGAACCTTCGGGCCATCTGCAGTAAGCATCAGTCCGAAGAAAATGATTCCCTTAAACGGACGTCCCTCTGCTGCCATGGCATCTACTGTTTTCTGATAAACATATTTCTTACAGAATTCATCTACTTCCGGAGTATAGAACGGACTTGGAGAAAATGTTCCCATTCCGCCTGTATTCAGTCCCTGATCCCCATCCTTCGCACGCTTGTGATCCTGCGCAGATGTCATGGTACGGATCGTCTTTCCATCTACAAAAGAAAGTACGGAAACCTCACGGCCAGTCATAAATTCTTCAATTACCATGGTATTTCCGGCATTTCCGAATTTTTTGTCTTCCATGATCTCTTTTACGCCAGCTTCTGCCTCTGCAAGATCCTGGCAGATCAGAACACCTTTTCCAAGAGCAAGGCCATCTGCCTTCAAAACGATCGGGAATTTTGCCTCGGTTCTTAAATATTCCAGAGCTTTTTCCGGATCATCAAAATTCTCATAAGCAGCTGTAGGAATGTCGTATTTTTTCATAAGATCCTTGGAAAAAGCCTTGGAGCCTTCCAGAATAGCAGCATTTTTGCGCGGTCCGAACACACGCAGTCCCTCTGCCTCAAATACATCTACGATTCCTCCCACAAGAGGATCATCCATTCCCACGATAGTAAGATCGATCTCTTTTTCTTTGGCAAAGGCTGCCAGTTTTTCAAATTCCATTGCTCCGATATCTGCACATTCCGCATACTCTGCGATTCCTGCATTTCCAGGTGCACAATAGATCTTGTCAACTTTCGGGCTTTTTGCAACACTCCATGCAATTGCATGTTCTCTTCCGCCGCTTCCTACGATTAATACTTTCATCTGTTTACTCCTTTGTTTCATCTGTCTGCTGATTACTTTAAAGAAACAATTCCATCTGTCACTGTGATCTTGTCATTGGCGATAAGATTGATTGCTTCCGGAAGGATCTTCCACTCTGCTTTTTCCATTACACGTCTCTGAAGCTCCTTGGATGTATCTCCGTCTTTTACCTTTACTGCTTTCTGAAGGATGATCGGACCTGTATCCGTTCCGGCATCTACGAAATGAACCGTAGCGCCTGTTACTTTCACTCCTCTTGCAAGAACTGCATCATGGACCTTAAGTCCATAAAAACCTTTTCCGCAGAAAGACGGGATCAGAGATGGATGGATATTGATGATCTTGTTGGGATACGCTTCCACCATCATCGGAGGGATCGCAACCAGATATCCTGCAAGAACGATCAGATCTACCTCTTTTTCCTGAAGCTTCGCCAGTAATGCTTTATGGAAAGCTTCTCGGTCCGGATAGTCTTTCGGTGCGATGCATGCCGCCTCTATATCATGCTTTCTGGCTCTTTCCAGAGCATAAGCAGAGGCATTATTGCTGATCACGATATCCACTTTTGCATTTGTGATCTCTCCTGCATCAATGGCATCCAGGATCGCCTGAAGATTTGTTCCTCCACCGGAAACAAGAACACCGATCTTTAACATAAGGTCACTCCCTTTTCTCCCTCTTCAATGGTTCCTACCACATATGGCTTATCACCGGTTTTGCGGATAGCTCCATTGTTTTGTCAACATCTGCAGGATCTACTGCCAAGATCATTCCAAGACCCATATTATATGTATTGTACATCATATGCTCATCAATATTTCCTTTTTCGGCAAGGAGCTTAAAGATCGGAAGTACCGGATAGCTGTCTTTTTTGACAACAGCTCTGGTTCCCTCTTTCAGCATACGCGGGATATTCTCATAGAATCCACCACCTGTGATATGGCTGCATGCATGGATCTTCACGCCAGACTCTCGGATGCTCTTCAGCGCTTTTACATAGATTCTGGTCGGTGCGATCAGTGCCTCTCCCAGAGTTGTTCCAAGCTCTTCATAATAAGTATCCAGAGACTCTTTTGTCATGTCAAATACTTTACGTACAAGAGAAAATCCATTGCTGTGAACTCCTGTGGAAGCCATACCGATCAGGACATCTCCTGGTTTCAGGGCCTCTCCTGTAAGAAGATCTTTTTTGTCAACGACTCCTACTGCAAATCCGGCAAGGTCGTACTCATCTTCCGGCATAAGTCCAGGATGCTCTGCTGTCTCACCACCGATCAGAGCTGCCTCAGACTGTACACAGCCCTCTGCAACACCTTTTACGATCTCTGCGATCTTTTCCGGATAATTTTTGCCGCAGGCAATGTAGTCCAGGAAAAACAATGGCTCGCCGCCTGCACATGCAATATCATTTACACACATGGCTACAGCATCGATTCCGATGGTATCATGCTTGTCCATAACCATGGCTACCTTAACCTTGGTTCCACATCCGTCTGTTCCGGAAACCAGAGTAGGCTCTTCCATATCTTTGAATTTCTCCATGGAAAATGCACCTGAGAATCCACCGATTCCTCCAAGTACCTCCGGTCTCATTGTCTTGGCAATGTGCTTTTTCATCAGCTCTACTGATTTGTATCCTGCCTCAATATCTACGCCTGAAGTCTTGTAATCCATAATGTCCTCCTTATGACAACACCTTTTTATTTTTATGGTAAAAGATTTATTTAGTAATTTTTATATCCAACTTCCTGAAGCCTTGCGTCTTTCTTCTCAACCTGCTCCTTCAGATCCTGACTGTAGGCTTTCAGTCTGGAAAGAAGCTCTGCGTCGGAAGTTGCAAGGATCTTGGCAGCAAGAAGTCCCGCATTGGCGCCACCATTGATCGCTACTGTAGCAACCGGGATACCGCTTGGCATCTGTACGATTGAGTAAAGGGAATCTCTTCCTCCCAGAGATGTTGTATGCATCGGAATACCGATCACCGGCATCGGAAAGATCGCTGCGCACATTCCCGGAAGATGAGCTGCCATTCCTGCGCCTGCGATGATAACTTTGAAGCCTTTTTCTTCTGCTGTCTTTGCATACTCGAAAAATACATCCGGTTCTCTGTGTGCGGAAATGATCTTCATTTCATAATCAATCCCCAGTTTCTCCAGGATATCTGCTGCTTTGCTCATAACCGGCATATCTGAATCACTACCCATTACAATTCCTACTTTTGCCATTGTGTTCTCCTTTCATGGTACACTAACTGAATATTAGCCTGTGTCCTTTGACTATTGTTATGGTTATTCTACGTATATTCTCACTTTCTGTCAATACGATCGGAAAACTGTAAATTTACTAATTAACTTATATTATTATTTAATGGAAGATTCTCAAAAGGACGGTTCAATTCCTCTGTTCCAGGAAGAACAAACCTTCCGTTTTCGATAATGGAGATCATTTCTCCCTCATCATCGATCACCCGGATACTTCCAAGCTCATCATAAGGTATCGTAATATCTGTATGACAGCCAAAGTACGCCTTGCTATATCTTCTTTTCTTAGAATGGAGATTTCATTATCTCTTGCAATGATCTCTTTTCCATCCGGATTGTACATGGCAGTATCCTCAGACCAGCTGTAACAGGTATCACCTACTGCAAAATGGGGTCCCATTTTTTCTGCAATCAGAATAGGCAGCTTATCTGCAATGTTGTATTTCTTCGCAGCTACATAAGCCGTAGTATTCGTTCCGATTGCAAATTCGCCCATTGGAAGTGTTGGATGATGGAACAGGATATTACTCCTCAATATATTTTTTATTCTCTTCTTCATTTTCAAAATTTCCGCAGGATAGGATGCAATTTTTCCATCTTTAAATTCAAGCTTCAGATCACGGAACTGAAGGCCTTCCAGATATACCTGGCTTACATGAAGAAGACCGTCTGTTCCGGAAAGAACCGGGGAAGTAAACACTTCACCAACGGGAATATTTACATCCGCTACACAGTTCTCGAAATTGGACTGCTTCGCCGGGTCGGTAAGAGTGTGCAGATGTATCCTGAGATCTGTTTCATTTGCTCCTTTTCCCTTTACAGATACCCATTCTGCAGTATCCAGAGTATCGATAAGGGTCTGCTGGATTTTCTGGTAAAGCTGATAATCCAGGGTGTTGATTTTCACGATCTGGCGGAAAATCTCCTCATAATCACCGCCGATCTCAGGAACCGGATATGCAATAATGGTAAAGCTTCTCTCATCACCTTTTATGTAGCGGTTTGTAATCTGTCCAGCTTCATTTTGCATCTCAATTTCCAGCTTCTGCTGGACATCACTGAACTGCCATGCCTCTTTTACACTCACCGGTGAAAACGGAGCTTCCCCAAATACCTCAATGCAGGCCGGACCAGCGTGAACATACGCCAGCTCCTTATATTTCTCATAGGAAGTCTGCAGGGCACGAAGGCGCTTCTGCACAAAATCCTGATCCAGAAAAAGTGCCCCGTCCTGTCGATGATCATAGTCAAACTGCGGGTTTGCAACAGCGCCTGTATAGCCAATTCTATAAGAGCCGCGCCTGTTTACCGCATGGGTCGGATAGCGATATATAACTGGCTTCAGCCCCATCTCCTCAAACTGAAGAACTGCCGCTTTTACCATACGTTCAAAACCAAGGTTGTAGCGGATATTGACTGTTTTCTTTTTGCTCAGGTCTTTGTGTCCATTTACAAATCCCAAACGGTAGCCCTCTGTATAGGTTCTTGCGCAGGAATCGATTTCTTCCTGGGAAAGACCGTTAAGAAATGCAGCCACTCCAAGTTCATTCTCTGTAATGTATTCTCCAAACAGATACAGGTAACGAAGGTCTGAAAAATCAGAATGCATGATAATTTTGCCGCAAAATCCAGCTCCGGGTCCACGCACTCTCTGGTGCGGTACTCTATCATATCCTGACAGTAATCATTTGCATAGGAATTTAAAATCCCCCTCAATTCTTCCTCTGTAGGAATTTCCTCCTGGGCAAAAGCACCATAAACTTCCAGAAACAGCTCCAGAAGCACAGTTATGTCCCACAGCCTCTTTTCAAAGGCATAGACCACAATACCACGCAGCTCTGCATACAGGAAAGAAAAGTCTTTTCCGTATTCCCCAAGCTTTTCACAGGCATAAACCGGATTTCCGTAACTGTTTTTATAATTTTCCGGAAGGATATCTGCATACAGATCACGATTCAGTTCTTTCCATTCATCTATAGATAAATCAGCCGCATCTGCAAGTTTCCTTGGTTCCCTGGTTTCTCCCAAAATACAACGCCATCCATAATTTCCACATTTTTTTTCAAGAAAAGCAGCTGTTTTCTGGAAAAAGTCCAGATATGGCATCTGTACTGCTTTCTCCTCTTTGATCTCACAATACTCTTTCTTTTGCAAGAGCATAACGTTCCATCAGTAATTCGTCCACACGTTTCCCTCACTTTTCATTTTTATACAAAGCTATCCGTCACGGCACCGACAGCGCCTGTTTGAATTAATTTTTTCCGCGATCAGCACACTTCTTATTCTTTTTAGGACATATCGTCGATCACATGTCCTTTTTCTACATGCTGGTCAATCAATTCCTGCATATATTCCCAGATTTTTGGTGCTCCCTCACCAGTACGGCGGTTTCGTGTGTAAATCTGACTTTTCTTCACGCCATGCTCTACCCAGCTGATTCCATCTGTAGCATTGTTCAGAAAAAGTGGCTGACTGTTGTCCAGCATGTGCGCATATTTGGCCTCTGGTGTTTCATAAGCTTCGAACTCTTCCCAAAGATCATAAAGCCATTTTCCCTGGTCTTCTGGAAGAAGGCCGTAAATGCGCTGTGCAGCAGCTTCTTCTCTTGTATGCTGGGTAGCTCCCCCAACAGCGTCATAAGCATAGGTATCTCCGGCATCAATCTCTACCAGATCGTGAATCAGTACCATAGGAATGACTTTGGAAAGGTCAACTTCCTCTGGTGCATATTCTTTCAAAAGTACTGCCATAAGTGCCAGGTGCCAGGAATGTTCTGCATCGTTTTCCTTGCGTTTTCCATCCGCCAGATAGGTCTGACGCATAATATTTTTCACTTTATCTGCTTCCAGAATAAAGTCTAATTGTTTTTTTAAACGTTCATCCATATATATTCCCCTTCCCTGTCTGATCAATTGTTATTGCTTTTCAATCGGATTTCCGTCATACATACGCCGTGCTCTACAATCCGGTCAGGTACACTCCGATCCACACAATCAGGATCAGTCCATTGCTGATTGAACCGATAATGCTGGTTTTATGGCTTCTGCCCTCTTCAGAAAAGCTGAGCAGTCCCATAATAAATCCGTATACGGAAAGAAGGGTGGCAAATAAGCCCACTCCTCCTACCAGAAACCCAAAGCTGTCATCCAAAAGATACGCCAGGACAACAGCCGTTATAAACAACAAAAAGGACGCTGCCGCCAGACCGGCAGACAGCTTCCCTTTTTTCGCTTCTTTTTTCTTTGTAAATGAATATCTATATCTTCTTGCCATAATGGAACTTTCTCCTAAATGGACATGTCTGCCCACGCAGGCATGTCAAAATATGAAAGTCAGCTGCTGCCATACAATATCCATAAATCCGCTTAGGTAAGCATGGCTCATTCATGGCTGCTATCCAGGACTTTCCTTCGAATATGATGTTACTGTTCACTTCGTTCACAGTAACACGCTTCGCGATGCACAGAAATCATGCTTTGCATGATTTCGCGCCGCAACTCTCGGGTTTTCTGTGAACTTTGTTCACAAAAAACACCTCGCGGAATGTTACCAGTGAACAGTAACCTATTACGAACTGATGGGATCAGGTAAAGATCCGGAAAGGACATTCTATGAAGAGAAGAGCATTATCATGGTTTATGGCCGCTGCACTTGGTGTTGGAACAATGGCTGGAGGTATTGGAAGCGCAAATATTGTATTGGCAGAAGAACAGAATGAAGAAACGGAAGCGGCAGATGAGACATCAGAAGAGCCGGCTGATGAGACGGATTCAGACAGTTCTGTAATGAAAATTGGGGCACTGAAGGGTCCTACTGCAATGGGAATGGCACAGCTTCTGGACGATGAGAATTACGAGTTTTCCCTTGCTGCATCTCCAGATGAAATTGTCCCAATGATCGTTCAGGGACAGGTAGATGTAGCAGCTGTTCCATCCAATTTAGCCTCCGTTTTATATCAGAAAACAGATAAAAACGTCAGCGTTCTGGCAGTAAATACTCTTGGTGTTCTTTATCTGGTGGAGAATGGTGATTCCATCCAGTCTGTAGATGATTTAAAGGGAAAAACGATCTATGCCAGTGGTAAAGGTGCGACTCCGGAGTATGCGTTAAACTCTGTTCTGAAGTCTAATGGACTGGATCCGGAGAAGGATGTGACCATTGAGTACAAGTCTGAGCATGCAGAGGTTGTAGCAGCGCTTGCAGAAGACCAGACAGCAGTTGGACTTCTTCCACAGCCTTTTGTAACCACTGCACTTATGAAGAATGAGAACCTTCGTGTGGCCCTTGACCTGAATGAGCTTTGGGAGTCTTCTGCAACAGATGGAAGCAGGCTGGTAACAGGTGTTGTAATTGCCAGAAATGATTATCTGAAAGAGCATGAAGCAGATATTGATGCGTTTATGGATGCATATAAGGACTCTGTAGAATTTGTAAATTCTGATACAGAAGCAGCTGCCCAGATCATTGGAAACCATGATATTATTCCGGCAGAAGTTGCAGCAAAAGCCATTCCGGAATGCAGTATTGTATTCATGGAGGGCGACGAAATGCAGACCATTCTTTCCGGCTATCTGAACACACTAAATGAGCAGAATCCGGAAACAATCGGAGGTCAGTTACCAGATGAGGACTTCTATTATAAACGCTGATAAGGCAAAAAAATATCGGATATTTTATAAAATTGTGGCAGCTGCTGTATGGATTATGGTATGGCAGCTGACCAGTATGTGGCTGAAACAGGAGATCCTTCTGGCATCTCCTGTTTCTGTTATAAAGAGACTTACCGAATTGATTGTAATGGGAGATTTCTGGAAATCTGTGGTGTTCAGTTTCGTAAGGATTATACTGGGATTTTCTCTGGCTTTGATCCTGGGAACGGTTCTGGCGGCGCTTTCTTCTGCTTTTTTTGCTGTGGAAGTGCTGATGGAGCCATTGATCATGGTGATAAAGCACTGCCAGTCG
>ENA-OQED01000532-OQED01000532.1-human-gut-metagenome-genome-assembly--contig:-NODE-532-length-14863-cov-1.102199_pt1 | contig 14863 bp, 16 predicted proteins | sample MGYA00242790_ERZ504625 | MGnify/ENA primary metagenome ERZ504625 (study PRJEB26092, sample SAMD00036345) | human gut metagenome | host: Homo sapiens | study: EMG produced TPA metagenomics assembly of...
CCAGCACGTACTGCCATAGGTTTTCGCCCTTTTTTGTCAGATAATTTGCCCCAGATAGGAGCCATAACAGCACTAACGATGAATGTTACGGAAAATATAATGCCTGACCACATGTTTACATTGTCAGATGTTACACCTAATTCATTAATTAAATACATAGGTAAAAATGGAATGAGCATAGTATAACTAGCTGACATCAGTACAACATTGCAAGTCAAAATGGCTAAAACAGCTTTCCAATTCAATTAAATCAATCCTTTCGTAATAATTTCATAGTTTTATTAATTATTTTTATAAAAAAATAATTAAATATCTAAGATGATTATACATCAAAAGGTATAAATTAAAAAGCTACTATAGACGAAAAATATTCTTTGGGCTACAATTAATTATAGATTAATAAATAAGGACGTGATATTGTGTATAAATTAGCACCATCATTATTAGCAGCTGACTTTGGTATTATAAAAGAACAATTAGCCAAATTAGATGAAGCAAAAGTCCCTTATCTTCATTTAGATATTATGGATGGGGTTTTTGTACCTAATTTATCTTTCGGTCTTGCTGTTGTTGAATCTATTCGCAAATATACAAAAATGGTTTTTGATGTGCATTTGATGATTATAGAACCAGAACGTTATATAGAACAGTTCGCTAAAGCTGGTACAGATATTTTCTGTTTTCATATTGAAGCAACTAAAGATGCAAAAGCTACAGTAGATAAAATAAAAAAATGTGGTATGAAAGCAGCTATCGCTGTAAAACCAGCAACACCAATAAGTGAAATAAAAGATTTATTAGGTGAATTAGATATGGTCTTAGTAATGACTGTAGAACCAGGTTTTGGTGGTCAAAAATTCATGGAAGACCAGATGGAAAAAGTAAAAGAATTAGTAAAATAATCAGGAAAATGAATGTAAAAAGGACAACTACATAATGTAATTGTCCTTTTTTGATATTGCCATGTATTTCGCAGGGAGCTGCCCGTGGCAAGTCATGAAGATAAGGGGATTATATGAGACGCAGAAGTAATCTGGATTTTGAAAGACGAAGAAGATCCCGGAGATCAAGTTACCGCAGACGTCAGGCAAAAAAGAAACTGTTGGGAAAACTTCCGAAGGAGAAGAAGAAGATTCACCTGAATCTGGAAAAGATCGTATCCGGCATAAGCTGGGTGTTTAAGATCGCAGTCACCTGCCTGATCGCATTTGTCGCAGTATGGTACTGGGGACAACAGGTGAGTACCGTGGGAGATTCTATGAGACCGGTACTTAAGAATGCGGATAAAGTGCTGGTAAACCGTATTGTATATAATGCATCTTCTCCAAAGCGTGGAGATATCATTGTCTTTAAGCCGAGGGCAATGAAAGTTCGCATTATTATACGAAGAGGATTGTTGGACTTCCGGGAGAAACGGTACAGATCGTAGAGAACCGGATTTATATCAATGGAGAGAAACTGGAAGAAGATTATACAACCACGAAGATTGATACCGCAGGCATCGCAGCCGAGAAGGTTAAGCTTGGCGGGGATGAATATTTTGTGATGGGTGATAACAGGAAGAGCAGCGAAGACAGCCGGAGTGCAGATATCGGAGCGGTAAAACGGTCTTACATTTACGGAAAGGCCTGGTTTGTGGTATCACCGAAGAAGAATTTCGGATTCGTGAGATAATAGATAAGAGGAGAACGAAGATATGCATTTTCAATGGTATCCAGGGCACATGACGAAAGCAAAACGCATGATGCAGGAGAATATCAAACTAATAGATCTGGTCATTGAGCTGGTTGATGCCAGAGTACCGATCAGCAGCAGGAACCCGGACATTGACGAACTTGGAAAGAATAAAGCAAGGCTGATCCTTCTGAACAAGTCAGATCTGGCAGAAGATAAATGGAACGATGCCTGGTCGGAATATTTCCGCGAAAAAGGGTTTTCCGTTGTAAAAGTGAACTCTAAAAAAGGCGGGGGGATCAAGTCTATCAACGGCGTGATTCAGGAAGCATGTAAAGAAAAGATTGAAAGAGACAGAAAGCGCGGTATCCTGAACCGTCCGGTCAGAGCCATGGTAGTAGGAATCCCGAATGTCGGAAAGTCAACATTCATCAATGCACTGGCAGGAAAAGCCTGTGCGAAGACGGGCAACAAGCCGGGTGTGACCAAGGGAAAACAGTGGATCAGACTGAACAAGAATGTAGAACTTCTTGATACACCGGGAATCTTATGGCCAAGATTCGAAGATCAGGCAGTAGGTCTTAAGCTTGCATTTATCGGTTCGATCAAGGATGAGATCCTGCAGACGGAAGAACTGGCAGCAGAGCTTGTGACATTTATGAACAAGAATTATCCGGGAGTTTTGGAGAGTAAATATAACGTAGAAGAAGATGCGGATCCATACGGCATGATCGCAAGGATCGCTGAAAGCAGACATTGCCTGGTACGCGGAAATGAACTGGATACAGAGAAAGCGTCTGTCCTTCTGATGGATGATTTCCGTAACGGACGCCTGGGAAGACTGACTCTGGAATATCCGGATGCATATTAGAAAGGACACGCGCGAATATGTCCAGACATTCAAAGAGAGAGGAAGAAGAAAGAGACATCCTGGGGGAACTCGGCGGATGGCTTGTGTATATACTGCTTATCATCGGTCTGACCTATCTGATCATCACCTTTGTCGGACAGCGGACGATGGTAAGCGGCTCTTCCATGGAGACGACATTACAGGATGGAGACAATCTGATCGTTGATAAGATCAGTTACCGGTTCCGGGATCCGAAACGCTATGATATCATTGTATTTCCGTATAAATATGAAGAAGATACATATTATATCAAACGTATCATCGGAATGCCGGGTGAGACTGTGCAGATCCGGGACGGATATGTGTATATCGATAGAAAACGCCTGACCAGTGATATCTATGGGAAGGAGAAGATCAAGGATCCGCAGACGGCTGCAGAGCCGGTTACGCTGGGGGATGATGAATACTTTGTGATGGGAGATAACCGTAATCACAGTATGGACAGCAGAGATCCGGGGGTAGGAGTGCTGACCCGGAAGGATCTGATCGGCAGAGCTGGGTGCGTATCTATCCATTTGACAATATAGGAGTGATCCGACATGAATAAACGAGAAGAAGAAAAACTGAAAAAACAACAGGAAAAGCTTCAGAAAGAACTGGAGCGTACCGAAGCGATGAGCGTCTATGAAAAAGAATACAGCGACTGTACCTATATCTGTGGGATCGATGAAGTCGGCCGCGGTCCATTTGCCGGTCCGGTGGTAGCGGGAGCGGTCATTCTGCCAAAAGATGATCCGATCCTGTATCTGAATGATTCGAAAAAGCTTTCGGAGAAGAAGAGGGAGGCGCTTTACGATGAGATCATGGAGCGTGCAGTGGCGACAGGAATCGGGATCGTAAGTCCGGCAAGGATTGATGAGATCAATATCCTGCAGGCGACTTATGAGGCGATGCGCATGGCGATAGGGAACCTGAAGGTAGAGCCGGATCTGCTTCTGAACGATGCAGTGACGATACCGGGCGTCGATATCCGGCAGGTGCCGATCATCAAAGGAGATGCTCAAAGTGTGTCCATTGCAGCAGCAAGCATCATTGCCAAAGTGACCAGGGACCGCCTGATGGTAGAGTATGACGCAGTGATGCCGGGATATGATTTCGCTGCCAATAAAGGATATGGCACGAAGAAACATATCGAAGGCCTGAAAGACCAGGGACCATCACCGATCCACAGAATGACATTTATAAAAAAATACATATAAAAATATATCACAGACAGCAAAGTTGTAAGAATGTTTGCTAAAATGAACGGGAGGACTATGGCCGGAGATACAGGAAGAGAACGGAAGAATAACCGGGAGACCGGAAGCCATTATGAACGGCTTGCCGGTGCATATCTGGAGCAGGAAGGATATGAGATCCTGGAGTATAATTACCGGTGTAAGACCGGAGAGATTGATATCATAGCAAGAGAAGCGGGATATCTGGTCTTCTGTGAGGTGAAATATCGCTCTTCAGATAAAAAAGGACATCCGGCGGAGGCTGTAAATCCAGCCAAACAGAGAACCATTTCCAAAAGTGCACTTTGCTATATGGCGGTCAACGGAATTGATGAGGTACCATGCAGATTCGATGTGGTGAGCATCGAGAATCATGAGGTGACACTTTACCGGAATGCATTTGATTATACAGGATAGGAAGAGATCCGGAACAGAAAGGATGAATATGGCATGAATCTGGGCTTACATTATAAAAATCAGGACCATATATTTGATGAAAAAGAAGTGAACGGTGTCCCGTTCTTAAGTTATCCGATGCTGGAAGAGACCGGAATCGTGAATCATGGATTCTCGACCAGACTTGGCGGTGTCAGCAAAGGATGCTGGGCAACGATGAATATCAGTACAACCAGAGGTGACGATCCGGAAGATGTCAGGGAGAATCAGAGAAGGATTGCCGGAGCCATCGGTGTACAGCCGGAAGATATGACATTCACCAATCAGACCCATACGACCAATGTAGCGGTAGTAAAAGCCGGAGACAGGGGAAAGCGTTTTCAGGAGACCGATGGAATGATCACAGATGTGCCGGGAATCTGTCTGGTTACATTTTACGCAGACTGTGTGCCGTTGTATTTTGTTGATCCGGTGAAGAAGGCAATCGGTCTTTCACACTCCGGATGGCGGGGAACCGTCGGTAAGATAGGAAAAGTTACCATAGAACTGATGCAGAAGACATATGGCTCTGATCCGGAAGATATCATTGCGGCAATCGGTCCGTCCATCTGCCGGGACTGCTATGAAGTGAGCGGGGATGTGATACAGCAATTCCGGGAAAACTTTGACGAAGCGTACTGGCCGGAGCTGTTTTATAAAAAAGAAAACGGGAAATACCAGTTGGATCTCTGGCGTGCCAATGAACGGATATTCACAGAAGCCGGAATCCGCGAAGATCATATTGCGGTAACCAATGTATGCACACACTGTAACCCGGATATCCTGTTCTCGCACAGGACTACCGGAGATAAAAGGGGAAATGTAAGCGCATTTCTTGCGCTGAAACAGATGACAACAAGAGGAGTATAACATATGACAGATACAACAATTGCAGATACGACGCAGGAAGTAACCGATGCGACCCAGGAAGCGGTCAAACAGGTTAATCAGCTGACACAATATGTACAGGACAGCATACCGGAACTGATCACGTTCGGATTGAAAGTGCTGGCGGCACTGGTGGCATTCTTTATCGGCCGGCTGGTGATCCGGTGGATCAGGAAGATCGTCAGACGTTCCTTTGAGCGCTCCGGTGCGGACAAAGGAGTGGAGCAGTTTGTAGATTCCCTGCTGAAATACGGACTGTATGCCCTGCTTGTCTTCAGTCTGATCTCCAGCCTTGGATTCGATACAACGTCCGTAGCGGCAGTACTGGCATCCGGCGGTGTGGCAATCGGTCTTGCATTACAGGGAAGTCTTTCGAACTTTGCAGGCGGAGTCTTGATCCTTTTATTAAAACCGTTTGTAGTCGGAGATTATATTATCGAGGATAGCAACGGAAAAGAAGGAACCGTAAAAGAGATCCAGATCTTCTATACCAAGCTCAGTACGATCGATAACAAGACAATCGTAATCCCGAATGGAATGCTGACCAACAACAGTATTACCAATGCAACGGCAAAAGATGAAAGGCAGCTTGATCTGCGGGTAAGTATTTCTTATGATGCGGATATCCGACAGGCAAAATCAGTGATCGAAAATCTGCTGATCAAAGATGAATGTATCATCAAGAACGAACAGATCAATGTATTTGTTCATGAGCTGGCAGACAGTGCGGTTGTACTGGGAATCCGTGCATGGGTGAAGAATGAGGAATACTGGGAAACCAGATGGAGACTGCTCGAAGAGATCAAGATCCTGCTGGATGAAAATGGAATTGAGATTCCGTATCCGCAGATGGCAGTGCATATGAAGGAAAATGTGTAATTCACTACACATTTTCCTGAAAAAGTACTTGCAAATATAATAAAATGCGGTATAATTATAGACGTGGCTGTCACAGACACATGCTGGAATAGCTCAGTCGGTAGAGCACTTCACTCGTAATGAAGGGGTCGTCGGTTCAAGTCCGATTTCCAGCTTATTTTAGTAAGATCCTTGGAAAAGGATTCTATTTTTTTGCGTGAGTATGTAAAAGTAACTGTTCGGATAAGAAATTGTCCGGATACACAGAGTGAGTGATTTTGTGTATAATAAATGTGTGGATGTGAAAGGGGAAGACACAGATGAAACAAATATGGAAACAAACATGGAGACAGCGGGCCTGGGCAGCAGCCGTTGATACAGCTGCTTATGGTGCTTGCAATGGCAGGTGTCGGAATCCGGATGCCGGTGCAGGCGGCAGAAAAGAATGCGGTCACACAATCCGGTGAGATGAAGGTACATTTCCTCGACGTAGGACAGGGACTGTCTATTCTGGCCCAGTCGGAAGGGAAGACGATGATTTATGACGGTGGGGACAGGAAGACTTCAAGATTCGTAGTATCCTATCTGAAAGAACATGGCGTATCGAAAATTGATTACCTGATCAGCAGCCATTACGATGCAGATCATATGGCAGGACTGATTGGATGCCTGAATGCATTTGATGTGAAAAATGTCATATCCAGCAACTATGTGCATACGAGCAAGCTGTATCAGTCATTTGTGAAAGCGGTCAAAGCCGATGGACTTAAGATGCAACATCCGGCGGTTGGAAAGACGTATAAATTTGGAAGAGGCTCATTCGAGATCCTTGCACCGAAGACGATAGAGGCGAAGGGAAGCAACAATAATTCAGTAGCAATCAAGTTGATGAATGGTGAAAACAGCTTTGTATTTACCGGAGATGCGGAGCACGAAAGCGAAGCAGCAATGTGTAATTCCAGTATCGACTTAAGTTGTGATGTGCTTGTCCCGGGGCATCACGGATCTGCAACAGCGACCTCATGGGATTTTCTTCAGAAGACAGTGCCGGAATATGCGGTGATCAGTTGCGGAACGAATAATAAATATGGACATCCGGACAAAGATACCATGGATAAGCTCCAGAGTATGGACATCCAGGTATACAGGACGGATAAGCAAGGAACGATCGTTGTGACCAGCGACGGCACGAATCTGAACTGGAGTGCGGAACCGTGTAATGACTATACACCGGGAGACGATTCGGATCAGGGAACGCAGAGTACGTCGGAAGTACAGCAGGAGGCATCAAAGACAGCAACAGGAGAGCATGTATGGGTGTCTGCGACAGGAAACAAATACCACAAGACGAATCACTGTGGCAATATGAATCCGAATACGGCAAAAGAAGAAACCCGGGAAGAAGCGGAAGCGCAGGGACTTGAACCATGTAAGAAATGTTACTAAATGAGATAAACAGTGAGAAAACGGAAAGGAATGTTTGAAAATTACAGAGTATGGAATTACGGTTGTTTACCTGATGATTTTATGCCGTATTGCTTATGCGGACTGGAAATATCAGATCATTGAGCCGTGGACACATATAGGAATCCTGACACTTGCCTGTATGGAAATGTTATTCCGTGTGGGAGTGTCTGTCCAGGAACGGTGTCTGGGTGCTGTGGTCATTGCAGTACCAATGCTGGTGTTGACAGTTATGTTAAAAGGCGGATTTGGAGGCGGCGATATAAAGCTGATGGCGGTATCCGGTTTCCTGAACGGCGTGAAAGTTATCACATATGCAGGAATGCTGGGAATCATATTGAGCGGCATATATGTAAGCATGATGCTGGCAGCAGGAAAGATGGGACGAAAGGACAGTTTTGCTCTTGGTCCCTTTCTTGTTATGGGAATTATTGGAATGAAATTATGGACTTCAATTAGTTGATATGGTAGCATATTATATGCGAGAGTATATTTTTAGACACGATTAGAGGAGAATATAGATAAATGGGAGCGTTAAGTATCAAGCGTGGGACAAAGATGCAGAGGAAAAGAATCAGCCGAAGCTGATCCATTGTGCTGACGAGAAGATGTATAAAGACAAAAAGAGGATAAAAGAAAATACACCTTCTGCATAAATGATAGTTTGGAAATGATAGAAATGCGCAATATATGATTACGAGGTGACGTATGAAATTACTGGTGACCGGAAATATCGGATATATTACAACAGAATTTATCGAGGAGGCTTTCCCTGAGTGTCAGATTCTTCTTCTTGGAGAGACTGAACAAAAGTCAAATCGCAATAAGAGCTTATCGGTATACCCGATGCCGAAGACGGAGGAAGAATTCAAAGACATTTTCAAGACGTATGAATTTGAGGGAGTGATTTATTTTTCTAATTATCTTACATTTCATGGGACGATGGAGGGTGAGATTGAGACTTTACGCAAGCTATTACATTACTATAAAGGGAATCTGAATTCCAGGCTTCTGTATATTACAGGACCGGATAGTTTATATGAAGATACAACAGGAAAGACGCTGATGGTCCGCTCGGCAGAAGAGTTCTGCAGGCAATACGGCGAACTGCATCAGATCGCTGTCAAGATTCTGCGTGTGCCGTATCTTTATTCCGGTACTTATGAGGAGGATTATTTTTTCAAGCTGTTCTCAACTGTGATCAATAAGAAGCAGATTACATTTGAAGAAGCACCGGCACAGGAGATGCATTTTCTTGCTTTGAGTGATCTTGGGGATTTATTATACAAGATTTTTGATAACTGGGGAGAGGGGAGCGCCTGTCTTCAGGTTCCGCAGGTATTTCATTTTACTTTTCAACAGTTCGGGGAGAGACTGGCACAGATGTTTCCGGCTGCAAACATTACCTATTTGTCAGAGGTGCTGATCCGGGATGGGATATCTGATGACCACGTTCTGAGAAATGAATACGGTTGGTTTCCGAAGATTTCTCTTTTGGAGGAACTTACAGAAATTTATGAGGATTATTGTGAGAAAACGAACCATAAGACACGGAAGATCGATGTAGTAAAAACTTTTTTGAAAGTACATGATAAAATCGTGAAAATCGCGGAATTGCTGCTCACATTTTTTGTTTTTGAAGCACTGAACCGGGTGGCGGGAAATCAGGTGCAGTTTCAGATGATCGATCTGAGGCTTGTTTACATCGTGCTGTTCAGCAGTCTGTACGGCATTAATTACGGGCTTGCAGCAGCGGGGCTGGAAACACTTTCATTGCTGGCAGCATATACGAAAACCGGGATCGGCTGGACGACACTTTTCTACGAACCTCGAACTGGATTCCGTTTATCTTCTATTTTGTAGTCGGCGCGATCTGTGGTTACATCCGACTGAAAAACAGAGATAATATTCAATTCATGAAAGAGGAGAATAAACTGATCCTGGATAAATTTCTGTTTATGAGAGAAATGTATCAGGAGACGCTTTCTGATAAACGGCAGTACAAGAAGCAGATTCTGGGAAGCCGTGACAGCTTTGGTAAGATTTTTGATATTACGAAAAAACTGGATATCATTCTTCCGCAGGAGCTTTTTTATTGAAACTCTGCATGTGATGGAATCAGTTCTTGAGAATCATACATTTGCGATTTATTCAGTTGGAAAGAATCAGAGCTATGGACGTCTTGAGATCGCATCCCAGGGAATGACAGATGTGTTGAAAAAATCCATTTGTCTGGATGATTATCTGGAAGCGAAAGAGACGATTGTGTCCGGAAAGGTGTGGGTAAACCGGAATTTCCTGGACGGCTATCCGATGTATATGAACGGGATTCACAAAGATGGAGAGCTCGTGATGCTGATTTTCATTCAGGAAGTGGGAAATGAACAGCTTTCCCTCTATTATCTGAATCTGTTCCAGATTCTCTGCGGTCTGGTAGAAACAGCACTTTTGCGCGCACTGGAATATCAGGAGGCAATCAAGAACAGGCAGTACGTGCAGGGTACACGTATATTGAAGCAGGAGTATTTTGAAGAACGGCTGTATTCCTTCCATTCTATGAGGAGGAGAATCGGGCATCCTATGTGCTTTTGAAGCTGGAGTATCCGAAGATGACACTGGAAGAGGCAGACACAGCGCTACAGGCTTCGGTCCGTGAAAATGATGTCAGGGGGATTTCTGAAAAAGGAGAGCTCTTCCTCATTCTTTCACAGACGGACAGAAGTTCCTTGCCGATCATTCTTGCAAGACTGGAAAATAACGGCTTCGTCTGTCATGAGATCGATACCATGGAGAATGCAAATACAGGAGAAAAATTATGATTCAGACAGTGCTTGGAGTATTCCTGATCCTGTTACATATTGTCTGCTGTGTGCTGGTCTGGCTGGGGATAAAGACACATCTGCTAAAGGTGAAAAAATATCTGATGGCACTTGTGATCTTCGTTCCTTTCTGGGGAACAGTGTGCGTGCTGCTTTTGCATTTGCAAATGCTGACCAGAAGAGACAATAGGATAGAACCGGGAGTGGAAAAGCTTCGTGTAAATGAAGAGATTTATAAAAATATTTTTCAGGCAGTTTCGGATACGGACAAAAAGATCGTTCCGTTAGAGGAAGCACTTTTGATTAACGAACCGGGAGTGCGCCGTGAACTGATCATGGATGTGTTAAATGATGATCCGGAAGAATATATGGATCTTCTGAAACAGGCCCGCATGAATGAAGATGTAGAGGTTGTCCATTATGCGATCACAGCCATGGTTGAACTTTCCAAGGAATATGATTTTTGTTTGCAGAAGATGGAGAAGCTGTATGCGGCATCACCGGACGATCCGGAGATCCTGGAGCAGTACTGTGATTTTATGGAAGAGTATCTGAATCAGGGGATTCTGGAAGCCCAGATGGAGAGAGAACAGAGAAAACGTTATATCCGTCTTTTAAGACAAAAGCTGAAGGTGAAAACGACGCTTTCCACATGTGTGCGTCTGTTCCAAAATCTGATGAAAACAGGAGATTATGTTCAGGCGGAAGAGATTCTAGGGCTGATGGATCAGAAATGGCATCGGAAAGAGGAGTTCTGGATTTTGAAGATCCGGTATCTGGCAGAACGAAAAAAGGGAGCGGAGTTGCAGCAGTGTTTAAGACAGATGAAAGAGGAGCAGATCTATCTGTCGTCTAAGAGTAAGGAGGTATTGGCTTTTTGGCTGGATTAAAATCATTGAAAACATTTCCGTTTAAAAGTATGCTGGTGATCCTGGGTGTATTTCTGATGATCGCGGTCTCCTTTTTGCTGAACGAAGTGGAATTCAATATACTGAAAAAACAGAAAAGTCGCATATCTCAGTCAGGAAGAAGTGGTTACGGAACAGATGGCTGCGAAATCACTGCCGAAGACCTGTCTGGTACTTCGTAACAGTGAAGATGAGGCGAGTGTGGCTGCATGGGAGCAGTTTCAACAAATTTTTAAAGATATGAAGGTTGGAACAGATGTGGTAGACCTGCAGAGTGCATCCTCTATTCCAGATTATCATGCTTATGAAACGGTTGTTGTATTACTGAGCGATGTAAGTCCGTTGAAAGAGAATCTTATGGAACTGTGTGATTGGGTGTCAGAGGGTGGGAATGTACTTTTTGCCCTGACACTTCAGAAAACAGCGTATTCATCAGTGATTGAGGCAGAAGCTTGGAATCGTTTCTTCCGGATATGACAATATACGTGTAGACAGTATTTATTTTGAACCGGAATTTATGCTTGGCGGCGGACAGGCTTATGCAATCACGGATCCGTATGACTCTGCCTGGGCAGTGCAGCTGAGTGAGAATGTGAAGGTTTATGCGCGTGTCAATGAAAAAAACGGTCAGCCTGTCATTTGGGAGAACCAATATGGAAAAGGGAAGTTTGTAGTAGACAACTTTGGACTGTATGAGAAAGCGGTGCGTGGATTCTATGCGGCTTCCTACAGTCTCCTTACTGATGTGGGGGTTTATCCGGTGATCAATGGATCAGCATTTTATCTGGATGACTTTCCGTCACCGGTTCCAGAGGGAGATGGTACTTATGTGAAGCGGGACTATGGAATGAGCATTAGTGATTTCTATATGGATGTGTGGTGGCCGGATATGCAGGAGCTTGCATCTGATCACAACGTTCGCTATACTGGTGTGATTATTGAAAATTATGAGGATGCGACGGATGGAACGATTAAGAAACAGAAGGATACCAGACGTTTTCAGTATTTTGGAAATATGCTGCTTCATCAAGGTGGAGAACTCGGGTATCATGGATACAATCATCAGCCGTTGAGTCTTTCAAATGCGGATTATGGTGACGTGCTTCCGTATGATACATGGAAAAATGAGGCGGCCATGAAAAAGGCTGTAAAAGAATTGATCCATTTTGGAGAGGATACATTTCCCGGTGTATCAATGTCAGTCTATGTACCGCCGTCCAATGTATTGTCAGCAGAAGGAAGGAAGATGCTCGCGAAAGATTTCCCGGAGATCCGGACGATCGCCAGTAATTATTTCACCGGTGAGTTTGCGTATGTGCAGGAATTTGAAGTTGCAAAGGATGGGATTGTAGAACAGCCGCGTATCATCTCCGGTGCAATTATCGATAATTATATGAAGATGGCGGCACTGTCGGAATTAAATATGCATTTTGTGAACAGTCATTTTATTCATCCGGATGATCTTCTGGACGAAGACCGCGGTGCGGCGCTTGGCTGGGAAAAGATGAAGGGCAACCTCGCTGATTATATGGACTGGCTGGTGGATTCGGCACCGTCCTTGAGACAACTCACCGGTTCAGAACTATCCGGTGCGATCCAGCGTTATGGAGCGGTTACATTCACAAAGACAGTAACAGAGCGGTCTATAGAATTGGAGCTTAAAAAACTTTTATGATGAAGCATATTTTATGGTGAGGATCAATGAAGGAACACCGGGTGAAGTTTCGGGAGGAAAACTTACACATCTGACAGGAAATCTCTATCTGCTTCAGGCAAAGGAACCAACAGTAACTATTGAGAAATTAGAAGATTGAAATACAAAGCGGTAACACGCGACAGATAAGGAGTTAATTGTGAGAATCTGTCTCATATTGGAGGGGTGTTATCCCTACATATTGGAGGTGTATCCACCTGGATGCACCAGTATATCAATGAAATGAAAGAGCATGAGTTTGTTCTGTGGGTGATTGGGGCAAATGCGAAGGATAAAGGGAAATTTGTCTACGAGCTTCCGAAAAATGTTGTAGAAGTTCACGAGGTCTTTCTGGATGACGCTTTGCGGCTGAAGGATTCTGGAAAAATGTTTCATGCCTTTACAGAGGAAGAGACGAACAGCCTGAAAGAGCTGATGCTGTGTAGACGCCCGAATTGGGAAATCTTGTTTCGGCTCTATCATGATCAGAAGCTGAATCCTATGTCTTTTTTAAGAAGTGAGGAATTCCTGAATATATTGACGGAGTGCTGTATAAAAGATTATCCATATACTCCGTTTGCGGATGCATTTCACACAATGCGTTCTATGCTGCTTCCGGTCCTTTATCTAATGGGAAGTGAAGTGCCCAAGGCAGATGTCTATCATGCAATCTGTACAGGATATGGCGGACTTCTTGCATGCCTGGGCGGGCATGTTTATAAGAAGAAAGTGCTGCTGACAGAGCATGGAATATACACAAGAGAGCGTGAAGAAGAGATCATTCGTGCAAAATGGGTACAGCCGGCATTTAAAAAGCAGTGGATTTCTTTCTTCTATATGCTGTCGGATATTATTTATACGAGAGCGTTTCTAGTCTCAGCATTATTTACCAATGCCATGCATGCACAGATCCAGATGGGATGTGACAAGGGGAAATGTCGTGTCGTTGAGAACGGAATCAACTATGAAAGGCTTTCCCCTATTCCATTGAAAAAGGAAGACGGATGGGTTGACATCGGTGCGATCGTGCGTCTGGCACCGATCAAGGATATCAAGACGATGATCTATGCGTTTTATGAGCTTTGCACGACAAGAGAGCATGTGCGTCTCCATATTATGGGAGGCGTCGATGATGAGGAGTATGCGCAGGAGTGCTATGCGCTGGTCGATCAGCTTCATCTGGAAAATGTGATCTTTACAGGACGAGTGGATATCATCTCTTATATGGAGAAGCTGGACTTTACAATTTTGACGAGTATATCGGAAGGACAGCCGCTGTCTGTTTTAGAATCATTTGCTGCAAGGCGGCCTTGTGTGACTACAGATGTAGGATGCTGCAGGGAACTTCTGAATGGTAACGAGGAGGATCGATACGGAAAAGCAGGCTATTGTGTTCCACCGATGTATCGAGAGGGGCTCGCACAGGCAATGGATCGGATGTGCGCTTCCAGAGCTCGGAGACTCCGCATGGGGGGAGAATGCACAGAAACGAGTGAAAGCATATTATCGAAAAGAAGAAATGATTGAAAAGTACCGGAAGATGTATCAGGAGGTGGAAGAGGCAGATGGCCGGAATCGGATTTGAGTTAAAAAAATTATTCCAGAAGCGCGGACTTGCAGCAACGGCAAAAGCGTATGGGTATGCAGGAGTGATCTGTACAGGTCCGATGCTGCTTGGTATCGTGCTGTTGGTAGGAATCGCTTTTATCTGCGATCATACCGGTGCGACGAGACATAACCGGGAACTTCTGAACTGTATGATTACTTACACACTTCTCGCTTCGCTGACCGTGACCAGTTTCTTCTCTATGGTCGTGACGAGATATATTGCGGATATGCTGTATGAAGAACGCCACGAGGCGGTGCTTTCTTCTTTCTGGGGTTCAACAGCGCTTCTGCTTGTAGTCGGCGGAATCATGTATGGGATTTTTCTTCTGTTTTCAGGAATCAATCTGATTGATCAGTTTTTGTGCCTGGAGTTTTTCGGAGAATTGATC
>ENA-OQED01000534-OQED01000534.1-human-gut-metagenome-genome-assembly--contig:-NODE-534-length-14838-cov-1.260417_pt1 | contig 14838 bp, 15 predicted proteins | sample MGYA00242790_ERZ504625 | MGnify/ENA primary metagenome ERZ504625 (study PRJEB26092, sample SAMD00036345) | human gut metagenome | host: Homo sapiens | study: EMG produced TPA metagenomics assembly of...
CGCCCTTCAGCACGCCCTTCAGCACGCCCCTCGGCTCGGCCTTCAGCGCGTCCTTCCTCACGGCCTTTTTCTTCACGGCGGCGCAATTCCATGAAAAACGTCATATACTCCACCTTCATTTCTTTGTTTTCTTTCGCTGCTTCTACAGCATCTGCAATGCTCTCCGTAAATTTCCCCTGCGGGGAGAACGTGTAGAGACTGCGTCCTCGGTCGAATGGGTCGAACGTGCAGATGAAGATGATGTACGTCCGGCGCAGCTTCGTGTAGAATCATTATACATGGGTGACGCTGGAAAAAGAAGACAGCACGACAATTAAATTGCGGTCACCACGAGCTTTTGGCCTCATCAACGCGCAGTTGATACACGTCAACAACTCGTTGCTTTTCTTCTCGTACATGCTGCGGTATCATGAAGACAACGAAAGGCAAGGGGCGCCAAAGAGATGATACATCTCCTTGGTGCCCTTTTCGTTTCCCGGGAGTCTGATTTGTAGTGGAGTAGGCAAGGAGGAATTCATCATGGCAAAGTATCCGAAGTATAAAGTTGCGGCTGTCCAGGCAGCTCCTGTTTATCTCGATCTCGATGCGTCGGTGGATAAGGCCATTGGCTTCATCAAAGAGGCAGCGGATCAGGGTGTCAAGCTCATCGGCTTTCCAGAGGGCTATCTGCCAGGCTATCCTTGGTTTGCTTTCCTAGGCCGCGCACTCGACTATGTGCCGCGCTTCTATCACAAGCTCTATCTCAATGCAGTCGAATGCCCGAGCAGTGCCATGGTAAAAATCAGTCAGGCAGCCCGTGATAATGATATCTTCGTTTGCATGGGTGGCTCCGAGAAAGACGGCGGCTCGCTTTATCTGACGCAGTTCTGGTTCGACAACAAGGGCAACTTCATGGGCAAGCACCGCAAGATGCGTGTCTCTGTTGCGGAGCGCCTCGTATGGGGTGACGGTCAGGGAAGCATGATGCCGGTCTTCGAGACAGAGCTCGGTAATCTCGGCGGCTGCCAGTGCTGGGAGCACGATGTGCCGCTCGACATCTGCGCGATGAATGGGCAGAATGAACAGGTCCACGTCGCTTCGTGGCCGGGCTACTACGACGATGACATCGCTAGCCGTGCCTATGCCATTCAGACGCAGACTTTCGTACTCATGACGAGTTCGGTTTACGATGACCGCACGTACACGATGCTCTGCACGGATGAGAACGGCAACTTGGAGGAAGACCGCTTGGCTTACTTCAAGATGCTCAAGCAGGGCCATACGGCCATCATCGGACCGGACGGCAATCCGATCAGCGAGTATGTGCCGTCTGGCAAAGAAGGTCTTGCCATCGCTGAGATCGACCTCGAGAAGATCATCGACTACAAGTACCTGATGGATCCGGCTGGCCACTACAGTAACCAGAGCCTCAGCATGAACTTCAACCGCAATCCGAATCCTGTCGTGCGCTTCTTCGGCGACGGCAAGCAGAAGACCATCTCCTATGAGGAGATGCAGCCGTTTGCGGCAGAAGACGATAAATGATACGGGTCTGACAGTCGTACTTGACAAAACATACAGTCCTTTCCTATCATGAAGATAGCAAAGAGGCGGCCTTGGGGAAGGTCGCCTCTTTTATAGTCAAATGCCAGGACATCTTGTTTGGAGGTGTTAGCGTGAATATCCGCGATATGGAGTGTTTCTTGAAGATTTGCGAGCAGAACAGTATCTCAGCTGCGGCGCAGTCATTCTTCATGACGCCGCAGGCGGTCAGCAAAGAGGTCAAGCGCATGGAGCAGGAGCTCGGCACGCCACTCCTTTTCCGCTCACAGAAGGGTGTCGTGCCGACGGAATACGGTAAAGTATTCTTGGAGCACGCAGCGCACATGGTGGCTGAGTTCCACGATACCGCGCGGGAAATTACGGAGCTGCACCAGCAGAACGAGGGGTTCCTGCGCATGGTGTCGGCCTATGGAATCCTGCGTTTCCTGTCGCCGGAGTTCATCCGCACGTTTGTCGAGCAAAGTCCGACGGTCCACCTCGACTACATGGAATACCCTGACATCTACATTGAGGAAAATGTGCTCAACGAGAAATACGATGTCGGACTCGTGCTGTACTTGCACGAGCGCGACGAGCTCACTTACATCCCGCTCTTCTCGCGCGAAATCTTCTTTATCACGCATCCCGGCAGCCGTTTTTACGATTGCCCCGAAGTCTCTGTCCGCGACATTGCAGCTGAGCCCATGATCATCGAGAATGATAACTTCCTCATCCATCACATCATGGAGGAGACATGTCGCCGGGAAGATGCCGACCTCGACGTCTACTTCAATACGAGCGGTTTCAGCCTCTGCTACAAGCTCTGCAAAGAACACAAGGGCAACACCGCTTCGATGGACTTCATCTTTCACGATATGGGGGACATGACCCTGCACCGCATTCCCTTCCATGAGCATCCGCGCTGGAACGTCGCCCTTATCCATAAGAAAGACGTCCCTCTCTCCGACAATCTGCAGTGCTTCATTCGGCATTCGCAGATATGGTGCCGGAAGATGATGAAAGCATAAATGGGGCTGCTTAATGGATAGCGTAAAGGAAATCGGTCAGCAGGAAAAGCGCCATGCCGTGAAGAAGTAAAAGCCGCATAGATACAAAGATACCGGCGTATGAGCAGTACGCCGGTATCTTTGCTGTGTATTATATCTTAGGAGAGCTTTGCGCCTCATATCGAGGTGCTAACGAAAGCCTATAAAAATATAGCAAAACTGAGAATGAATATCAAGAGAGTAGACGAAAATTTTTCTCAACACCAAAAGAAGCCCCGGTTCTGCTCAACCGGGGCGACTTTTCGATTTCATCGTTAGCAGTGAAATCTCTCCTTGATTGTATTCTAGCACAAGTCGTCGCGACTATCTTGTGACTCAGTCGCGATTTGGGACAGTCCGACGGATCAAGATGTGTCCGACTACTACAGCTGTTCCACAAATGATGCTATAATAAATCTAAGACATTACGAATGGTTTGGTGGTGATCATATGGAAACGGACAAGTCTCTCTTATCGGAGGAGGATATCAAGCATCGCTACATCACGCCGGCGCTGGAGCGGGTCTGGAATCCGTCGGACATCCGCATGGAGCTGCCAATCACGGCGGGGCGGGTCAATATCCGGGGGAATCTGGAGGTGCGCGAGCGGCCGAAGTTTGCCGACTATGTACTCTACACGCAGTCTGGCCATCCGCTGGCGATCGTCGAGGCGAAAGACAACAAGCACACTGTCTCTTACGGCCTGCAGCAGGCCAAGGCGTATGCCGAGATGATGGACGTCAAATTCGCCTACAGTTCGAACGGCGACGCTTTTACAGAGTTCGACTATCTGACGGGTGTCGAGCGCGAGCTGCCGCTCGACGCGTTCCCGAGTCCGGCGGAGCTCATCGCGCGCCTCAAGGAAGAGGGCCATCTGACGGATGCGCAGGTCAAGGTCCTCGAGCAGCCCTTCTATGTGTCGGAGGGCACGTTTGCGCCGCGCTACTATCAGCAAGTCGCCGTCGACCGTACGCTCGATGCGATTGCCCGCGGGAAGACCCGCCTGCTGCTCGTCATGGCGACGGGCACGGGCAAGACGTACACGGCCTTCCAGATCATCTACCGGCTGCGCAAGGCGGGCCTCGGGAAGAAGATCCTCTACCTGGCCGACCGCAACATCCTCGTCGACCAGTCCATCCAGCAGGATTTCCGGCCGCTCGCCAGCGTCATCCACAAGGTCAACTACGCGGCCGACGACCGCACGACGATCACATCGTACGAGGTCTACTTCTCGCTCTACCAGCAGCTCTTCGGCGAGAACGACGAGGAGCGCTTCCGCGAACTTTTCCGGCCTGACTTTTTCGACCTCATCGTCGTCGACGAGTGTCACCGCGGCTCGGCCAAGGCCGACAGTCGGTGGCGCAAGATCCTCGACTACTTCAACACGGCTGTCCAGATCGGCATGACGGCTACGCCGAAAGAGACGGCCTACGTCTCGAACATCGATTACTTCGGTGATCCCGTCTACACCTACAGCCTGCGGCAGGGCATCGACGACGGCTTCCTCGCGCCGTTCCGTGTCATCAATGTGCAGACGAACATCGGCAATGGCTGGCGTCCGTGCAAAGGTCAGCGCGACTTCTTCGGCAAGGAAATCGAGGACCGTGTCTACAACAACACCGACTACGACTACAACATCGTCCTCGAGGACCGCATCCGCGAAGTCGCCGCGCGCATCACCTACTACCTGCGCCACACCGACCGCATGGCCAAGACCATCGTCTTCTGCGCCGACGAGGCCGCCGCCGAGCGCATGCGCCATGCCCTGGCCCAGCAGAACAACGACATGATGCAGAAGTATCCGAACTACGTCGTGCGCATCACGGGCAGCGACCCCTACGGCAAGAGCCAGCTCGGCTACTTCATCTCCGTCGCCTCGCCGACGCCTGTCATCGCGACGACGTCGCAGCTGCTCTCGACCGGTGTCGACTGCAAGATGGTGCGTCTCATCGCCCTCGACGAGAACATCACCTCGATGACGATGTTCAAGCAGATCATCGGCCGCGGCACGCGCCTGCGCTACGACGAGGGCAAGCGCAGCTTCGTCATCATGGACTTCCGCGGCGTCACGCGACTCTTCGCCGACCCCGACTGGGACGGCCCCATCATCGAGGACCCGGGCTTTGAGTCGGGCGAGGGAGGAGACGGCAAGCCGACTGGCGGCGGCCACGGCGGTGGCGGTGGTGGCGGCGCCCCTGCGCCCAAGCCCTTTGTGCGCGCCGACGGCTGCAAGGTCTACACCGTGCAGGAGACGCTTGCCGTCTACGACGCAGGCGGCAAGCTCCTGAAGCAGGAGAACATCATCGACTACACCAAGGAGAACATCCTCGGCCAGTTCGGCGACCTCCATGCCTTCATCCACGAGTGGAACGCCGCCGAGAAGAAGCAGGCCATCGCCGATGTGCTCGCGAAGCGCGGCGTCGACCTCGACAAGCTCAAGCAGGCGATGAAGATGGACGACGTCGACGACTTCGACTTCATCTGCCACGTCGCCTACGACCAGAAGCCCCTGACGCGCCGCGAGCGCGCCGAGGGCGTCAAGCGCCGCGACTTCTTGAGCCGCTACAGCGGTGCAGCGCGCGAGGTCCTCGAGACACTGCTCGAGAGCTACAAGAATCTCGGCATCAAGAACATCGAGAAGGCGGACGTGCTGCGCATGAAAGACTTCCAGAAATTTGGCACCCCGGGGCGCATCGGCAAGCTCTTCAACGGCAAGAAAGGCTATGAAGAAGCCGTGCGCGCCCTCGAACAAGAACTATACAAGGCAGGTTAACACAACATGGCAACAAATCTAGGCGGACTCGTCAAAAGGCTTCAGGACATCATGCGCAACGACCCTGGCATCAACGGCGACGCCCAGCGCATCGAGCAGATTATCTGGGCGCTCTTCCTCAAGGTCTATGACGCCAAGGAAGAGGACTGGGAAATGGATGAAGATGACTACCAATCCATCATCCCCGAGCCCTACCGCTGGCGGAACTGGGCCCATGACGACGGCAGCGGCACGGCCCGCACGGGCGAAGAGCTCTTGGACTTCGTCACGGAGCTATTCAGCACACTCAAGAATCTCCCGATTACCCCCGACATGCCCAAGAAGAAGCGCATCGTCAAGACGATGTTCGAGGAGACGAACCAGTACATGAAGGACGGCGTGCTGCTGCGCCAGGTCATCAACGTCATCGACGCCATCGACCTCGAGAGCTACGACGATATGCACGCCCTCGGCGACATCTACGAGACGATCCTCAAGGAACTCCAGTCGGCAGGCCGCGCCGGTGAATTCTACACGCCGCGCGCCGTCACCGACTTCATGGCCGACCGCATCGAGCCGCATCTCGGCGAGCAGATGGCCGATTTCGCCTGCGGCACCGGCGGCTTCCTCGTCAGCTGGCTGCGCGAGCTCGAGAAGCAGATCAAGATGCCGGACGACCAGGCACTCTGGAACAACTCCGTCTACGGCATCGAGAAGAAGCAGTTCCCTTACATGCTCGCCATCACGAACCTCCTGCTGCACGGCATCGACAACCCCAACATCGACCACGGCAACAGCTTGCTTCACGATGTGCTCGACTACACAGAGCGCGACAAGTTCGACAAGATCCTCATGAATCCGCCGTACGGCGGCAGCGAGAAGAAAGACGTCATGAGCCACTTTCCCGACGATCTCGCAGACAGCGAAACGGCCGACCTCTTCATGAGCGTCATCCTCTACCGGCTCAAGCAGGGCGGCCGCGCCGCCGTCGTCCTGCCCGACGGCTTCCTCTTCGGCACCGACAACACGAAAGTCAACATCAAGAAGAAGCTCATGGCCGAGTGCGACCTGCACACCATCATAAGGCTGCCCGGCAGCGTCTTCGCGCCCTACACGAGCATCACGACGAACATCCTCTTCTTCGACCGCACCCACCCGACCGAGAAACATGGTCTATCGCCTCGACATGCCCGAGGGCTACAAGCACTTCAGCAAGACAAAGCCCATGCGCCTCGAGCACTTCACCCCGTCAAAGCCTGGTGGGACGACCGTCAGGAAATCCTCGAGGGCGACTTTCCCAAGGCCAAGTGCTACACCGCCGACGAGATCGCCGCAGGCGGCTACAACCTCGACCTCTGCGGCTTCCCGCACGAAGAAGAAGAGATCCTTGAGCCCATGGAGCTCATCCAGAAGTATCAGGAACAGCGCAAATCCCTTAACGACGATATCGACAAAATCCTCGCCCGCATCACCGCCAAACTGGAGGAAACGGAATGAACGCACAAGACCTAAAAAGCAGCATCCTCCAGCGCGCCATCGAAGGCAAACTCGTGCCCCAGCGCAAAGAAGAGGGCACGGCCAAAGAACTCTTAGCCGAAATCCGCGCCGAAAAGGCACGGCTCATCAAAGAGAAGAAAATCAAGAAAAGCAAGCCATTGCCAGAGATAACAGACGAGGAAAAGCCGTTTGATATACCAGATAGCTGGGAGTGGGTACGGCTGGGAGAATTAGGGGAATGGTGCTCTGGAGCAACGCCATCTCGGCAACATCCAGAATACTTTGGCGGTAATATTCCTTGGTTGAAACAGGAGATTTGAACGATGGATATATAAAAAAAGTGCCGGAGTCTATTACCAATGAGGCTTTCAACACTCTTCGACTAAAATCAATCCTATTGGTAGCGTATTGATTGCTATGTATGGCGCAACAATAGGAAGATTAGGAATCCTTCAAATTCCTGCTACGACGAATCAAGCATGCTGTGCTTGCGAGTTATTTTATGGAACATATAATAAGTATCTGTTTTATTTTTTGCTTGCTAATCGAAAAAATTTTATCAAGCAGGGAGCCGGAGGAGCACAGCCTAATATATCAAAGGCAAAAATCATTGATACAACTATGCCACTTCCTCCTATGGAAGAGCAGCACCGTATTGTCGCCAAAATCGAAGAACTCCTTCCAGATATCGACGCCTACGACAAAGCCCAGACCGAGCTCCGCACCATCGAGCAGCGCTTCCCCGACGATATGAAAAAGAGCCTGCTCCAGTACGCCATCGAAGGCAAACTCGTGCCACAGCGCAAGGAAGAAGGCACCGCCAAAGATCTCCTCGCCAAGATTCGCGCCGAGAAAGCGCAGCTCATCAAAGAAAAGAAAATCAAGAAAACCAAGCCATTGCCAGAGATAACGGATGAGGAAAAGCCGTTTGATATTCCTGAGAGTTGGGAGTGGGTGCGAATAGGTGAACTATTCTCGTTGCAGGCGGGGAAAAATATAAAGGCAACGTATATATATCATGAGCAGACAGAATCGTATGTATATCCTTGTTATGGTGGCAATGGTGTAAGAGGGTTTGTTGAATTTTTCAATTCAGAAGGCGATTTTCCAATCATAGGTAGGCAAGGAGCTCTTTGTGGAAATATCAATCGGGCAAAAGGAAAATTTTATGCAACGGAGCACGCTGTCCTTACCACCACATTTGCCAATACAGATGTATCATGGGCATGTTATTTCTTAAAGGCATTGAATCTGAATCAATATGCGACTGCTACAGCGCAGCCAGGGCTAGCTGTCAGTAAAATCAACCAGGTCTTGATTCCGCTTCCTCCGCTTGCCGAACAGCACCGCATCGTTGCCAAGCTCGAAGAGCTCCTGCCGCTCTGCCAGCAGCTTGCCGCCAATCCCTGACCGCCGCGCAAGCCGACAGCCTCGCGAGCGCCCATACATCACCCAAACAAAGATGCCATCGGAACGCACTGATTCCGATGGCATTTTTTGTGGCGACTCTTCTGTTTCTTATCGTGCGACGACGACAAATCCCCCATCCGGTCATCACTCCGGACGGGGAATTTGCTTGGTGCCATGTTAGATACCTTTCTGGCATCTTTATTCTAGCATAGGAAGCACTTGATATTCAACAAAACCATGCTGTATTATGACCGTTAATGGCTTCTTTAATGTTTTTTCTTCAACTCTTTCTCAAGATGCTCTTTTTCTTCAGGCGGGATGCGCAGCATCTCCATTGCCTTTGCCAAAGACCAGCCCGTGCTCTCGATGAGGTTTCTCAAGTCCGTCTTTGCTCTGCCGTATGTTCCATCGTTGAATCCGTTATTATATAAGCCTTCGCTCAAATTGCACATTTTACTCAACTCCTTTGTCTCGTCTTCTGTCAAACGGATGCCGTATGCTTCTTCTAACTGTTGCTTCTTTACCAGTGCCGGTGCTTTCTCTTTGAAGATGATGCGCAACATTTCAATCAGGTCATCCTGTGTCTTGCGATTCTTTCTATCTTCATTCTACTAGGATTTGGGGCGCTTGACAACAATGGTCTTGCTTCCACATAGTACAAAGCGCATCGGAATAGGGATCCCGATGGCGCTTTTTTCTTAGAGGCCGAAGGCGTAGCCGGTCAGGGCCATGGAGCCGAGGTTGCGGACGTTGTTGAAGATATAGGCGTCTCGCCTTTGGAGGCGCCGAGGATGTAGAGGAGGGGGAGGAAGTGGTCGGGGGTCGGGACGGCGTAGTCGGCGTCGGGGTAGCGGTGGTAGTCGATGACGGCTTTGTCATCGCGCTGCTCGATGGCGGCCTTTATCGCATCGTCGAAGCGGTCGGCGGCGGGATTTCCGTGCTCGTTCTCCCATTCGACGCGGCGCAGGTTGTGGACGACGTTGCCGCTGCCCATGATGAGGTAGCCTTTCTCGCGCAGGCTGGCGAGCCTCTGGCCGAGGTCATAGGCGGCGCGCTCTGTGATGTCGCCGTTGACGGAGAGCTGGACGACGGGGATGTCGGCCTCTGGGAAGATGTGGACGAGGATGCTCCACGCGCCGTGGTAGATGCCCCAGCTGTCGTGTCGCAGCTCAAGTCGCTCGAGCGCGAGGGAATCGTGAGCCGCACGGTCTATGCGGAGGTGCCGCCGCGCGTGGAGTACAGCCTGACGGAGATCGGGAGGAAGTTCGCGCCGGTGCTCGCGAGCATTGAGGCGTGGGGCTACGATTACATCGACTTCCTGCACGCCACCCGTCCGACGGCCAGCTGATGGTCTTGTGTCAGACCGCTGACCGGTCGATGGCCGGAGTGGCGCCTGCCGACGGATGGGGCGCATAGCAGTCGGTCTGTCGACTGTTGGCGCAATCACAATAAATAAAAGAGAGACCCGACTCGCCGGGGGGATGGCGAGTCGGGTCTCTTTGTCTCTGGGGATGGAGTCGGGCGCAGCGAGGGGGAGTCGCTGCGTCCGACCGGGAGATGTATGAGAATGTCTCTTATTAGCGATTATCCTGCGGCATCTCTTCAAGCGTCAGGCTGGTCTTGCGCTCCTGGCCGCCGCGCTGGATGGTCAGCTCGACTTTGTCGCCGACGCTGTGCTCGGCGATCTTGGCGCGCAGGTCGGAGACGCCCTTGATGTCATCGCCGTCGATGGCGGTGATGACATCACCCTTGCGCAGACCTGCCTGATCGGCCGGGCCGCCGGGGACGACCTGGAAGATGTAGACGCCTTTCTTGAGGTTCAGCTGGTAGCCGTAGCGCGCGGCGCTCTGCTGATCAAAGATGGAGACGCCGAGGTACGGGCGCGGCACGTAGCCTTTCTCCATGATAGCGGAGATGACGTTCTGCACGGCGTTCGACGGGATGGCGAGGCCGATGCCCTCGACGCCGTTGGCGACGATCTTGGCACTGTTGATGCCGATGACCTTGCCGTCCATGTTGACGAGCGCGCCGCCGGAGTTGCCCGGGTTGATGGCGGCGTCGGTCTGCACGAGCTTGATGCGCGCATCGCCGTCGCCGAGCGTGCGGTTGAGGGCGCTGACGACGCCGCTCGTCACGCTGCCCTGGAACTCAAGGCCCATCGGGTTGCCGATGGCGATGACGGACTCGCCGACGACCGTCGCGTCGGAGTCGCCGAAGTCGGCCGTCGGCAGGTTGCCGTCATCGACCTGCACGACGGCGAGGTCGGTGAGGGCATCGGCGCCGACGAGCTTGCCCGGCAGGCTGCGGCCGTCGGACAGCGAGACGATGAGCTCGCTCGCGCCGTCGATGACGTGGTTGTTCGTCACGATGTAGCTCTTGCCGCCGTCATTCTTGAAGATGACGCCCGATCCGACGCCCTGGCTCTCGACCGGGTTGTTGAAGAAGTCGCGCGCGACGGCCTTGTTGGTGATGCCGACGACGGACGGTCCGACGGCTGCGGCGGCGCGGACCGTCGGCGTGTTGCGCGCGTCGGAGAGGTTGTCGAGGTTAGCCTGCTGCGTCTGCTGGGCGCTGCTCGACGAGCTCTTGGCCGGAGTCGTCGAAGAGCCGAGCGAGCAGCCCGCGAATGTCGCCGCCGACAGCGCGACAGCCAGGGCGATGGCGAGTTTCTTGGATTTATTGGCATTCAGTTTCTGAAAGAACGATTTCATGATATTCCCTCCAATCAATCGGACAATCAGTCAATCGGACGAGTCGAAGGATTGGCGATGGCGATCGTTGCTAGTTGAGCCTTGCGGCATCTCTTTGTTTATCTTGAGAATACGACGTCCAAAAGGAAATCAGCTGAAAAGAGGCAACTTTTTTCTCAGAATCCGATGCGTCCGACTGCCAGAAGGTCCGACATGCGCCTTTAGATGCAAGTCGCCCGTCCCAAAAGTCCAGTACTGGACTTTTCCGGATGGGCGACTGTATCACTGCTGTTCGGCGTACTCGGGGAAGGCAATGGAATTTTCTTTGAAGATGTGGATGAAGATGTCATCGAAGAGGGCTTCCATCGTCGCGTAGGTGTGGCGGAACGTCGGGCAGGCGTCCCCAGGCGGCGTGAAGTTGTTGGTGAGCTGCTGGATTTCCTTGATGACGTCGCCTGCGCCCGTGTGCTCGTCCTCGAGCTGCTGGACGAGGTCGAGCGTCTCTTTGTCCGGGTGCGGATGCTGGCGCATCAACGGGAAGACAAGCTGCTCTTCCTTGGCGAAGTGCTCTTCGAGCTCGGCCTTGAGGCCTGCGTAGAGGTGGTGGAGGCGCGTGAGCATCTCGCCGTGATGCGGGTAGTGGACGATGAGGATCTTGTTGAGGAGATCCTCCGTCTCGGCCATGAGGCGGCGGTCCGTGACGTGGTGCGTCGCCTCGAGGTCATCGAGCATCTCCGCGACCTTGAGGTCCTTGAACGACTCGATGTCCGCGTGCACGTCCTTCGCCGCCGTCGGACGGGCCGCGACTTCGTTGAGCTCCGCGAGGAACTTCTCGACGTCCATGCCTTTCTCGCGGATGGCAATCGAGATGGCCTCGTGACCGCCGTAGCAGTAGTCGAGATGCAAGCCATTGAGGAACCCAATCGTGTTCGGATGCGCCTTGACAACATCGGCAAGAGTCATATCCTTCGTAATCATACTATCGCTTCCTTTGCTATTTGTGCTATTCGTGTCGTTACAGTGGTTTGTCAATCCCGTTTTTGGTTCTTCGTTCTTGGAACATCTTCAGTATACGGGAGAATGAGCGCTGCTTCTGTAACATCTGCTACAGAAAGAAACTCTTGAGAGACTTTTTCAATCATGGTATAATGATATAGGATAAATCCCATATCAAGAGGTGCCGGATGGAAAAGTTTACGATTTCTTTTTATGAAACAGCATCAGGAGCGCGTCCTGCAGAAGAGTTCCTGTTAGAGCTTGATCTGAAGATGCGAGCTAAGATGCTTCGGACTATCAAGTTATTGGCGGTCAATGGCAATCAGTTGCGTGAGCCGTATTCCAAGGAGCTCACGCACCAGATATTTGAATTGCGCGCAAAGGTCGGGTCCAATATCTCCCGCGTTCTCTACTTCTTTGTAGTAGGCCAGCATATTATCCTGACACATGGTTTTATCAAGAAGACACAGAAGACGCCTGCTCGCGAGATTGAGCGAGCAAAACGATATCGGCAAGACTATTTCGAAAGGACGGATGCACCATGACGAATTTCGATGATTTTTTCAAAGAGCAGATGAAAGACCCGGAACTGAAGCGAGAGTATGATGCTTTGGCGCCGGAGTTCGACATCATTCAGGCGATGATTGATGCGCGGAAGGACTCTGGATTGACGCAGAAAGAGCTGGCGCATCGGACGGGGATTGCGCAGTCGGATATCAGCAAGCTGGAACATGGCAATGCAAATCCATCCTTGCGGACGTTGCAGCGCCTGGCTGCTGGCATGGGCAAGAAGCTCCGCATTGAGTTCACTTCGGCATGAGGCGAACGGGTTGTTATCATAAACAGAGGGCCCGAAAAAGTCTGATACTGGACTTTTTCGGGCCCCTCTGTTTTTTTGACGTTCCTTAGCAGCGCGGCTTCTGCTTGATAGTGTTGAGATCGTGCTGCAAGAGGTCAGAGCTCGTGCGGAGGTCGAGGAGAACCATGCGGCCGTAGACGTCGGTGGGCACGATGTTTGCACGCTAGTCGGCAGAGTCGGCGAACGAGGGATTGCCATGAAGATGCCCAACCTCTACCTCGATAACATCCAGAAGATGCGCGCCATCATCGCCGAAAAGCGTGTCTGCTGCTCATACGCACTCTTCTTCAGACAAAATGGTATGAATCAACCTGTGCAACGGCAGCCCTTTAGCACTGTTCCGGTAGAAAAATAGCCAGCGCCATGGTGTACTCGATACACCATGGCGCTGGCTTTCCCTTTCCTGCGAAAGGGGGCAATCAGTCCAGATAGCCCATCTCGATTTCGTCGACCTTGTTGTTTTCAATCTCGAAGACGAAGCCGATGCTATTGTCTTCGTCGCAGTAGTAGATGTACTTGTCCCCGCGGATCTTGTCGGGCTCGCCGTAGGCGGCCTTCACGGCGTCAAGGGTGGAGCCGACTTCGATGCCTGCGGCGGTCTTGATGCCATTGTGGCGGGAGATCTCGATGTGGCGTGCGTAGCCGTCTACGAACTTCAATTCAAAGGAATCGCCGTACTCGTATTCCGTGACCTCGCCGTTCCACAGTGTATGGTGCTTTGTCTCCACCTCTGTCGGCGTGCCGTACACCTGCCGGACATAGTCCGCCGAAGCTCCGTACTCAATCCCACCGGCGACGAGTGCCGACGACGGGACAGCCGCCGCGCAGATTGAGGCGCTCATCGTCAGGACAGCACCTGCAGCCAGTGAAGGAATCCATTTTTTCATCATGATCATCTCCCTTTCCATGCATTTGGATAGAACAAAGTTTTGTTTATTATACAGAATCTGTATGAAAACTGCATGGAATAGACGCTGTTCTCAGGCCGGGAAGGCTGCTTCAAAGGCTGTCACGATGTCCTGCAATGGCGCGTCGAGGCGCTGCATGGCAGCTTCGCGCAAATCCTCGGGGATGCCGTAGTGGGCCTGCGGCGAGGCTGCCAGCGATGGCGGCGATGGTATCGCTGTCGCTACCAATCGAGATGGCATTGCGGATGGCGTCCTCGAAGTCCGTCGAGGAGAAGAAAGCGACGAGCGCCTGCGGGATGGAGCCCTGGCACGAGGCGCTGAACTCGTACGTCGGCCGGATCTCGTCGAGCGTGAAGTCCAGCGGATAGTAGCAATCCTGTGCGAGCTCGTGCAGCTCCTTCATCGCCATGCCTTGGCGGGCATGGTAAATCAGGACGGCTACCACCTCGGCACCCTTGATGCCCTCCGGGTGGTTGTGCGTCACCGCCGTGACCGCGAACGAGAGCGCCTTGGCCTCATCTTCTGTGCGTGCCGCGAAGCCAGACGGACTCACGCGCATGGCCGAGCCATTGCCAAAGCTGTTGTAGGGCGCCGGATGCTCGCTCTGCAGCCAGGCCCGGAAGCCGCGGCCATAGCCCGCCTTCGGGTACTTGCGCCCGAGCTCCTGCATCACCGCCACCGCCTGCTTCGGCAGGTCCTCATACCCCGGCCTTGCCATAAGGATCGCCTTCGCCACCGCCAGCGTCATGATACTGTCATCCGTCGGACGGCACTTCGGATGGAATAACGTAAAATTCTTGTGGCGGTAATTGTGCCACTCAAACCGCGAACCGACAATGTCCCCGATGATTGCTCCCATCATATGAATCACCAATCCTTTCCACGTCTTGCTATTTGTCCCATCGGAATCTCAAAATCCATTTGTCACTTCGATTGAAAAAGTCCAGCGCTGGACTTTTTTCGTTTTGTTTCATTAGAAATTCGTCAGACGCCCGCTATAATCCTTTTTCGATGAACTGTCTTCTGATTCCGTGACAATAGTGACAGAAATGGCCGCGGCAAATCCGTATACTGATAACTGTAACGAGAGAACAAAGCCAGAGCCTCGGGATGACAGATGAAAGATACCAAGGAACAGAAGTCACCCGAGCAAACGAAAG
>ENA-OQED01000536-OQED01000536.1-human-gut-metagenome-genome-assembly--contig:-NODE-536-length-14784-cov-1.589002_pt1 | contig 14784 bp, 10 predicted proteins | sample MGYA00242790_ERZ504625 | MGnify/ENA primary metagenome ERZ504625 (study PRJEB26092, sample SAMD00036345) | human gut metagenome | host: Homo sapiens | study: EMG produced TPA metagenomics assembly of...
CAACCTGGTGCTCGTCAAGGCCGCCGACGGTGGCCCGTACTCCCGTCTGCTCGCGGCCGACGTCATCGACCCGGCCGACGGACAGACCGTGCTGTACAAGCGCGACGACGCCCTGTCCATGGACGTGCTCAACGACCTCGTGGCCCACGGCGTCGAGGAAGTCAAGTGCCGTTCCGTGCTGACCTGCGAGTCCAAGCGCGGCGTGTGCGCCAAGTGCTACGGCTGGTCCCTGGCCACCAACAAGCTGGTCGATGTCGGCGAGACCGTCGGTATCGTCGCCGCCCAGTCCATCGGTGAGCCTGGTACCCAGCTGACGCTGCGTTCCTTCCACTCCGGTGGTGTGGCCGCGGCCTCCGATATCACCCAGGGTCTTCCCCGTGTCACCGAGCTTTTCGAGGCCCGCACCCCGAAGGGTGAGGCCCCGATCACCGAGTTCGCCGGCAGCATCAAGATCGTGGAGAACGATCGCGGTCGCCAGATCATCCTGACCCCGGACGCCGATTCCGGCGCACCGAAGGAAGACGGCGTGATCAAGCCGATCACCTACCAGGTCTCCAAGCGCGTGCCGCTCAAGGTTGCCGACGGCGACCACATCAAGGTCGGCACCCAGCTGGTCGAGGTTCTGTGGACCCCAAGAAGATCCTCACCATCCTCGGCAAGCGCGCCGCCCAGGTCAACATCGTGGAGGAAGTGCACACCGTGTACCGCTCCCAGGGTGTGGATATCCACGACAAGCACATCGAGGTCATCGTGCACCAGATGACCCGTCGCGTGACCATCATCGACTCCGGCGACACCGACCTGCTGCCGGGTGAGCTGGTGGACAACGCCCGCTTCCGCGAGATCAACCGCAACATCGTCAAGAACGGTGGCCGTCCGGCCGTCGGTCGTCCGGCGCTTATGGGTATCACCAAGGCGTCGCTGGCCACCGACTCCTGCTGTCCGCCGCATCCTTCCAGGAGACCACCCGCGTGCTCACCGAAGCCGCCCTCTCCGAGAAGGTCGACGACCTCAAGGGCCTCAAGGAGAACGTCATCATCGGTAAGCTCATCCCGGCCGGTACGGGCCTCGCGCGCTACCGCAACGCCGTGGTCGAGCCTGACAAGGCCATCCGCGACACCATCTACCCGAACTTCGGTCTGGGCGGCGATGGTGATTTCGGCGACGCGAGCTTCTCCGACGCCGACCTGTCTGACCTGAACTTCTCGAACCTCGAGTTCGGCGATCTGAAGCTCGGCGACGACTTCAACCCGGATGATTTCTACTCCGATCAGGGCGGTCAGCCTGACATCGAGGAGTAAGTGAGAAGGTCCTAGAAAGGATGCCCCTTCTAGGACTCAGATCTTGCGTTAATCGCAATAAGATGGCCCGGAACTATATCAGTTCCGGGCCATCCGTATATTTGCCATTGTGATTTTCCTGTTGAACAAGAGCAGGCAGCCGCTCGTTGCTTGATTACTCAGGCCTGTTTTTCGGAGACTGGAAGAACTGGTCTCCGATACGCACCGTGGCAGGCGCGCTGAGCTTGAGCGGTGTGCCCTTGGTGACTTGGGTCTCCTGGCCATTGGTGATGATGTAGGTGCCGTTCAACGAGCCGTAGTCCTCGATCCACAGCGCGCCATCGGTGTCGATGCTGATGGCGGCGTGATTACGGGACGTGGTGCGGGTCGGGTCTTCGATACGCTCCGCCTTGGCATCCTGCGGCACATTCATGGAAGGCTTGCGGCCCAGCAACGTGCTCTTATCGATCACAATGGTCTGGCCGGTGACATCGTTATGCAGCAGGTACGTCTTCTTCGGTGCCTTGGACGTGAACGAGGAGGAGAGCACGGTGCTGTCCCAATCCTCGATGTCGTTTTCGGCGGCGTGCGGTGTGGTGTCTGCCGGAGCGGTGGCAGCGGGCTCAGCGGCGGCGGCCGTGGCGGCAGGCTCTGCGGTAAAAGCGGTATTGGTTGCCGCTTCCGCGGTACGGGGCTGCCCGTAGTCGTTCTGCGGTTCGGCTGTGCCAACTGCGGAATCCGGGGTGCCTTCCACCGGATCGTCAGAATACCAACCCAGTTCAGGTGCTGGAGGGTAGGGAAGTTTGGCCATGATGATGCCGTCCTTTCACTGACGGGAAGCCAGAGCGGCGTTGATTGCCGGGTCGCCGAGCTGGCCCAGCCATTCGATCAGTGCCGGATAGGTGTTGGGATTACGTGCGATGCAGGCGCGTAGTTCAGGCGCGTACTGGGCAATCTGGGCGATTTGCATCTGGTCGGTGGTGGTCAGGGCCTGTTCGGCGGTGAAACCGTAAGGATTGGTGGCCACAGGCTCCTTGAATGCCGCCTGAGTCGCGGGCTGGGCTGCGTACTGGTTGGCAGCAGGCTGAGCTGCGGCGTACTGGTCGGCGGCGTAAGCGTCTGCAGGCTGCTGCTCGGCGGGCTGCTGGGCCGCCTGGTGCCGGGGCTTCCTGATCCTGAACCGGGCCGCCGAATGCCTCGGCAGTGAACCCGTATTGCGCCAGGGTCTCGCGGGCGCGATCGTCACCGAACTCGGCGATCCAACGCTTCAAGCCGGGATAACAGCGCGGATTCACGGCGACATTGGCACCGAATTCCGGATTCTCGTAGGCGATTTTTGCCAGCAGAATCGGATCCGCGTTCGGATCCTGAACGGCAGCGACCGCAGCATCATAATCAACCATGGGATTACCTCCTTATGTTCGCTCGGTTATGCCGAACGTATGGTCCGTAGTGTTTGTAGTGTTGCGTCTTCAATGGCGCCGATATCCTCACCTTCGTCCAGCCTGAATGCGCTGAACGCATGATGTTCGGGTTCGGTCAATGGCATATCGGCCACAATCACAGTGATATTGTCGGTTCCGCCCGCATCAAGAGCGGCCGCCACCAAGGCGTCCACGGCTTCCTGCGGACTGGAATGCGCCGCGGCGATGGCCGCGATCTGTTCGTCCGGCACCTCGCCATGCAATCCATCCGAACAGATGATGAAGCGGCCGGTCAGATCGGCGACATATACGTCGGGCATGATGCCATCCGGATCACCCAGACATTGGGTGATGATGTTGCGTGGAATGGTCGCCTCCGCCTCTTCCGGCAACATCTGCCCGGAATCGATGGCTTCTTGGCGCTGGGAATGGTCTCGCGTGATGCGGGTCAGCGAAGCGGCGTCCCACACGGGAATGATATCCGTGGCGGGAGCATCGGCATGCGCCAACGGACTGAGATGGTAGGTGCGGGAATCGCCGACATTGACCACATAGGTCTGGTCCGAGAAGTCCTGATCATCGGCGTCACTGAACAAAGCAGCGCTGCGGGCGCTGGCGGAATCCGCATGATCTTGGGGCAGTACCAAACCGGAGCAGGTTGTGCCGGCCACGCCGCCAAGGCGGTCTCCCAGATCGAGAATGTCGTGCTGGGCCCGTGCCAAGGTGTCGTCGATATCCTGACGGGTGCGTGAAGGCATGGCGGCCAATTGTGCGAAATGCTGGGCAGCCAACTGGCTTGCCTGCTCGCCGCCTTTGCCGCCGCCCATGCCGTCACAGACCATGAACACGCCTTGTTGCGCGAATCCGGTGTCTTGGTTGTTTTTGCGCCTAAGACCCACGTCACTGGTCATCGCGATACGGATGGAGCCTGTGGTCATGACGCCTTCCCCTTCTTACGCGTGCGCTTGACATGCGTCGTGTGCGGCTTTGCTGCGTGCCCATTTGACAGTATAGCCACGCTTTTCAGGGAAAGTCGTGTACGTATCCTCCTGAAACGCGGCAAAGAAGCGAGCATTGCCTTGCGTAATTGGTCGACTCCTGTCCAATATGTGGTGGCTTGGCCCGATTCAATGTCTTGCCCCGAGAACGTGGCGTAGTCGGCTTCCCGGCCAAGCTGGATCAAAGCCTGGTCATCTGTGCCGAGTTGACGGGCGATGGCACCGGCCTGATCTCGACGAGTGCCCTTGGCTGTGATGCCGCTTTGCTCGGCAAGCATGCGTATGGCATTCCAACCTGCTGCCACACGGGTTTTCGGACTGCCGTGTCGCCGCGCTCGTGCCAGCAGTATGGCCTTGAACATCAGAATCAGACCGCAGGCGATGAGTAGGGTCCACAATGGGCTGCCGTACAGGGCCACCTTGCGGGTCACTCGCCAGAACCGCGCCCAGAACAGGTTGGTCGGCGAATCATCGGCGTCGGCGCCGGCCAATGAGCTTTGGCCCTTGGCTTGCGTCTGATCGCGCAGCGGATCGGTCAACGGCACTGGTGGTTGCCGGACCAGCGTCTGCGGATTCGGCGGCGTCAGGTTCTGGTTTTCATCAGGCATCTTGGTCTCCTTGGGCGTCGGATAGAACGCCACCCATCCCAGGCCCTGCAATTTGATTTCCACCCAAGCGGTGACATCGTTGCCGGTGAATTCGATTTTGGTGCCATTGCCTGAGGTCTTCTCCGTGCGGGCATCGGTGATTTCGCCATCCTCGTTTTTCGGCAGGAAGCCCAGGACCACACGGGAGGGCAGTCCCAGATCACGAGCCATCAGTGCCATGGCGGAGGCATATTGCTCGGAGTCGCCCACCATGGCCGTGCCTGCCAGCAGCTTGTTGATGCGGTAGTTGCCATGGCCGGCATCGGAGGGATAGTCGCCTTCAAGTCCATGAGAGAACCATCCGGAGTCTTTCAATGTGTCGGCCAACGCCGTGGCTGCGGCACCGCCCGAGGACTGCCCGCCGGCAATGGACGTGGCCAGTTTGCTGGCCGAATCGGGAACATCCTGGGCTTCTGGTTGGGTGATGCGGGCCGCAGCCGCACTGCTGATCTGCTTATCGGTGGGATTACGGGCGATAATGCCGGATTCGGTATAGGTGAGGCCTTTACGCGTGCCGGCGGGAATAATGGCGGAATCGGTATCCGTGTTGTAGTAAAACGTGTCATTGCCGTTGTCGGCATCGTTGGCGAAGCTCACGCCAGTGGCCGCTCCCGCCAGCGGCAGCCAGGTGTCGGTCAGTCCCTGATCGACGGTGAAGGTCGCAGTGAAGGATTTACCCTGCTCATCCGCCTTGATCGTGGTGCCCACGCGATGATAATTCGAGGAGTCCGTGGCTTCGGAAGAATCGGACAGGTTCCATACTGTGCCATCGAATCGATCCATCACCGCAAGTTTGACCGGTGTTCCGGCCGGCAGATTATGAACGGTCAGCAACACGTCTTTTTTGTGGTCCTTGATATAGGATCGCATGCCGCTGAGCGGGCTGGTGTAATCGTAGGGGCTTAACGGCGGATCGTAGCGGTCACGCAGCACGAAACGGTCCTGTGGCACCAGCAACGTGCCCCCGAAAGCAAGGCCGGCAGCGAGCACGACGATGATCAGCGCGGATATCCAGCGCCCCCATTCCAGCAGTTCAAGACGCCAAGACAGCCAGATAATCAGCAGCAAGGCAAAGGCAATACCGCAGATGGCGCGTTGCCAGCCGCTGTCTGTGCCCAGCAGGGCACATACGGCCACGGCCGCCGCAAGGGGCAGCACTCCCACCAGAGACAACCATGCGTTGGCATTAATGGCAAACACGCCGGTGAAGAACGTAAGCCACAGGCCGATGGTCCATACCGCCATCAGCACGCCGTCTTGCGTGCCCAGAGGCGGATCGACGGAAATAATGTACTTGAACGAGCCAAACGTCATTTCCCAACCTGAACTCAAGGTCTTCAAGGTGGGAATCACGTAATGGGACGTAGTGGAACTCAGCGTTACCACCGGGCCGATGATGAATTGGGCAAACGCCAGAAACACGATTTGCCACCACAGTCGCAACGCCGGCAACATGCCCGCCAGAGCGATGATCGCGCCCAGCAAGGTGGCCGGTACAGCGGCAATCGCCCAAGTGACCACGCCGCCGTACACGTCGATGAGATTGGCTTGCGCCAGCAACATCATCGCCGCTATGAGTACGAGGCTGGCGATTCGTTTGCCCCACGGCTGGCGACTGAGGCCCATGCCGCGAAGCACATTGCCTCTGGTCATCCAGATAACCGAATGTGTGGAGTCGGCCCAGGAGCCGGTGGTGGTGGAGGTCCCGGTGTACGTGCCGGAGGAAGTGCCGGTGTATGTGCCGCTCGATCCGGCGTACGCAGCGGTATTGGTATTGGTGATACTGGACTGGTCGAAGGTCATGCGAGCACCCCCATGATCAGCGGGAGATCATCGAGGTCGCCGATGGTGGCCAATGTGAAGTTGGCGAATCTTCTGATGCCGCGATTGGCGCCGGCGCTGGCCTGCAATACCACGCAGCTGGCCGATCGGGGCAAGGCCAAGGTCATGCGCTTGATTTGCTCGATGTCTTTCAGCGATCCAACAGTGAAAAAATAGAACGAAGCATCAGGACTGTGCTTCAGCGTGCCCTCGGCGAGATTCGGATTATCCTCACGATCAGGCTCTATGGCACTGGCGTTGTCGAGGAACTCCATGGCGTTGCGCGGCTGGCCGTGCGCGTTGCCCGCGTGGCAGAACAATGGACGATCCTGCAGCAGGCATTTGACGCCGATGGAGGAGTGGATGGACACCGCCATCTCGAATTCCTCGCCGTTGACGTATTCGTCCGGGTTCACGCTGATGGTCACCGAGGTGTCGGTGCGGCGCGTGGCCTCATATTGGCGAATCATCAACGTGCCGGTTTTCGCGGAGCTCAGCCAGTGGACGTTACGCACGTCGTCGCCCGGCTCGTATTCGCGCAATCCGTAGAAGTCGAGATCATCATCCACGATCTGGCCGGATGGTTGGCCTTCCAGGTCGCGGGGCACGCCGGCATTCAGAGTATCGAGACGCACGGTACGAGGGTGGATGAATACGGTGATGCGGTCGGCCAGCTCCTTTTCGTGACGCACCAGACCGAACGGGTCTCCCTTGCGGATGCGCAATGGGCCGATGGGCAGTATTGCGCGCGATACGGTACGGAACTCCACATCGGTTTGCTTGGATTGCCCGGGAGCCAGCATGGGGATGTTGAATCGTTCATGCGCATCGCCGATTGGCAGATATCCGCGTGCCGTGGTCGTCGGCGTTCTGCCGGTGTTGTCGATGCCGACGATAACGGATACGGTGTCTCCCACGGTCACGCGATGATTGGATACGACGATGGACGCGTGGAAGCGTGTGTTGCCGAGGGAAAGCACGATTGCCGCGAGCATCATCACCATCGCCACGATGCCGAATACGAGCAGCTCATACCAGCCCAGAAACGGGAACGCAATAAGGCATGCGATGCCTGCGCCCGTTACCGCCCAGCCCAAGGGCGAGACGTAGGATGCGAAGAACCGTCTGATGCGTCTTACCGCGCGCTTGAACATGCGTTCAGCGCGCCGGCGACGGCGTAATGCGGCGGATGTAGATGCCATGGTCGGATACCTTTCCGGGCCCTATCAGGAACCGATGGTGGGGGAGGGAACGTCTTCGAGCACCTGTGCGATCAGGCTTTCCGGAGTCGTGCCATCGAAGGTGGCTTCCGGAGTCAGCGTGATACGGTGTGCGAGCACGGCCACTGCAAGGTCCTTGACGTCATCCGGCACCACGTAGGCACGGCCATCGGCCGCGGCCCAGATACGGGCGCATCGGGTCAGTGCCAAAGCGCCACGCATGGAGGAGCCGACCGTGATCTTCTCGTTGTGGCGGGTCGCCTCGACGAGCCTGACGATGTATTCACGAATCGCATCATCCACATAGATTTCGGTGGCCACCTGACGCAGCCGCATGACATCGTCACCGCTCAGCACCGGGGAAATGGTCTGCGCACGGTCGGTGATATCGACCTGCTTGAGGATATCGACGGACACATCATGGCCCGGGTAGCCGATTGACGTCTTGATAAGGAATCGGTCCATCTGCGCCTCAGGCAGCTTATAGGTACCGAGCTGCTCGATGGGGTTCTGGGTTGCGATCACGATAAACGGCTGCGGCACATCATGTGTGACGCCGTCAACGGTGACTTTCTGCTCTTCCATAACCTCCAGAAGTGCGGACTGCGTCTTCGGCGATGCACGGTTGATCTCATCGGCCAGCACGATGGAGGCGAAAATCGGGCCTTCGCGGAACTCAAATTCTCCGCGCTTCTGATCGTAGAAAGTCACACCCACCACATCCGAAGGCAGCAGATCGGGCGTGAACTGAACACGCTTGAAACCGGTGGAAATGGAATTGGCCAAGCCTCGGGCCAACTGGGTCTTACCGGTGCCGGGGTTGTCTTCAAGCAGAATATGGCCACCGACCATCAGTGCGGTGACGCATTGCTTGATAGGGATGGTCTTGCCGATAACCACCTTGGAGACATTTTCGACCAGCGCATTGAAGGACTGCTGGAAATCCCGGACCTGAGCCGTGGGCTGGGCAGTAGTCCGGAATTGATGCTGGCGGGCAGTGCCGATGCGGCTGCTTGCGCGGCTTTGCTCGACTGACGCTGCGGCTGTGATTGCGGCTGGGATTGCGCGGTGGCCTGCTGCGGGATGGCTGGCGTCGATCCCTTGCGCGGCTTGAGCACGGTGCTGTCATCGCCCGCAGGAATGGAGGCGGCATCAGTAGTAGGAGACGGCTTTTCTGACGGCGCTTGTGACGGCCGCTGCGGCAGGTTAGGCAGCGCAACGGACTGCGGCGCCGACTCGGTGCTTGGGGTCGTGCCGGTGTGTGGTGCGGATGCCAGGTGCGTGGCGTCGGACAAGTCGCGTGCTGTCGGATAGCTGCGTGCTGTCGGACAGACGGGTCGTGTCAGACAACTGCGTCGCGTCATCGATGTTCTCGCTCATGGATGTTCTCCTACTGCTTGTGAATGGTGGTTGACGATATTGGGGTATTGCCGAAACCAAGAATCCAGGGGTTCTTGGCCAAAGTGGTGACATCGGTACCGGATTTGAGCGACTTGGTCCCCTCCGAGGAGTCAGAGGGACGTGTGCCCGCGACGCTGCCTCCGTCCGCAGTGTTGTCGAGACCGGAGTATCCCGGCCCGCCGGTGACTTTGACGCTCCACGCGTAGTTGCCATCGGCGGCCACGGCCAAGTCGGTGACATCCAATGGCTGGCCGGAGTTCCACGTGAACGGTTGGCCATTGATGATGATTTGTACAGTGGCCGACTTGCCATAGACATCAACCGAACCGCCGGTGACGTTAATGACGTGAGCGTTGTCTGACCAGCGCAGCTCCTGCGGTTTGTTGATTACAGCCTTCTTCTCATAGGTGTAAGGAGCGCCATTGTGCGGGCCTCCGGTGACGGCGTCGCTGGTAGCGCCGTTGAACACCTGTTGCACCGATGCGGTGTTGCATTTGGCCCAAGGACTCATTCGGAAGTCGAGTGAGTTCCGGTTAGTAGCTGTACCGGAATCGATGCCATCGGCAGTCACGCTGTAGGACTGCGCATGTCCCTGCTTGGTCCAATGCACGGTGCATGTACTGCCGGATCCGGTGGTGTAGACGTCAGTGGGCGGCTGGACCTTGTACTGCGGGACAAAGCTGCTCTTGCCCGTGCCGGAGGAAGCATCGCGCTGCGGCACCACGGTGGCCGTTACGGTGATTTCCCGGGTGTTCAAATCGTTCTCATTGATATCGAACGTAGCGCCACTGTCACTGCAATCGATGGTGTCCTTGACGTCTCCTCCCAAGGAAATTCGCCGGCAGCCGGCATTGCGGTTATTGCCGAGAGTGACTTTCGCCGTTACCGTGGTGTCGTCGTTCGACAACGCAATGTTCGGCGCATCCGGGTCTCCCCAGATCTTCTCTGACGGCGATGCGGCGGACTCGGCACTCCAATTGATTTTGTTATGGGCTTTGACGGTCGCCGTAATGGCGGTGCCATCGGAAATGTCGTTGTTGTTGAACGTAAACGACAGTTCGGTGGCCGTATTGCCGGTTTCCTTGGTCTGCGGAGCACCTGCACCGGTGACGGTCACCGAATAGTTGTCGACGGCGCTGAAATCACCGCTCGGCGCTTTCCACGTCACCTTGGCGGTTTTATTGCCACCTGTGACCGTAACATCGGTGGGAGCGGACGGCACCTTGTCCGGTGTGGCTTCGACGGCGGTGGACGGCTTGGACCAGCCGACGTCATTTCGCGCGGCGACGGTGAAGGAATAGGTTTTGCCGTTCTTCAGACCAGTGACCTGGCATGAGGTGACGGCACCGCAATCCTTCTCTCCGGTGACGGCACCGGTCCAACTGACCTTGTAGTTGGTGATCGGGCTGCCATTGGCGGCACCGGGCGTCCATGTGAGGCTGACCGCGCTGTCCTGCGGTTCCCCGGCTACGGGGGAGAGCAGTGGCGGCTCGGGCTTGTCGATCACGGACACGGTAATCGATGCGGTGACTTCACGATCCTTGGACTTGGTGCCGTCTTGCACGGTGACGAGCACGGTGTTCGTGGAAGCACCCACATCGGATGCGACGGCGATGGTGATGTTTCCGGAGGCATCGCATCCGGCGATGGTGAGTTTGGCGGCGTCATCCGCCTTGCAGCTGATGACGGTCAGCGAGGAATCGGGGAACGGATTGTACGCGCCGGTAAGCACGTTCACGGCATCGCTGGCACCGGCCTTGATCTTCAACGTCTTGTCGCCGACGCGTGTCAGCGGACGGGTCGAAGACACTACGCGCACGGTCACACCGGCATTCACGGTGCCCGCGCCGTATGCGATTTGCACGGGAATGGACGCGGTGGTGCCAGGAGCGGCATCCTTGGTGGCGGAAACCTGCAAGCTACCGGAACGGGACAGGTTTGCGGTGATTTGCCTGGATGATGAGCTTCCACCGGAATACGTGTATTGCTTTTCGTCGTCATACACGCCGGACGGTGCATGGGTGAGCGCCGTCAGATCAACGGTCTTGGGGTCCGCGCCCGCCTCGACATCAATAGTGGAGGACGAGAACGTGGGCGGCGGCACATCGCGGCCTATCACCGTGATCTGGAGAGTGATCACTGCGGAATTGATGATCTTGGTCTTATCCGATCCCTGCTTGCCATCCACAGCGGTAAAGGTAATGGAGGCGGGGCCTGCGTAGTCTTTTGCCGCAGTGAACTTCAGGGTCTTGTCGTTCACGTAGAAATCGGAGTTGGAAGCCTTGGTGGCGCTGACGGAATCAGCGCTTTCGATATACGGTTCCTTGCCGGCGCCGACGCGAACATAGTCATTGATGTTGATTTCAATGGTCTCGCGCGAGTTGACCTTCAATTCCGGTGCCTTGGGACGCAACGTGGGCGGAAAGACACCATAGGCCGGTACCTGGATGAACGCGGTGGAGGTGATGTTGTATTTCGTATTGGTCACCGTGTAAGGCACGGCTCGCGCCTGTGACGTCAGGTCGACGGTGATGGTGGTCGAATGCTCGCCGCCCCTGACGTGAGCGTGAGCGCTGGCGGAGGGATGCACGCCGACCTTGAGCTCATTGGCTGTGCCGGAAGGATTGGCGATCCACTGGGAAACATCCACATCCACGGACTTCTTATCGATGGTGGCGGCGGACGGCACACGATAGTCGTAGGCGGTAGGCGGCTCGATGGCGGCATTCGGATCCACGTTTACCGTGAGGGTGGCCGTATCGGACAAGCCGGCCTTGTCTTTGACCGTGTAGGCGATATAGGCGGTGGTGGCGCTGCCGGGCGTGGTGAAGGAGATCATATTGTCTTTCACGCTCACCCCGTCGAGACCTTGGACCTCGACATGCTTGTCGACGGTCAGATTGGTGTTGTCGCCGGAGATGTCGTTCTGCGCGACCGGCACGGTTGCGGCCGTATTGGGCCTCAACGTGATTTCGTCGTCCCTGGCGTATACGCCGGAGTCGGACGATCCTTGGAATACGCCCACGCGGATCTGCGCCTGTGCGCGCTGACCGGTCCAATCCTCCACGGCATAGGAGAAGGTGTCGGTGCCGGACGAATCCGGATACGCTTCATAGACCAAGTAGTCGGAACCGACTTCGGATATGCGGCCCAGCGTGGGTGCCTTGTTGCCCAGACCCAACAGCTGATCGTCGTCGCCATCCGTGTCTATGCCGGTCAGTGTGATGGGGATGCGGACCTTCTGCCCGGCGGCAACCTGCGCTTCGGCGTCATGCGGGGTTGGCGCGGCCTTGCTCGCTGCGTCGCTCTTATGCACGGTAATGGTGATATTGGCGGAAGCCACATTACCCAGATTGTCTTCAACCGTATAGGTGATGGGGAAGTTGCCGGTCTCGCTGGATGCTTGGTAGCGGACCGTGTCTCCAGAGACGAGGCCAGACCCTTGAACGTCCCCTTGTCGTATTGCAGGTTGTTCTTGAGTTTGACCGTGGTGCCATCCGAGTAGGCCACATGGTCAAGCACATCCACGGACACGATGCCGTCGGTACGCACCTGGGCATTGATATTGCTGGCCTTGGGCACTGAATTCGAGGTGGTCAGAGCCGGCGGCTGCAACACGATGGTGCCCTTGGCGGTTCCGGAGGCGTTGGCCACGGTGTAGGTAAGGGCGACGGGCTTCGTGGGCACCTGGCGCGCGGTGATATACACGCGCTTATGGCTGACGAGACCAACCTTGATGCCGGAGTCGGCCGGTGCGCTCACCGTGGTGACGGATAGCACGCCGCCCATCGGATCGACGTCATTGGTGAGCGGCTCCACAATGGCGGTATTATCCGCGCCAAGCAGGGCGACATCGTTGGCGGCAACCGGTTTGGCGGCCTCGCCGGTGGCAGGCTGCACCTCGACGCGAGCCAATCCGGTGGCCGGAATCGAGCCTTGAGTAATGGTGTAGGGCACATAATAGGTGCCGGGGATTGGTGGCCTTGAACGTCAACGACATATCCGCCGCATTGGTGGTCGTCGAAGCGCCGTTGGGCGTATCCACCTGAGTCAGTTGTGCCGGCTGCAAGGAAGTGCCATGCACGTAAGAGGACAGCTTGACGACGGTATCCGTGTTGGGAACGGTGGTTTTCGCTACCGGGTCGATGACCGCGGCCAAGGTGTTCGCGGGCTTGACCGAGAAATACACCATGCCGGTGCCGGTTGCCGTGCCGTCGGAGACGGTGACCTCGACGCCCACACGTCCCGACGCCAGCGCACCGGTGTTGAACGTAAGCTGGCCGTCGGCTCGGGTGGACACCTGCACCTGGTCGGTGTTCTGGGCCACAGCGGAGACCAGAGTGAGCGGGTCTCCATCCGGATCGTTGAAGCTGCTCAGCGCATTGGCGGTATAACTGGCTCCCTGCTCCACATCGATCTCGGGAGGAGTGTCGAACTGTACGGGAGCGTGGTTGCTCCATCATTCAGGGTTACGGTCACCGTGGCGGAAGAGGTCTGGCCGCGACCATCGGAAATATCGTAAGTAAAGGTAACGGTGCCTGCGGATGCGGCGGAGGCATCGAGTTGCAGATACCGGCCGTCGTAAATCGGTGAAATGGTGACGTCTTTGTTGTTTGGTGCGCCAACCTTGGTGATTTTCAGTACGGAACAATCGGTCTGCTCGTCATTGCGCAGCACGTCGAGAATCTGTTCCGAACCGGCTCGTGCGCCGATTTCATCATCCTCGGCTTTGATTTGGCCGGATTGTGCGGAACAGGTCTTGGAGAAGTCGTGGTGGTTGTTGGCCGAGTCGTTGTTCTGCTGTTCTTTCTCGGTCTGCTCGGTCTGTATTTTGTTCCACTGTATTTTGATGACTTTGGTGGAATCCTCAGGGTTCCACACATTGCCGTTAACCGTGTCGTTGAGCACCACAAGGCGATGGTTGGTGCGGAACACCAATTCGGAAGTAGTATTGACGGATTCGAGGGTTTGCGGCTTGACGCTGGTATCCGTGGGGGAGCAGACGCGAATGTAGTTGCTGGCTTTCTGGCTCCAAGCCGAGTACACGCAGCCCTTGGACGATACCGGTCGTGCCGGATTCGCCTTGCCCCCGTTGGCTATGAAATTCGCCTTGGCATTGGACTTCAACGGGATAAGCGCAAGGCCTCTCGGTGATGCCGCGGCCACCCAATCGGACTGTACGTCATCGGTGGGAGGCTCCTGAAGGGTGAGGGTGCCGGTCGTGTCGACATCGACGCGGCCGTCCTTGAATATGACGGTTTTGCCGGTTGCGATTACCGGCGTGCTCCCGATGACGGTAAAGCTTTCAACGGTCTGCTGCTTGCCGTCGGTCAGCGATTCGAGGGTTTTGGCCTTGGCGCTGCTGGGATTGTCAAGACGCAGCACCATACCGTCGGATGGACGGTATCCGTAGACCTTGCCATCGTGGGTTACTGCGATGCGCCCGCCCTCGCCCAGCTTTATTTTCGGATCGGAAGTGGTGGGGGTCACGGAATCAAGGTTTTCCGACAAGCCGGTCCACACATTGCCGGTCTTCTCGTTGATCAGGCTGCGGTATCCCCGCCGACCACAGTGGTGGTGTTGGCTTTGATGTCGGTCTTGACACCGGTGCTGACCGTGGATGCCTTGATGGTGGAGGCTTTGGTCGTTTCGGTCAGGATGGTGTCGCCATTATGCTGTGCGATGTCGAATCGTGGGGCGGAGGAGGAGACGCCGGCGTCGGCCTCCTTGTTCTTTACGTTGAATCGTGCGGCCTCTGGTTTTTCAGCGAAGTGACCCATACGGTGCCATCGTCCAGTTGCACATGGCGGCGCGTGACGGTGCTCATGATCACCGCGCCGGCAACAAGTCCCAGAAGCAGCAGGAGCGTGATTACGGGAACCGTCCACGTATGCCTCCGGAGGCATAAGGCGGCGCAAAGCCGCGCTGATGCGTCGGCGACGATCGTATGACTGGGACGATGTGGCCATCTGAACTCCCTGACCCCCTGTTTT
>ENA-OQED01000538-OQED01000538.1-human-gut-metagenome-genome-assembly--contig:-NODE-538-length-14748-cov-2.075166_pt1 | contig 14748 bp, 13 predicted proteins | sample MGYA00242790_ERZ504625 | MGnify/ENA primary metagenome ERZ504625 (study PRJEB26092, sample SAMD00036345) | human gut metagenome | host: Homo sapiens | study: EMG produced TPA metagenomics assembly of...
CGTCGGCGGACTCTTCTTCTGCGGCATCCATCCCTCCATCCAACGCCGTGCTCGCCAGCAACACCCCGCCGTCCTACAAGGGGCGCATCTTCGGCATGCTGTTTGCCGCACAGCAGGTAGGCTCCATGGCTGGCCCCCTGCTCGGCGGCCTCATTGCGACATACCTCGGCATCCACTGTGTCTTCGCCTTCTCCGGCCTCCTGCTGCTCTGTCTGAGCTCTGCCATCTGGCACCGCTACCGCGGCCAGCGCGGCTGCTGAGAAAGTCTGCCAGAGCAAAAAGCGATATGTTGCCACAGCGGCAGGATTTTGCCACCGCCATGCAGAACTAGGTGTTTAAGCTTCTCTACCTACCCCGGCACCCAAAGGATGTGTCCATATGAACTTTTACTATGCCGATAAAATCGCCTACTTCTTCATCGCCTTTTCCCTCTACCTGCTGCTGCGCGCCTTCTCCGAGTGCACGTCGCACCGCTGACGAACATCCTGCTCTACGTCTCCATCGCCATCTCCCCTGCTCCGCCAGCAACATCCCGCGCGTCATCGACATCCCGCTCCACTTCGCCTACCCCGTGCGCTGCGTCGAGATCTTCAGCTTCGGCCTAGCCGTCGTCTGCTTCCTCGTGCTCTGCATGCGCCATATGTTCATCTGAACGACTGCACTTTTACCAGCAAAAAGGCCAGGACCCAAAAAGAGGTCCTGGCCTTTTTCTATGATAAGCGATATCAAGGTCAAGCCCTGGCAGCTGCGGCTTCCCAGCCGAGTTCGAGGGCTTTCATGTTGGCGTCGATGGTGTGCGGCGGGACGCGGTTGGCGACGGCTTTCTTGATGGCGTCGAAGGAGACGATGCCCGTGAGGCGCACGAGGGCGCCGAGGGCGACGATGTTTGCAAAGAGCGGCTTGCCGACTTTCTCGATGGCAAGCTTCGTGATGGGGATGCGCACGACGTGCGGGAAGTCGGGCACATTCGGAACGAGCTGCTCATCGAGGACCAGGAGCCCCGCGGGATTGAGGTCCTTCCAGTACTTGTCGGCCGCTTTCTGCGTCATGGCCAGCACGAGGTCCGGCACGAGTACGTGCGGATGGTAGATGGGCGCATCGTCGATGATGACCTCGGATTTCGACGCGCCGCCGCGCGCCTCCGGGCCGTATGACTGCGACTGGACGGCTTCCTTGCCCTCGTCAACTGCCGCAGCCGCCAGGATGATGGCCGCCGTGATGACGCCCTGTCCGCCCGAACCGGATAATCTAAGCTGTTTTCTCATTTGTCAGCACCCCCTGCGCGTTCGATGACCTGATCGTATGCGGCATCGTAGTCGATGGCCTGCGAGCTGTAGAGGCAGCCAATCGGGAACTTGTCCTCGCGCTTCTCCTCTGGCAGCTTGTCCCAGGCCGCCTTCATGACAGCGTGGTCGCGCATCCACTTGAGCATGTCAGCCGGGCTGCCCATGCGGTTCTTGCGGCCGAGGCGTCGGGCACTGGACCATCGCCTCAATAAACGAGAAGCCCTTGTTGTCAAGGCCATCGGCGATCATGTTCGTCATGTGCTGGACGTGGAAGGCCGTCGAGCGCGCGACATACGTCGCGCCGGCCGCCTCCGCAAGCTTGCAGGCATCGAAGGTGCGGTCGACCGAGCCGTACGGAGCCGTCGTCGCCTTGGCGCCGACAGGCGTCGTCGGCGAAGCCTGGCCGCCCGTCATGCCGTAGATGTTATTGTTGAACATGATGACCGTGAGGTCCACATTGCGGCGGCAGCCGTGGATGAAGTGATTGCCGCCAATGGCCGTGCAGTCGCCGTCGCCCGTGATGACGATGACGTTGAGGTCCGGATTGGCGAGCTTGATGCCCGTCGCGAACGGGATGGCGCGGCCATGCGCCGTGTGCAATGTGTCAAAGTCCATGTAGCCCGAGGCGCGCGACGAGCAGCCGATGCCCGAGACGATGACCGTGTTGTCCTGCGACCAGCCCTTCTTCTCGACCGCCTGGACGATGGCCTTCATCGCGATGCCGTTGCCGCAGCCGGGACACCAGAGATGCGGCAGATGATTCTGGCGGAAATATTGTTCAAACTCCGTTCCATCACGCATTACCTCCTGCAATCATATTCTCGATGGCGGAGGTGATGTCCGCCGGTTCAAATGATTTCATGTCGTACTTGCCGCAGAGCGTGACCTTGCAGTCACTGTGCGCAGCGCGGCGCACTTCGTGGACAATCTGCCCGTAGTTGAGCTCTGCCACAAGAATGCCCTTGACCTTGGCCGAGAGCGCCTCGATGGCCTTGTCGGCAAACGGCCAGATGGTCATGAGGCGCAGCATGCCGACCTTGCGGCCCTTCTCGCGCTCCATGCGCACCGCCTCATAGGCCGTGCGCGCCGAGCCGCCGAACGAGACGACGGCATACTCGGCATCGTCCATGAAGTACGACTCCGTGTGGATGATCTCCTCGCCGGCGCGCGCGATCTTCTCGTGCAGGCGGCGAATGGACGCCTCCGTGACCTCTGGACTGCCGGACGGGAAGCCCGTATCATCGTGAATGAGGCCCGTCACGTGGATGCGGTAGCCCTGGCCGAAGTCTGCAACATTCGGCACGAGATCCTCGTCCGGCGCAAACGGCTCATAACCCTCCGCACGCGACTTCTTCGGCTTGCGGCGCGGATAGACCTCTACATGCTCCGGCAGCTCGACCTTCTCGCGCAGATGGCCGATGACCTCGTCCATGAGCAGGATGACAGGCGTGCGGAAGCGCTCCGCGTAATTGACGGCCATGACCGTCGCATCGTACGTCTCGCGCACGCTCCACGGCGCGAGCGCGATGATAGGATGGTCGCCGTGCGTGCCCCAGCGCGCCTGCATGACATCACCCTGCGACGGCGAGGTCGGCTGGCCCGTCGACGGGCCGACGCGCTGCACATCGACGAGCACGCACGGGATCTCCGCGCAGGCAGCATAGCCGATGAGCTCCTGCTTGAGGGAAAAGCCCGGGCCGCTCGTCGCATCCATGACCTTGCTGCCCGCCAGCGACGCGCCGAGGATGGCGCCCATGCTCGCGATCTCATCTTCCATCTGGACGAACTTGCCGCCGTGCTTCGGCAGCAGGCGCGCCATCGTCTCCGCGATCTCCGTGGACGGCGTGATCGGGTAGCCGGCGAAGAAGTTGACGCCAGCTGCGATTGCACCTTCTGCGCAGGCCTCATTGCCCTGCATCAATCTCGCTTTGCTCATTGTGCTGCCTCCTTGACTCTATCCACAAAAATCGCATAATCGGGGCAGCGCAGCTCACACTGGCCGCAGCCGATGCACGCCTCCTTGTTGACGACCTGTATCTTGCCGAGCTCGCTGACCGCCAGCACGGACTTGGGGCAGAACGCCGCACAGATGCCACAGCCCTTACAGCGCACCGTCTTGATGGTGATCTCTGACTTCATGATATTCCCTCCTGAAGATATCACATCTTATATGTGAATAATGCATAGTAACTATGTTTCTTTCGCCATATACTTTTACATCATAGCAGATAGTTGCCTAAAAATCCAGCTTTATTGTAAATTTATGGGTGTATACAAGACAAATGTGCATAGAACCGAGTAAAATCCCTCTCCTATCACATCCTCTATTGGATAGTTCGCCGCCAGGAGACATTTCCCCTTCTTTTCGGCGGGCGGCAGGATTTTCCTCTGCCCGTCGCCAATAATAGAGGTATACATGAGCACAATCCATGCAAGACATATACAGGGGGTTTTCTTATGCAGAGTTTTGAATTCAAGATGCCGACCGAGATCATCTTCGGCCGCCATGCCGAGGACCGCGTGGCCGAGAAGCTGCGCGCGTACGGCGTGAGCCGCGTCTACATCGTCTACGGTGGCGGCAGCGTCGTCAGGAGCGGCCTGCTCTCGCGCATCGAGTGCCAGCTGACGTCCGCTGGCCTCGCCTTCCAGGTCCTCGGCGGCGTCCAGCCGAATCCGCGCGTCGCGCTCGTGCGCGAGGGCATCCGCGAGGCGCTCGCCTTCAAGGCAAACTTCATCCTCGCTGTCGGCGGCGGCAGCGTCATCGACTCGGCCAAGGCCATCGCGCACGGCGTGGCCAACCCGGGCACGGATATCTGGGATTTCTGGAGTGGCCGCGCCAAGCTCGAGAAGACCATGCCCGTCGGCTCCGTGCTGACGCTCGCAGCGGCCGGCAGTGAGACGAGCGACTCCGCCGTGCTGACGAACGAGGACACGATGCGCAAGGTCGGCCTGAACACGCCGCTCAACCGCCCAGTCCTCGCCTTCATGAACCCGGAACTGACCTTCACCGTCCCCGAGAAGCAGCTCGTCTGCGGCGTCTCCGACATCATCATGCACACGCTCGAGCGCTACTTCACCAAGGTCAAGGAAGCCAATGTCTTCACCGACCGCGTGGCGGAAGACCTCATCAAGACCGTCATGGACGCCTCAAAGGCAGCCGTCAAGGACCGCGAGGACTACGATGCCATGAGCGAGATCATGTGGTGCGGCAGCGTCTCCCACTCCGACTTCACGGAGCTCGGCCGCGGCAAGGACTTCTCCGTCCACAAACTCGGCCACGAGCTCAGCGCCCGCTTCGACGCAACGCACGGCGCCTCGCTGACATCGCTCTGGGGCTCCTGGGCCCAGTACGTCTACCAGGATGACACGGCCCGCTTTGCGCAGTTCGCCGAGCGCATCTTCGGCATCGAGACAAGCGCGGGCACAGAGGAAGAGCGCGCCCGCCAGGGCATCGAGAAGATGGTCGCCTACTTCAAGAGCCTCGGCATGCCCGTGAGCCTGCCGGAACTCCTCGGCACCAAGCTCAACGACAACGAGCTCTACAGCCTCGCCGACCTCGCCACGGCCGGTGACACGAAGAAGCTCGGCACCTTCCACCCGCTCAATCGCAAGGATGTCCTCGCCATCTACAAACTTGCCAACAGATAAGAAGCGCACATGCAAAAAGCCCCGGCCCTAGATGAAAATCATCCGGGACCGGGGCTTTCTATGACTCAGGGTTATCGAATTACAGTCACTTCAAACGAACGCGATCATTTGCCAAGAGCAGCCTGACCTTTGTCGAGGAGCTCCTTGCCGCAGTGCTTAACGACGAGGCACGCGAGCGTCATCAGGGCGATGGCGAGCACGAGCTGCAGGCCGTCGACGCCGATGAGGAACTTGCCGGCCATGAGCTTCATGATACCGCCGTAAACGCTCATGACGAGCGCCGTCATCGTGACGATGAACATGAATACCATCGGCACGTAGAGCATCCAGCCCTTGCGGTTCGTCATCTTGAGGAAGACGGCGAGCGAGATCAGGACGAGTGCGGAGAGCAGCTGGTTGGCTGCGCCGAACAGCGGCCAGATATTCATGTAGCCAGCGAGGCAGAGGCCATAGGCGAAGATGAGCGTGAGAATCGTGGAGACGTACTTGTCCATGAAGAACTTCTGCGCACCGCTTGCCTCGACGCCATCGCTCGGCTTGATCATCTCCTGGAAGGACATGCGGCCGATGCGGGCGACGGAGTCAATCGTCGTCATGCCGAGTGCTGATACGCACATCGTGATGAAGCAGGCGGAGAAGCCGGCCGGCAGGCCGAAGATGTTCGTGAAGAACGTGCTGATGCCGACGGCAAAGATCTGGAACGGCGTGCCCTGTGCCATGACACCATTCGAGGCAGCAGCGCAGGCGATGGCCAGAGCGACGACGCCGAGCATGCACTCGCAGAGCATCGCGCCATAGCCTACTGGCAGCATATCCGTCTCATTGGCGACGGCCTTCGAAGACGTGCCGGAGGATACGAGGCTGTGGAAACCGGAGACAGCACCGCAGGCGATCGTGATGAAGAGGATCGGGAACAGCGGCTTGCCATTGACTTCAAAACCGACGAAGGCCGGCATGTTGATGGACGGGTTGGCAGCGAGGACGCCGATGACGCCGCCCGCGACCATACCGAGGAGCAGGAAGGAGCTCAGGTAATCGCGCGGCTCCATGAGCAGCCACATCGGCAGGACGGCTGCGATGAAGCAGTAGCCGAAGACGATGTAGCGCCACGTCGGCACATCGAAGTAGAGCGGGAAGTTCATGCCGACCGCGAACATCGCGATGACGAGCACGACGGCGACAATGAACTTCAGGACGCCGGACGGCTTGACCTTGCTGATGAAGATGCCGAAGCCCATGGCGACGACGATGTAGAGCATGGAAATCGTAGCGGCCTGTGCGCCCGGCGTGTTGAGCGTGCCGTTGGCGCCGAAGCCGTTGAACGTCTTCGCGATGATATCGGCAAAGGCTGCGATGACGAGCAGCGTGAAGAGCCAGCTGAATAGCAGGAACAGGCGGCGTCCCGTGCGGCCGACATACTGCTCAATCAGCAGGCCCATCGACTTGCCTTCATTCTTGACCGATGCGTAGAGCGCCGTGAAATCCTGGACTGCGCCGAAGAACGCGCCGCCGATCAGGATCCAGAGGAAGGCCGGCAGCCAGCCGAACATCGCTGCGATGATTGGGCCGGTCACAGGGCCTGCGCCCGTGATGGACGAGAACTGATGTGCAAAGACCGTGAAGCGCGAGGCCGGGGAGTAATCCTGGCCATCGTTCTTGCGGACAGCCGGCGTCGGAGCCTTCGGGTCGATGCCCCAAGTCTTCGCGAGCCAGCGCCCATAAAATAAGTACGCACACGCGAACCAGACGAGTGCGATACCGACAAGCATTAATCCTGTCATATGAATCCCTCTTTCCTACCCAAATGAAACATACAATAAATCCCGTTCGCAACGTTCGCGAACGGGACCCGTTTGTCTCCAGGCAAGATACACGCCGTCGACAAGGTCATTCGCATCGTTGCGATAGACACTTAATGGATAGTTTGTATCTTAGCACTCGATTATATAGTTGTCAACTTGTAAAGGAAAGAAATAATTTTCAGAGTGTTTTCATTTTTGCGTGTTCCTTCTTCCAGACCCAAACGCAGCGGATGCCGGGGTGCATGTGCGGCAACACGAAGCAACGGCTGCACGAGAGGCAGATGGACTTCTCGCCGCCAGAAAGCTCCTTCGTGACGAAATCCGGCTCGGCAATCAAAGCGCGGCCGAGCGAGACGCACGCGATGCCCGCCTCGATGACCGTCTCCATGTCCGCGAGCGAGCGCACGCCGCCGACGAGGCTCAGCGGCATGTCGGGCACCTCTTCGTGCAGGCGCTTGATCTGCGGCAGGTAGTAGAGCGTCGCCGTCTTCGGCTGATTGATGAAGTCAACGCCCGAGAACTCGACGAGCTCGACGCCGAGTGCCTTCGCGCGCTGCAGCAGCCAGACCATGTCGCGGTGATAGCCCTCGGCATCCTCCGCCTTCGTGTCGACATTGACCTTGAGCAGCACCGGGAAGTCCTCACCACAGGCCTCTTGGATGCCGCGGATGATCTCCTCCGTCATGCGGAAGCGGTTCTCGATGGTGCCGCCGTATGCGTCCTCGCGCTGGTTGAACGTCGGGTCGAGGAAGCGCGAGAGCAGGTACGAGTGGGCCGCATGGAGCTGGACGCCGTCGCAGCCAGATTGCTGCAGGCGCTTTGCCGCTTCAATGAAGCACTGCTCGATGTGGTGGATCTCCTCCACCGTCAGCGCGCGCGCATGGCGGCCCTTCTTGAGCGGGCGCGCGACGACGTCGACGAGGTCCTCGTTGTCGATGGCACGCGGGCCAGCGTGGTTGATCTGCGGGATGAAGCGCACATCGTGCGCATGGGCAATCGCGACAGCCTTACGGAACTGGTCCGTAAAGCAGTCCTCGTAGATGTTGACCTGTTCCGGATTGGCGCGGCCTAGCGGGTCTACGCAGCAGTGGCCCGTGATGATCGTGCCGATGCCGTTCTTCGCCAGTACCTCATACATGTTGTATTCGGCCGCCGTCATGTAGCCGTCTTCCCCGGCGAGGAAACTGTGCACAGCCGAGCGGATGATCCGGTTCTTCAGGGCAAGGTGCTGCAGCTGCAGCGGCGTTTCGATGATGCTCATGATAAATCTCCTATGAATCCAAGATAAAAGAAAAGGGCTGTCGTTTGTCAACAGCCTCTTGCTTGTTTGATTACTGGTCGACGCGGCAGATGTCCGCGCCGAGGCCGACGAGCTTCTCGACGAGATTGTCGTAGCCGCGGTCGATATGGTGGATGTAGCCGACCTGCGTCTCACCCTCCGCGACGAGGCCCGCGAGGACCATCGCTGCGCCGGCGCGCAGGTCCGTTGCCTTGACCTGGCAGCCGTAGAGCTTCTCCACGCCCTCGACGATCGAGGTGCGGCCGTCGATCTTGATCTTCGCGCCCATGCGCTTGAGCTCATCGACGTGCATGAAGCGATTCTCGAAGACCGTCTCCGTGACGACGCCCGTGCCCTCCGAGATGGTCATCATCGCCATGAACTGGGCCTGCATGTCCGTCGGAAAGCCCGGATACGGCATCGTCTTGATGTCGACCGACTTCGTGCGGCGGTCGCACGTCACGCGGATGCCGTTGACATCCTCCTCGATCGTCACGCCGGCTTCCTTGAGCTTGGCAATGACCGGCTTGAGGTGCTCGCTGATTGCGTTCTCGATGTAGACATCGCCGCGCGTCATCGCAGCAGCCACCATGTAGGTACCCGCCTCGATGCGGTCCGGGATGATCGTGTAGTCGCGGCCCGTGAGCTTCGGCACGCCGTCGATTTTGATGACATTCGTGCCGGCGCCGCGGATCTTCGCGCCCATGACGTTGAGGTAATTCGCGAGGTCCACGATCTCCGGCTCCTGGGCCGGATTCTCGAGAACCGTCTGCCCCTCGGCCATGGAAGCCGCCATGATGATATTCTCCGTCGCGCCGACGCTCGGGAAGTCGAGGTAGATCTTCGCGCCCTTGAGGCCTTCCGGAGCAGCTGCCTCGATGAAGCCGTGGCCGACGCGGATCTCTGCGCCGAGAGCCTCGAAGCCCTTGAGGTGGAGGTCGATGGGACGCGTGCCGATGGCACAGCCGCCCGGCAGGGAAATCTTGGCCTGTCCGCAGCGAGCGAGCAGCGGTCCCATGATCAGGAAGGAGGCACGCATCTTGCGCACGAGATCGTACGGCGCCTCGCAGCTGCCGATGACCGTGCTGTCGACAAACAGCTGATGCGTCTCCTTGCGGAACTCTGCCTTGACGCCAAGTTCCTGCAGTACCTCCGTAATCGTATGCACATCTTCAAGCGCCGGCACTTCGTCGAGAATGCTCGGCGAATCCTGTCCGAGAAGAGTTGCCGCGATAATCGGCAGTACCGCATTCTTCGCCCCGCTGATCTTGACGCGGCCCTCCAGCCGGCGTCCGCCATGTATAACCAACTTTTCCATTTAAGTCCTTTTTCCTCCTATAGCAGCACAGCCATTTCGCCCGCTGTGCTTAAAGCATCATTTTCCAGTGTATCATCATATTCACCTGCTGACAATAGGGGGCGGTCACTTTCTCTCGACCTGCAGGGTGCTATGGATGACATTGTCGATGATATAGTTCGTCGTGAATTTCGTCTCACCTGCATTCTCGTTCTTCGGCTTGTTCAACGAGAACGAGAACTTGCGCTGCTGCGCTGGCATCATCACCTGGGCCTGTGCGCCAGGCGCGATGATGATCTCGTTATTGCGGCCCGTGCGCTTGAGGCCCTGGAGCTTGTCCTTCGTCGTCGCCGTCTTGTCTTCCTGCGCGATGAGGTCGAGGCCCGTCTGCTGCAGGAGCTTGAGCTGCGCGATCGGCGCGACACCGCCGCCGCGGATGTCGAGCGTCAGCGGCCCCTCAGGTGCCGTCACGGGCACGCGGTACGGGATGAGCAGTGTCTCCTTGTCGCGGCGATACGGCTTGATTGTCGTCGTGAACTTGACGAGGTCGCCCGGCTTGACCGTCGCCTTGTCGGGCACAGCCGAGACGAGCGTCGCCGTCTTGCGGCCGTTCTCCATCTGCACATCGACCTGGACATCGACGATGTCCGACTCCTGTTCCGTATTCGAGCAGACGATGCTCATGGCCTGCATGAGCTCGCCGACCGCAATCTGGCCGACGTCGGCCGTGTTGTAGAACATGTTGCTGCGCTCGAACTTGCCGCCTTCTGCCGCATTCGTGCGGATGGTGAAGTGGACATTGGCCGTGCTGCCGGCCAGCGTGTCCGACGTCTTCGTCATCGCCGCATAGGCGATGCCGCCCGAGAGCTCCGGCAAGAAGTCCTCGTCGTAGGCGATGCGCGCACCGTAATCATCCGTGCGGCCGAGCGTCGTATCCTTGATGCGGACCTTGACCGGCACGACTGTCGGGAAGTCGCCGATCGTGCCCGCGATGCCCGTCTCGCGGTCCTGGCTGATGCGGCCGATGATGTTGCCGATATTCGCGATCTTCATGCCATTGCTCTGGCCGCTGATCGTGCCGACGACCGTCGCGTCCGTCATGAAGTAGTTGACGTTGCCGCGATGCAGGAACGGATGGCCGAAGCCGAGGATCTTCTTGCCGTCCACAGCCGTGACCGTGCCCGTCGCGCCGACGGCGAAATCGCCGTAGACGATGGCGACGCCGACGGCACTGCCCGGCTTGAGGCTCGCGTTGTAGAGCGTATTGCCCTCGCCTTCCGTGCGGACACCCATCGGCATGAAGGTCACATCACGACCGACCGGCACATTCTTCTGCAGGAAGTCGATGCCCGGCTGGCTGAAGCCCGAGAGGTACATGACGGCCTTGGGCTGCTTCGTCAGGGCTTTCTCATCCTTAGCCTGAGCCTTATCCTCAGTTGCTGCAGCCGTTTTCGCGGCCGCGGCGTCCTTGACCGGAGTGGACGCTTTGGCCGCCTCGTCAACTGCTGCCTTATCTTCAGCAGTCGCGGCATCCTCGGCAGGCGCATCCGCTGCCTCCTTGGCTTTGGCCGCATCCTTGGCGGCCGCTTTATCCGCCGCCTTGGCAGCAGCAGCCTCAGCCTTCTCCTTTTCAGCCTGTTCCTTCTCGTCTGCCTCTTGCTTGGCCTTCGTCTCCCGGGCCGTGTCCTCAGCCTCGTGGATGACGTCTATGATGCGGTTGAGGATGGCATTGCCGCTTGTCTCGGCCTTCTTGTTCTCCTCTTCCTTCTCCTTGGCCGCCTGCTTCTTGCGCTCCTCGACGACCTTGTGCATGTTGACCGTCTTGAGGCGCGTCTTGTTCTTCGTGTCCGGCATCGTCCAGAGCTTCATCATGTCCTCGATTGGCGTGATGAAGAACGTGTATGGCGTCATCTCCTTGATGCCGGCCGCCACGGCGCCGACGAGGCGGCCGTTGACGTAGACGGGGCTGCCGCTCATGCCCTGCAGGATGCCTCCCGTCTGCTCAATCACGGGGCCGCGTGCGCGTGCCATGATCATGCGGGACGACCCCTTGCCATTGTCCATATTGCCCACGATGTCCACATCGAAGCTGCGGATCTCGCCCGAGCTGTCCACTACGGTATAGGCCGTGCCCGTCATGCCACCCTTGACATCCCGGAACGGCAAGATCGGGTCCATCGCGTGGGCTGGCACAGCAGCCGTTGCGAAGCACATCGCAGCGATGCCCGTCGCGATGACCTTCTTCATGAATCTATGCAAACGTACTCACCTCGTAAACGCAAAATCAAGAATCAAATAAAATGGGAAAAATACTGTTAGTTTCCATTATAGCATACTCGTCCAGCCCTGTGCATTCCCGATTGCGAAATGTGGGCTGCTGCCAATGTCTCACTTCGCGACGAGGACCAGGGCGTCGCCGACGAGGCGCTCCTGGCCGTCCGACGGAGAGTTCTGGACCTCGCCGTTCACGACGAGATCGGACGAGCCGCCGCCGTCGAGGTTCAGCGCATCCTGCGCGCCGAACTTCACGAGCAGCCGCGCCCAGTCCGTCAGCGTCAGGCCGACGCTGTGCGACTGGCGGCCGTCGACGACAGCCAAGAGATAGCGGCCGTCCTTCGTGATGCCGACAGCGCTGCGCGGCGCGCGGCCAATGCGGATGTCGGCCGGGAAATCCTCCTCATCGACCGTCACATTGACGCGGCCGTTCGCGACGAGGCGCGGGCCACAGCCGATAATGAAGTCCATCCCCTGCCAGCCGCCGCCGAGATTCTCCTCGATGGATACGGGGTCACCGACCTGCACGCCGGCGAGCTCATCGGCCACCGTGCCGTGCACCGAGAGGACGACGCCGTCCGCGGGGATCGGCGAATCGTTCTGGCGGATGTCTGTGACGCGGCCGCCGCGCACGACGTACTCGCGGCCATACTCATTCGTGCCCGTCGAAGCGCCATAAGCGCGATTGTAGATGACGAGACTGTCCGCGCCGCGCTCGCAGTCGACACCGGCCACGCTGACACTGACGCCGCCCATCGTGACCGTGCCATCATACGAGATCTTGTCGAAGACGGGCGTGCCATCCTTGCGCAGGCCGAAGGCCGAACGCGTGTAGTACGTCGTGCCGACCGTCTGACCGTTCATCTGCGTGACGCCGAGGATGTCGCCGGCCGGTGCGAAGTACGAGGCATTGATGCCCGCGACGCCGCCCGCTCTCGCGACGATGCCGCTGACGGCCTCACGCCCCGGGATCCTGCCCTTGGCCAGGGCCGGCACGAGGCGGTAGCGCGCGGGTCCGCCTCTAAAGCCAGGCCGAGATCTTGCCGTAGTCGTCCCAATAGACATACGTGTGTTCCGTAAGGCCCGGCGCGATCTCCTGCACGTAGTCGCCGTCGATGGCCCCCGGCATGCCAGAGGCATTGCCCGAAGCAGGCTTGCCCAAAGATGGCTTGCTGGTGGTCGTCTTACTCGAAGCAGTCTTGTGCGAAGGCATGCTCACCGCCGTATCCGGCACGACATCGACAAAGAGGCGCGTCGGATTCTTCAAGGTTCGGACCTGATACGTGAGGCCTGACTTGAGCTTCATCGTCACGATGAGGTGCTTGCCCTTTTTATTGTAGGCAATCGACTCGATGCGGCTGCCCTTGGCCGGCACGGCCGCAAAGCCCTTGTACGAGGTGTCGGCGAGGTCGAGCGTCAGCGTGCGGCCGTCAGCCGAGACGGCAGTCGTGTAGGTCGGCATATCCGTGAATTCGTAGACCACGCGGTCGTGCTCACTGCCGCTGTGGAAGCGCATCGAGGTCAGCCCCGCCGCCATCGCGAAGCTCTGCCCAAGGAGCAGCGCCGCAGCCGCAAACACGGCCGCGCGCCGAAAGATTCTGTTCATCATGGTACTCCCTTCCAATATAAAAAACCTTCCTCGCACGGCGCAGATGCGCAGATGCGGGGAAGGAAAGCATGGCTTATTTCCCGATCTTGAGGTTCATGGCCTTGCCGTCGAACTTCGAGAACGTGTCGAGCGCCTTGCCGCAGCCGAGTGCGACGCAGGAGAGCGGGTCATCCGCAAGTGCCGTCGGGATATCCGTCTCGCGGCGGATGAGCTCGTCGAGGCCGAAGAGCAGCGCGCCGCCGCCCGTCAGGATGATGCCGCGGTCCATGATGTCCGCCGAGAGCTCCGGCGGCGTCTCCTCGAGGACCTTCTTGACGCACTCGACGATGCGCGAGACAGAAGCGCCAATGGCCTCTGCCACCTGCTTCGTCGTGATCTGCACCGTCTTCGGCAGGCCCGTCAGGAGATCGCGGCCGCGGATGTCGAGCGTCTCATCGCGCGCCTCAGGATAGGCAGCGCCGACCTTGAACTTGATGTCCTCCGCCGTGCGCTCGCCGATCATGAGGTTGAACGCGCGCTTGACGTAGGCGATGATGTCCGAGTCGAACTTGTCACCGGCGATGCGTAGCGACTCGCTGTTGACGATGCCGCCGAGGCTGATGACCGCGATGTCCGTCGTGCCGCCGCCGATGTCGACGATCATCGAGCCGCACGGCTCCACGATGTCGAGACCGGCACCGAGCGCCGCCGCGAGCGGCTCCTCGATGAGCTGCGTGTGGCGCGCACCGGCCTGCTCAGCCGCTTCCTGCACGGCGCGCTGCTCGACCATCGTGCAGCCCGACGGAATGCAGATCATGATGCGCGGGCGGAAGACGAAACTGCGGCCGACGACCTTCTCGATGAAGTGGCGCAGCATGCTCTCCGTGATGTCGTAGTCCGCGATGACGCCCTCGCGTAGCGGGCGGATGGCGACGATGTTGCCCGGCGTGCGGCCGATCATGCGGCGCGCCTCCTCGCCGATGGCCAGCACACGATTCGTATCCTTGTCCACCGCGACGACGGACGGCTCGCGCAGCACGATGCCCTTGCCCTTCACATAGACCAGCACGTTGGCTGTGCCAAGGTCGATGCCGATATCCATTGACATACCAAACATTTTATTGAAATCCCCTTCCAACCGATAAAAGAATGATATCATACCTTCTGAAAAGATTATGGCAGAACTGGCTGAAAAGCAGCGGGAAAACAGCCGCCGCGCCAGTCGATGCCCCTTTTCTATTGATATACTATATAATACTTCGCGCGCTTTTACAATGGGGGAAACAGGCGAAAAAGACAGAAATATGAGCATCTAAGGCAGGCGCAGCACTAATTTGCAAAATTTCATGTCATTTACGATAACTTATTTATCGTTTGTCCTCTTCATGAGACGCATTGACAACGCTGAAACAGGAATGATACGATAAACTCGACTTAGTAAAATTTTATTAGGAGACTTATTCATGAAAAAAGCAAATTGCCATCCTGCTCATCATCGTCGCGGCCTTCCTCGGCACGCTGCTCTACTTCCACGCGCACGACACGCGCACGGCCGAGAGACTGTCGGCCGTGCG
>ENA-OQED01000542-OQED01000542.1-human-gut-metagenome-genome-assembly--contig:-NODE-542-length-14733-cov-1.039847_pt1 | contig 14733 bp, 17 predicted proteins | sample MGYA00242790_ERZ504625 | MGnify/ENA primary metagenome ERZ504625 (study PRJEB26092, sample SAMD00036345) | human gut metagenome | host: Homo sapiens | study: EMG produced TPA metagenomics assembly of...
TGCCAACCGTATTATTAAACAGCTGAAGGCTTTTAAAAAATCCCATAACCTTGATGATTCCTATGATCCTTACAAAGCCGCTTATGGTTCCATGCCAACTCATGCTGCATCCAACCAGGCAATCCAGCAGATGTACATCAATGGTCACTTCTGTTATGCCTATAAATTCGGTATCGTCACAAATGGACTTGGCATTGTCCGCGACATATCTTTCTACAACAAGGATTTCCTAAATGCACATCCTGATATTGTTGTAGAAAAGAAATCGGATTCTCCGGATGAGGATAAATCGCTTGCCGACTCAAAAGCGCTGCTTCCTGTTTTTGATTGATTTTTTTGAACGGAAAAATCTATTGATGATATGATAGATACAAAACGAAATGGAATAAAAAAATATAAAGAGGAAGAGTATGGATTACAGAAAAAAGAAAAGTTTGATATGGAAGGGAGAATCCTTTCTTTTTGTTGTGGTACTGCTGGTTTTTGGCGCGATCTTTGCGGCGATCCACACAGGGGGGCTGATCCAGAAGCAGGACAGTGTACAGCTTCTTAACAAAGGATGGTACTACATAAAAGACGGAAAAAAACAGGAGATCACCCTGCCTGCGGAAATTCCGGCAAAAACAGGTGAAAAGCTGATCCTGTACAATGAAAGTCTGGGAGCGGAAAGCAGAGGAATGACCGTGGTTTCTACAGGAGCCCAGTACGATCTGGTGATACGCCTGAATGGAAAGATCCTGTATGAATATAAGGAGGCCATGTTTTCCAAAAATGTGCAGATGCGTTCCAAGGTGCAGTGCATCGCCGCTCTGGGTAATGACACAGAGGGAAAAGTCCTGACGTTCAGCTATTCTGCGCCTCAGAGAGGAAAATATGTTATAGAGCCGGTATGCATAGGAACCGGAAGTGCAATAGCCTGGTATCAGATCAGAAAAGCAGCCATTCCTTTAGGGGCGGCAACGATCATGATCGTTATTAAGTATGATCGCCCTGTGCATCTGCATCTATATGAGAATAAGGCAGATGCCGGACAGACGGTTCCGGGATGTGGCACTGTTCCTTATGATGTGCAGTATCTGGCTGGTGACGGACTCATCACTGGCACAAAGCTACAGCAGATGCCCCGAAGTATTATGTCTCATTTCTTTTTATATGTTCATGCTGCTAGCAGTTCCGATGTTGCGTTTTTTGCAGAATATCGGAAACATGAAAAAATACAGGCTCCTGGATCTTGGAATCTTTACATTTTATCTGAATGCTGTTTTACAGGGAGTTCTGGTGATCCTGGGAGTCTTTGAATTTAAGGATATGCTGTTTGTAACACATATCCTGCTGTTTGTGTGGGTCCTGATATCAGCGGTACTTCTGATCCGGGAGTACCGGAAGCATAAACAGCGTGAGATACATCTGCTTCTCATTGCATATATCATCGTGGGAACAAGTGGTATCATAGCGCTGATCCTGTACTGGCTGTTCGAGATTTCCTACTATGGATCCATTTTTGAATTGGGAAATCTTGTGTTTCTTGTGCTGGTCATTGCAGACGCAGTCATGATGATGGCAGACAATGTCCGTTACCGTCTGGAATCCCAGGCTTACGAACGACTGTCCAGAGAGGATGGGATGACAGGACTTGAGACGAGAGCCAATTTTGAGAAAAAACTGGAAAGTATTTCCGCAGATATGGGCAGATACCGGGATATCCTTCTTATGTATATCGATATCGATCAGCTTCGCGTGATCAACGAAGAATACGGACGGGCTGCAGGAGACGAGATGGTGGTGATCTCGGCCAGATGTGTGGAGAACGTTTTCCGGGAAAAGGAACCTGCTACCGCATCGGCGGGGATGAATTTGCGGTTCTGGTCTATGAGCCGGAAGTACCGGACGAATTCTGGCCGGAACGCCTGAAAGAAGAGCTCCGGAATATTGGGAGAGGATGCAGACATCGTTTTTCGTTATCTCTGGGATACAGCCATCTGCGGAATAAGGATGGTTCTCTGAAATCCATAGGAGAATGGAAATATGAGGCAGACAGGAAGCTTTATGAGAACAAAAAGAAGGAGGATTTGAAAAATGGAGTATATTAACTGTTTTCAGATCACATCCCTTGTTCTGGTGACGATGATCGCGATACATTATTTTTCTCATAAAAGACTGAACAATGCGGAAAACAGGAATTTTGTATGTTTTCTGGCTTTCAGCGGCGTTTACGTGCTGCTGGATATGCTGAGTGCGGTGATCGCGGGAGGCGGCAGCAGCGAAGTCTGCAGAATGTCAGCGCTGGTCCTGACGCTCTATTATTTCTGTGATGTCATACTTACCTATGGGCTTTTCTGCTACATTCGGATCATCACCGGAAGACAGAAGGAGAAGTATAAATGGCTGAAAACCGGCTGGGTGGTCCTGCCGGCTGCAATGCTGCTGGCAGTTACAGCAAACTTACGGACGGGATGGCTTTTTTATTTTGACCAGGAAGGTAGATTTATCCGGGGAAGTTTTCATTTTCTGCTCTATGGATATGTATTCTTTTTTATGCTGGTGATCGTTGCATTTATGTTACTTTATGGAAAAACAGCAGAAAAAGAAATACGGCGCACCATATGGAGATTTTGGTTTATCGAAGCAGCCTGCCTGTTTCTCCAGATTGCCGCGGAAAGAATACTGCTTACCGGCTTCGGACTTTCTGTAGGACTTTGGCTGATCTATCTTACTATGAACAATCCAGGTGAATATACGGACAGTATGACAGGTTTATTTGACAAACAGTATTTTGACAAATGGATCGGAGAAAAGCTCTATCGAAAAGAAAGCTTTCATCTGCTTGCTGTGGATGCCCGCAATATGAAGCAGATCAACCGGATCTACGGTACCAGAGTGGGAGATCAGCTGCTGATCCGGGCGGCGAAGGGATTTCGGGAGATCACGGATTCAGTGCAGATCTTTCGTATCACAGGCAATTGCTTTCTGGCAGTGCTGGACTCGCTGACAGATTATGAAAAAGCCAGAGATGGCATAGAAGAATTTCTGAAAAAGCCGTTTTTTATCGAAAACGAAAAGGTGTCGTTCCATGCTGCGATCTGCGGGATCATGAATGCGGAAGAACTGGAAAAAGAGGATAGTATTCTTTCTTATATTGAATATATGATCTCTCTGATACAGAACCGTCAGGATACGGTCCTGATTCAGTCGGACAGCAAGATCCTGGAGGGCTTCCGCTATGAACAGGAAGTGGAGCATTTTCTTCAGAAGGCTGTGAAAGAGGATCTGTTTGAAGTATATTATCAGCCGGTATATTCTATAAAAAACCAGGATTTTATTACTCTGGAGGCACTGAGCCGGCTGAAACATCCTGCTCTGGGAATGATCCCGCCGGATGTGTTTATCGGGATCGCGGAAAAACAGGGAATGATCTCGGCAGTGGGATGTCTTCAGCTTCACAAGGTCTGCCGTTTTATAAAAGAACATGAATATATCATGAAGAAGATCCGGAATGTGAAATTCAATCTTTCTCCTTCCGAATTGATGAAACCCGGATACAGCCATGTGCTTATCGGGATCATACAGGGGTATGGATTAGATCCGGGATATTTTCAGTTTGAGATCACGGAAAACGTGGCAACCGAATACAGCGAAAGCTCTGCACAGCCATTGATGATTTTGCAGAAGTGGGAATCCACATGTGCCTAGATGATTTTGGTTCCGGTTATGCAAATCTGAACGCAGTTCTTCGAATTCCGTTTTCAGCAGTAAAAATGGACCGTTCTCTTTTGTCCGGGGTCAGCAGCGATCCTCAGACGGCTACCTTTTATCGCAGCATTGTCATGATCCTGCAGCATATGGGATATAAGGTGATCGCAGAAGGCGCTGAGACCGAAAAGGAGGTAAAGCTTCTGGAAAATGGGGTGTGGATATGATACAGGGATATTATTTTTCCAGGCCCCTGTGCGAGGAGAAGCTTCTGGAAAAAATTTCCTGAAATGATCAGAAACAGGCGGAAAACATGCTTTTATAAAAAGCAGGGTTTTCCGCCTATTGTATTCTGGCAGACACAAATTGCTTGAAGTTTACAGATACTTTTGATAGAATAGATAGGCTGTGGCGGCTGAAGAAAGCGATTTTTCGGAAGATCGGTTCCTTGAACTGCCACGCGTATCTTTTGGAAAAATTGCAGAGAAAAGATGATCATGTGGACTTTACAAGTACATATATTTTGAGTATAATACAAACAAACGTTCGAGTATAAAAAGAAAGGAATCAGTGGAATGGCAAAAAAAGACACTTATGATGCGGGCAGTATCTCTGTCCTGGAGGGCCTCGAGGCCGTGCGAAAGCGCCCCGGTATGTACATCGGAAGCGTATCCAGAAAGGGACTGAACCATCTGATATATGAGATCGTAGACAATGCGGTGGATGAGCACCTTGCAGGGTACTGCAGCCGTATCCATGTAGTTCTTGAGAAGGACGGTTCCTGTACAGTAGAGGATAATGGACGAGGGATCCCGGTGGATATGCATGCCAAGGGAATATCTGCGGAGCGTCTTGTTTTTACAACCCTTCATGCAGGCGGTAAGTTTGACAATTCCGCATATAAGACAAGCGGCGGACTTCATGGTGTAGGGTCTTCCGTAGTGAACGCATTATCTACGTATCTGGATATTAAGATCAGCCGTGATGGTTATATACATCATGACCACTATGAGAGAGGAATCCCTACCATTGAACTGGAAGCAGGACTTCTCCCCAAATTAGGGAAGACCAGAGGTACCGGAACCTGTGTGAATTTCCTTCCGGATCCGAGATTTTTGAGAAAACAAGATTCGGAGCAGCAGATGTAAAGAGCCGTCTTCATGAGACTGCCTATCTGAATCCAGAGCTTACCATCCATTTTGAGGATCGAAGAGGGGACACTCCTGAGGATATCGAGTATCATGAGCCGGAGGGGATCGTAGGCTTTATCCGTGACCTTAACAAGAATGCACAGCCTCTCCATGATCCGGTTTATTTTAAAGGAGAGGCAGACGGGATCCAGGTGGAGGTTGCTTTTCAGTTTACCAATGAGTTCCGTGAGAACGTTCTAGGATTCTGCAATAATATCTACAATGCAGAGGGAGGAACTCATCTGACCGGATTTAAGACTACCTTCACAACGGTAATGAACACCTACGCACGTGAGATCGGTGTACTGAAGGATAAAGACCCCAACTTTACAGGTGCAGATATCCGAAACGGAATGACTGCTGTAGTCTCCATCAAGCATCCGGCACCCCGCTTTGAGGGACAGACCAAGACCAAGCTGGACAACCAGGACGCATCCAGAGCCACCGGCAAGGTAGCAGGAGAACAGCTGGTACTGTTTTTTGACCGAAATCTGGAAACACTGAAGATCGTCCTTTCCTGTGCGGAAAAGGCGGCCAAGATCCGTAAGACCGAGGAGCGTGCCAAGACAAACCTTCTTACCAAACAGAAATATTCTTTTGATTCCAACGGCAAGCTGGCCAACTGTGAGAAGAAGGATCCGTCACTGTGTGAGATCTTTATCGTAGAGGGAGATTCCGCCGGCGGTTCGGCCAAGACAGCCAGAGACCGTAACTATCAGGCAATCCTTCCGATTCGCGGTAAGATCCTCAACGTAGAGAAGGCTACCATCGACAAGGTGCTGGCCAACGCAGAGATCAAGACTATGATCAATGCCTTTGGCTGCGGCTTTTCCGAGGCTACGGAAATGATTTTGATATCACAAAGCTTCGTTATGACAAGATCGTGATCATGGCCGATGCGGATGTGGATGGTGCTCATATCTCTACTCTGCTTCTGACTTTGTTTTACCGTTTTATGCCGGAGCTTATCTATGAGGGACATGTGTATATTGCCATGCCACCTCTTTATAAGGTAATGCCGAAGAAGGGGCAGGAGGAATATCTCTACGATGACAAGGCTCTTGAGAAATACCGTAAGAGCCATAAACCGGGAAGCTTCACACTCCAGAGATACAAAGGTCTCGGTGAGATGGACGCCCAGCAGCTCTGGGAGACTACCCTGAACCCTGAGACAAGAATGATGAAGCGTGTGGAGATCGAAGATGCCCGCATGGCCTCCGATGTGACAGAGATCCTGATGGGAAGCGATGTTCCGCCACGTAAGGCCTTTATCTATGAGCATGCAACCGATGCAGAGCTGGATATTTGATTGGGAGAATAAACTATGAATACGAAACAGGACAATATCATCCGCACCGATTATGCGGAGATCATGCAGAAATCATATATCGATTACGCCATGAGCGTTATCATTTCCAGAGCACTGCCGGATGTACGTGACGGACTGAAGCCGGTACAGCGCCGTACCCTTTACGATATGTATGAGCTTGGCATCCGCTACGACCGCCCGTACCGTAAATGTGCCCGTATCGTAGGAGATACCATGGGTAAATATCATCCCCACGGTGACAGCTCCATTTATGATGCGCTTGTAGTCATGGCGCAGGAATTTAAGAAGGGCCGTACACTGGTGGACGGACATGGAAACTTTGGTTCCATCGAGGGAGACGGAGCCGCAGCCATGCGATACACAGAGGCCCGTCTGGAGAAGCTGACCCAGGAGGTTTTTCTGGAAGATCTGGATAAGAACGTTGTGGACTTTATGCCGAACTTTGATGAAACAGAGAAGGAGCCGGTAGTACTTCCGGTGCGTATTCCAAACCTCCTTGTAAACGGAGCAGATGGAATCGCCGTTGGTATGGCTACCAGCATCCCGCCGCATAACCTGGGCGAAGTGGTGGATGCTGTGAAGGCATACATGAAGAATAATGATATCAGCACCCGTGGGCTGATGCGTTATCTCAAGGGCCCGGATTTTCCGACAGGTGGTATCGTAGTAAATAAGGACGACCTTGTAAAGATCTATGAATCTGGAACAGGTAAGCTCCGTATCCGTGGACGGGTGGAAATAGAGAAGCTGAAGGGCGGTCGCCAGCAGCTGGTGATCACAGAGATTCCTTACACCATGATTGGTGCAAACATCGGAAAATTCCTTAATGATATCGCAACCCTGGTAGAGACCAAGAAGACCACAGATATCGTGGATATTTCCAACCAGTCCTCCAAAGAGGGAATCCGTATCGTTCTGGAACTGAAGCGCGATGCAGACGTGGAGAACCTTACCAACATGCTCTATAAGAAGACCCGACTGGAGGATACCTTCGGTGTCAACATGCTGGCAGTTGCAGACGGAAGACCGGAAACACTGGGACTGAAGCAGATCATTGCTCACCATGTGGACTTTGTATTTGAAGTAAATTCCAGAAAATATACAACCCTTCTTGCCAAGGAACAGGAGAAACGGGAGATCCAGGAAGGCCTTATCAAAGCCTGCGATGTCATTGACCTGATCATCGAGATCCTCCGCGGCAGCAAGAGCCGTGACCAGGTAAAGAAATGTCTGACCGACGGTATCACAGAAGGGATCAAATTCAAGACCAAGACCTCCGAAAAAGCGGCAAAATCCCTGAAATTCACAGAGAAACAGGCCACAGCCATCCTGGACATGCGTCTCTACAAGCTGATCGGTCTGGAGATCGATGCTCTGATGAAGGAGCATGAGGAAACCATGAAGAACATTGCTGCTTATGAGGATATCCTGAATAATTATGACTCCATGGCAGCCGTGATCATGGGTGAACTGGATCAGATCAAGAAGGAATACGGCAGCAAGCGTAAGACTTCTATTGAAAATGCAGAGGAAGCTGTTTATGAGGAGAAGAAGATGGAAGAGACCGAAGTCTGCTTCTTGATGGATCGTTTCGGATATATGCGTCTCATTGACAAGAATGCCTACGAGCGTAATAAGGATGCCGCTCATGCAGAGAGCCGCTATGTCTTTACCTGCATGAATACGGACAAGATCTGTATCTTTACAGATACCGGCAAGCTCCACACAGTGAAGGCAGAGGATATCCCGCTGGTGCGTTTCCGTGATAAAGGTGTTCCGGCAGATAATCTGGGTAATTATGACAGTACTTCCGAGCAGATCCTTTATGTGGCACCGCTGAGTCAGGTAGCAGCCTCCACAGTGCTCTTTGTTACAGAAAATGGCATGTGCAAGCTGGTAAAAGGAGACGAGTTCCGTGCTTCCAAGCGTACCATTGTTTCCACCAAGCTTGCAGAGGATGACCGCCTTGTATTCGTAGGAGCAGCGGACGAGATGGATCAGGTTGTGTTCCAGTCTGAAAAGGGTTACTTCCTCCGTATCATGAAAACCGAGATCTCCGTCACTAAGAAAAACGCTATGGGTGTTCGCGGCATGAAGCTTACCGGCGAAGACCGCATTCACCACGCGTATCTTTTGGAAAGCAGGCAGGAGTATGCCATTGAATATCATGATAAGCCGTATGTGCTGAATAAAGTTAAGCTGGCTAAGAGAGATACGAAGGGTGTGAAGCCGAGGGTATAAAAGACGCGAAGAGGATTGCGGATAACTGGCAGATAGGATATGATAGGGTTATATGAAAATGGGAGGCGTTTAAAAATGCGATATGATCTTCCGGAAAGAGTTATAAGAGAACTATTTTCATTTGCCACAAAACATTCTGTCAGAAAGATCATCCTCTTTGGGTCCCGTGCAAGAGGAAACAATACAGAAAGAAGTGATGTAGATATTGCTGTATATGGAGGAGATTTTGATTCCTTTTACTGGGATATCAAAGAAAATATCCATTCACTTCTGATGTTTGATGTAATTAATGCAGATGCTTCAATTTCTGAAGAACTCAAAAAAGAAATTAAAAAGGATGGAGTTGTGATCTATGAAAAAGCTTGATAATTTTTCTAATTGTCTTACTATATTAAGAAATGCAGATTTCAAACTTGCGGATAACAACGATATTTACAGAACCGGCGTGATCGGACAGTTCAACCTGACTTTCGAGCTTGCCTGGAAAGCTCTTCAGGAGATCCTGCGACTCCACGGGGCAGAAGGAGCAGACACCGGTTCACCGAGAGAAATCCTGCAGCTTGGCTATAAGTTGGGCTTCGTAAACGATTCAGCAGTGTGGCTGCTCATGCTGAAAAAGCGTAACACATCTGTCCATATATATAATGAGCAGGAAGTAGATGAGATGATCCTGCTCATCCGCGACAGCTTTATTCCGGCTTTTGTGGCTCTTGAGAAAACATTGAGGGAGAAGCTGGCAGAAGCGGAGAGCGACTGGACGTAAATAAAGAGAATACAATTTTACAGAATATATACTTCCCACCGATCAGGTACAATTAATCCGACCGGTGGGGATTTTTTGCCCTCTTGACAGAAATATGAGCCATCTTTTATAAGGAATTAGACTGAACTAACACAGCCACAAATATAAAACAGGTTCAGAAAAAAACAATGACAAAAATAAACATATGAAATCCAACAGAAGAGCTGGGCCACAGCATACCCTTATCCAAAAGAGAAATCGAGGAAGACATACTGGAGGAGCTTTGCTCTCTTGCAAAAAAGGACGCCCTGATCGGAATCTCCGAGATTTGCGGGCGGATGAAGATGAGCAGACGGGAGGTTCTGGCCTGTCTGAAACAGTTGACCGCCTAGGGCTACGTAAAAATCGAAGAAAAAAAACATCTGCGTCTGCCTCACAGAGCTGGGACGGATCCGGGGCGAGGAATGCCGCCACCGCCATGAAACCTTCACCCAGCTTCTGGAATATGTAGGAGTAGAAAGCCGCATTGCAGAAGAAGATGCCTGCCGCATGGAGCACGTGGTAAGCGATGAGACCGTGCAGCAAATCTGCAATTTTGTAAATTACGGAAGCACCTTTGAGCATGCTCTTCGGAACACAGACCTCAGATACCGCTATGAGCCGGGGGAATACTCCTTTCTCATGGGAATCTACTACATGGAAAAAACCTGTCCAAGAAGACTGGCCGGTGAATTTAAGAATTATAAAGAACAGATCCGCCTTCATGTAAAAAAAGAGGACAGCTATTTTGAACTGTTCTGCACAGCACCGGAGGAAAAAAACTGTTCTCTGGTATGTGGACCCAGAAACCGGCTGGGTAAAAGCCGAAGAAGAAAACGGAAATCCCCGGATCCCAACCGGCGTTTTTGAATACTTTATCCGGCATCAGGACCCCGTAGTGGAAGGAACCGCGCTGGTAGCCTTCTTGAGAGAAGGAGAGAAGCCCGTGGAATGGAACAGCCGAGAGCTGGACGTACATATCTGGTAGGAGGGGAAAATGGAAAAACAAACACAGAAGATCTGATGCATCCGTCCATGCTACAGATATGCTATCTCTCGGAGCTTGCAAAGATCGGTAAAAGAAGAGGCAGCGTGGCACTGATCGCGGATACCTGCGGAGTCAGTCACGGTCCGGTCAGCCGTTTTTTAAGGAGCGCATCGGCGCAGGCTATCTTACAGACACCTACGAATTTACGGAAAAAGGAACCCAGGCGCTGAAGACCTATCAGCGCATCCTGAAAGAAGTCAGCCTGTATCTGGAACGGGTCGGGATCCCGGAGATGGAGATCCCGGAAAAAACAAGACAGCTTGTAGAAAATGTGGACTACAGCCTGCTCATGACCATGACCCGAAATTCCGGGCAGGTGAACGAACCCAGAAACCAGAGCCTTGCGGAAGAAGAAACACCCTATTATCTGGAAAATGTCCTGGACAAAGGACGCTTCGAGGTGGGCATTGCCCTGTACCAGATGCGAGCGGACAAAGTAACGCGCCTCTCCATGGCCAACAATGGATTTGAGCACCTTGCCTGTATTCGGAACAACAACCGGGGAAGCTGGCTGGAGCTGACCACAAAAGAAATGCATGCACACTCCAGGATCAATGACGCAGATATGACAGGAATACTTTCCTCCCTGAAATATGAGGATCAGGGGCAGCTCCATGAAGCTGTGCTCCGCGACGGAAAAGTAAGGATCCCTCTAAGTGCATGCCATTTTTCAAAACACGCCTGGGAAATGTGAAAGGAAGAATTCCCATCACCGTCACCTGCAGCGTGGGAAAAGCCCATATGCCCGAAAGCACTGCACTCCTGATGTTCTGGATGTAGAAAAACTAGGAAGATTAAAAGCCGAAATGAAGAAAATTCGGCTTTTTTTGTGCAAAAAATGGGAAATGCTGATGTTTACAGGCTTTTTCTATTTTGAAAATGGTTCCCGGAAGGAACGGAAAAAGAAAAAAGAGTTGACCGAAACTAACATTTGCGATTAGAATAGCATCAGAGAGTTAGTTACAGGTAACACGCGGCTGTTTACCTGAAACGACTTAAAAAGAACGGTGCATGACACCTGGTACGACATAAGGAGGAAAGAAATGAGAAGAAAGAATTTATGGCTTCGTTTGTCATCCTGCACAATGGCAGCGCTGATCGCAACCACATCCGTTGTGCCTGTGGCTGCAGCAGAGGTGGATTTTCAGGATGAGGCTTCTGTAGAGACAGAAGAAACAGCAGAGCCGGAAGAGGTGATCACAGAGGAAAGCATCCATGAACTTTATGGTATTGATCTGAAAGTAGCAAAAGTAGATGGACGTAAGTTCGTTTTAACCGTCTAAAGCGTATATAAGAAAGGAAAAGAAAATGAGAAATCCATCGAAAATATTCTGGATTCTGCTGGGGTTTCTTTGCCTTGGACTTGGCACCATCGGAGTTGTCCTTCCGATCTTGCCTACGGTTCCCTTTTATATGGCAACGCTGTTCTGCTTTGCAAAAAGCTCGGAATGGCTCCATACCTGGTTTACAGGAACAAACCTTTACAAAAAACATCTGGACAGTTTTGTGCAGAAAAGAGTTATGACGATTGGAACCAAATGCAAGATCATCGGCATGGTGACCGTAGTTATGGCCATTGGATTTATCTGCATGAAAAATGTACCCGCGGGAAGAATCTGTATTGCCGTTGTGTGGGTATGCCACATACTGTATTTCTTTCTCAGAGTAAGAACTGTGGAGGCGGAGGTGTAAGTAGCTGATGATAAAGACAAGACTGGTGGGGCTTTTATCCCACGCAAAAAAATATATCGTGTATACGATCCTGTGGCAGTGGCTGGCCCTGCTGTCACAGGTGATGGCTGTTTTTTCCATTGCAGGTCTTCTGGAAAAAGTGTTTTACGGAGATGTGACCACGGCGGGGGTGCAGCATACGGTTATTACCCTGATCCTGGCTGTGGTGGTCCGTTTTTGCTGCGAGAGGATGGGGGCAAGGTCTTCCCATCTGGCCTGTGTGGATGTAAAACGGATCCTCCGGGAAAAGATCTATGAAAAAATGCTGAAGCTTGGTGCTTCCTACAGAGAGCAGGTTTCCTCCTCTGAGGTGGTGCAGGTTTCCACAGAGGGAGTAGAGCAGCTGGAAACCTATTTCGGAAAATACCTCCCACAGCTGTTTTACAGCCTGATCGCGCCGGTGACGCTGTTTGTGATCCTCTGTCGGGTAAGCCTGAGATCCAGTGTGGTACTTCTGATCTGCGTGCCGCTGATTCCCATTTCCATTGTGGTGGTACAGAAGGTTGCGAAGAAGCTTCTTAACAGGTACTGGAGCATTTATACCGGTCTTGGAGATTCCTTTCTGGAAAACCTTCAGGGCCTGACTACCCTGAAGATCTATCAGGCGGATCAGCAGAAAGCAAATGAGATGGATACGGAATCCCAGCGGTTCCGTCAGATTACTATGAAGGTCCTGACCATGCAGCTGAATTCCACCAGTGTGATGGATATTGTGGCTTATGGCGGTGCGGCTGTTGGTATGGCTGTGGCAGTGACAGAGTTCCTTCACGGGAATTTGAGCCTTTCCGGGACGTTCTGCATTGTACTTCTGGCCAGTGAATTTTTTCTTCCGCTCAGGCTCCTGGCTCCTTTTTCCATATTGCCATGAACGGTATGGCTGCCAGTGACAAGATATTTCGGATCCTGGATCTTCCGGAGCCAAAAGTAGGAGAGAAGACACTGCCTGAAGGCGGCCTGGATATTTCTTTCCAGAATGTGCATTTTTCTTATGAGAAGGATCGTGAGATCTTTAAGGGAATTGACCTTGATGTTCCTGCGGGAAGCTTTGTTTCCCTGGTTGGAGAGTCCGGCTGTGGTAAGAGTACCATTGCGGGGATCCTTTCCGGAAAGAACCGGGAATTTTCCGGTGAGATCTGTATTGGCGGGGTGCCACTTGGGGACGTCCGTGAGGATGACTTGATGGAACATGTGGTTCTGGTGCGGCATAACAGTTATCTCTTTAAGGGTACAGTCCGTGAGAATCTTCAGATGGCAAAAAAAGATGCTACGGATCAGGAAATGCGGGAGGTTCTTAAAAAGGTCAATCTCCTTGGATTTCTGGATACCCAGAACGGGCTGGATACGCTCCTTCTGGAAAAGGCTGGAAATCTTTCCGGCGGACAGTGCCAGAGGCTTGCAATCGCCAGGGCACTTCTTGCGGATGCCCCTGTGTACATTATGGATGAAGCCACCTCCAACATTGATGTGGAAAGTGAAGAGCTGATCATGGATGTGATCCACGAGATGGCAAAAACCAGGACAGTATTTCTGATCTCTCACAGACTTGCCAATGTGGTACAGTCCGATCAGATCTATTTCCTGAAGGACGGTGAGATCAGAGAATGCGGAAAGCATGAGAAGCTGATGGCCCTGGGTGGCGATTACTGTCATCTGTATGAGAGCCAGAGGGCACTGGAAAATTATGGGAAGGAGGGAAATGTGTGATGAGTGACAAAAACAATAACGCACGTGAAATGGCTGAAACTCAGAAAAATATATACAAGCAGAAGACAGATATGGCCATGGCGGGAACAGATGCAGAGAAAAAGCGAAGAAGTGCCATTGCTATCATGGGAAGTCTTATTGGTCTGGTGAAACCACTTCTACATATTATGGCGGCGGCGATCATACTGGGAACCGTTGGATATTTATGTGCTATTTTCCTGACGATCCTGGCAGGTCAGGTGATTCTTCATGGTTTGGCAGGAAATGATGCAGGTGCAGGGATCTCCGTGATCTCGGAAGCAGCAATGAAGAGTACCTGGCTTTCCGGAGTTTCTGTGAACAGGATCCTTGCAGTGATGATCCTTATTGCGGTGCTTCGTGGTATCTTTCATTATATGGAACAGTATTGCAATCATTTTATCGCCTTTAAGCTTCTGGCGATCATACGTCATAAGGTATTTGCGGCTCTGCGAAAACTTTGTCCTGCAAAGCTGGAAGGCCGTGACAAGGGTAACCTGATCTCCATTATCACTACGGATATCGAGCTTCTGGAGGTTTTTTACGCACATACCATTTCCCCGATAGCTATTGCAACGCTGACTTCTGTGATCATGGTGATCTTTATCGGAAGATACCATGTGCTTGCCGGAGTACTGGCTCTGGCAGCCTATCTGATCGTAGGCGTGGTGATCCCCATGTGGAACGGAAAGCGTGGAAGTCAGAAGGGTATGGAATTCCGTACAGAGTTCGGTGAGCTGAACAGTTTTGTGCTGGATTCACTTCGTGGTCTTGATGAGACGATCCAGTATAGTCAGGGCGAAAAAAGAAAAGCACAGATGTCTGATCAATCCAGAAAGCTTGCAGGAATGCAGGAGGATTTAAGCCGGATGGAGGGCTCCCAGAGATCCTTTACAAATCTGGTGATTCTGGTGGCTTCTTTCGGAATGCTGGCACTGACGATCCATCTGTATGGAATGGGAGAGATCGGTTTTGATGGAATCCTTACCTGTACCATTGC